>VFQQ010002990.1_pt1 | contig 17440 bp, 30 predicted proteins | sample 3512341 | NCBI WGS metagenome assembly VFQQ01 (sample SAMN10412373, study PRJNA504923) | tailings metagenome | isolation source: Relicate 2 Philex TSF1 revegetated site | place: Philippines: Tuba, Benguet | collected 2017-08-29 | reverse complement strand
TGCAAATGAACAGAGACACCTGCAGGGCCAGGGCGAGTGCATGTTGCAAGCACCAGTTAGCTGAGCACCGCAGCTAGATGCCATGTGTTGGGCCAAGCAGAGGTCCACTTGCAGGCGCTGAACATGCTGAGCATATGGCCTACTATTTCGTGCCGACCTCCGATTAGTTATCTGACCAAGCATTCAGGAGCAGTGCCCACTTGCCTTCCAGTTCACGCCGGTCACGCCCACGCCATTGTTGCCCGCCGCTCCCACAGTGCCAGCGGTGTGCATGCCGTGGCCCTGCGGGTGTGCCACCAAGCGTATAATGTAAGGGACTATCTGTTGGCTACCGGCCCTAGCCCATCGAGCGCAGCATTGCAGGAAGTGGCGTGCCTGCGTGCAGAAGGAACATGCCTCGCATGCCAACGCATGCACTCAGTGCACCAGTACCATTGCCTCACGTTGATGTCGTTGAAGTTGTTGTACAGCTCAGAACCCGGCTCAGGCTGCCAGGGAGAGGCGGTCAGCTCGCCGTAGACCGCCCTGCGTCAGCAAGCGAAGGCAGGGAACGCTGATGTGAAACAGGGGGCTTCAGTCAAATGAGCGCTGCTTAGCCAATAAAACGGAGCTTCGGTCCGGGCGACAGAAGTGCCAAGTGAGCATGCATGAGTCCCTGGCAGCTGTCAAGGTCTGTCTGCTATGGCAGCGCTTCAGCCAACTTGATGACCTGTTCCACCCGCCCACGATGTTGGCCTTCAAGTCCTGGTGGGAGCGCCGCGCGCCGCTGTCGATCTGCGGGCAGACAAGAAGCGTGCCAGCGAGCTTGGAAACTCATCTGGATCGCACGCATGACAAACTCTGGCAGGATGCATGCAACTGCGCAGTTGCGCAAGCGTGCATGTTGAGGCAGTTGGGCGGTCCCCTGCGCCTGCAATCTGTGTGCAAGACTAGCCATCACGCTGCTCACCATGCACACTCGGATGGCAGAGGATCCCACAGTGGTGGCCCAAGCGGTGGGCGCCCACACGTGGGGAAGGTACCACTGCCCGCTGCTGTAGTCGCCAGGCCCGTACAGCGGATCGTTCGGCGACCGCGTCCAGTCGGTTGGGGAGTAGATGTATTCCGGTTGGGCGCGCGCCACGGCTGCGTGCGGGCGGGATATCGATGAGTTGGCAGCAGGATGTGTATGCATAGCGGGGCAGCTGGCACGTGAGGCCAACATGCAGTTTCAATGGGCCGGGCGGCATGGCAAGGTGCGGCAAGCACTGGAGGTACGCAAACGGTCTGCCACCGTAGAGTAGGGTTGCACAATCAAAACTCTGGGGTGTACCGGCCCTGGCTCACCTGGATTGGCCTTCAGCTGCTTCACTTTGGCTTCCACGCTGGAGCCGTCTGTGATGCGGAACTTCATCACCGCATTGGCAGGCGCCTTGGCAGCGGCGGCCGCCGCCACCGCCGGCCCGCCGCCTGCTGGCATTTTCGTGCCCTGATGCTCGCCCGTAAGTGAGACCAGCTGCAGACCGGGCAGGACGGGGCCCTTGGCTGCCGCTGCCGACGCCGCGGCTGCCGCAGAGGCCGGCTTGAGCTGCACCAGCACGGTCCTGGGTGCGTACTTGGGCGCTTTTTTCGGGGCGGCACCGGCGGCAGCGGTGCCGCGGGGGCCGGTGGCGGCACCGCCGCCCGGGCGGCCGCCGCCTCTGGGAGCGGCGCCCGCTGGCCCTGCCGCGATCAGGCCTGCACAGTGCGGTGCGAACCGGCATTGACGGAGGGCCAGCAGCCCAGCGCAAGCAGAGGGTTCCAAACCCCGCGGCCCAGCCGCCCCGCAAAGTGGCCTTGGGGATAGCTAATAACGCTCACCGATCATCACTAGAGCTAACAATTTCGCGTTAAGGCGCCGCAAGCCCATGGCTGGCCCGCGACCCAACTTGGTTCGCTGCCGGTTTATTCTGGGCGCCCTCTACGTTGCGGATACACTGGGACAACTCACACCAACCGCATGAAATCAGCGACTGCTGCCGGCAGCCCCTCTGCGGGCCGCTCTTGCTGGCAGCGCCCGCTGATCCCGCACATGCGGCGGCAGGGTGGCGCATGCGCAGCCTTCCATTTCCTGCAAGTCCAGATCTCACCGGACCTCTGACCGATCTTTTCCGGCATGGCGACGTGTTTGGTGGCTTGGGGAGGTGGGAAGGGCCGCCTTACAGCAGGGTCGGCTGGCCATGACGACAGCGGCACCGCCGTGCGGGAGGGGTTGCTTGTATTTGCCGCCATGTGCCCGCTCATGCGAGCCGCTGCGGCCACTTCGCTGCCACCACTAAAAGGATGACAGGGATCTGCACAGCGGCTGCAACTACCCGCATCTCCATTTAGACAAATCAAATGCATGGCTGGCAGGGCAAGTGGGCTGAGCTGGCACCCACCAGCACGCAGCTGGCCAACCAACACGAGCTGCCGCCCAAGCGCCGTTCCCTCTGCCGCTGCACACATTGCAGGCAGGTTGCTACGAGTGACGACATCTGCTGGAGAATAAAATGAAGAAGTAAAATTAGGAAAACGAACTGGTGCGGGAAGGCAGAATAGATCACATGCGTGCTCCTTGTGTCAAAGGTTACGGCACATGGAAGAATGCAGGCTAGGGGTTCAAACGATCAGCAGGCTTGGGAAGGGAACATTTGACAGGCTTGAGCGGTGATGCGTGGGGGCTTGGGAGATGAGGAGGGCGGCTTGGGTGGTGCAGGCGGGCGGGTGATGGGTGATGGGTGACGAGAGGAAGCATGGGTGGGCCAACAGCAGGCGGTGAAACAAAGGGTACAGCGCGGGGCAAGTAAGTGAATGTCGGGGGAGGGTCTGTGAAGCTGAACAATCTGACGTGTGAGTGAGCCGAGCAGGCGCAGCACAAATGGCGCGTGCTGTCATGCCCGCCTGCTCGCCCGGCTGGGCCGCTGCACGCGCATTCGGGGCCACACCTCGATGCTGATTTTGAGCTGCACCTGGCTGGGGCTGAACTCTGACCGAGGCGCAACCGCCAGCCAGTCTGCAATGCATGGGCAAGGGCGGGGCAGGGACTGCGCATAAGCCAGAGACAGGAGGCAGGGTTGGGCAGGCAGCTGGCGGCAGACGGCAGCAGGCAGGGAGGGGACACAGGCTCATGAGTGCTGCGCCTTCCGACTCTCCCTACAGGCATGCATGGACACGCAGATGGTGGCAGGCACTGCACAACACCATAGCAGCGCCAGCGCTCACAGTACGTGTTGGGGCGGAACTGGAACTGCATGCCAAAGGCGCCCACCGAGGCGCCGTTGCTGGGGCACGTGAAATCATCGCTGGGAGGGGCACGGGAGGGCAGGAGGGAGGCTCAGCGTGTGCATGCTGGGGCATGGGCACAAGCGTACGCCATGCATGGTATGCGTCCGCAGTGCAATGCATCTGTAGTAAGCACTGCTTGCACCAGGCTGCACACATATCATTCAAACGCTAAAGCTGCTCAGCAGGCCAACTCCCCCGCCACTAATGGCACTGCCCGCCCACTCTCGTTTCGGCAGCAGCAAGAGCACACTCACTCGTTGCCGCCGATGCAGGTGATCCCTCCTCCGGTGGGAGAGGTGCTGAACAGCACCGACACAACTGCATCCCCTGTTGTAGTGCCGCAGCTGGAGGCAGTTGCCAGGCCAGCTTGGGCCCCAGAAAACCACCTGTGACAGTTGGGCAGGAGAGCGAAAATTGGGGGAAGCCTGGTCATGCCCATGCGCAAGTTGGACGTGCCCTGCTGCAGCCTTGACCTGTGCTGCATTCGCCCATTAGTACCATACAATCTAAACGTCCCTTGGCAGCTGAGGTTTTCCACCCTTCATTCCGCCCGTCTCCCTTCTTACCTGAACACCATGGCATTGTTGCGGGCCTCGGCGCACGCCTTGGGCGGCACGGCTTGGTGGTAAGCCTGCATGATAGCAACACACAGGGATGGGTTGCTTTTGATCAAAGGATAAGCAGATCAACGGCGATCAAAAAATGGTGGCGGGGCTGCCTCTGCTGCTCAGTATCAGCAGCACGCGGCGGCAGCAGCGGGTGAGCAGCAGCGACTAAGCGGCCAGCGGCGGCCGTGGCAGCGGCTGCGGCAGCGGCAGCAGCAGCAACCACAGCTATGCAGCAGCAGCAGCAGCAGCAGCAGCAGCAGCAGCAGCAGCAGCAGCAGGGCACTCACGCAGAGCATTGGGCTGGCGTATGGCATGGAAGCAATGACAACAGGGTTGGTCCAGGTCCCAGTTACTGGCAGCTGGCACGCCACTTTCAGCCGCAGCTTGACAGTCGTGAGGTAGAGGGAGGGCACCACCGCGAACCAGTCTGCACAGATATGAGAGGTGGCCGCAAGCATGTTTCTCCGTGCGCGGCATGCAGATTTGGCTTTTTTTGTCGATTGCAGGTGTGCACGCCATTTCAGCTTGCGGCCAGCTGGGAGGCTCAACAAGGTGCCCCTCCTCAAGTCCTTTCCTGCGCTTCATACTATATTGGAGAGCGGTAAGCAGCCTCCGTGCAGCTGCGGCAGCACTCACAGTACGTGTTGGGTTGGACAAGCAGCGATGCAGTGAAGGCAGTGCTGGTCTCTGTGTTTCCAGTGCACGTCGCCACGCCTGCACAGAAGCAGCCGGGTGGGCGGCAGGGTTGGTGTTGTTATAGACCACAGCCCCACAAGGACAGCTGGAGCTGAGTGGCAAAGGACAATACACATCTGAACTCCACCAACAAACCACCAGCACTCACTGTCGTCATTTCCGCCCATGCAGGTGAGGCTGGTTGGGCTGGCATCAGGGGATGTAGATTTGAGGACGACAACAGCTGGATCGTCATAAGAATATTCGCAGGAAGTCGCCGTCACAACGGTCCCACCCGGTGTGTTGCCAGAGAACCACCTGCGACCATATTGCCAGCAGAACTGGCGGCAAGATCAGCAGAAATCCAACCGCTGCGCAGGTGGCTGCAATAGCACTGCCTTGCAGGGAGGAGGACATGCTAGCAAATGAGCGGACAGATGCCTGCCGTGTTGCCTCAACTGTTGTGTCCCCCGCACCTGAACACCACGGCAGTATCCTTCGCATATGGGGTGCAGTCAATGGGCTGTGGCGCCTTGACGGTCCAGTCCTTGTCCTGCAGAATCAGCGGCACGTGGCCAAGTCAGCCATTTCGGTCTCACAGCCCATCTTCTGTTCAGTCCAGCTCAGCTCGGCCAGGCCAGCCTAGCGCAGCGCAGCGCTTTACGGCACAGCATACCGCCACCAATGCATCGCAGCGCAGCATAACAATGCGCAGCACAACACACCACACCCCGTGACACCACAGCACAGCACAGCATGCCAGAGCACAACACAGCACAGCGCAGCGCAGCACGCACTCACATACAGAATGGGACTCAAGTAAGGCAGGCCTGCCGGGCCGTTCTTCACAACTATCGGCTTGTTCCAGGATCCTGTGCCAGTATCCACTTGTTGCACGGGCGGGTCGGCCCCAGGGACAACCTCCAGGCTCAGTTTAAACCAGGCCAGCGCAGTCGAGCTTGTCACGTCGAACGGTGAAACCGCCAGGAAGTCTGAGCAGGGGGCAAGGGACGAGCGAGAAGCGGAATGTGAGGCAAACGCTCGTGCAGATGGCGCATGCCAGGTGGCAGCAGGGCTGAGCTCATGGCCGACGACGTACGCACGTCTGTGTGCCGCAAGCCGTCGCACCTGCCTGCTCCCAGGCAGGCCTCACCCTCGGTGCGGCCCGCCCCCCTCCGTGCTCACAATACGTGTTTGGCTCATAAGCAAACATGTAGTTGAACTCATGGCCATTCTGGCACATTGTGTCGCTGTCGCTGTCGTCCTGCCCGCCCAGGCCTGCAGCACACAGAAGGAGCAGCAACGCTACCGTTGGCGCATCTGCTCATGCCACAGCTATCTTGGCGCAGGTGATGGCGCATGCAGCGAAGGAGGACTGGGCGGCATGTTGGCACCAGCAGCACGGCTGCTACGGCGATGACAGCATGCATGGCGCAACTGATGCAATTGCCCAGTGCTTGCAGGCGGGCTGAGCGCACATGTGTAGGGGCCTCCCGACGGCTTGGGCGACGACAGCACCGATATGACCGGGTCGCCCACTGTATACTTGCAGCTGGAAGCAGTTGCCAGCCCGGCCGGAAGATTACCCGAAAACCACCTGCGCAGGGGCAGGGCAGGATCAAACGATAAGTCTGGGCTGCTGCTCTGTGCAGGCGGTGGCAGCTGTGCAACAGGACAGGACTTCACGAGTGCCAGTGGCTGCGCCACTCCAGGTAACTTCAAATCCAACAGCAAGTGATGCGCATCACATCATGCACGCACAGCTGTGCTGATCCTGGCTCTAAGCGCATAAACTTGCAACATGCTGTCTGCATGGAATGTGCCTGCGCACCTGAACACCCGCACTCGATTCCGCTCATACATGCAGGGCACCGGGCTGTAATCTTCCACATAGTTTGTGTAACCCTTGCTCAGGTACGGAACCGTGCCAATCTCAAGCGGTTTGGCCCAGGAGCCATTCAACGGGGGCAGCTGCCCCGGCCTGCGGCGGCGTGGGCAGCGGCAGCGACTTGATTTGTGATCATGCAGGCATAAGCTTCGAGCTCATCCACTCACCAGCCAGGCAGCTCAGGGCGCAACAGACAATTGCTGTCCTGCGCCCAATTTCACCGTGAAATTGGGCACCCACCCAACCGCCCGCACCTAGCAATGACGGGCGTGCCACCCTTGCGATAGGCAGAGAGCGCGGCATTGCTCGAGGTGCGGCCCGTGAGCTGGAAAGCCGTGTCGTGCATGCGGCAGTTGCCCGTCTGCAATGGTTAGTGGCAGGGCAGGCAACAGAGGCATGTGCGGACGGGCTGATATGCCGCTTCAGCAGGCAGGTGGCAGGAGGCAGGCAAGCACATGCTGGCACTGCTCCCCAGCCCGGCACAGACATTGCAGAATGCAGCCAGCCAGGCAGTGCGTTCAGCGCCACTTGTAAGAAGATGCCAAGCGGTAAGCGCACCCTGTCCTCCGTCTGGGCCCTGCCCTTCATTGTTTCTCTGCATAGCCGTGGGACAATAGCAGCCCGCAGTTCACAGGTGCGACGCATCAGCCAGGGACATGCAGCACGGGAGCGGTCAGGCGGGGCGCAGCTGAGCAAGTGTCGCGGCTGGGATGCCCGCTCAGCAGCCCACAGCACAGCAGAGCACAGCGCTGCAGGTGCACTCAGCTCAGCACAGCGCAGCACAGCACACAGCTCACGGGTCGATAAATGCGGTGACCACAGCACACCAAGGCAGGCTCTGCAGGTGCACCGCGGATAGCACATGTTCTAAGCTGAGAAATGCAATTAAAAGGCAAAGCAGCTGCTTCCATGTCACCGCTACCGCCACAGAGGCACAGAGCGGCGCAGCAGAGGCTGGTCCGCTTGAAGATGACACCAGCGACATACCAACAGAGCAGACTAGACAGCTGCACAGGCAGCTGAGGCTCCACTACACCGTAAATGCTCTCCCAGCAGGTGGCGCACCTGGCAAAGCGCCAAGCACTCCGCTGGAGTGTTGGTGGTGGTCATTTCAAACTGGAAGAAGCTGCCGGTGTAGGCAACCCCCTGCTCCACCACCCAGCTTGCTGCAGCAGGCCAGTGAAGGCGGAAGTGAGTGAGACAAGCAGCCAGCTGCACAGCTTCAAAGCGTTGATAGAGATGGTGGGCCAGCTTTGAACAAACCGTGCCGCATGCTGGGCAGTGCGCAGCTGTGAAAAGGGCGCACGGCCAGCACAGCTGCCGCCACGAAACAACAGCCACCACACACAGAGCCAGCCTGCCATGCCATGTTTCGCCACACCACGCAAGTCATGCCCTGCCCTGCAGCCCAGGCTCACTGGCTGGTTGCGGTGGCGCCACAGGGTTGGGCCGCCCCAGCAGCTTGGTCAGGGAGCGGGCCACGTTGAGGCGGCCGCCGCTGATCACACGGCTGACGAGAGCGGGCGTCTTGTCCACTCCCGCCATCAGCGCCGCCCTGTGAAGGGGCAGGTGAACCAGTTCGGTCAGCCCCATCATCTCGATCAGGTGCTGGTAGTGTGGAAAGGGGTGGGTACGAGCAGCAAGATATGTGATATGCTGAGCTGCAGCAGTGCTGGCACCTGTGCCGAAGCCACCCGTTACAACTCACTTGACCTTAACATACGTGGCGGTCACCTTGTCACACACACATCCCAGCCCTGCCCTGCTTCATCTACATCTGAATGGTTCACAGACCGTGACAACCAAACCTTGGCACTCACTTGACCTGCGCATACGTGGCCGTCGGCTTGGCACTCCAGATGAGGGCGGCCGCACCCGCAACGAGCGGGGTGGCCATTGAGGTGCCGCTCATTGGCTGGTAATCAGCATCGTTGCCATTCCTGCATGGCACGACCCACATCGAATTGAGACATGGCGCTATTCGGCACAAGCATCGCCGGTGAATCTCCAGAGTGGCTGGATTGGGCCCGCTGTGTGATGGCGGTCACTCTTGCAGACCGGAAGGCTAACACATGCATGTAAGCGCTCCCAGGCGCCCACACTCTCACCAGGTGTTGAGGATCATGGCCCCTGGGGCCGCCAGGTGCACGCTGGACTTGCCCCAGTTGCTGAACTGCGTCAGCGTGTCGTCCGCATCACTCGCAGCCACTGCGGCATGGGTGGAACCAGCATGCGCCGAAATGCGGGCTGACATGAGCTTACCAAAAAGCTCGCGTCGGCCCCAAGGTGTCGCCTGCACAACATCACACCGCTCGTTTAAGCCAGAATCTACCTGAGACCACATTATCCAGCTTGTAGCCGGCTGGGTAGGTGACTTGGTCATCGTTGCAGGTGTACTCGTTGCCTGCCGCCGCCACAAACAGCGCACCTGCAGGGAACGGTTGGTTGGGTGTGGGATGGGTGTGGCTGACTTGGAAGCCACCACAGCGAGCATTGGCCAGCCAGGAGAAAATAGACACACGTCCAGGCACCGTTTGCTGCTCACACAAACTGCTGCGCACCCCAGCGCGCACCCGCATCCCGCAGCTTGGCGATGGCTTCGTACTGGAATTGGCTGTAGCCGCCGCCAGCGTAGCTATTGGACAGCACGTGCACGCCCTCCTGATGCAGCAGATGTTGGGGGCGGAAGCGTTTTGTTTCAGGAGTTTGACAAGGCAGCCCGGCCGCAAGCTGTGCCGCGCCGGCCGGCCAGGCAGCAGCAGGGCTGACTCCTCAAGACAGAAAGAAAGTGCAGTTCACTGCACACCTTGCGGCAGAGGTGCACCGATTACTGCCAACAAATGTATCACTAGGCATGATGTGCACCTTGCGGCAGAGGTACAGGCAGTCCAGAATCGCAGACTCGTACAGCGATCTGCAATTGCGTATGCGCAGCAAGCAACCAATCAATCACTGATGCGTGCATGTGCAGCAGGCAGGTGGTCGCAAAGCAATACAGCAGCTGCAGATTCCCCTGAGGAGCAGCAGCTGCCGATACCCGTGGGCACGGGCGATGACACAGCAGCAGCGGTGGCGGCTCGGCTGGCCGGCAGGCTGAGCAAGGGGAGACGGCCTTTGTGCAGGGTATCCGAAGGCGCCTCCGCTGCGCTCACCCCGAGTTGCTGGCCGCTTTGCAAATGTACAGGGACACCTGCGGTTGCCAGCTTGCCAAGGAAAGTCAATGCGGAGGCGTGTGCGTGCCCCTGGCGTGCGCAGCCGGCTGCCAATGCCATGAGTGCCGCTGCTGATGGCCAGGATCCCACCATGCAGCAGAACACCATGCATCATCCAGCAGGCAGCATCCCAACTGCAGCTGAATTTACTTGCCTTCCAATTCACGCCGGTCACACCAACGCCACTGTTGCCTGCCGCTCCCACAGTGCCAGCTGTGTGCGAGCCGTGTCCCTGTATGGCAAATTGGTTCCAACCAAAGGGTTGAATTGTTGCGCATGCAGTGGCAGCGAAGCAGACCGGAAGCCGTAGCAACGGGAGCATCGTTTGCTCGCATGCGGTCTACAGGCGACTGCTCGCCATCACTGTGTCGAAAGTAAAACCATGCGACAAGAAAACACAGCCAAATGCCAGCTCACCAAAACGTCGGCTATGTCCTTGTATAGAGCCGTACCTGCTGACGGCTGGTATGGGTTGGTGTTCTCATTATACACCGCCCTGCGGTCAAGGAGTTATACACTCTGGGCATTGAGTCGCCACTTCAATAAGTGCAGTGCGCCACAGCACCGCATCTGACGACCCACTGCCTCCATGGCCGCTGGCCAGCGGCGGCAATTTCAAACAAACAGCGCAACTGTCATTCAGTGCAACCTATGTGAGCCAGCGGGTGCACCTGTTCCAGCCGTCCACTATGTTTGCATTCAGGTCCTGGTGGCTGCGGCGCACCCCCGTGTCAATCTGCAGCGACGCATGCAGCCAGAGCGTGTGAAGCGCTCGTGTGCCCTCATGCACCCTGACATGCACCCTGCATGCACCCTCATGTGCCCTCATGCATGTGCCTTGCATGCACCCTACAATGCAGCAGCCGCAGCGGACGAGCCGAGCACCGCTGCCTGGCTGCCCAGCGATGCACTGTTGCCAGCTGCCCAGCCATGCACGAGCGTGAAGCGCAGGGCAGCATGCCAGCCATGCAGCACCGCAGGGCTGCACAGCAGCTACCAGCTTCCTCTTCCACAGCGAAAGCAAATGTACATGCTGGGCCCAACAGGCTGCCCAGAGAAGCTTGGCTCACCACGCACACCCGCATGGCAGTCGATCCCACGGTGGTGGCCCAAGCGGTGGGCGCCCACACGTGGGGCAGGTACCACTGCCCGCTGTTAATCCCCACCGCCGCAAATTTGGGGTCGTTTGGGAAGCGCTGGGCGGTGTGGTGATAAATGTACTCGGGCTGCGCGTGCTCCACGGCTGCGGAGTGGGAGGCGGGGTGGGCCGGTGCGGCAGCTCAAGGTAAAAGAAAGACCATGCCCTTGGGCGTGGGTAGAGGGAGCCCATAAGGGCACCGGCTGGCTACCGTTGCGGCGGCTCAGGAGCGCTCATGCATGCATGCATGAGGGGCGCTCAGGCGGGCAGCACAGGAAGCAACCGGTGCTACATACTCGAAAGTATACGCACAATTCAACAGCGGATCCTGCGCTCATCCTCTGCATGATCGGGCGACTCGACCGCCCGCCACCCGCCACCTGCCAATTGGGTATCAACTCAAGCAAGCACCCACCGCCCCCGCACCTGGGTTGGCCTTCAGCTGCTTCACTTTGGCTTCCACGCTGGTGCCGTCTGTGATCTGAAACTTCATCACGGCATTAGGTGGCAGCGGGGCAGCGGCCGCTGCCGCCGCCGGCCCGCTCGGCACTCGAACATGCTGATACTCGCCGTTGAGCGACACTAGCTGCAGGCCTGGCACAACGGGCGCCCTGGCCTGTGCTGACGCCACTGCGGCTGCCACCGGGGAGGACTTGAACCGCACCAGGACGGATTTGGGGGCATACTTGGGTGCGTGCTTCGGCTGGCGGACGGGCCTGGCGGCGGCAGCCGCCGCCGCCGCCGCACCACTGGCCCCTTGAAGGGTGGCTCGCCCGTCGATGCACCCTGCAGGCAATCGTGGAGATCATTGCATTTTTGCCAGGCCAGGGGTGTGCACAGAGAGAGGGAGAGCCTTTGGGGAGCTCGCGCCAACAGCAGGCCCGCTGCAGCCTGGGACGCATCCAGCCCCACCTGCTACCGCTAGGACGACCAGGAGCGCTGCTTGCAGGTGCTTGCGTCGCATAGCTGGCCCGCGACCCAAAGGAGGCGTCCGGCGCGGGGCTGCTTCAAGGCTGCATTGCTGTGCTTGTGTATGTAAACGACATGCGCACGCCGAGACCCGCGCCGGCGCCTGTGCAGGGTCTGGCACACTCCCGCTGATGTGGCGCAAGGACCTGCAGGTACGGCGGGAGAGCCGACGCCCCGTTGCAGTCTCACATTCTTGCCTGTGGCACCAGTTTCTGCTTGATGAGTGACCCAGAAGCCAACCACAATGAGTCCCAAATGCCTGGACTGGCCTGCAGGCGTCATACAGGTGCGCCGGGAGAGTCGGACGCACGAGAGGCCGGGACGCCAGGCGTGTACGGTGGAGGCAAATCGACATTGGGTGGACGGGCTCTGAAGAAGAAACTGGTTCTTTGGATGTTGCCAACGAGAACCAACTACAGATGCTTGCATGATACCAAATGGACACGCATCATCGTCCGCAGGCACAGCCGGTGTTATGGCCCCTGCTCACCGTTGCTGCCCTGCACAGGCTGCCCGTCCGCCGTACACCGCTCCACCTGCTCCTCCAGCTGCCGCTGTGCCTGCTCCAGCTGTGGGGCTGCCTGCGGCGGTTCTGTATCATGCTGGGCCGCACTCTGCGGCTGCTGCTGCTGCTGCTGCTGCTGCTGCTGCCCTGCTGCCTGCTGGCCTGCTGTCCGCTCCTGCACCCGCCCTTGGTAAGCTTGCTCTGACAGGCAACGAGCCGCCAGCACGCCCGCCTCTGCCGCCCGTACATCCAGTATGGCCAGGTAGCCACGCTGCAGCTCCCTGCGATGTTGAGCGGAGCGCAGAGCGAGGCAAGTCAAGCGCCGGCACAAGGCAAGCAGGACATGTATCAAACAGCGGGGCGCCGGATTGCACGCACGCTAGTCTGCGTAGCATCTGGACAACTCATTTAGTTGCACCCACCGCAGCTGCTTCAAATGCCAACTGCAGTTCCGCCCCTGCGCAGCCCACCTGAGCAGCGGGGCACCGCGCAGATCGGGCAGCCTAGGGTTCAGCTCAACCAGCAGCCCTCGCACGCCGCAGCGCAGCACAAACTCCCGCCCGCCAGCCGTCAGCCTGTGAAGGGCAGGAGGGGGTAGGTTGATGGGTGGGCGACGTGCAGTGCCACCTGCCAGGACCTAAAAACTTGCCAGGCTTGCAAAGTCTGTGCAACCACATCCCTTTCTGGTTGCGGCAGCTGCATCACTGGCGTGCCTCATGCCCAGCGTCATGCAGCGTCCGTGCTGGGTTTCCCAACCGACGCAGCCCAGCACACGTGCCCCGTGCACGCCTCACCTGCCCAGAATGGTGTCGGCGTGCAGCAGCGGCCCGCGCCCCTTGCGAAACTCTGCTTGTAGCAGCTTTGCGCTGAAGGTCAGCCGCGCCTCCGCTGATCGAGGCGCAGTGGGCACTGCCGCTGCTGCTGCTGCCGCTGTTTGCTGATCTGCCTGTGCCTCACTGCCGCCTGCACTGCTGGCTGCCCCCTGCTGGCCAGGTGTGGCGGCCAGGCCTGCCGCAGCTGCCTGCACGTCTCGGCTGGCGAGCGCCGCATGCGATGGCGCCAGTGTCACAACTGCGTCGAGGCGGGTGCACTGAGTTAGTACGGCTCTGTATTCTTTCATGCCTGAAAGCGACACTGCAGAAACAGCCGACGGCGGCAGCGGCGGCGGCGGCGGCGGCAGTGCGTCGCTCACCGCAGAGGCCGTTGGCATGCAGCCGGAACGCTAGGTCGTTCCCCGGCGCTCCCTCTGTGTCGATGGCGTAGAGGGACGTGAAGTTCTGCTGCACATACGTGCGGGGGACTGGCGGCAGCGCGGTGGCGTCGAGCTGCCAGCCCTCGGCGGCCAGTGATGGGGTCATCAGGTACCTAGGGGCTGTTACGATATGCTTGCAAGCCCCGAGGAGCCCCGACCTGCCTGTTCATCAGGCCGAGCTGGCAGCTGGCCCAAATGGCTTGTTTGCCCCTGTCCACGGCGATCCAACACCCGTACTAGTATCGAAACTCGATACATCAAGCGGCATGGCCTCCCTCTGCGTGACGGCTGAGGTGCCGGACCCAAAGCTCGCTCGGGCGGGCCTGGCGCCCTTCTCCCACACCCCTCGGGACGGCACCACATCCACCTCGGCATCAGGCGAGCTGCAGGGCCGTTGCCGACAGCTACAAGGCAGTGCGGCCGTCCTCGTCACTGCCGCCGCTCGCTGCTGTGCACTGAGCGCGTTTGCTCACAGCCCTGCTTCACTCCTTCACCCTGCCCTGGTCCGCAGGCTTTGTAGTGCTGCATGGTGGCCAGCCAGTGGTGCTGGCATCGGCAGCTGCCGTGTACCCGCTGCTGCCGCCCCACCGCCGGCAGCTGGGCAGCCTGGCGGGCACTTGCCACGCAGACCTGGTTCCTGGAGCACATCTTGCTGCCGTCCTGCCAGGCAGCTGCAGCCTGGACAGCAGCCCTGCCAGTATAGCAGCCAGCGCAACAACCAGCAGCAGCAGCAGCCGCAGGCAGTGCACGGGAGGTGCAGTACGGGGAGGCCCAACCGCTGGCTCAGCTCACCACCTGATGAAGGCAGGGAGAGGATATGTGTACACAGGTGTGCAGCGCCCCGGGGGGCCCGCGGCTTGCAGGCGCTTGCGTCGCATGGCTGGCAAACGACCCAAAGCAGGCGTCCGGCGCGGGACTGCTTCAAGGCCGCATTATTGTGTTTGTGCACGTGTGCGCAAGGCTTTGCAGTTGGGGCTCGTGGGCGGCGCATGTGCGAGGGCTGGCACCCACCCGCTGCATGCCGCGGGACCCGAAAGTACAGGACGGGGCTGCCGACGGGCCCCTGTTGCGTCTCACATCCTGCTCGTTGCCATGACCTCTTGCTTCCCTTTTAATGCAAAAGCCACCCAACATTAACCTCGTCCGTGACCAGCGTGCCAACTTCAAGGCAGGTGCGCAGGCAGAGTCGGCAGCATGGGAGGCCGGGACGCCGGCCTTGCACTTTGCCCGAAGCAGAGCGGCAGGCGGCGGGTGGGCCTTGAAGTCACTGGCTCTGCCATCAGAACCAAGATTAGGATGCTCCATCAAATTTAATGCCTTTCATCCGCATCTTCAGGCGCGCGGCGCAGCCGCTGTATACATTGTAGCGCTTAGCGTGTTCGGCGTTTCAACTCGCACCTTCGGTGTTTCGGTGTTGGATGGCGCAGGAATGGTACATACTCACGCACATTAAAAGGGCTGGGGAAAGCATACATTGATGCATTCAGCCATCTGTCGAGCATTACCTGGCGGCGTTCCCGGCAGGAAGTGAGCTATGCCCGCAGTTATAGGTTACCACCTACAATGTATTCCTAAACCAAAAACTAACATCTGTGCACTTTTCTGATGTAGCAGCTTCCAGCGTCCTTACACTTCTGCATCCTGCGCCTCGGTGCCCGGGGCCGGCACTTCGGCGTCAAAAAGCTGGCCAGCAGTTTCTGCCGCTCTGCAGCAGCAGCAGCGCGGTTGGCGCCATCACCGCCGGCACCCTCAGCAGCGGCGGCCAAAACCGAGTGGCGCCGCTGCTGGGCGAATTGCTGCAAGTCTAGGAAGTATTGTTGGGCAGCCTCCTGCTGCTGCTGCAGTGCGAGCAGGTGCCGCTGCAGCGCGTCGGGCTCCCTGCCCTGCTGCGGGTTTCCCAGCAGCGTTTGCAGGCCCTGGGGAGCGTTAGGGTGGGCGCCCGAGGCAGAATTCATAGCGGGGAGTGCAGCGTGCGCGCGCGGGAAAAGCGCAAACACCTTCTGCCGCACCCCTGCCGCTGCTGGAAGCTATTATCCCTACCCCTGCTGCGTGCTGGGACCCGTGTTAGACCTTGCATGCCCGCAAACCCAGACAATGTCGTTGTAGCATGGTGCGCAGTCGCCTTGCGCCACCCGGGCGGCGGTGGCCAGTACAGCGCATGGGGCAGGCCCTCAATGAACAGCGCGTCTGCGCGCGCTAGTTCGCGCTTGCCTCCTTACCGTGCTCCCACGGGCGATCAGCGGCGGTGGCCGCGTTTGGCTGGAGTGCAGCCCCAGCCCTGCCCCCTGCTCCCGACCGCCCGCAACGCGAACAGGTGACTGTGCGTCTGAGGCGGCCGGCGCGATGTGTTGAGGGCTGGGGGTTGTCGATGAGCGGCAAGTCCCTTGCCCAAGTCCGCCCAAGTCCCACATGTGGGACTCGCCCGCCTTCACTGGGGCATCCCAGAGCCGCAGGTTCGTGAACACTCAGCGGCAGCGCCTGTGCGCGGCATGGCAGACGGCGGCGGCGGCGGCGCCAGCGCCCGTGCCCAGGAGCACACGCGCTTTGTGGGGGTGCAAAAAGACAGCAACACAAGCCGCAGGGCAGGGCACTTGTGGGCGGCTAAAGACACACTGGATGGGTTTTCCAGCTCACCCGCGACGGTTTTACGCACACACACGCGCGCGGAGGCGGCAGCAGCGCGCGACCTAGCCGTCATGTGGCGCAAGATGCACTGCCGGGGTGAGCCGCAGCCTGCCTGCTGCGCTTGCTTGCGCAGCCTGGCGATTGCTGGGAAGCAGCCGGCCCTATGTGTGATTGAGTTCAGCGCACAGACTGGTCCGGCCTGCCCCTGCCGCCCTCCCTGCAGAGAAATGGAGCGGCCTGAAGGTTAACTTCCCGCAGCTGTGGCTTGATGAGCAGCAGTGGGAGGCGCTGTCGCGGCTGGACAACATTCGAGCGCTGAAGGAGTATTTGAAGTGGTGGCTGGAGGAAGAGTGGCCGCGGCGTGGGCAGGAGCTGCTGCAGGGGCGAGAGGCGGCGCTGGCCAGGTGGGCAGGGGCTGGCACGGGGGAGCTTTGCATTCTACCACACGGCTCAAAGCCAGCCAGTGGCGGGCTAGTCTAAGCTGTTGACGTTTTGACAGCATGCCTCCACACTGCTGCCCAGTGGATCGCTAAGGCGTGACCTGGCACCGTATCTCATCATGCAGGTTTTACGAGACCTGGGCCGTCAAGCAGGGAGTTGCAGAGCAGCAGAGTGGCAGCTTCACGACAACATTTGATAAACGTGGGCACCAGGCCGTGCGGTGCACTTCAGACAGCTGCGAGCAAGCTGCTGTTTGGCGGGACATCGCCAATCTGTGGTACCGCCTGCGGCAGCGAGGTGCGCAATGGACAGGGAAGGGGTGAAGCTAGCAATGCACGGGTGCATGGGTGTGGCAGCTGCCTGCCCCCACAGGGCACTGCCGGCATGCGCAAGGGTGGGCATGGCGGTGTGCTGCCGTCTGCAGCAGCCCGTTCTTGGGCTGTGCTTTGCCTGGCTGCAATTGCAGCCTTGGTGCTGGGGCCATGCCTCATGCTGCGGCCCTGCCCCCTTTGCCACTTTCAGGAGACGTGGCTGCCCTCAGCTCGGACTACAACTACAACCTGCCTGGCCTGCGCCTGTGGGAAAACGAGGAGCTGATCGCGCTGCTGCAGGAGTTGGAGAGCGCAGCAGACCTGCGCAGCTTCCTTGACGAGTACCGGCTGCCTGAAGGGATGCGCGCCTCACTGCTGCAGCAGGCACGCGCGCATGCGCGCAATCCCGGCGACGCTGCGAGGCGCCGCCTGGAAGCGAAGCGGCAAGTTTGGTGGCAGCAGTTACGATCATGGCGGCAGCAGCAGCAGCAGCAGCAGCAGCAGCAGCAGCAGCAGCAGCAGCAGCAGCAG
>VFQQ010002989.1_pt1 | contig 17449 bp, 15 predicted proteins | sample 3512341 | NCBI WGS metagenome assembly VFQQ01 (sample SAMN10412373, study PRJNA504923) | tailings metagenome | isolation source: Relicate 2 Philex TSF1 revegetated site | place: Philippines: Tuba, Benguet | collected 2017-08-29 | reverse complement strand
CGCGGCCATCAGCAAGGCGCAGGCTGTCATCGAGTTCAACCTCGACGGCACGATCATCACCGCAAACGAGAACTTCCTGAAGACGCTCGGCTACACGCTGGACGAGATCAAGGGTAAGCATCACTCGACCTTCGTAGACGCGGACGTGCGCAACTCGCCCGACTACCGCATCTTCTGGGAAAAGCTGGGCCGCGGCGAGTATGACGCGGGCCAGTACAAGCGCATCGCCAAGGGCGGCGCAGAGATCTGGATCCAGGCGAGCTACAATCCCATCATGGACATGAGCGGGCGTCCGTTCAAAGTCGTCAAATATGCGACCGACATCACGCCGCAGATGGGCATCGCCGAGCGGGTGAAGGAAATCTCCGGGATCGTCGCGTCGGCCTCCGCCGAAATGCGCGCGACCGCCGAAGCGATGTCGGAAACCGCTGCAGAAACGACGCGCATGGCGTCCGCTGTGTCGAATGCGGCGCATGTCGCCTCCAGCAACGTGCAGACGGTGTCGGCGGCAGGCGAAGAGCTTTCGGCCTCGATCGGTGAGATCGGCCGTCAGGTGACGGATTCCAACATCATCACCCAGAACGCAGTGATCGAAGCCGACCGCACCTGCGCCTCGATCCAGACGCTGGCCGATGCTGCATCCAAGATCGGTAACGTCGTCACGCTCATCAACAACATTGCCGGGCAGACCAAGCTGCTGGCGCTGAACGCGACGATCGAGGCCGCGCGCGCCGGTGAGGCGGGCAAGGGGTTCGCGGTCGTCGCCTCGGAGGTGAAGAGCCTCAGCGATCAGACGGCCAAGGCGACGGATGAAATCTCCTCGCAGGTCAATGCCATGCAGGCGGCGACTTCGACGTCAGTGACCGCGATCCAGTCGATCGCCGGAACGATCCGCAAGGTCGCCGAGATCGCGGCCGCCATCGCCGGCGCCGTGGAAGAGCAGTCGGCGGCAACGCGTGAGATCGCCGCCAACGTGACCCAGGCCGCCGATGGCACACAGCAGGTGTCGTCCTCGATCGGGCATGTGAACGAGGCCGCGGTGCAGACCAGCGGCGCCTGCACCGAACTGCTCAACTCGTCCAGTGAACTCGCCAAGCAGGCCGAGGCGTTGCGTGGCGAGATGGACAAATTCCTGCCCAAGCGGAAGGTCGCTTGACGCGCATCCTCACCGTCTGCGGCTCTGATGCAGCGGTGGCGCCATGAGCGCCGCCGCTTCTTCGCCGCCAGCCGGGGGCCAGTCCGCGCCTGTCCGCGTGATGCTGGTGGACGACAGCGCAGTCATGCGCGGCTTTCTGCGCCGCGTTCTGGAACCTGAGACGCGCATCCAGATCGTCGGGGCGGCTGCGAACGGGAGGGAGGCTATCGACCTTCTAGGGCCGCTGAAGCCCGATGCCGTGATCCTTGATATCGAGATGCCTGTAATGGACGGCATCACCGCGCTGCCGTTGATGCTGGAAGCGCATCCGGGATTGAAAGTCCTCGTTGCGTCCGTGCTGAGCAAGCGCAACGCGGGTATCAGCCTCGATGCCATGCGGCTGGGTGCTGCGGACTACGTCGCCAAACCCGAGAAGGCCTTTGCGCCAGAGGTGGCGAGCGCCTACGGCGCCGACCTCGCGGAACGCATTATCGCGATCACCAAACGCGGCGGCGCTTCCCAGCCTCAGCGCCCCAGCACGCCTCCAAGCGTAGCCACATCGCCTGCACGGGCGACAGGGCAGGTTTCCGTCGAAGCGATTGCCATCGGCTCGTCGACAGGAGGGCCGCCGGCGCTCATGCAGGTGCTCGGCGCCATCCAGAAGGTGACGCAGCCGATCTTCATCACCCAGCACATGCCGGCGACCTTCACATCGCTGCTGGCCGATTCGCTCGGGCGTCTCACAGGGCGTCCGTCCGGCGAAGCCGTGGATGGCGAGGCTGTGCAGCAGGGCCGCATCTACGTCGCCCCTGCGGGACTGCATCTCACGGTCCAACGTGTCGGCGCCAAGGTCTTTATCCGCCTGAACGACGATCCACCCGAAAACTACTGCAAGCCTGCCGTCGATCCGATGTTCCGGTCGCTGGCCGATGCTTATGGCCGTGGCCTGTTCGGCGTCGTCTTGACCGGCATGGGGAGCGACAGCGCGAAGGGCTGCGAGGCCATCGCCAGAAAAGGCGGGCGCTTCATCGTGCAGGACGAGAAAACCAGCGTCGTCTGGGGCATGCCGGGCGCGGCGGCCAAGACGGGACTGGCCGACGCCGTCGTGCCGCTTGGGGACATTGCGACATTCATTTCCAGATCCTGCGGGCACAAGCCATGACGATCCGCGAATCCGCGCTCCTCTCGCTCATTCAACTTCTCAAGCAAAAGTCCGGCCTGATCATAACGCCTGATAAGCTGTATCTTGTTGAAAGCCGCCTGCGGCCCGTCGCTGAGCTGCTTGGCTTTTCCGACCTTGCCGCCTTCCTCGACCATTTGGCGCTGGCGCCATCGGAGCGCGCCGTTCAGCTCACGGTTGAAGCGATGGCGACACACGAGACCTCGTTCTTCCGCGATGGCGCGCCGTTCGAGCGTTTGCGTGACGATCTGTTGCCGGCGCTGCTGCGCGCACGGCCGCCGTCATCGCCGTTGCGCTTTCTCTGCGCGGCTTGCTCCAGCGGCCAGGAGCCGTTGTCGCTCGCCATGCTGCTGGATGAGCAGGGAATTATCGCCGGGCCGCGTCCAGTGTCGATTGTGGCGTTTGACATCTCAGAGCAGATTCTGGAGCGGGCGCGGACCGGCGTTTACAGCGACTTCCAAGTCAATCGCGGCCTGACGCAGGAGCGCATCGGGCGGCACTTCACGAAGACGGGCGACAATTACCGCGCTCACGCGAAGCTGATGTCACGGATCGACTATCGCAAGGTCAACATACTCACAGGATTGCCTGCGCTTGGAATGTTCGACGTCATCTTCTGCCGCAACGTACTCATCTATTTCGACGATGCGACCAAGGCCCAGATCCTCAATACGCTCGCGCGACTTCTGCCGCCGGATGGCGTGTTGATCCTCGGCAGCTCGGAGACCGCACTGAAGGAAAGCGCGGTGTTCGTGCCCGAGCGCGTCGGACGCGGCATTTTCGTCAAGCCGCCAGCCGCGCAGCCGCTTGTCAGGCCGCTGCAGGCGCGCGCCTAGTCTATCAGGGCGTCGCCGCCGACTGTTTTTTGAAGTCTTCCTGGAGCCAGGCGATGAGGTCGGCGCGCTCCTCGGGCTTCTTGATCCCGGCAAAGGCCATCTTGGTGCCTGGAATCTTCTTCCGAGGGTTTTCGAGATAGTCGAACATCTCCTGCTCGGTCCAGGTGATGCCGGATTCCTTGTTCGGCTTGGAATAGTTGTAGCCCTCGACCGTACCGGCAACGCGGCCGATGACGCCATAGAGTGTCGGGCCGATCTTGTTGTCGCCCGGCGCCGTGCTGTGGCAGGCGCGGCACTTGGCGAAGGATTTCTCGCCGGCCACCGGATCGCCCATCATCTTCTGGCCATCGGCGCCTGTGATCTCGGTCGCGACGGGTTCGGCCGCAGCGCCTGCCGCCAGGGTGATGACACAGGCAAATCCAGCAATCCAACGCATCGCAATCCTCTTCGCCTCGTGCGCTGTCCGGCTTGTTTCGCCAAGGGCCATGCGCTTTATCTCCGTGCGCCGCGACACTGTTGGGGTTCGCCCTTCGTGTCAAACAGACGAGGACGGAATTTCCGGATGGCGCGCGCGTGAGACCCATTCGCATCGGAACGCGCGGTTCGCCGCTGGCGATGGCGCAGGCGTATGAGACCTGCGACCGGTTGGCCGCTGCCCAAGGTTGGAGTGCAGACGAGGCTGCTGCGCGGCTGGAGATCGTCGCCATCAAGACGAGCGGCGACAGGATCACCGACCGGCCGCTTGCGGAGGCCGGCGGCAAGGGATTGTTCGTCAAGGAGCTGGAAGAGGCGCTGTTCGACGGGCGCGTGGATCTTGCGGTTCATTCGATGAAGGACGTGCCGGGCGTTCTGCCGGAAGGTCTGGTCATTGCTGCTGCCCTGCCACGCGAAGATGCGCGCGATGCGCTGCTCGGTTCACCTTCGATTGCGGCGCTCCATCCGGGAGCGCGCGTGGGGACGACGAGCCCGCGCCGTGCGGCGGCGTTGCTGTACGCCAGGCCGGATCTCAAGATCGTGCTGTTTCGCGGCAACGTTCAGACCCGGCTGAGCAAACTGGCGCAAGGTGAGGCCGACGCCACCTTGCTTGCCATGGCGGGCCTGAACCGTCTCGGGCTCAAACCTGACTTGGCTCCGTTGGCTGTTGAAACATTCCTTCCGGCGGCGGGGCAGGGCGTCGTCGGGCTGGAGTGCCGGGCCGACGATTCCGAGGTCATGCGGATTGCTGCGTTGGTCAATGACATCCCTTCCGCCACGGCGTTGGCTGCAGAGCGTGCGTGCCTCGCGGCGCTGGATGGCTCGTGCCGCAGCGCGATCGCCATCCATGCGGGCGTACGAGCGGATGGCTCCTTTGTGCTCGCCGCCGAAGTCTACGCGCTGGACGGATCGGCCAGGGAGACGGCAAGCGCCACGATGGCTTCCATGCCCACGCCGGACGTTGCGTTCGCACAGGGTCGGGCTATGGGAGAGGAGCTCCGCCTCAGGTCGGCTGCGCTTTTGAACGGCTAGGCATATCATCAACTTAATTGACAATATTGAGTTCGGTGCGCGCTCTCCGGTAGGATACCCCAAAATGGGGAGTGGACGGCGTGAAGGCGCTTGAGAATCTGGTGGTGCTGGACCTGACGCATATGTTGTCGGGGCCGTATGGCACGCTGCTGCTGGCGGATCTGGGCGCCAGGACGATCAAGGTGGAGCCGCCGGGCAAGGGCGAGGGCACGCGGCGGTTGCTGGAGAATGCGCCCGAGTTCTCGCGCGACGGGATGGGGGCGTATTTCCTGACCCTGAACCGCAACAAGGAAAGCGTTGCGATCGATCTGAAGTCCGAGAGCGGGCTGGCGCTTTTCTACAAGCTGGTCGCGAAGGCCGACATCGTCGTCAGCAATTTCGGCGCGGGGGTGACCGAGCGGCTGAAGATCGAGTACGCGCGGCTGTCGGCAATCAATCCGCGCATCATCACCTGCGCGATTTCGGGCTTTGGTGAGACGGGGCCGTTGCCGAACCGGCCGGCCTTCGACCTGGTGGCCCAGGGCATGGGCGGCGGCATGTCGCTGACCGGCCACGCGGATGGCGAGCCGCTGCGCGCGGGCATTCCCATCGGCGATCTGGCGGGCGGGATGTTCGGGACGATCGGCATTCTGGCGGCGGTCGAGGCGCGCCATACGACCGGGCGCGGGCAGCATATCGACATCTCGATGTTCGACGCGCAGCTCTCGCTGCTGAACTATATGGGCACGATGTATCTGATGTCGGGCATCTCGCCGGGGCGCAGCGGCAACGGGCATTTCGTGCATGTACCTTACGACACGTTCCGCACGACGACGCGGCATCTGATCGTCGCGGTGATCGCGGATAGCGGCTGGGCCAATCTGGTGACGCTGCTGGGCGATGAGGCGTTGAACAATCCGCTGTTCGCCGATCAGCGCGGACGGTTCGCCAACAAGGCGTTCATCGTGGAGCGCGTGCAGGCGGCGTTCGAGAAGGAAAGCTGCGAGCACTGGCTGGACGTTCTCGCCAAGGCGAAGGTGCCGGCGGCGCCGGTTAACGAGTTGAGCCATGCCTTTGCCGACCCGCAGGCGCTGGCGCGGAACATGCGGGTGACGGTGCCGCTGGATAGTGGCGGGAGCGTGGATCAGCCGGGCAATCCCGTGAAGCTGTCGGAGACCTATGAGGACAGCTTTACCGCACCGCCTGCCGTCGGGCGGGATACGGCAACGGTGCTTCGCGACGTGCTGGGGCTGGATGAGGCGGAGATCCGCAATCTTGCGGCGCAGGGTGTCGTCGGGGTGGCGGCGTGAGCGTCGAGATCATCGAGGTTGGGCCGCGTGACGGGTTGCAGAACCAGGCCGAGACGCTGAGTACCGCCGACAAGATCGATTTCATCGAGCGGCTGATTGCGGCGGGCGCAAGGCGGCTGGAGATCGCCAGTTTCGTGAACCCGGCGCGCGTGCCGCAAATGGCGGATGCGGAGGCGGTAATCGCGGGCGTGCCAAAGCGTGCGGGCGTGACGCGGGTTGGCCTCGTGCTGAACGAGAAAGGCGTCGAGCGGGCGATCGCCAGCGGCATCGACGAGATCGGCGTCGTGGCGGTGGCGAGCGACACATTCGGTGTCCGCAACCAGAAGCAAACGAGCACCGACAGCGTCGCGATGGCGGTGAGCGCGATCAAAAAGGCGCGTGCCGCAGGTGTCGCCGTGCAGGCGACGATCGCCGTGTCGTTCGGGTGCCCGTTCGAGGGCGAGGTGCCGCCGGAGCGGGTGGCGGCGATGGCGCGTGAGATTGCGGCGGCGGGGCCGCTGGAGATTGCGTTGGCCGATACGATCGGCGTGGCGGTGCCGGCGCAGGTGGCGCGGGTGTTCCAGGCCGTTCGTGAGGCAGTGCCGGGGATGTGTTTGAGGGCGCATTTCCACAATACGCGGAATACCGGGATCGCGAATGCACTTAGGGCCTTTGAAGAGGGTGTGACGCGGCTGGACGCCTCGACCGGAGGAATCGGCGGGTGCCCGTTTGCGCCGCGCGCGACGGGCAATATCGGGACCGAAGACCTCGTCTATGCGCTGCAGCGGAGCGGTGTCGAAACCGGGTTCGATCTGGAGAAACTGACGGCGCTTGCGCCCTGGCTGGCGGAAAAGCTGAAAATTCCGGAAGTGCCGGCGATGTTGAGTCGGGCCGGTGGGTTTCCCAAAGGGACATGAAAAAGGGCCGCGTTTTAGACGCGGCCCTTTGTCTTTTTGACGTGCCGGCGGGCTAGAAGCGGACGGCGATGTCGAGGCCCCAGGTGCGCGGCGGGGCATAGATGCGCAGATTGCCGAGCGCGCCGAGGCCGAACGTGTTGTTGATGACGAGCTCGTCGGTGAGGTTCTTGCCCCACAGCGTGACACGCCATTTTTCATCCAGCGTTTCGAGCGAGAGCGTCGCGTCGAGCAGGGTGTTCGCCTCGCGGACCTGCACGTCCGAGATGCGGTTGAGGGTGCCGCCGCTGGTGTAGATGTCGTCCATGTAGACGACGTTGGTGTTGAAAGTGACGCTGCCGAAATCGAAGTCGTGCGCGTAGGTGAGGCCGAACGCGCCGGACCATTTCGGTGCGTAGGGCAGCGGCAGGTCGGAGTTGTCGGTGGGGTTGGCAACGCCGTCGCTCGTGAGGTCGGCGAAGTACTCGTCGAACCGGGCGTCGAGATAGCCGAGCGAGGCGTTCAGCGTGAAGCCGCCGCCGACCACCCAGTTGGCTTCCACCTCGAAGCCGTCAATGCGCGCCGAGGCGGCGTTGACGATGAGGGTTTCGTAGAGGCCGCCACTGGTGAAGCCCTGAACGCCCTGCTGCATGTCGGAGTATTCGTTGGAGAAGGCCGCAAAGTTGAGGCGTAGTTTTCCGTCGGCAAGTGTCGTTTTCAGGCCAATTTCATAGGCGTTGACCTTCTCAGCGTCGTAGGGGCCGACCGAGGTGACGGTCGCGGCGCGGCCGTTATAGCCGCCGCTGCGGAAGCCTTGCTGCCACTGGGCGTAGGCGAGGATGTTGTCGTTGAAGGCGTAGGAAACGCCGAGCTTGGGCGAGAAGTCGCTCCAGCTGTCCTCGAAGGTCGAGGGTCCGACCGGTCCCAGCGGATCGTTGGTGAAGGTCTTCTTTTCGTAGCTGTAGCGGCCGCCGGCGGTGAGGATCAGCTTGTCGGTGACGTTATAGTCAAGCTGGCCGAAGACGGCGTAGGCGGTGTTGTCCTGGTTGGCGAACTGGGTGAGCGTTCCGCCGCCATAGATGAGGCCCGACTGGGCGTTCGAGATGTCGTAGTTCTGGGTCAGGTAGAAGACGCCGAAGACATAGTTCAGAGGGCCGTCGCCGTTGGAGGCGAGGCGGAGTTCCTCGCTGAACTGCCAGTGGGTCTGGTCGCGCAGGGCCTGGAAGAAGGTGATGGCGCTGGCGTCGTAATCCGAGAAGACGCGGTCCTTGAACGCGCGATAGCCGGTGATCGAGGTCAGCGTGCTGTTGCCGAAATCGTAGTTCATTTCGAGCGCGCCGCCCCAGGTGTCGAGATCGGCGAAGATCGGCGCGCCGCCATAGACGACGCGGGGGTCGCCCGTGGTCGTGGAGAAGCCGGGGCCGGCATAGACGTTGCCGGGCAGGGCCGCGTTGCGGAACGAGGCGCCGGAGCCGCGTTCCTGGTTGATGTCGAGGATCAGCGTTGCGTCGAACTTGTCGGACGGGGTGTAGGCGAGGGTGAGGCGGCCGGCGAGGGTTTCGTTGTCGCCTTCGGTGACGCCGCGCGTCGCGTTCCAGGTGTAGCCGTCATAATTCTTGTAGAGCAGCGAGACGCGGCCCGCGAGATCGGCGCTGATGGGGAAGTTCATGGCGAGGCGCGCCTCGCGCCGGCCGTGATCGCCGATCGTGCCCATCGCTTCGCCGCTGAACGTGCCGTCCGGGCGCTTGGTGCGCACCGCGACGACGCCGCCGATCGTGTTGCGGCCATAGAGCGTGCCCTGAGGACCGCGCAGAATCTCGACCGAGCCGATGTCGAAGAAATCCTGCAGCGCGCCGGAGTTGCGGGCGAGATAGACGCCGTTCATTTCCACGCCGACCGAAGGTTCAAACGAGGATTCGACGTCGGCGAAGCCGAGGCCGCGCATGTAGAAGGCGCTGGCGTAGGGGTAGGCGCCGACCGGCGCGAGCACGACATTGGGCGACTTCGCGTTGAGATCGGTGAGGGACTGCGTCGCCTGGTTCTCCAGCGTCTGCGCCGTGAAGGCGGTGACGGAGAGCGGCACGTCCTGCAGGCGCTGTTCGCGCTTCTGCGCCGTGACGACGACCTCTTCGCCGGCTTCGTCCGCATCCGGCGCCGGCGCGGCCTCCTGTGCGAAAGCCAGCCCCGACAGGCACAACAGGGCTGCCGAAGACATGAGTATGCGCGTGCGCGTGCGTGACCGCATTAGAACTCCTCCCGTGGATTTTTATGTCCGGACTTGGGTCCGGTTATTGGGAGAAGAATGCGGCAGGCAAAAGTATTGTCAACCTAGATGACGATCTGCTGACGCCGAATTGTAAACCTATGTGACAGATTTTTTGTCGCACCTGCCGGGTGCGTCAACGCTTTTTTGCTTTCGCCTTCTTCGCAGGTGCAGCGCGGGCGTTGTCTTTCAGCGCTTCCGGATCGAGCGGCGGATTACCCCAGTCGGCGGCGAAGGCCTTGGCGAGCGCGGCGATGTTCGCCTTGCCGATGCGGCGCGACAGCTCGGCGGTGAGCGCCTCGACGGCGGCATTGGCGTCCTTGCGCATCGCGGTGCCCATGCTGGAGAGGGCGACGACCTTTGAGCGGCCGTCTTCGGGATCGTCGCGCATTTCCAGCATGCCCATCTCGACCATCTGGTTGATGGTGGAGTGGATGGCCTGGCGCGAAATGCCGAGATTGCGGGCGATATCGGACGGGCGCACGATGCCCGAGAGGATATTGATCATCACCATGGACTGCGGCCGGGTGACGTGGCCCCAGCCCTTCTTCTGCAGAAAGGCCTGAAGGCCGTCATCGAACCAGAAAAAGCCCTGCAGAAGGGGAACGATAAGGAAGTGGGTCTCTTGCATGCGGCCCGCGGCGATTCCGGTTGTGGGGTCACCCTAGGGCCGAACCGGGCGGTGCGGAAGACGGCGCGGAAAAGCCGAGCCGTGGAACCTATTTCATCAACCTAGTTGACGAAATAGCCGTTCGGGATAGGCTGGCCGGACAAGACCAACAAAGGCGATGGGAGAAAGACATGCGGACGACAGGGATCAACCATCTCGCGCTGGTATGCCGCGACATGGAAGAGACGGTGAAATTCTATACCGGCGTCATGAACATGCCGCTGGTGAAGACCGTGGCCCTGCCGGATGGCGGGCAGCATTTCTTCTTCGACTGCGGCGGCGACAATCTGCTCGCCTTCTTCTGGTGGGCCGATGCGCCCAAGGCGGCGCCGGGCGTCGCCTCGGTGCGCGACTTTCCTGCCGATTCCAAGTCGGCCATCGGCTCGATGAACCACATCGCCTTCTCGGTTCCCGAGGACAAGCTCGACGAATACCGCAAGCGGCTGGAGGACCACGGCGTGAAGGTGCTGCCGGTGGTGGTGAACCATGACGACAGCGAGCGCGGCGTCGCGGCGAAGATGCACCCTGGCGTCTTCGTGCGCTCGGTCTATTTCACCGATCCCAATGGCATCATGATGGAGCTGGCAGCGACGACGCGGGCCTTCGGGCCGGACGACGTGCGCCACACGCCGGCCCGCGCCGCCGAACCGGCGGAGGCCTGAACCATGGCGATCCGTCTGAGGCAGGTGCCGCGCGCCGAAGCGAGCGACCCGACGACCTTACGCATGTACGACCTTCTGTTCGGAGACCGCGATCCCGTCGCGGAGCCCGGCACCGCGACCGGCACGCCGGGCGACTGGTGGACCGTGTTCGCGCTGGTGCCCGAGTGCCTGAAGCATGCCTGCCAAGGCTTCGCCTTCTATCGCAGCCCCGACCGCAAGATCGATCCGGTGCTGCGCGAGCTGGGGCAGACGCGCGCCGGATTCGTGAAAGGCAGCCAGTTCGTGTTCTCGCAGCATTGCAAGTCGCTGCGCGGCCTGAAGGTTTCGGAGGAAAAGATCGCCGCCGTGCCGCACTGGCAGGTCGCGACCTGCTTCGACGAGAAAGAGCGGGCGGTGCTGGCCTATACCGACTGCCTGACGACGCAGAACGGGCGTGTGCCGGATGAAGTGTTCGACAAGCTGAAGACGTTTCTGTCGGACGAGGAGATCCTGGAGTTCACCTACATCACCTGCATGTACGACATGCATGCGGTGATGACACGGGCGCTGCGCCTGGAATATGACGACCGCGACGAGCCGATCGTCGAGATCGCGGCGCCGACGGATTTCGCGGCGACGGACTTCCTGGATACCGGGCGCAAGCCGAAAGACGACTGATCAGCTGAACCAGGTTTCCAGCGGCTTGGTGTCGAAATACTCGTCGAGCCTCGTGATGCGGCCGTCCTTCACGGCGCACACGATGCAGGCGGGGAGTTCGAGCACCTTGCCGTTCGGCTGTTCGGCGATGAGCAGATGCTGCTGCACGAAGCCGCCGGGGAAGGCGACGAGCCGGCGATCCGTGTAGCGGCGCTTCGGCGCGCGTTTGATGAAGGCGCGCAGCACGGTGAGGTTGTCCTCGCGCGTGACGACGAGGCGGTCGGTGTTGTGCCAGATCTCGACCTTGGGATCGTAGATGGCCTCCAGCGTATCCGGATCGCCGTTTTCGACGGCGTCGAAGAAGCGCCTGGCGGTGTCGGCGATGCTTTCGAGCGTGTCGGCCATGTGTCGTTCCTCCCTTAGATTTTGCGCGTGTGACCTTGCCAGTGCGGGTCGCGGAGTTCGTTCTTCACGATCTTGCCGGCGGCGGTCCGCGGCAACGGGCTGGCGCGGAATTCAAGGCTGCGCGGGCATTTGTAGCCGGCGATCTGGTCGCGGCAGAAGGCGGTGAGGTCTTCGAGGGTGAGGGTGGCGCCGGGTTTCGGCACGATGACGGCGTGGACGCGCTCGCCCCATTTTTCGTCCGGCACGCCGATGATGGCGCATTCATCGACGGCAGGATGGCGCGAGACGGCGTTCTCAACCTCGATCGAATAGACGTTCTCGGCGCCGGAGACGATCATGTCTTTCAGGCGGTCGGTTATGTAGATGAAGCCGTCCTCGTCCATGAAGCCGGCGTCGCGGGTGTGGACCCAGCCGTCGCGGAGAGTCTCGGCGGTTTCTTCCGGGCGGTTCCAGTAGCCGATCATCGCGTTGGCGCCGCGGCCGACGATTTCGCCGACGGTGCGGCGGGGGACTTCCTGGCCCGCCTCGTCGACGATCTTCATCTCGTAGCCGTAGCAGACCTGTCCGGCGGAGAGGCGCTTCTCGGGATCGGCGCCGTCGCGGTGGTGTTTCGCGGTGAGGCAGGTGCAGGCGGCGAACTCGGTCTGGCCGAAGCCCTGCACGAAATCGACGGCGGGGAAGCGGGCGCGAGCGTTTTCATAGGTGCCGGCGGGCATGGGTGCGCCGCCATAGCCGAGGACCTTGAGCGTCGAGAGATCGAGCGTCTGCGAGAGTTCGTGCTTCGCCATGCGGTCGATGACGGCGGGGACCGTGAAGCAGTGCGTGACGCCGTGGGCCGCGATGGCGTTCAGCATGTCGGCAGCGTCGAAGCTGCGCTGGATGACGTGGACGCCGCCGACCATCGTCACGAAGAGGAGGCCGATATCGGCGAGGTGGAACATCGGCGCGGCGTGGAAGTTGACGATGGTCTCGTCGATGCCGAGCGCCATGACGAGGTTGACCGCCATGGTGTGCAGGCTGGTGTGGGTGAGCATCACGCCCTTGGGGAGGCCCGTGGTGCCGCCGGTGTAGAAGATGCCGGCGAGATCGGCGTTGCCGCGTCCCGCGTCGGGCGCGGGGGCGTGGGCGGCGATGAGGGTTTCGAGTGAGGTGGCGCCTTCGGTTTCATCGTCGAGGGCGATGAGAGTGGTGACGGCGCCTTCGGCCTTGAGGCGGGCGGCGGTCGCGGCGAACTCGCGGCCGAAGAGGAGGATGCTTGCGCCGGCATCGCGGAGCTGGAAGGCGAGTTCCGGGACGGCAAGGCGCGTATTGAGCGGGCAGAGGACGCCGCCGGCCCAGAGGATCGCGTAGTAGCTTTCGAAATAGACGTCGGAATTGTGGGCGAGGATCGCGATGCGGTCACCATGGGCGACGCCTTGTGCGGTGAGGCCGGCGGCGAGGCGGGTGACACGGGTGTGGGTTTCGCTCCAGCGGCGGATGCGGGCGCCGTCGATGGTGGAGATACCGTCGCGGGCCACGGTGGCGGCGCGGATGAGGCCCTGCGTCAGACGCATCAGGCTTCCTCCGCCGCACTTGTGATGGTGGTGCGCATCGCCCTCAGGCCAAGGCCCAGCAGGACGAAGGCGAGGATCGCGGTGACTGCGGAAACGGCGGCGAGGGCGGGGCCGATGGCGTGGAAGATCTGGTCGCTGAGGAGTGCGATGAGCGTGGGGCCGAGGCCGAGGCCGACGATGTTAGCGGCCATCATGTAGACGGCAGCCATCTGTCCGCGCAGACGCGGCGGAGTGAGCGCCTGGATGGTCGCGTGCTGCAGGCCGCCATAGATCGACATGACGAAGACGCCCGATGCGAAGAGCGCGATGGCGAGGGTCTTGTCGGTGGCGAGGAAAGCGCCGACGAGGAGCGGGGCGTGGCCGATGGCGGCGGCCATGACGAGGCGGACCGGAGCGTCGATCATGCCGCGGCGCGTGAGGCGGTCGGAGAGGAGGCCGCCGGTGAGGGCCGCCGTCGCGCCGCCGAGGCCGAGGATGAGGCCGAAGGTGATGCCGATCTCGCCGGGCTGCATCGCGTGGCTGCGGGCGAAATAGGCCGGCCCCCAGACGACGACGGCATAGGCGGGGATCGCCATGAAGCCGAGGCCGGTGAGCGCGGTCGCGAATGAGCGGGCGTTGCCGCGTATATAGGCGAAGAGGGGTCCAAGGCCGGGCTTCGGCGGGAGCCGTGTGCGTTTCGGCTCGCGGACGGTGAGGACGATCAGAAAGGCGAGGGCGAGGCCGGGGAGGCCGGCGAAAAGGAAGGCGACGCGCCAGCCCTGGAAGTCACCGAGCAGTGGCACAGCGATGGGTGGGGCGCTCATCGCCCATTGCACGATGAGGCCGCCGGCCATCATCGCCGCGCCGCCGCCGAGGAGAACGCCCATTGCGTAGATGCTCATGGCGACGCCGAGGCGTTCGCGCGGGACGATGTCGCCGATGAGGGAGTAGGAGGCAGGGGTGAGCGTCGCTTCGCCGACGCCGACGGTCATGCGGGCGAGAAAGAGCTCCACCGCACTGCGGGCCGCGCCGCACCAGACGGTGGCGCAGCTCCAGAGCGCCATACCGATCGTGATGAGGCCGACGCGGTTGGAGCGGTCGGCGCGCTGGCCGATGGGAAGGCCGAGCACGGCGTAGAACATCGCGAAGGCGAAACCGGCGAGGAGGCTGACTTCGGTGTCGGTGAGCGAGAGGTCGCGGCGGACCGGATCGATCATCAGGCTGAGGACGATGCGATCGGCGAACGCGACCATATAGGCCGCCATGAGGCAGATGAGGACGTAGATCGCGTAGGGCGACAGGCGCGCGGCCGCCGGTGCGGTCTGATCGCTCAGGCTCACGAATGTCCTCCCGGTGAGCGCTCTGACGGCGCCTATATTGTCAGTCTAGTTGACGGATGGTGCGCGCCGCCCGGGGCGGAGTCAACCGCCTTTAGTCGTCGAAGCCGACGAAGACGGTGGCTTCGGCAACGCTCTTGCGAGTGGAGACGACCGCATTGGCGGGGAAGGTTTCGTCCGGCCAGCCAAGCGCGATGCTCTTCATGATGACCTGGTCTTCGGCGATGCCGGCGTGTTCGCGCACGACCGGCGACTGCATGATGCCCTGGCTGTTGATGACGCAGCCGAGCCCGCGCGACCAGGCCGCGTTGACGAGGGCGGTGGCGACCGCGCCGCAATCGAACGGGGCGTCGTCGCTGCCGTGCAAGGCGCGGTCATAGGTGACGATGATGCAGACCGGCGCGTCGAACTGGCGGAAGCCGCGCAACACCCAGTCGGTGCGCCGCTCCTTGTCGTCGCGCTCGATGCCCATGGCGCCGAAGAGTTGTTTCGCAACGCCGATCTGCCGTTCGCGGTGGACGCCCTCGAACGCGCCGCCGATGCGGAACTCGCGCGAATGCGGAACGCCGGCGATGTTGCGCTCGGTGTTGCCGGCGCGGATGCGGTCGAGCGGTTCGCCGCTGATGACGTAGAAATTCCAGGGCTGGACGTTCATCGACGACGGCGCACGCATCGCAAGGCCGATGATCTCCTCGATCAGGGCGCGCGGCACGGGGTCGGGCTTGTAGCCGCGAATGCTGCGGCGGCCGAGAATGACGTCGTCGAAGTGCATGATCTTGTTGTCCGCGTTGGCTGAATGACGATGGTCGAACCCTAGCGTGGATCGCCGGCGCAGCCCACTGGCGTCAGGACAGATCGCTTGGCGGCCCGCCAAAATGACGGCGCGCGTCCGCTATTGTATGAACGGGAAGGGCGACACTGGCTTGCTTGTCTCGTCAATCAGCAGCGTGCGGCTGATCGGCTCGGCCGCGCGCTGCGGGCAGGCGGGGCGTTCGCAGATCCGGCATGAGGGGCCGATCTCGACGGCGACGGGCGAGGAGATGTTAAGGCCCCGCGCATAAACGAGCTTGCTTGCGAATTTCAGGTCGCACCCGAGGCCGACGACCAGTTCGTCCTCCAGCCCCGCCTGCAGGCCGGATACGCGGCGCACGGTGCGCGAAAGCGTGAAATATCGCTCGCCATCCGGCGTCTCGATCACCTGGGTGAGAATGCGGCCCGGCGTCTTGAAGCTGTCATGCACGTTCCAGCGCGGGCAGGTGCCGCCGAAGCGCGAGAAGGGAAACGCCGCCGCCGCGAAACGCTTGGAGATATTGCCCGCCGCATCCATGCGCACCATGAAGAACGGCACGCCGCGCGCCCCCTGCCGCCCCAGCGTGGTGAGCCGCTGCGCCGCCTGCTCGAAGCTGATGCCGAACCGCGTGCGCACCCGCTCAATATCGTAGCCGGTCTCTTCCAGCGCCGTCAGGAACGGCGCGTAGGGCATCATCAATGCGGCGGCGAGATAGTTGGTGAGGAAGACTTTCAGCAATTGCCCCGTCGTGCGGTCCGGGGCTTTCAGCCGATTGGTCAACGCCACCAGCTCGCTGCTGAACTCCAGCAGCGCGAGCTGATAGGCCATCGCGAAGATGCGGCTCGCGGGGGCCAGCGTTTCGGAGAGCATCAGCCGCTTGCGATGCAGATCGTATTTGCGTAGCGCTCCGCCCATCACCTCCACGGGCATCACCCGCGTCAGCACTTTGAACTTGGCCAGCAGCCGCTCGCGCAAAGCAGGGCCTAGATCCTGAGGATCGGCTTTCAGCTCGGCGAGCAGGCTTTCCGCGCAGCTCTCCATCTCCGCGAAATGATTGCGATGCGTGCCGACGAGATCGCGTACCCATTCGGTCGGCTGGATTTCGCTGTGTCCTTTGACGCCGCCTTCCACGCGATCGAATGCGCCGAGATCGATCAGCCGGCCGCGATCAAGATAGGCGCGATAGAGCCGGATCACCGCTTCGGTCACGGTCGGCGACATCTCCGCGATCTCGGCGGCCTCGTGCCGGGCGATGCCGAGATCGGCGAACATGCGGTCGCTGAGCACTTCCTCCAGGCCGCCGCCGCCCGCCTGATCGTCGCCGCCCAGCGTGCGGAAATCGAGATCGTAGGCATCGGCCAGGCGCAGCAGCATTTGTGCCGTGACAGGGCGCTGGTTGCGCTCAAGCAGGTTCAAATAACTCGGCGAGACCTTCAAATCCTCGGCCATGCGGGTCTGGGTGATGCCCAGGTCGCGGCGCAGGCGCTTGAGGCGCCCGCCCAGGAACAGCTTTTTGTCGGTCACGGCCATTTTGTCAGTTTGTCACGTTTTTACATTTTGCACAATTCGTGTTGTGACAAATCGGCCTCAATAGATTGGCGCGGAAATCCACGCCCGCGTTAGCTCCCGATCGACACCAAGCCCTCCCGTGGAGACCGCCATGACCCGCCGCCAGACCTATGCCGAACACCGCGATGCGCTGCTGCGCCGTTACCCCAGCGGCGTGACGCCGGGCGGCATCGCCATCGACGACATCATCCAGCTGAAGCTGCAGAACACCTTCTCCACCCATCTCGATATCGCCCGCGAGATGGCCGGCGTCATGCGCGCCGACATGGCCGCTTATGATGCCGACTCGTCCAAATTCACCCAGTCGCTCGGCTGCTGGTCGGGCTTCCATGCCCAGCAGATGATCAAGTCGGTGAAGCGCCTGCGCGGCACCACCAAGGGCGCCTATGTCTATCTCTCCGGCTGGATGGTGGCGGGCCTGCGCAACCGCTGGGGCCATCTGCCCGACCAGTCGATGCACGAAAAGACCGCCGTCGCGGACCTGATCGAGGAGATCTATGTCTCGCTGCGCCAGGCCGACGAGGTCGCGATCAACGATCTCTTCAAGACCCTGCGCGATGCCCGCAAGAAGGGCGACGCGGTGGGCGAGCAGGCCGCCATCAAGGCGATCGACAATTTCGAAACCCATGTCGTGCCGATCATCGCGGATATCGATGCGGGCTTCGGCAACGAGAACGCGACCTATCTGCTCGCGAAAGAACTCATCAAGGCGGGCGCCTGCTGCCTGCAGATCGAGAACCAGGTGTCCGACGCCAAGCAGTGCGGCC
>VFQQ010002988.1_pt1 | contig 17451 bp, 29 predicted proteins | sample 3512341 | NCBI WGS metagenome assembly VFQQ01 (sample SAMN10412373, study PRJNA504923) | tailings metagenome | isolation source: Relicate 2 Philex TSF1 revegetated site | place: Philippines: Tuba, Benguet | collected 2017-08-29 | reverse complement strand
GTACACACCTGGAAACACCCTTCCAACCCAGCCGCGCTCCAGCATGTGTGTTACAGGTGGGCTTAGGTGACAGGTGAGTCTCGTTTGGTTGCGGCGGTGGGGAGCAGGGGACTGTGTGGGGAGTGGAGGTGCCACCGTGCTGTGAAGCTGTGAAGGGAGAGGAAAGGGCCTGGCTGAAGCAAGCAGCCAAGGGGACGGGAGGGTCGGGCGGGAAGGGGGGCGGCGCGGGAGCAGCGAATGTGGCTCCGCACAACGGCGGTGGGGGCGGCTCTGCAAAACTCCCGCCGTTGTGGCACCACGGGCCACCAGGGGCGGAGGCGCTGGGCCAGCAGAATGGAATGGGTATCTCATGTACAAAAACGGATGGAGCGGGCGGGTCGCGCCCAAGGGATGGTAGAGATTCAATTCAATGGGGTCATAGACAGAAGGGTTTGTGGGGCCCATGTCGGGGCAGCGGGGAGGCGGAGCAAGCAAGCAGGGAGCGGGAGGGACGGGAGAGCGGGGGGAACACATGAGGGACGTATCATGGGGAATGGACATCAGAGGGGAATGGGCATACACAGAGGGGCAGGGCCGAGACAATAAGAGGCATGTGGAGCGCGGCAGGTCATCTGCAGGCTCGTACGCGGCAGCGGGCGGGGCCGCACATGGGATGGACAGGGAGGGCCGCGCATGCGGGGGCAAAAATGAGCAGGGGACGGGGCGCGTGCGCGTCAGCATACAGGCCAGGCACGCAACACTGGGGCCTGTGAATGATGGACCGCGGGCGTGGGAGGCATGGGAGACGCAGTAGCAGTGCGCAGTGCGAAAGCTAGGCGGGGCCTGTGCAGGGGCGAGGGCTGTACAGGCGGGGGGGAGGGGCGGCCGGGGCCGCCGCTCTCAAGCGCTGGGGCGCTGGGAGCAGCCAGCCAGCCGCCCTCCGCACCAAGCTGCTGGGGTCAGAGCCACGTGGGACGAGGCTTGCGTGCATGTCATGCAGTCAAGAGCCGGCCCAGGGGGCCAAGCCAGCCATTTCTGGGGAAGCGCTCAGTCAAAGTCGCCCGGCTGCGTGTGGATGGTGATGCCAGGGGGCACAACAAAGCCGGGTGGCAGCACCGCGCCCTGTGGGGAGAGGAGGGGGCAGCAGGGCAGGCTTGAGCAGGCCGTGATGCCGCGGGTCGCACTGGTGAGCAGGTGCTTGAGCGGACAGGTCCTCAGCGTTGCTGCCTTGCAGAGTGCCTGCTCCAAGCGAGCCATCCTCCACCCCCAGCGGGGCACCACCCTGCTTGGCTGGCTGACTGGCAAACTGAGCCACCCCTCTTGCCCTCTCAAGCCCAGGCTCCAGCTCACCGGCGGCAACACCATGCCATCGCGGATGGGCCAGCAGTTGAGGGGGAGGTCCTTCTTGTAGCGCACGCCGCAGGCGTTGCACAGCGTGCGGGGGCCCAGCGGGCCGCAGCGCCACTGCGGCGTCTGGTGGCAGCCGCAGTTGAGGCACACCGTGCGCCGGCCCTTCTTGCCTGCGGACAGGGGGTGCGAGGGGACAAACGGGTTGAGCACACCTGGGCGCTGGTACTAGGGCATGCAGGCGGCAAAGGGTTTGGCAGTGGTGGTCCAGACGCTGAGGGCACTGGCATGCCTCCTCACAACGCACTCCACTGCAGTTGAGATCATGCAAGCCCACAGCGGACCACACCAGCCGACCATCCAGCAGCAGTACTAAAAGCTCACCACGCGGGCCAGTGGGGCCCTTGCGTCCGCCCTTGCTGCCGACCTCTCCCGAGTCCACTCCGTTGCCCACGCTGCCGCGCGAGTCCCGGGACTCGCTGCACAGAGGAGCGGTTGGTGGTGGGCGGGACAAAAGTCAGCAAGCAGGCAAGCTGATATTGCTAGGCGCAGAGCAAGGGGCTGCAGGCGCAGGGACGAATGCCGGTACATGCAGCGCAAGTGGTCCTGCAGACCGCACGACACCCCCATTCTCCCATGCCCAGCAGCCTGTGCAGCCCTGCTTGCCTGGCTGCATGCGCAACGTCCAGCCGCCGCTTAACGCCGGTGAAGGAGGCCACCTGCGCAGTGCGAGGCAGGGGCAGGTGGTGGGATGGTCAGCGGAGGTTGGTGGGGCAGGACACAGGCTGTGACGAGACATGCTGACTGAGGCCAGCAAGCAGCACCAGCACATGTTCAACAAGTTGAACTGATGCCCTGCCACATTATCCCGCTGCAGGTCAGGGCAGAGAGAGAATGCACTGCACCGCACTTCCCTAACCGCACGCCCCATGCACTCTTCCAAAAGCTGGACCCCACCTTGCGCACGCGGCCGCTCTTGCTGGTCTGCACCGTCACCTCCGCCTCCTCGTACTCGAAGTCGGCATAGGCATGCGACTGCCGCCGCGGCGTGGCGCGCGGCTGCGCCGGCTGCGGCGGCGCCGGGCCGCGCAGCGCCGCTGCTGCCGCCGCCCGCTGCTGCTGCTGCTGCACCGCCATCTGCTGCTGGTACGCCGCCTGCTGCTGCTGCAGAGCCATGAGGTGGTAGTGCTGCGCATGGGCGTCCAGCGCTGCGCTGGGGGCGACCACAACAGGCGCCATCTGGCCGGGGGCATACCCGCTGTGCGCCCGTGCGTTGGCCAGGGGCAGGCTGCCGCTGTTGTGCAGCGGGCCCATGGCCACGGGGGCGGAGGCCGCACTGCCCATGGGCACAAAGCCGCTGTACCCGGTGGAGGCTGTACCGGTGGAGTCGCGGTGCGGGGCGCCGTACCCCGCCGCCGCGCGCTGGTGCTGGTGCATCAGCAGAGCGTGCTGCTGCTGCACCTGCTGGTCGAATGGCGTGGGACGCAGGCTGGCTGACTGCCCAAACGATTCTGGCAGGTCAAAGGCGTCCACAGGGATATCCAAGGGCGCCAGTGCACCGCCGGTGGCCTGCGTGGAGGTGGTTGGGGTGCAGAGGGTGGGGCCCGGTTGGGCGAAGAGCAGGCCAAGGCAGCAGCTCAGCAGCAGGCGGCTGCCACAGTGCAGCAGGGAGGGGCGGCAGCATTGCACTGCAGCACACTTGGCCTCGTCTTACCAACCACCCGCCTGCGTGCTGCACCCGCACCTGGCGGTCAAAGTCGGAGAGCATCGACTCCAGGAACTGCATGGAGGGCAGCGTATAGAGCTGGCCCGACTGCAGCGGCGCCGTCTCGTCCTTGCCCGCCAGCTGCAGGGTAATGAATCAGAAGGCGATGGCGACTGGTGAGGAGGGTATGAAGCGGGCAGACGAAGAGAACATAGGGAGCAGCGCGCGCAGCGCGGCACGGCGCAGGAGGGGGGTGGACACAAGCGCTTGGGCGGGCGGCACAGCCGCCGGGACAGCACAGCGCGCTGCAGCCCCAGCATAGTGCAGCCAGCAGCAGGCACCCAGGCAGTGACCAGCAGCGCAGCGTGCCGTGCTGAGCCAGGCAAGTAGCACGTGATGCAGCCAGTCAAAGAGGAGCGGCGGCGGCGCACCTCGTTGAACACGTCCTGGAAGATGTTTTGCCGCTCCGAGGGCTGGCGGTGCAGCCCCTTCTCGCGGCCCAGCACCGTGGCCTGGATGACGTCCAGCGAGATCTGGCGCAGCGGCGGCAGCAGGCCCGCCACGCCCCCACCTCCGCCGGCCGCAGAGTCCATGAGGCGGGGGTTGGGCTCGCCGCGGGCGCCCGCCGCCGTGGAGGACGAGTCCACGCTGTTGGCGCGCCCCGCATCCTCCTCCGCCAGCTTGACCACCTTGGGGTGCTGCGATGAGGGGGCGGGGGGCGCGCAATTGGGCGGGGGCGGGCGCGCGGTCGGGCCAGCGATGCGCAAGCGCGTGGCTGCTCGCGGGCGCGCACCTGCAGCTGCGCCGACTGCAGGACGACGTCTGAGACTGTCTTGAGCAGTTGCTGGTCCTGCGGCTGCGGGGGAGGGAGAGCATTGGCGGTTGCGGGGGGCCATGATGCCCGCATGGCGCGCCCCGGCCGCTGACCGGCCCTATCGCCCGCTCGCTGCCCTCACCTGCCAGCTCCCAGCCCTAAGCAGCGCTGCCGGGTCCATGGTGCTGCTGTTCCGCTGCTGCCGCTGCTACCCGCCGGGTTAGGTGCCCACGCAAGACCCGCGGCTCCAGTAAACGGACCAGAATGTTGTTACAGTGCGTTGGAGTGCGGCGCGAGGGGGAACGGCCCGGGCAGCGGCGGAAAGCAAACCACTTGCTGCCAGCGCAGCAGGTGGCAACCACCGCAGCAGCAGCAGGGCCAACTCCTGCCATCTGGCGCTTTCATGGCGATCGGAATGGCTGGGTGGCGCGATTGGCAGCGGCGCGGCGGAGTACCACGCCCTGTGTGGGCCGCTCGCCTTGGGGGCGGGCGGGGGCAAGCCCTGGCGCTGGTGCTCCTTCCCCCCTTCGCCTGATGCAGCCTACGGCGCTGGTTTACATTGATGGATAACTAGACACTCTATATGCAATCACAATGAGGGAGTGTGGTGCACTGAGTCCACATGGGGCGTGTGACGGCCGCCCTGCCGCTGCTGAAGTGCACCGATGGGCACGAGCGCTGGGCGGCTCGGACCCCTTCAGCGCTGCTGTCACGCAGCTGCCTCAGGTGGTCTGGTAGCCGCCCGTCTCGCTGTCAGGCAGCCCCGCCAGCTCTCGCAAGCGCTGGCGAGCCGCCTCCAGGTACTCACTCAATGGAGGCAGTTGGCCCTTCTGCGCCTGCCCGCGGATGATCTGCACAGGGGCAAGGCGATGACAAGCGGGCAATAGAACAGGTGGGTTGACCAGCCTGCAGGCGCGGCATGAGCTGCCTGGCCCACGTGGCTACCGCGCCCCTCCCGCGACGTACACCCTGGGCCGCCCAGCCTGCCTACCCACTACGACAGGCCTGGGTATGAGCCACCCGCCCTCCCTCCTCACGCTGCCTCCAAATCGCACCTTGCTTGCCCAGCGCCGCTCCGCCTGCTCGCAAATGTCCTTCAGGTCCCGCCCAGCCATGCCGGGGGTGGCATGGGCAACGGCCAGCACTTCAGCATCGCTGAGGTGGCGCGCGTACTGCTTCAAAATCTCCGCCCTGCAGGGAGGAGGGAGGCGAGCAAGAGCAGCAGAATGAGGGGTGAAAAGAGGCGGCGCGGAGGTGATGCTTACTGCTCCCTGCCGCCCCACCTCCCCACCACAGCGTCTTCTGCATTCTGCACAGCCAGCCTGCTTTGCCCGCATGCAGCGCTGAACCTAACTGGCGTTATCCAAGCGCGTGCTTTGCTCAGCCTCACCGGCAGCTTTCGTTGGGCAGGCCAAAGTTGACCGAGGTGGAGAAGCGGGAGATGAGGGCGGGGTCCAGGTCCTGTGAGAAGGAAGAACAAATAAGTGTGTTGGTATGGTTTTCATTGAAGCTGGAGAACCGGGAGATTCTAGAGCTGGAGAAATTGAGCCACAGACCACATTGGTATGGTTCCCCTCGGGAGCCAGGCGTGGAAACGTAATGACAAACGAATGCTCCATGCATTGGGTCGCCCTGCCTCTTGGGTGGTTTGACAGCAGCCTGGCTGCAGCCGCTACAGAGTGCGCACCCCACCGGGCCGCTCACCAGGCCCCCGCCACCTTGCAGCCGCCCACCTGCTTGCGGTTGGTGGCACCAATCACCACTGTGCGCTTGTTGGTGGAGTCGAACCCGTCAAGGTGGCGCAAAAGGACTCCCAGCACGCGCCGCGTCGCCTCGTGCATCTCTGCAAAGGCGGCATGGGATAGCCAGCTCTGGGCGAGGCTGGCACGGGAGCAGCCAGCAGTGTGGGATGGCACGCTTCTGTCCGCTCTGCTGTGTGGCGCATGGTAAAGGCGTGTAGCGGGCTAGCCAGGGCAAACCATCAACCAACCAAAGGCGGCTGTGTAACACCCCGCCCAGGCACCTGTGGATCTGCTGGTGGCCAGGGCATCCAGCTCATCCAGGAAAATTATGCAGCCGTCTGGGAACTGCTCGCACGTCTTGAGCATGTCTGCACAATAGCAAAGGTGGCAGGTTTTGGTTGGCTTCTATTCCACCTGGGGCGCTCACCTGCCAGCAAGCTCTGCCTCCCTGCTGCTTACAAATGCTTTGCACCCCGCGCTCCCTGCCCACCGGCCAGCATCTTCTCGCTCTCTCCATACCACTTGGACACAACCGCTTCCAGCGGGATGTAGACCAGCGGCACAGCAGCCTGCAGGGAGGTGCATCGTGAGTGGCAGCATTTCAGTGTGCATGGCAGTTTGGCCGGGGCTGCTTGCAGGGGGTTTGTGCGTTAGATGAGCGGGAGATCAAACCCAAGCCAACCTGAGCCAAAGGCTCGCCAAACTGGCACAGAAAGGGCAAGCGGAGGGTTCCTCACCTGCGATGCGATGATGCGCGCGCTGGTGGTCTTGCCGGTACCGGGCGGCCCCTCAAACAGGACCGCCCGCGGGCGGTTGGACGCAAACTGCTTGCGGGTGCCCTTGGCGATCGACTCGTACACCTCTGCTTGCAGGCAGAGGGAGAGTGGAATTGGGTTGAGTTAGAGCAACGCCTAGATGGTGCAGCAGCATGCCCACAAGCTGATCTCGGGCCGCTCTGCCCTGCAACTGCTCCGATAAGCACACAGCTGAACCGCAGCAACGTGCCATTGCAACACACACCTGGGTGCAGCAGCGCGAGCAGCAGCGTGTCCTCAATCTGCCGCTTCTGCTCCTCGTACCCGGCCAGGATGCCCCAGTCCACGCTGTCCTTAGGATCATGAATGAACACCTGCAAAATCAGGTGTCGAGTGGTAGAGGCTGTGAGGATGGTGCGTTGATTAGCCAGCAGCCTCAGGATGCCCCACTGCCCTGGGGGTCGTGGATAAACACATGCAGATGCAAGGCGAGTGCAGCAGGTTAGATACTGGTTGAGCTAGAAGAATGCATCGACGAGCAGCCAGATTAGCTGTCCTTGGGGTCATGGATGAACAATGGATGAACGCTGGTCACAGCAGTGGACAGCTCAGCCAGGCAGCAGACCGACTGCCGCACCTGTGCCCCGTTCTTCTCGAGCTTGCGAGCAATCGAGTCCAGCTGTCGCGCCCGCCGCTGCTGCTCCAGCTGCTCCTGGCTAGGGCCCTCACCAGCCCCGCCTCCGCTAGATGCAGAGCCGCCGCGCAGCCGCCCGCCGCCCTCCAACCGCCGTGGCCACTGCTCGCCGCCGCTGCCCCCGCTGCCGCCATTGCCCCAGTCGTCGAAGCGCTTGGGGCGGCGCAGCGGGGTGGGCTCTGTGTCTCGCTCCTCATCCTCGCCTAGCTGCCAGCCCTCGCCTGGAGAGGAGGGAGAGAGAGAGATAGAAGCGAAATGGGAGGAAGCAGGGCACATGGAATGGCTGGGGTTGGCAGCAGCCAGGGCTGCAGCACAGCTCTCAGGTCTCTTAGCAGCGCATTCGTGTCTGCTCATGTGCCTGCCTGCCCGCCTGCCTGCCTGCCTAGCAAAAGGCAGCAACCGCAGCCAACCGGCGTACCGTATACAGGGCAAACCAGCACCAGCCGGGCAGCCAAGTTCAGTGACGCTCACCCTGGGCCATGCGCTCAAATCCGCGAATGAACTCCTGCAGTTAAAAGCAACGGGCATCCATAGTGCAATCTTATAACTAGGTCGATCAACCCCGTTGCCAGCGCCAGCCCCTGACTCAGCCGCAGTGTGGCAATACACCACCCTACGCCCAGCAGCTGTAACAAGAGCACGCCGTGCTGACCTGCAGGTGCTCGAAAAATGGGTCAGCCGCGCCCTCCAGGCCGCGGCCAAAGGGCGAGCCCTCGAACAGCGAGCCCCACTCCTGGAACTCCTGCAGAGGGTGGGGCGGGCAGTAAAAATTGGGGTGTAGAGCTGATGAGATGCCCTACAACAAGAATGCTCGCCCCCGTATCCTGTGCGAGAGAGGAATGAGCACTGGAACCCTGCACACAAAGGCAGCCCACAACCCGCACCGGCGGTCCACAATCCACTGCAACATGCCCTGCACATTGCTGCCCCGCAAACCAGCCACCACTCGCCTCGACGGGCCCGCGCCGCCGCGGCTGCATCGCCGCCTGCAGCGCCGCCGACATGAGGGCGAGGTCCCGCTCGCTGGCTCGGCCGCGGAAGCGGAACCGGGCGGGGGCCGAGGCATCGTAAGGCTCGCTCACCTCGACTGTGAGCCCTCCCAGGCCTGCGGAGGGCGGGTTGGTAGCAATACGGATGTCTAGTGTGTCGTATGCATGCTTCAATGGTCCCAGCTGCTAACAAGAGGAGCGCCCATGCACCATAGCATGGTGAGACTGAAAGGGTGGAGCTCCCCAGCAGTGGCCGACAAACCCACAGCCGCCCGTCATCCCTCGCCCACCTCTCGAGCGCCGCACAAATGTAGTGGCCCGCCCCTCGCCGCCGCTGCTGCTGCTCTCGCTGACTGAGCTGCCGTAGCTGCCCTCTTCTATGCTGGCAAAGGCAGGGCTGCGCAGCGCACGCCTCAGTGCCCGCACTGCGCCTGCAACGCAACGGGCGATGCAACGGGGTGTGAACAGGACAGCGGGAAGAAATGGCTGGTGGGATGCGCCGCAGCAGTTGGATGCGCCGCAGCAGTTCTTCCGGCTGTAGCGTGACGCAGAGACCTCCTAATAAAACAATCGTAGTCAACCAACAGTCCAGCAAGCCCCTGCCAAACAGCAGCCGCACTCAGGCGCTTGCCTGGGATGTCCAGCTGCTGCGGCAGGCTCCAGGTCACCTCCACCTCTTCTCCAGAAATGTCCACATCAGGCTGGGGTATGCTGCGCAGCGCAGGCAGTTCGAAGGCGCAAGCTTCAAGGCAGGAGTCACCAGCCTGGCTAAGCGCAGCAGAGGACAGGCAGGCACTGCAATGCGAGTCACCGGCGATACCGCACGCCCGGCTCAATTTGGGGCATTAGCCACCTTGCATGCCCAGCACTGCACCCTGCCCAGCACTGCACCCTCAACACACTGCTCGACGGCTGATATGTCCCCAGATCATCAGGAACACAGCAACCTGGCCGGCCACAGCAGCACCACACTTACTCTTGCAGCTGTGTGCCGCGTGGCAGCGCAGCCTCCACCCGATGCAGCTGCTCGTCCAAGCGGCGCCACAGGTCTGTGATCGCTGCCTTGATCTCTGCTGCGCTCATGCCGCCTCCCTTGGATGCCTGGTGAGCAGTGGATGGGTGAGATAGTGGGGTAGATAATGAGAGCAGTGGAAAAGGGTGCAAGAGGATCGAAACGGAGCAGCGGGACTGGGCATGGGCAGCAGCGCTAAGCTGGCCTGCTGCATGCAATCGGCATCTTGAGCCTCACCTCGCAGAGTGCCACGGTGCCGCCAAACAGAGACGCCGCTATGGCTGCTGCCGTGGTGGCCGCCAAAGTGGCTGCTGCGGATGCGCTGCGGCTCGTGCTGCCGCCGCCGCCGCCGCTCGTTGCTGCCGCCGCAACCAGCCGGCCGGCGCTGGCCGGTGGTGCGTATCCTGGGCGATCGGTGAGCAATGATGATTACATCTGAGCAGCTTGTGAAGAAAAGAGGGAGCTTGAAGTGTGTGGAACCCTCGACACTCACGCACCTGCGAACCCACGGCCCGTAGCCGCAGCCAGCCGCTGCGCCAGCACCCAAAGAGCGCGGGCAAGGCCCGCTTGCTCCATCAGCTTGCTGCTCCTTGCCAGGCCGAAAACCTTCTCCGCCAGTGTTCGCTTCCAGCCCTTGCAAATCGCTTTGATGAAATGCGAAGTGTGGTCGGAGGTCAAAAGAAAGCGTCGATTGGGATGAAGCGGCCGGCCTCTGCGGCAATGCCCTACGGCTGCAGCAGGTCATGCCCGGCATGGCACCCGGCTGCTTCTATTCAAGCCAGAACCAAGCAGGGCAGACCAAGTAAAGGAGCCACAACAGACCACTTCCACAGGATGAGACCTAACATGGTCTACAACAGGAAGGGCAGAGCTGACTGCCTCAGGAAGCTGTTAGTGCGGCTGGCGGCGAGCTTTGGTACCCGGCGGGCAGCAGTGCTGCTGCCTTTGCTTATGCAGGCAGGCATCACCCAGCGGTCGAAGCGTCAGTCGCTGCGTCCCCCAGATGTGCTGACCGCTTCACGCAGGGCGGCCATCAATGCGTCGTCCACCTCCCGATCGGCACACTCAGCTGCTTGGAGCGATTCCTCAGCATCCCGTGCCCCGGCTGCCACGAGCGCTGCCACCGCCTGCGGTATGCCCGCTGGGTTTCTGGGGGCACCCTCGCAGCCGCTGCCGCCGCCGTACACAATGAGCCTCAGGGCGGAGGTTCCTGGAGGAAACCAGCTGTGGGTGCCAGAGGTGGTGGCATTTGGGTTCGCCCCGCCGCAAGCAGCGCATGCACCGCCTCAACGTTGCCGTTGAGCGCTGCCACCATGAGGGGCGTCTGGCCGCCGCCCAGAAACTCAGCGCCGGCATACGTATTGGTGTCTCGCTCCTTTGCATCTTCCTTCTGCGGTTTGAAGGAAGAAAAGGAGGAGGGTTTGCTGTGGCAAATGCGGCGTTTGCCACATGTGCAAAGGCAGCTCTCCTCAGCGTCTCCCGTGGGGCAAGCTGCCTTACAGCCCGGCACCACAGGTGAGGCGAGCTTGCGCACTTACATCCACATTGGCGCCGTACGCCGCCAGCACCTCAATGGCTTCGGCCAGGTTCTGTAGTGCAGCCCAGTGCAGCAGATTATATCCAGCGAAGTGCACTGGGTCGAGAAGGAAGTCGAGGTCAGGGTCAGCCCCAGCCCGAACCAGCGCTTCCACAACATCCCTGCGTGGCCGCCTGTCTCCAAAGTCCCTGCCCCACAGCGCCACAGACAGGGGTGTTGCAAACAGGGACAGCTCTGCTGCCAGGTTTGGGTCTGCTCCCCGGTCCAGCAGCATCTGCACAGCTGCCAAATCGCCCTGCTGGACTGCATAAATAAGGGGTGTTGTGTTGCAGACCCATTCCACTCCGCCGCTCAGCCGCTCAGTTGGTGCAGGGTCGACTGGAGCACCCTCCTCAGCTAAGGCAGCAACCTTGCTCCACTCTCCTCGCTCTGCTGCCTCGAGCAACAGCTTGTGGGCTGCCTGCTGGTACTGCGGCGGCAAAGGAACTGGGTGACATTCGTTTCAGCATTGCAACGCACAGAGGAGACGATCTGTGCAGCAAGAGGTGCGGCAAGCCACAGGGTGTCTTGGCTTGCCTCGGCAGTGGGTTGCTGATGGCCTCCCGCTCTGCAGACCCAGCTGGCGCCGCCAGAGGCTTGGGAGGGGCAGCGGGCAGCAGACGGGCGAGGTGCCACCTGCACAGGAGTGTCAGTAGCAGCAGGGCGAAGCTCTGCTGCAATGCTCAAAGCGCCGGGTGCAGGACACCACTGGCTTGCCTTCACCACATGGCATCGAGCGGCGGCGAACCGCGGCAGAGCGACGGCGGAAGAGCGGTGGCCACGGCCGCCGCCGCTGGCCAGCCAGGGCTGCAAGCGCACGCTGCGCGCAGACAGCATGGTGCAGAATGCGTGGTGGCGGTGCCAAGACTGCCAGCGAGCGCAACAGAGCGAGAGGTCGGCAGCAAGTGAGGTTGGCTGTAGGCAGCTCTGGATGCAGGCTGCACTTAAAGATTGGTCTATCAACAACCATCATAAACTAACCGAGCGATACTGGGCAGCGCCTGGTCCAGCAAACCCCATGCAAGCTGCCGCCGCCAGGTCAAGAGGTGCGATACCTGCCGGCCTTTCATCGCCCTGTGCAAGGCGCTCGCGTACCGCTCCCTCAGGATCGATCGCCATGGGCCTGCTGCAGGCCCTCGGCTGGCTGCTAGCCGGCCCTTTGCTGCTGGTGGTGAGACTGGGGGCTGCCTGAGCCGCTGCTGTGCTTGCAGATGCGCTCAGGCGTGGCATGGCGGGGCCGATCGTGCCGGCGCCGTACTCTCGGCTCAAACAGCTTGCCGCCGCCGCTGCTCCACACGATCCTCCAGTGCCGTGGTTGATGCACCTATCGCACCTGCTGCTGACCCCAATTTGCCTCTTTTGCAGGTATGCCTGGTCATCTATGGCTTCCACCCGATCCAGGTGAGCGGCTTATGCAGCAGCAGCTTCGCCTAACGGTCGCTTTGGCTGCTCCACATGCTCCGCCGCCGCCGGTGCGGGCTGCCAACTGCAGCTGCCCGTCGCCTGCTCTCCCACTCCCCGCAGCGGTGGCGCTACCGCAAGTTCCCAGGTGTGCTGCCTGCTCACATGTACTTTTGGGTGTTTTGCGGCTGACTGTGTGGGAATCACAGGCATCACGACCTCGCGGAAACGTCCCTGGCCTCGCCATCAATAACGCTCCCTCGCTCTTATCTGCCGCCACCCATCCAGCCTTTGCCGCTGCTCGCCCTCATGCACGCACAGGGCCCCCGCCCCGCTGGCTGATCGGCAACCTTCTGGAGATTCACACAGAGGGGCAGGAGGGCGCGGCTGAGCGCTGGGTGGCCGAGTATGGACCGCTCTTCCTGATTTGGCTGGGCGGCTTCCCCGTAAGTGGACTGCAACCTCTGCCTATGCTCATGCGAGCGCTGCTGCGGCGGCGGTGGCGGCAGCTGCTGAAGCTGTGTGTGGGACACAGCATATGACGCGCAGCCAGCTTGTCATCATCTCGCCCGCCACCGCTGCACATGGGCTTGCCGCCTCGCCCGTACAGGCGTTTCTGCCAGCAGCGCGCTGATGCAGCCTACCCTTTCCAGCGGCAGTTCGCACTGAAGTAAACATGGTCTGCTTTCACCACCTTTCCAGGTGCTCATGACCGCCGACCCCTCGCTGGCCAAAAAGGTGCTGGCCCGCCCCGCCCGCCACAAAATCTGGATCCTGCATGAGGGGCAGGAGAAGGACTATGAAGACCACACGCTCTTCTTCGCCAAGTGAGTGAACCGGCGGATAAGTCGCCTCATCCGCCGCTGAGCGTCTTAGGCACGTTTGGTTGGGGGGTGGCACATGATGTGGTGCATGCAGCTGCTGCCGCTCGAGCAGCCTTCCATACCGCCTGCCTCTCACTCTGGTCTGCGCATCCCCCACCTGCTCCCGCAGCGGCGAGCGCTGGCGTGCCTCCCGCGCCGCGTGGCAGCCCTTCTTCTCCCGCCAGTCGCTGCAGGGGCACGCCGGCTTCATGGCTCGCTCAGCCGAAGCGCTGTGCGGCCTGCTGGGCAGCGCGGCAGGCAGCGGGCAGCAGGTGGACATTTGGAAGAGTGTGCAGAGCCTCACGCTGGACGTGGTTGGCACGGTGGCTTTTGGCGTGGATTTCAATACCCTTGCCTCGGCCGAAGCAAACGGCCAGGCGGCCGATGGAAAGCCGGCCGCCGCTGCTCAATCTGCCACCGCTGCGGGCAAGGCGGGCGGCCGTGCTCGCAGCCTGCGCAGCGCCAGCACCGACGCGCTGCTGTCTGCCGTGCGAACCGTGTTTGAAGTGTGCGGCCCCGCGCAGCCGCTGTTCGGCCTGTGCTTCATCTTCCCGGAGGTGCGTGACCGCTGCTGCCTGGTGCATACCTGCTGCTGCGCTCGTGTGGCCATTCACAGCCCATGTGATCTGACATGTGCTGCAATTTTGTTTGAAGGAGGTCCACCCGGCAGAGTGTGGCGGGTATGCATGGATGCACAAGGGCTGCCGAAAGGCATGGCATGTGCCATGCAAAGCTGCGCTGCCACACAACACCTGGGGCCCTGCCCTGCTGTGCTCCCATCCTCTCCCTGCAGGCGGAGCCGCTCATTCGCTGGCTCATCAACCGCCGGCCCAACTCGATCTTCGGACGGGTGGGTGGGCTGCTCCTGAAGAGCAGTTGGCTGCTGCTGTGACGGCGGCTCGCGCATATGCTAGGTGGTTGCATCAGTTTCAAGGGGTGCACCATGGCCGGCTGGGTTGCCAACAGGATGATGCTCCTCAAATGACAGACTGTGATTTAGACACATTCCGTGTGCAGGAGCTTGGGGCTCGCCAAGTGGTCAAGGCGGTTGGTGCAGAGCTGCTGCAGGTCAGCCGGCAGGGCGACTTGACGGCGCCAGCAGCCAACGGCCACGCGGCGGCGGCGGCGCAGCAGCATGCGGGGCAGGAGGCAGGGCAGCAGCAGCATGCGGGGCAGGAGGCAGGGCAAGACCAGCAGCAGGCGGGCGGGCGGCCTTCGGCAGTGGGTTCTGGCTCGTTTCTGGCCAATGTGGGGCGGCACACCGGCAAGACAATTGAGGGGGGAGTGCTGCTGGACGATCCGTGGGCAACCAACCAGGCCACCACTTTCCTTGTTGCGGGTGAGCGGCTTTGGGAGAAGTTAGCGGTTGGCGCCCGATGGGCAGCAAGACATGCATCCCAGGGAAAACGCAGGGGGTAGCTGCTTAGCCAAACTATCACACACGTGGCATGCACCCACCAAACTGAACCCACTTTGGCTCGCCCCGCAGGGTACGAGACTACCGCCAACGCAATCACCTTCACTGTCTACCTGCTGGCGCGCAACCCAGGTGGCCGTGCTTTGTGGGCTTCGGCTTGCCAGGCCTTAGACGACTGATTAGGGTCGGCAGTAGGCCCAGTGGAGGCTGCTTGCAGCGTGCACGCTTGGTGTGAGGCGCCGCAGCTGTAGACATGCCCCCTGAACTGAATCTATACACCCTGCAGACAAGGAGGCAAAGCCGCCACCATTGCATTGTTTCACAGTTTCGTGTTGTGGCTTGCGCTCATTCCCCACCCCGCTTACCGATGCCTGGCCTGCAGACAAGGAGGCAAAGCTGCTGGCTGAGATTGATGCTTTCGGGCGCGAGCGAGTGCCGACGCTGGATGACATAGAGGTGGGGCATGGCTAACTGCATGCATTACTTTCAACCTGCAGTTTATTTCGCTCATGATGGGAAAAGTTGCTAGCAAGCCTGCTGCGTCTGGTGCGTGCAAGCAACACCCCGCAACCGATGTTGTCACCCAACCTCCATCCGCCCCCTGCCTTTCCCCAAGCAGGCTCACTTCCCGTACGCCGCAGCAGTGCTCAAGGAAAGCATGCGACTGTACGCTCCCAGCATCACTCTCATGCGGGAGGCTCCAGCCGGCAGCGAGTGGCAGCTGGGAGGGTATGCCGTGCCACCGGGCACAGCTTTGCAGGTGGGGCGGTGGAGGGTTGGGGTGTAGGAGCTGCGGCTGCATGTATGTGACATGCACCAGCTGGACGGCTGCAGCGCGGTGGCAAGGCACCAGCTGGACGGCTGCAGCGCGGTGGCAAGGCACTGGACTTACGTTCGCTGTTGCTCCAGGAGAAGGAGGCTGCAAGCAGTGCAATGTTTCAACAAGCAAGTTGGTCCCTTGTCAAGGCCACCATGCACGTCAGCAGCGTAGCCCAAAGCAACTTTGCAGCTTAGTTCAATAAATGCACGGTTTCACTTTTCGTGCCCCGCAGGTCAGCATGCACGCGATGCAGCGCAGCCCCGAGCTGTGGCATGATCCGACGGCCTTCATTCCCGAGCGCTTCGTGGCGGGCAGCCCGGAGGCTGAGGAGGTGAGATGCTGCAATCTTTTTAATGGCGTGCAGTTGGACGCTTTGTGGCGGGCAGCTTAGAGGCCGAGGAGGTGAGTAAAGCATGCTTCCCTGCTGTGCAATTTTTGGCGCTTCATGGCGGGCAGCTCGGAGGCCGAGGAGGTGAGGGAGGGTGGCAACTCTGCTGTGCATTGTTTGCGCTTTGTGGCGGGCAGCCCGGAGGCTGAGGAGGTGAGTCAAGCGTGCAACTCTGCTGTGCATTGTCTGCGCTTTACGGCGGGCAAGTCTGGGCCCAGGAGGTGAGATGCCGCAGCGTGTTTGGTGCCAGGCTGTTGGACGTTTCTTGGCGGGCAGCCCGGAGGCTGAGGAGGTGAGGGAGGGCAGCGGATTGCACACCTCTCAATCACTGCCTGGGCGCCGCGCCGGCAGGTCCCCTTGAACCGCCGACCAAGGAGTGCGGTTAAAGCTCGATATGTGGGGATGCAAACAAGCACCGTCGGTGACAACTGCCAACCGTGTCGAGTGCCGCCTACTGCCCCCCAGGTGGTGCCAGGCGCCTTCATTCCCTTTGGCGCCGGCAGCCGCATGTGCGTGGGCATGCGGTTTGCAGAGACCACCGCCCTGCTCACCCTGATCCGGCTGTACCAGCAGGCGAGTCGCTCATTCTGTGCTCCCTTGGCTTGCTGTGTGGTTCACAGCAAACTGTTTGCCATGCATCGCCGGCTTGCTGCTTTGACCTTGCAGCGCCCGTTTCCTGCGCCACACATGCTCCCATCTGCACACCGCCCCTCTTTCTCCGGCCCGCCTTGTTTTGTGCAGTTCACGTTCCGCCTGCTGCCGGGCCAGGTGCCCCTCAAGACCAAGGTGCTCATCACCCAGGTGAGGGAAGGCTGCTTTCATATGTTTCGTTACGAGCCAGAATGATCGGGTCTCAGAATTGGTTGCAGTTGCATCTCATGCTTGGAGCCCACACTTCTCGCCAACGCAGCAAGCAAGGGCAAACCGTTACTGGCTGGCTTGATGATGGCTGCTGCCGGGCGACTTGCTGGGCGCCACAAAGCGCGGGATGGCTTGCTGGCAACTTTGAGCCGATTGCAAGTGTAGCCGAGCTGACAACTGGCTGGCTGCTGTGCTGCAGGGTCCCATTGACGGCGTCCACGTGACCGTGCACCGGCGCTGAGGGTGGAGCGCAGCTTGCACCGGAACACCAGCCAGAAGCAGCAAACAGTATGGAGTAAGAATGGCAGCACTAGCCTAGCTGCTCAGGCAGCCGTACTGCTGCCATCGCCTGTTTCATCCATCACAACACTGCACTTCAGCCTCACTGTATCACCTCGTGTATTTGATTCCCTCTGCAAGCTCCCTAGACGTCTTTACACGTTTCATCTTTTGCTTAACGATGAGCTGCATGTCCAGCTGCTCTGCGCCCCGCGACTGCCTCAAGCAAACTGCATGCGCTGGAACACCGAAGCAGCGGCCACACCGATAAATGTAGCTGTCGCGTACCCAAGAATGCCCACCAACAGCGCCGGAATGAGGCTGCTGCGCCAACCCTTGGCAGCTGCCATGCCAGCGGCGGTGGTGGGGCCTGCACCACACACGTGCGGCAGGACAGAACCAGGTGTTTCAGAGATGAAGAGGCCGCAACATCGGTCGCACACGGGGCGAGCGCTGGCCGGCCGCATCGCAGTGCAGCCGGGTGCTTGGCAGGTGGTGGGCTGGCACGCTGCTGGGCACTATTACTGGGCACCGTGCTGGGCACCGTGTGGGCATCCAATACTCCACCCACTCACCCCCAATGTTTGCATTGGATGCCAGGCAGGTTTCTCGCCGTGTGAAGCGCCACAGCCGCTCGCCTGCCAGCACAACCGCCACGTGGGCTGCGGCCCAGAGTAGGATGGAGGGCGGGGTTGATTTGGAATCATCAGCCCTATCGTTGTGTGGCAACAGAACAGCGGCAGCAAGATTGCGGAGCAGCAGCAGCAGCAGCAGCAGCAGCAGCAGCAGCAGCAGCAGCAGCAGCAGCA
>VFQQ010002987.1_pt1 | contig 17466 bp, 9 predicted proteins | sample 3512341 | NCBI WGS metagenome assembly VFQQ01 (sample SAMN10412373, study PRJNA504923) | tailings metagenome | isolation source: Relicate 2 Philex TSF1 revegetated site | place: Philippines: Tuba, Benguet | collected 2017-08-29 | reverse complement strand
GTCCGGTGGAAGCCGAGGACCGGGGCGCGATCGGCCTGCTGAAGCGAATCACCAACGGACTGACCCGCCGCGAGGAGGAGGTCGCACGGGTGGAGCCGCCGCAGACGCGCGAGCCGAAGCTTCGCCAGGCCGCACCCGAGGCGCGCCGACTGCAGGATTCGCAGATCTACGCGCCGCGCCGCGGACAGCTCGACGATCAGGGCCGGCTCGCGCCGCAGGTGCGCCCGGCACATGACGACGACCAGCTGGAAATTCCGGCCTTCCTGCGTCGGCAGGCCAACTGATGACTGCGCCGCGCCGCCTGGAGAATCATCCCGGCAGCGCGGTCCGCTTCGCACCCGGGCCCGGCGCGACCCATGTCGCGCCGGGCCCTCGGCGTCTGGAACTGGTCGTCACGGGCGCCGCGCCATGCTCCGCAAACAGGATCGCAGCAAGTAAAAATTTACCGAAATATCAGACAATTGCGGGATTCCGGCCAAGGCCGGCGGTGGTAACACAGAGTAAGAAACCGTGATTTGGCGCAACCCACCCTCGCGACTATCTTCTCGCTCGAATGATGGCGGGAATTCGACCTCTGCCATGATGTTGATTTCGCCGGAAAATCCTCGACCGGCGAAGACAGGCGGCAAAGATCGTACAGGGCATGCGGGGCTTGAATTGAACGGATTTCAGAAGACGCTGAGGACTTCCGCGACGCTGTCGGGTATCGGAGTCCATAGCGGCAAGCCCGTGACGATGCGTTTCAATCCCGCAGATGCAGACACCGGCATCGTGTTCGTCCCGACCGGCGGCGAAGGCGGGACCCGGCCGATCCCGGCGCTCGTCTCGGAGGTCGGCTCGACGGCGCTCTGCACCGTGCTGGGGCGCGGCCCAAGGGTGGCGACGGTGGAGCACGTGATGGCCGCCCTCTACGGGCTCGGCATCGACAATGCCCTCGTCGAGATCGACGCGGAGGAAGCTCCCGTCATGGACGGAAGTGCGGAGCCGCTCGTGGATGCGCTCGACCGTGCAGGCGTCGAATCGCTCGACGTGAAGCGGCGCTACATCCGTGTCCTGAAGCCTGTGAGGGTCGAGAACGGTTCGTCCTGGGCCGAGTTCCAGCCCTATCGCGGGACGCGTTTCGAGGTGGAGATCGATTTCGACAGCAAGGCGGTGGGCCGGCAGTCGATCGCGCTGGACCTCGATTCGGATTCGTTCCGCCGCGAGGTCGCGCGCGCCCGGACCTTCGGCTTCATGCGCGACGTCGAGAAACTCTGGGCGAGCGGCTATGCGCTGGGGTCGTCGCTGGAGAATTCGGTGGTGATCGGCGACGACGACCGGGTCATCAATATGGAAGGCCTGCGCTTCGAGGACGAGTTCGTGCGGCACAAGGCGCTCGACGCCATCGGCGATCTGGCGCTGGCCGGAGCCCGGTTCCTGGGCTGCTTCCGGTCGTTCAAGGGCGGGCACAAGCTGAATTCGCTGGCGCTTCGGCAGCTGCTATCCGATCCGTCGGCCTTCGAGATCGTCGAGACCGGCCGGCGGGTTCGTGGCCGCGGTGCCGACATGATCGCGGTGAACGCGCCGGTCTATGCGCCGTGGATGATCTGACCTTGGTGGGGTCGCCTCCGGGCGGCCGCCACAAAATTGCGCCAATGCCGGAGCATGGCGTTGGCGTCGAGGGGGATTCCGGCTAGAGCCGGCATGCCAGAAGCTACGCCGGAGGGCGGTCAAGAAACATGTCGTTCGAGAAGCCGATTCGCGCGAGAGGCTGGCGCGCAAGCATAGCGGGAGTCGCCGTGGTGGCTGCGCCTCTGCTCGTCTCGGCGTGCAGCATGACCGAGCGCGACCTAGATCTCTCCACCTATGTGGAGCAGACCGAACCGGCCGACGTGTTGTACAACCAGGCGCTCGCCAACATGGACGCCGGCAGGCTGACGGAGGCCAGCCGCAAGTTCGAGGCGATCGACCGACAGCATCCCTATTCGGAATATGCACGCCGCTCGATGGTGATGGGCGCTTTCGCCAACTACCGGCAGGGCAAGTATGACGAGGCGATCAACGCCGCGAAGCGCTACGTGACGCTCTATCCGTCGACACCCGACGCCGCCTATGCGCAGTACATCATCGGACTGTGCTATTTCCGCCAGATCCGCGACGTCACGCAGGACCAGAAGGAATCGCGGCGCACGATCGAGGCGATGGAAGAACTGGTCCAGCGCTGGCCGGAATCGCAGTATGTCGACGATGCCCAGGACAAGATCCGCTTTGCGCGCGACCAACTCGCCGGCAAGGAGATGCAGACCGGCCGCTACTATCTGGAGCGGCGGGAGTACATCGCCGCCGTCAAGCGCTTCCGCTACGTGGTCGAGAACTATTCCAACACCCGCCATGTCGAGGAGGCGCTGGCGCGGCTGACCGAGGCCTATTATGCGATGGGCCTGACCGGCGAGGCGCAGACCGCCGCGGCGGTGCTCGGCCAGAACTATCCGGAAAGCCGCTGGTACGCGGACTCCTACAAGCTGCTCCGCTCCGGCGGGCTGGAGCCGCGAGAGGTCGGGGGGTCGTGGCTTTCGAGGGCCGGAGCCTTGATCACCGGCGCCTAACCGCGCGCCAATGCTTTCACGACTTTCGATCCGCGACATCGTCCTCATCGAGCGGCTGGACATCGATTTCGCGCCCGGCCTCTCGGTGCTGACCGGCGAGACCGGGGCGGGCAAGTCGATCCTGCTCGATTCGCTTTCGCTCGCGCTCGGCGCGCGGGGCGATGCATCGCTGGTGCGCAACGGCGCGAGCCAGGGACAGGTCACCGCCGTGTTCGACGTTCCGTCGAACCACCCCGCGCGTGCGATCCTCGCGGACAATGCCATCGACGATGACGGCGACGTCATCCTGCGGCGCGTCCAGACCGCCGACGGGCGAACCCGCGTCTTCGTCAACGACCAGGCGGCCAGCGTGGCGCTGATGCGCGAGATCGGGCGGGCGCTGGTGGAAATCCACGGCCAGCACGACGAGCGCGCGCTGGTCGATGCTTCGGCGCATCGCGAACTGCTGGATTCCTTCGGCGGCCACATGGGCACGACACGCGAGTGCGCCGGCGCGTGGGCGCGATGGCGCGAAGCAGAGCAGGCCCTCTCGCGGCACCGCGCCCGGGTGGACGCCGCAGCGCGCGAGGGGGACTATCTTCGCGCCGCAGTCGCCGAACTGGCGCGGCTCGAGCCGCAGCCCGGCGAGGAGACCGACCTCGCCGACTTTCGCGCATCGATGATGCGGGTCGAGAAGATCGCCACCGAGATCAAGGACGCGCAGGACACGCTGTCGGGGCCGTCCTCGCCGCTGCCGCAGCTCGCCGGCCTCATGCGCCGGCTGCAGCGCAAGGCGGCGGAGGCTCCGGACCTGCTGGAGCCGGTGGTCAACGCGCTGGACGAGGCGCTGGTGGCCCTCGATGCGGCGCAATCTGGCGTGGACGCGGCTCTTCGCGCCACGGAATACGACCCGCAGAGGCTGGAGACCGCCGAGGAGCGGCTGTTCGCCCTGCGCGCCGCAGCCCGCAAGCACAATGTGCAGGTGGACGACCTGGCGCAGCTTCGCGATGCGATGGTGGCCGACCTTGCCGACCTCGACGCCGGCGCGGAGAAGCTCGTCGCGCTGGAGCGCCAGGCCGTCGATGCGCGCGATGCCTACGACCGGGTGGCGATGCGCCTGTCGGAGCTGCGCCGTGCCGCCGCATCCGCCCTGGAACAGGCGGTGATGGTTGAGCTGCCGGCGCTGAAGCTCGAGCGCGCGGCGTTCATCGTCGAAATGACCACGGAGGCTGACGACCGAACCGCCGAAGGCATCGACCAGGTCGAGTTCTGGGTGCGGACGAATCCCGGCACGCGGGCCGGACCGATGATGAAGGTGGCCTCGGGTGGCGAGCTTTCGCGCTTCCTGCTGGCGCTCAAGGTGGCGCTGGCGGACCGCGGCTCGGCACCGACGCTGGTGTTCGACGAGATCGATTCGGGCGTCGGCGGGGCGGTGTCGGACGCGATCGGCCAGAGACTGGCACGGCTGGCGCAGCGCGTGCAGGTGCTGACGGTGACGCATGCGCCGCAGGTGGCGGCGCGGGCCGAGGCGCACTTCCTTATCTCCAAGACCGGCGACAGCGACCGGGTCGCGACGAGCGTCGCCGAGATGGATCGCGGCGCACGGCAGGAGGAGATCGCCCGCATGCTCGCCGGCGAGACGATCACCGAGGAGGCGCGGGCGGCGGCCGGTCGCTTGCTCGGCGAAGTCGGTTAGGGCGACTGTCGATGATCTTCTGCACCCAGCGTTCCTATCGAAGCCACCGATGGCGCGACGCGTGGCTATCCACCGGGGAAGGGAGGCTGGTCCTGCCGGCACGTCGCGCCGAAGGGCGGTAGCCTGCCTTCGATCACGTAGTCGGCGACATAGTCCTGTGCACAGCGGCTCGGATTGGCGAGCACGGTGTGACCGAAGCCGTTGACCACGAGGAGACGGGCATTCCCGAGTTCTTCGGCCATACGAATTGAACTCGGCAGGCCTGTCGCTGGGTCGAAAGTGTTGCCGATCACCAGGACCGGCGACGTCGTAGCATTGTTCCAGGGGCCGAGGTACGGGGCCTTGGCCCTGGCCGTCCAGCCCACACAGGAAGCCACGAATGGCCAGCCGGACACTCCGGCCCGCGCGAAGCTCGCAATGGCCTGTGCGGTCGCAGCTTCCAGCGTGGCGGGGTTCGGGCTTTCGCCGCAGATAACCGATAACTGCCGCCCCGCGCTGGTTGCGTAGACGGCCGGATGGTCGGATGCAGGGGGCGCGGAGTTGGCCGGGTGGCCGCCACCACCTGCGGCGGTTGCATCCTTCGTCTTCCAAAGAGCCTGCAGGAACTCCGCAACCGCGAGCCAACCGGGGAAACGGGAAAAGCCGGGCACCGGTTCGACCATGTAGATCGAGGCGCCGACGTAGGCCAGCAGCGAGGGCTGATCGATCAGGTCGCCGTCGAGGGTGATGCCCGTCTTCGCGCGGGCAAGCAGGGCGTCCCATTTTTCCCGCGTTGCTTGCGGCGAGCCGGCGGAAAAGGCGCAGGCGTCCGCACCGACCGCTCCGCACTCGCTCATGAACTCCACGATGGCGCGCGCGCCGGCGAAGTCGGACCCGATGCGGACGAAGGTGCTCAGCATGGGGTCATCGGGATCGACGTTGGCCCATCCAACCGGCGCCACGGCGCCGTCGAGGACGACAGACCGCACCCGCTCCGGAAACATGTTGGCGTAAGTGGCGCCGAGGAAAGTACCGTAGGAGGTCCCGTAGTAGTTTATCGTTTCCTCGCCGACAGCCTGCCGCAGGAGATCGAGGTCCCGCGCGTTGTCCGCGGTCGAAACGTGGGCGAGCAGGGAACCGTTCCGCTTCACGCAGGCTTCGTTGAAGGCCTGCCGCCCCGCGCCATCGCGCGCGAGTTCTTCCGGCGTCGTCGGCAGCGAACCGGCGAGGTGCGCGCTGAGAAAGACGGCTTCCTGTCCGGGGCTGTCGAAACACTGGACCACCGGCGTGGTGCGGCCGCCCATGCCACGGGGATCCCAGCTGACGATGTCGAAGCGGTCGCGCAACCGGGCAGGGAAGCCGCCGATGAGCGCGGGAAGATACTCGGTGCCGGCGTCGCTCGGTCCGCCGGGGTTCCAGAAGATCGTCCCCGCCTTGCCTGACGGGTTGCGCGCCGGGGCCTTGATGACCGCGAGGCTGAAACTGCCCGCGCCGGGGTCGGAATAATCAATAGGCGCATCGACGGTGGTGCAGAGCATGCCCTGCGTGGAAGCGTAGCCGTCTTGTGCCCCGGGACAAGTTTCCCAGGCTAAAGCGGGAACGGCATTTTCGGCGGATCGGGCGGAAACCGGCTCGGCCGCCGAATAGAGCGCGGCGGCTCCTGCAAGCAGATAGCGCATGTGCATCGGCCCCTCCGTCCAGTGGTCGGCGGATGCTATGCGATGGCGGCATGCGCAGCAATCGGCGGCACGCGCGGCCGCGATCGACCGTGTGACAGTAGGATCACGAAGGCGGACTTGCGCTTTCCGCAACCCGCTTCATAGTCCGCGCGAATGCGATGGATCGAACGATGACAAAGCCTGAGACGCCCGTCGAAACGCTCTCCCAGGACGACGCTGCCGCCGAGCTCGCGCGGCTCGCCGCGGAGATCGCCGAGCACGACCGGCGCTATCATGCCGAGGATGCGCCGACGATCTCGGACGCCGAGTATGATGCGTTGCGAGTTCGCAACGCCGCGATCGAGGAGGCGTTTCCCGACCTGGTACGGCCCGACAGTCCGACGGGCACCGTCGGCGCGCCGCCGGCCGAAGGTTTTGCCAAGGTGCGGCACATGGTGCCGATGCTCAGCCTCGCGAAGGCCTATACCGACGAGGACGTCGTCGACTTCATCGAGCGCGGGCGTAGGTTCTTCGAGCGCGACAAGGACCTCGACCTCGCCTTCACCGCCGAGCCGAAGATAGACGGGCTCTCGGCCTCGCTGCGCTATGAGAACGGCGTGTTCGTGCAGGGCGCGACGCGCGGCGACGGCACGGTCGGCGAGGACATTACCGCCAATCTGAAGACGATCGCCGACATCCCGCACAGGCTCGCCGGCTCGGGCTGGCCGGAGACGATCGAGATCCGCGGCGAGGTCTACATGACCTATGCCGAGTTCCAGGCGCTGAAGGAGCGCTCTGCGGCGACCGGCGGCCAGGACTACGTCAACCCGCGCAACACGGCGGCCGGCTCGCTGCGCCAGAAAGATCCTTCGGTTACCGCCAGCCGCAACCTGAAATTCTTCGCCTATGCGTGGGGTTTCTCGAGCGAGGATCCCGCCGAAACCCAGTACGCGGCCGTGCAGAAATTCGCCGACTGGGGTTTTCGCATCAGCCCGCTGATGATCCGGGCGCGTACGGTGGAGGAACTGATCGCCCATTACAGGCTGATCGAGGCGCAGCGCTCCTCGCTCGGCTACGACATCGACGGCGTCGTCTACAAGGTCGACCGCATCGACCTGCAGCGCCGCTGGGGCTTCATCTCGGGCGAGCCGCGCTGGGCGGTCGCGCACAAGTTCCCGGCCGAGCGGGCGACGACGACGGTGCGCGGCATCGACATCCAGGTCGGGCGCACCGGGACACTGGCGCCGGTCGCGCGCCTCGATCCGGTCAGCGTCGGCGGCGTCACCGTCGTCAACGTGACGCTCCACAACGAGGACTACATCGCCGGCAAGGACTCAAACGGCCTGCCGATCCGCGACGGCAAGGACATCCGCATCGGCGACACGGTCGTCATCCAGCGGGCAGGGGACGTCATTCCGCAGATCGTCGACGTTCTGGTCGAGAAGCGGCCGCCGGAAGCGCAGCCCTACGAGATGCCCCATACCTGCCCGGTCTGCGGGTCGCCGGCAACGCGCGAGGTGAACGAGAAGACCGGCAGGCCAGATTCGCGGCGCCGCTGCACGGGGGAACTCATCTGCGCTGCGCAGGCGGTGGAGAGCCTGAAGCATTTCGTGTCGCGCGGCGCGATGGACATAGAGGGACTGGGCACGGAGAACATCGAGCTGTTCTTCAATGCCGGCCTGCTGAAGACGGCCGCCGACATCTTCAGGCTCAGGGACCGGCGCGCGGAAGCGCAGCAGGCGCTCGCCGAGCGACGCGAGGCGCAGGCCCGGCAGCGCGAGGCCGCGACCGGCAAGGCGCGCAAGAACGTGCGCAGCGCCGATTCGCGCAATTTCGAAGGGCTGGACAAGCTCTTCGCGGCCATCGACGCGCGGCGAGAGCCGGAACTCGACCGCTTCATCTTCGCGCTCGGCATCCGCCATGTCGGCGACACGACGGCCGCGCTGCTGGCGAAGACGTTCTCGACGGTCGAGACGTTCATCGAGGTCGGCAAGGAGACGGCGGCGGCGGAGGACCCGCACACCGTGTTCCCGTCCGTCAACGGCATCGGCGACACGGTGATCGGCGCGCTGGTGGACTTCTTCGGCAACCAGCGCAACGACGACGTGCTCGACCAGTTGCTGAAGGAGGTGACGCCGAAGCCCTATGTGGTGACGGTTTCCAGCGACAGCACGGTGGCCGGCAAGACGGTGGTGTTCACCGGAACGCTGGTGCGCATGACGCGCTCGGAGGCCAAGGCCATGGCCGAGCGGCTGGGCGCCAAGGTCGCCGGCTCGGTCTCGAAGAACACCGACCTCGTGGTCGCGGGACCGGGTGCCGGCTCCAAGCTCAAGCAGGCGACGGACCTCGGCGTCGAGGTGATCGACGAGGACGGCTGGTTCGACCGGGTCGGCGCCTGAGCGGGCGGGCGCGGAGCGACTTCCTTCCGGTACGCCAGTCGATCGCCCTACAGGATGAACCAGGTCTCTTCCGGCGGCTCTATTCCCTGGAAGCGGATGGCGAGTTCGGCGGTCGGGTCGCCGTTCACGTTGAATTCCGCCAGGAAGTAGTTGCCCATCTTGGAGAAGCGGAACTGGCCGGCCTCGGTGAAGGCCGCGTCGGCGGCGATCAGCGTGTCGAAGGCCTGGTTGCCCGCCAGTCCGGCATTCGCGTCGATGGCCAAGACGTTGACGCGGTCCCCCTGGGCGAAGTCGAAGTCGACGATGCGGTCCACGCCGGTGACGGCGTTGGAATCCGACAAAGCGAGGTAGCGGAAGGTGTCGGCGCCACCGCCGCCCTCCAGCGCGTCGAGCCCGCCGCGTCCGGTGAGGATGTTGTTGCCGGAATTGCCGATCAGGACGTTGGCGGAATTGGAGCCCATGGCGTTGATGCCAGCCGTTCCCAGCAGCGTCAGGTGTTCGACATTCGCCGGAGCGACGTAACTCACGAAAGTGTCGACCCTGTCCACACCTTCGCTCCGCAGTTCGACGACGCGATCGCGAGCGTCATCGATGACGTACCGATCGTCGCCCTTGCCGCCACGCAGCTCATTGCCTTCCGGAAAGCCTGTCCATGGGGTCGCAGCCGAGGTGAACGCCTGGATCAAGTCGTCTCCCTCGCCGCCGTCGATGACAGACGATTCGCCGAAGAACGAGACGACGTCGTTTCCCTTGCCCGCGAAGATTTTGTCGGCGCCGTAAGTCAGTATCTGGTCGCGCCCATCGCCCGCGTCGATCGTGTTGTTGCCAAATGTGGCAATTACAATGTCGTTGCCTTCGCCACCCCAGACGAAGTCCTGGGCCGCGTAGATCTTGTCATTACCCGCTCCTCCGTAGATTTGGTCGTATCCCATCACGAGATTTGGCGAACTCGGAATGGCAAACTCGAGAAGTCTCCCAAAGATCGTGTCGTCTCCATCTCCACCGCTTAATGTGTCGTTGCCGGCACCTGTGTATATGAAGTCGTTGCCGCCACTGCCCTCCACTTTTCCAACGTTCAATCCACCCAGCTTGATAATATCGTTGCCGCTCCCTCCTTCGATGTCATATAGTTCGAAAGAACTATGGGCACTTAGACCGTTTCCACTCCCGTTCTCGTAAATGAACGGGCTGTTGGAGGCCCACCTGACAATCAGCGTATCAAATCCCTCTCCGCCACTATAGCTACCTTGTCCCCCACTGTAGTATACCACGTCGTCCCCGGAGCCGAAAGCAATGGAATCGAATCCTGGCATGGCGTAGTAAGTGACATCGGAGGTGAGTTCCGAGGCGTCGAGGAATGCCGTGACCACGCTGGGAGCCATGCTTCTAAGGTCGAGCGTCCCGCCCTCGCCGATGAATTTCAGGCGGAGCACGTCCTGGGCATCGCCTATAACAGTGGAGAATGTATTGAACTGCTCGAGCGACAGCTCCGTACGATGGGCGACCTCCAGAATCTCGACGTTGCTGATGGTCGTGTTGCGCAGGCTGTTCAGGATGAGATAGGTCTTGACGTCGAACCGGGGCGTATCGAGCATGTTGCGGAGGCCTACCTTGAGGTGATCAACCCCGTCTCCACCGTCGATTACTCCCCTGAAATACCCACCGACGTCGACCGTCTTCCATTTCTCCACGCCGTCGACCACTGTGTATTCCGTGAATACTTCCCGTCCAACGTCGATGAAATCATTACCGCCGAGGGTCGTTACAAGGTCCTTGCCTCCCGCGCCGCCCACCACGACGTCCGCGTCGCTGGTCCCAACAATGACGTCGTCTTCTGCTGCGTGAAGTGTGTAGTCGGCCATCACGGTTCTCCCAGACTCATCGATCGCGAGCGAAGGCTCGCCCCGTTTCCTTCGGTGTCAGCTGCCGCGGCAGGCCACCAAATTCCAGTAATCGTTGCACCCGCGTCAGAGGATGAACCAGGTCTCTTCCGGGGGTTCGATGCCCTGAAAGCGGATGGCGAGTTCGGCGGTGGCGTCGCCGTTCACGTTGAACTCGGCAAGGAAGTAGTTGCCCAGCTTGGAGAAGCGGAACTGGCCGGCCTCGGTGAAGGCGGCGTCGGCGGCGATCAGCGTATCGAAGGCCTGGTTGCCCGCCAGTCCGGCATTTGCGTCGATGGCCGAGACGTTGACGCGGTCGCCTTCGGCAAAGTCGAAGTCGACGATGCGGTCAATGCCGGTAACGGCATTGGAATCCGACAAAGCGAGGTAGCGGAAGGTGTCGGCGCCGCCGCCGCCCTCGAGCGCGTCGAGCCCGCCCTTGCCGGTCAGGATGTTGTTGCCGTCGTTGCCGACGAGGTAGTTAGCCGAATCCGTGCCGACGCCGTTGGCGTTGGCCTTGCCGGTGAGTTCAAGGCGTTCGACATTGGCGGAGAGGGTGACCGAGCCGTTAGACTGAATGGTGTCGAGACCTTCTCCGGCGAGCTCTACGACGGTGTCGCCGGGATTGTCGACGATGTAGGTATCGTCGCCGAGGCCGCCGATCATCGTGTCTGCGCCAGCGAGGCCGTTCAACCGGTTGTCGCCGGAGTTGCCGGTGAGGACGTTGTCGGCCGCATTGCCCCAGCCGTTGACGTCGGCGGTGCCGGTGAGCACGAGGTTCTCGACATTGTCGCCGAGCACGTAGCCGAAGCGCACCTGGACGGTGTCGGTGCCCTGGCCGGCCAGTTCGATGACGGTGTCGGCGGTGTTGTCCACGACATAGGTGTCGTCGCCGAGCCCGCCGCGCATGACATCCACATCGCGCCCGCCGTCGAGAAGATCGTTGCCGTCGCCGCCGGTAAGCTGGTCGTTGTCGTCGCCCCCGAAGTAGCGCACGTCCTTGGAGGCCACAGCGGTGATGATGTCGTCGCCGGCGTTGCCGTAGGCTGTGTGGAAGGAGCCGGTTTCGATGCGGTCGTTGCCGGCGCCGCCCCGCATGGCGGTGGAGCCGAACGCGGTCCGGTGCTCGTCCGCGGTGACGCGGTCGTTGCCGTCGCCGCCGAATGCATCGTCGTTCGCGCCGGCCGAGATCGCGTCGTCGCCGCTTCCGCCGTACAGCCGGTCGTACGCGTCGACGCCGCCGTCATATCCGCCGTTGATGTAATCGTTTCCTTCGCCCCCGTGAATGACGTCCTCCCCTCCACCGCCAGAGAGGAAGTCGTCGCCGTCGCCTCCATAGAGCGTGTCGTCTCCACCTTCTCCATCCAGGTAGTCCGGGCCGGCGAAACCGTGGAGTATGTCGTTCCCGCCGCCGCCAAAGACGACGTCGTCGCTTTCCAGGCCGTAGACCGTGTTGTCGGCGCCGCCGGCATTGACGATGAAGGTCTCGAAGTCGGTCATCACAGTGCCGTCAGGCAGGGCCGCGCCTGCAGCAACATGCTTCAGCACCAGGGGATTGGCCGAATTCCAGTCGAACTCGACGGTGTCCTTTCCGTCGCCACCCACCAGCTTATCGGCGCCCGTGCTGTGACGAACGTAGTCGTCGCCATTGCCTCCACTGATCTCGTCGTCAAAGGGGGAGTCCTCGATGGAATCCGATTCCGAGCTGCCGACAATGGTCATGCTGGACGTAACTCGCGATCCATCCAGGATGAATGTGGCAGCCGTGGAGTCAATTTGCGTAGCGAGATTCAGAAACCCTCCCGCGCCGAACAGAAAAATCTCCACATTCGGCCAGGTGCCCGGAATATGCGTTACCGTCTGGAAGGAATTGAGCTGGTCGATCGAGATTTCCAGCATCGATCCGAACCGAAGGTGTTCGAAGCCGCTCAATGTCGTCTCACGGAATGAGAAGACGTCGAATTGCCTCGGATCTTCATCCGCATAGGATGAAGCAGCGACGTCTACTCCAAGAGTGTCGACACCCGTCCCGCCATCGAGGATACCCGAGAAAACGGGTCCCATTTTCCTGAAAAGATACTCAGAAAAATCTGGTTCCTCGTAGTAGAAGACATCAAAGTAGGCCACTCTGTTAATCGTGGCGAGATCGTCGCCTCCACCGAGTTCAATGCTGTCGATGCCGCCCGCAACGCCGGTGAGGGTGTCCGCCTCAGATGTGCCGACGATGACGTCATCAGCGCCGCCGATTTGATAGTTTGCCAATTCCATTCCTCCCCGACACCATTCAGACAATACACGTTAGACGCCGATAAATACAAAGAAACTTAGGATGGCCTTCGGCTTGAAGGTGATGACAAATATCTTGCTGTTCGCATGCGCCAGATGTTCCAGGTTCCTCCACCCGGAGACGCCTCGCGTTGAGAAGTATAGCAAATAAACGCAGGTTTGCGAAACGCGAGCTACCATGGAACGCGGCGCGGGCAACCCGCGCTTGCTTTCCGGGATGGAGTGGCCGCTGACAAAAGGGTCCGGCGCCCTACAGGATGAACCAGGTTTCGTCCGGGGGTTCGATGCCCTGGAATCGGATGGCGAGTTCGGCGGTGGCGTCGCCGTTCACGTTGAACTCGGCGAGGAAATAGTTGCCCATCTTGGAGAAGCGGAACTGGCCGGCCTCGGTGAAGGCGGCGTCGGCGGCGATCAGCGTGTCGAAGGCCTGGTTGCCCGCCAGCCCGGCATTTGCGTCGATGGCCGAGACGTTGACGCGGTCGCCCTCGGCAAAGTCGAAGTCGACGATGCGGTCCATGCCCGTGACGGCGTTGGAATCGGACAGAGCGAGGTAGCGGAAGGTGTCGGCGCCACCGCCGCCCTCCAGCGCGTCGAGCCCTCCCTTGCCGGTGAGGATGTTGTTGCCGTCGTTGCCGGTGAGGTAGTTGGCGGAGTCGGTGCCGACGCCGTTGGCGTTGGCCTTGCCCAGGAGTTCGAGGCGTTCGACCGCTGTCGGGAGGGTGATCGAAACTCTGGACTGGATGGTGTCCGTGCCTTGGCCGGCCAGTTCCTCGATAACGGCGCCGGCAGTGGTCAGAACATAGGTGTCGTCGCCCGTGCCCCCATACAGAAAATCTCCCTTGCCGCCGCCGACGATCGTATCGTTTCCGCCGTCGCCGTGGATATGATTGGGGCCAGTGCCGCGAGCGACTGTGCTCTCGAAGAAGGTGATGTAGTCGTTTCCGTCGTCGCCGTGGATGACGGAACCCTTGCCAGCGTAGCTGATCCTGTCATTGCCGTCGCCGCCATGGACCTCATCGCCGCCGTAGCTGACGATGTTGTCACGGCCGGTGCCGCCATCGACGAAATTGCCACCCTGGGTGGCTACGATCGTGTCGTTGCCGTCTCCGCCGTAGGCTTTGTCGCCTTCGGCGTAGATGAGGTCGTCACCCGCCTCGCCATACAGCTCGTCGAAACCGTAGAAGTCGTTGGGCAGCGGCATGGGCACGGGCCGGCCGTAGAGGATGTCGTTGCCGTCTCCGCCGTAGAGGATGTCGTCCCCCTTGTGCCCGTCGAGCACATCGTCGCCGCCCATCCCCTTGAGCGTATCGCCGTAAACCCATCCCGAGATTTCATCATTGCCGCCGCCGGCTGTGACGTCGAAGACTTCGAACCCTCCGATGTCGAGCCCGTTCGACGTCGTATTGATCGTGCGGGAACCAGACAGAACCAGCGGGCTGTCGTCGGTCCACACGAGGTCCAGCGTATCGCGCCCCAGCCCGCCCCTCACAAAATCCGCGCCGCCGGTATAGACGTAGGTGTCGTTCGACGCGCCCATCTGCACCGTGTCCTTGCCGGCTATGCCCGTATAGGTCACGCCGGACGTTGCCTTGCTGGCATCCAGATGGACCGCCGTGAGGCCCTGCGCGCGTGACTGAAGATCGAATGTTCCACCCGCGCCGAAGAGCGTCAGCCGCATCTCGCCATAGGTATTCCCGGAAATGCTGTCGAAGGCGTTGAGCTGGTCAACCGAAATTGCGGTGTCGTTCCAGACCTCGAGCCGCTCAACCCCGGTTATGATGGTGTCGTGAAGTGAGAAGATGACGCCGTTCTCACGTGCGACTTGCTCGAAATTGACCGGCACCCCAAACACGTTGTCGAATGTGACGACAAGAGTGTCGCTTCCGGCGCCTCCATCTATGCTTCCCTTGTACTGTGCGCCTGTACCATAGAATTCCCAAAACTGATTGTCGTCGAAATAGTAGTATTCCATGAAGACCTGGTGTGTCACCGTGATCCGATCCGAGCCACCCAGAGTGGAGACATGATCCGTGCCGCCGGCGGGGCCGTAGACGATATCCGCTCCGGACGTTCCGTTAATCGTATCGTCCTTGGTCGCGTCGAGAAAGAAATTCGCCACATGCTTCTCCCAGGTCTTGATACTTGCGTCTTCCGGATACCGCGTTCGGTTTTCCCGGATATCTGGATCATCTACGCGATACCAAGTATGCTACAGTAGCAGTGCCAGCCTATCTTGCAATCAGGCATAGCAGACATGGCGTATGGGCCAACAATTCCGATGGGGTACGTGCGCTGCAGCATATTTTTAGCAAGTGCGAAGACGTGCCCTTGCGGACACGTCGCGGCGCGCCTAATTCAATCGATACGTATCGCCCGCCGCCATGGAGCCGTCATGCAACGGGGTGAAGATCTCAGCCTTCCATTTCATGCCATCGTCGGGGGGGCCGCTCGCAGCGCGGGCGTACTCGGCCTGGCTGCGTCGCTTGCCTGGGGGGTACCCGCATCCGCGCAGCAGCCGGAGCCGCCGCAGGTGACTGTGGCCAAGCCGGTGGTGCGCGACATCGTCGAGGACGACGAGTTCGTCGGCCGGTTCGAGGCGGTCGACGAGGTTGCCGTGCGGTCTCGTGTCGCCGGCTACCTCGACAAGGTGCATTTCCGCGACGGTGCCCTGGTGAAGGAAGGGGATCTGCTCTTCACCATCGACCAGCGTCCCTACCAGGCGACGTTCGACGCCGCGAAATCGCGCGTGGACGTGGCCGACAGCCTGCTGAACTTCTCGCGCATGCAACTGGAACGCGCCGAGCAGCTTTCCAGCTCCGGCAACCTTTCGGCATCGACGCTCGACGATCGCCGGCGCGAATTCCTGGCGGCGCAGGCTGGCCAGCAGGGCGCGGTGGCCGAGCTCAGGACCGCGACGCTCAACCTTGAGTTCACCGAGATCAAGGCGCCGCTGACGGGGCGCATCGGCCGGCGTCTCGTCTCGCCGGGCAATCTCGTGCAGCCGGATTCGACGCTGCTGACGACGATCGTCTCCACCGACCCGATCGACTTCTACTTCGACATCGACGAGCGCTCCTACTTCGCCTATGCGCGGGATGCGCGCCAGCGCGGCGACACGCTGCAGGACGGCGCCGGCGGGCTCGACGTCGTGGTGCGCCTTGCCGACCGCAACGAGCAGGCGTTCACCGGAAAGCTGGACTTCGCGGAGAACCGGCTGGACCAGGCCACCGGCACGATGCGGGTGCGGGCGCGCTTCGACAACAAGGACGGGGTGCTGCAGGCCGGGATGTTCGGCCGGGTCAACGTGCCCGGCTCGCTGCCGCATCCCGGTGTGCTGGTGCCCGACGACGCCATCGGCGCCGACCAGAACCGGCGCATCGTGTTCGTGGTGGACGGCGAGGGCAAGGTCACGACCAAGCCCGTGCGAACCGGTCCGCGCATCGACGGATATCGCGTCATCCGCGACGGGCTGACCGGTGAGGAGACGATCGTCATCAACGGGCTGATGCGCGTTCGACCGGGCGTAACCGTCAAGCCCGAGCTTGTCACGCTGCCGCCGGTCGCCGAAGGCGCCACGCAATGAGCTTCTCGCATTTCTTCGTCAACCGCCCGATCTTCGCGGCGGTGCTGTCTATCGTCCTGCTGATCGTCGGCGGCATCGCCTATACGCAGCTGCCCGTGGCGCAGTATCCGGACATCGCGCCCCCGACGATCGTGGTCACCGCGTCCTATCCCGGCGCCGATGCGGAGACGGTGGCGGCCACGGTGGCGACGCCGATCGAGCAGGAGGTGAACGGCGTCGAGGACATGCTCTACATGTCCTCCTACTCGTCCGGGGACGGGGCGATGTCGCTGACGATCACCTTCCGGCTCGGGACCGATCTCGACCAGGCGCAGGTGCTGGTGCAGAACCGCGTGTCGATTGCCGAGCCGCGGCTGCCGGAGGAGGTGCGCCGCCTCGGCATCACCACCGCGAAGAGTTCGCCCGACCTGATGATGGTCGTGCACATGCTGTCGCCAGACGACACCTACGACCAGCTCTACGTCTCGAACTATGCGCGCTCGCGGGTGCGCGACGTGCTGCTGAGGCTCGACGGCGTAGGCAGCGTGCTGATCTTCGGCGAGCGCGAATATTCGTTGCGCGTCTGGCTCGATCCGGACCGCCTCTCGGCCTACGGGATGACCGCCGGCGACGTGGTGACGGCGCTGCGCGAGCAGAACGTGCAGGTGTCAGGCGGCTCGATCGGCGCACCGCCGAGCGACAACGCCACAGCCTTCCAGTACACGGTGACGACGCAGGGGCGCTTCGAGGACGCGCGCGACTTCCGGTATGTCATCGTCAAGGCGACCGACGACGGCCGACTGATCTCGCTTCAGGACGTGGCGCGGATCGAACTCGGCGCGCGCGACTACGTCACCAATTCCTACCTCAATGGCAAGCCGGCCGTCGCGCTCGGCATCTTCCAGCGCCCCGGCACGAATGCGCTGGGCTCGGCCGCCGAGATCCAGGACACGATGCGGGAGCTCTCGGCGGATTTTCCGCCGGGACTGTCCTACGACATCATCTACAACCCGACCGAGTTCATCGCCGACTCCATCAACGAGGTGTACAAGACCATCGCCGAGGCGATCGTGCTGGTCGTGCTGGTCATCATCGTCTTCCTGCAATCGTGGCGGATGGCGATCGTGCCGATCATCGCGATTCCGGTGTCGCTGATCGGCACGCTGGCGGTGCTGCTGGCCTTCGGGTTCTCGCTCAACATGCTGACGCTGTTCGGGCTGGTGCTGGCCGTCGGCATCGTCGTGGACGACGCGATCGTGGTGGTGGAAAACGTCGAGCGCAACATCTCGCTGGGGCTCGATCCGCGTGCCGCCGCGCACAAGACCATGGACGAGGTGGGTTCGGCGGTGCTGGCGATCGCGCTGGTGCTGATCGCGGTCTTCGTGCCGACCGCCTTCATTCCCGGCATCTCGGGACAGTTCTACCTGCAGTTCGCCATCACC
>VFQQ010002986.1_pt1 | contig 17466 bp, 29 predicted proteins | sample 3512341 | NCBI WGS metagenome assembly VFQQ01 (sample SAMN10412373, study PRJNA504923) | tailings metagenome | isolation source: Relicate 2 Philex TSF1 revegetated site | place: Philippines: Tuba, Benguet | collected 2017-08-29 | reverse complement strand
GGCTCAAGGAATGCAACAGCGCACCATCTGAAACGAGCCGTCGCCGATGCAGGCCAGCACGCGGCGGCCCACCGCCGCCCCTCCGATCGCCAGCCCCAGCGTCGCGCCCACAGACCAGCCGATGCTGCCATACTGCTGGCTCCATTCATCTACAGAATGTGGGAGGGAAGGGAGGGAATTACCGCATGTTGCCGCACTGCAGAAATGGCATGTTCGTGAGTCCTGCACCTGGTCTTGTGTGCATGGCAACCAGCGGCTAGAGGCTCCAACACAAGAAACCATGCCGGGCTCACATTGGCAGCCTTCGGGCAGGACCATTGTCTGGCAGTTGAAGATCGCATCGCCAGTCTCCGCCAGCAGCAGCGTGGTGGGCTGCAGCAGGCCCTGCACGCGCTTGAACAGCACCTGCGGGAAAACAAAGTAACAAATAGCAAGCTGTGATGGCATGCTACATGGTACATGAAGCACGCAGTTGGGTGTGCCACAGCAGCAGCGCAGACTGGCCTCAAGCTCCTTCCTATATGCAACAACACTTTCCACACCCCCTCGCGCCTTGGTCTGCAGTGGAGAACCGGCGGCTGACGGCGGCACCTCGGGCGGCGGGGAGTACAGGCGCCTGCGCGGTGGAGTAGGGCAGGGGCAGGGCAGGGAGGTTGCAGCGGCGGAGCCGAGGGCAAGCGACGGCAATGCAAGTCACACTCTGGTTCAATCAGGGCAATGCCTGCTCTGCGGCAACACCACAGCAGCATCACAAAGCTGCTCATGAGTAGCACGCTCACCCCCACCTGAAGATGTCCAGGCTCGTGCCGTTCTTCTGCACCCGCCGGGCCAGGCCGGCCAGAAAGTCGTCCATGCGCACGCAGCCAAACACCTGCGGGAGACCACACGGAGCTTGCTTTTCAGGAAGGCATGCTGCAGAAGTTGTTGCGGCCCCGGGCCTGAGGGGCCGAGGCGGCGTGCGGCAACGGCGGCGCCGCTGCCATTGCACATCAGCCGCCACCCACCTGGCCGCCCTTGCCGCCGGCGATGGTGACACGATAGGGGTCGACCCGCACCATCTTAGCATCTGCGGGCGTCGGTAAAGACACGCAGCTAAGCTGGCGGATGCAGATGAAAGAACGCCAGCAGGCCAGATGTGCATGGCGCTGCCGCATGGCACGGTACCGCGGCGTGTTGCAAGTGTAGGTGGTCACCTGAGATGCCCAGTGTGTAGCCCACAGATGCGTAGTCATTCAGCAGCCCTGCAGCACTTTGGCGGGGCGGCAGGGAGCGGGCAGACGGTCATGCAGTGCGCAAAGGGGTCTGAGCTGCCTGCACACTTGCACATCTGCAGCTGCAGGCATGGTTATGGCCTATACAGCCCAAGACACAAGAGCAGCCCCACCTGCCACCAGGTAGGCGTCTGCGCTTTCCACCACCTCGCTGACGTAGGGCGCGCTGATCTGGCCCCAGTACCTGCCAGGTGGCGGGCGCATGAGCAGCAGCAAGCTTGCTGAGCGCGGCTGAATGGGCGGCAGCCAACGAGCGTGCCATGCCAGGCAGCTGTGCAGCTGCGACTGCAAATGCCACAAGCGGCACTGTGCTTCATTTCAGCTGAGCAGATGTGCAAGCCACTTGCAAAGTGCACCGTACTTACGTGCCCATGTATTGCTCGCTGCTCTCAGGCACTAGCCCCTTGGAGGCTGTGGCAGGGCGAGTTGGCGGCAATCTAACATGGTGATCGTGACAGACCACAGGGAGGAATTGTGCTAAAGCGGGCTAAAACACGATGTGGCGGAGGCTGCCGCACCTTGAGTTCAGCAGCAGCGGCACATCTGTACAGCAGCAGCTCTGACCTGCCATGTTGGCAAAGGGGTAGCCTGCAGCCTCCACAAACTCCATAAACTGCTTGCGCGCCTTGCCGCTGCGCACATTGGCGTGTGCAGGGAGGGGCGGGGCGTCGAATGGCAGGGCGTGCCGGGTGCAGGCAAGGGGCATTGGCGAAGCGCCGCCGCACAGTGCACATCAAAATTGTCAGGCAGAAAAGGTGCAATTGCTTGGCAGCCAGCTCGCGGCTCACACTCGCAGCAGCGAGCCCGCCAGCGCCACCGGCTTCTGCTTGCCGCCCAGGAAGCCAGCCGCAGCCTCAATGGCCGCCTGGTGAGGAGGGGCGGTGTGGCGGCCGCATTGTACATGGGCAAATGAAGGCACTTGGTGGCGACATTCTGCATCAATGGTGGGACGCAGCTGAACAGCTGCTGCCCTCGCCACCACCTGCCCCACCTCGAGGCTGCGCGGGTTGCTCTGCTTGGTGGAGAGGCTGTAGGGGATGGGCGAGCTGTCAAAGGAGGGGTGGTGCAGGCCTGCGGTACAGGGGCGGAGAGGGAGCCGGCAGCAGGAGTGGCGTGGCAGAGCAAGCCTTAGGGGAGAATGCCAGAGGGGCAAGCGCCAGCGTGTCGCCAAGATGCTGAAATGTCGAAGCAGAGGTGGTCAAGAGATGGCAAGCAAAGAAGGCAGCCCACCCGCCAGGTTGCAGCACACGCAGATGTAAACGGCTTGCTGTGCAGCACGGCACACCAGGCAACCAGGAAAGCTGGGGCTACGTTGCAGGCAATGCAGCCCACCCGCCAGGTTGCAGCACACGCAGATGTAGACGGGCTTGCTGTGGAACACGGCCGCCGAGATGGCCTTGTCAACTTCCTCGTGCGCGTCAGCCAGGCTCTGGATGACCACCTGTTGTAAGGGAAAGGAAAGACTGCGCCCTTGAGCACTGGATGAGCCAGCCGGACGAACATTAAGCCCTCGTGCGCATCAGCCAGGCTCTGGATGACCACCTGCAAAGGAGCGCAGGGCAAGTAACAGCTTGTTGGCGGAACGTATACAGATGAGCAACAGCATGTCGGTTCAAACCGCTTGAATTCAGCTGCCACCTCACGCCAACAGCCATGCGGCCTTGCAAGTGCAGAGCATACCTGCTCGGCGGTCACCTCCTTGAAGCAGTTCAGCTCCTGCAGGTCCAAAGTTCGAAGCACCGCATGCGAGTCTCAGAGCTAGCAGCACACGAGATGGACTGTTCAGCTGCCACATGCGCAACGGCGAGCAGAAACCTTCGCCGCGAGCCGCCGTTTGGCTGCTGCCGTCGGCAGGCAGCGTCCCTGTCATTCCAGCAGTGGCAGTTGGCTAGTTGTGCTTCAGACCTGCATGAAGTCGAACTTGCGGCCCAGGGTGTGGTGGATCAGGCGGTTGCTGGCAAAGTCGTTGGAGTTCTGGGGGAGATAGACACAGGCAAGGAGGGGTCAGGTTGCCCCGGCAAAGAGAGGTGAGGTTGACATCCAAGGGTGACCACCGCAGCAGGGCAGCTGGGCCAGCCGGCATGCAGGCCGCAGCAGCGTGCTGGCCGCAGGCAGCAGGATTCAGAGGCGAGTGCTGCCCTGTACTCACCGGCCCGCCACAGATGCAAACGACCGGCAGATTTTCGGCGTACGCTCCTGAGGGGTGTCAGGCAGGCAGGCATGAACAAAAACAGCAGCAGGTTGGCAATCGCCAGCATCTGAACCGCTGGTTGGCAGGCATGGCCAGGCCTCCTGATGCAGGCGAGGTGCCTGCTCAGATGCCGCAGCAGAGCCCCTGCCATTGTGTGTTGAGAAGTCGAGCAATGCCTGCCAGCCGCCAGCTGCACTGTGGACTGCCCACCACAGGTGGATAGCCAGGCAGTGCAGCAAGGCGCACCCGCGATGGCGTTGATGGCCGACAGCCCTCCCACGGTGAACGTCACCACGCAGCAGCCCACTCCCTTGGCCCTCGCATAGCCGTCAGCCGCGTAGCCTGCGGGCGGGAGAGGTCAAAGCAGTGGTGGCAAACAGAGACGCTGGATTGTATGCATGTCGAGCTGCGCAGGCTGCACGGGTGTTGCATCCTTTCGATGCAGGTTTTGCATCGCCAAGTCACTGCCACCCATGGCCGCTTGTTGGCCAGGGCTCTCACTGCAACACACCTGCGTTCAGCTCGTTGCAGCACCACTTGCCCTTGAGGCCCGTGTCTTTCTCCAGCTCATCCAGCAACTGCTAGTGGGCAGCAGGGAGTCGTGAGGTGCAGCGCATTCTGCCATCCCTGCTGCAGCTTGCAAGAAGAGCGGCGAGCGGCGCTGCTTGCTCAGGCAGGTGCAGCGCCAGGGCAGGGGCAGCCTGCTGCCATTACCTGCGAAACAGCCTACCTGCAGGTTGTAGTCTCCTGCAGCGGCAGGGAGAGGCAGTGCAACATGGGGATTATTTTCCCAGTCGGCCCGAAAGGAAGCTGCATTGGCGGGCAGGCAGCTCGCCGGCGGTGCGCGGCGGCGCCGCCCCTTGGACGCTCCAACTGAGGCCTCGGCGCTGCTGGGCTGCTCGCACCTGGCACGCCAAAGAACTCCGTGACCCCGATCTGCACCAGGCGGGTGGCGATGTGCTGGCCGAGGGAGCGGGGCTCGCCGTTGTAGCTGGGGCCGGCCGTGCTGGCCATGGCTGCAAGGAGGGAGCAAGGGCACCACAGAGCAGGGTGCAGGAGGGACAGACTGCAGTAGCGGCAGGCAGCGGCGGGCTGATGGGTGCCAGGCAGCGGCATGCCGGGGGGCATTCAGGTGAATTGCACCCTCCTGTGCTGTCATGCCAGGTTGCTTCTGGCCGTCTGCATGCGGAGGCAGCGGCAGGCAGCACGGCTCTAATCATAGCATAATGGGGAGAAGTTGACCAGGCACTGCCCACGGACTCCTGCCTGCACGCTGTCATGATGGGGATGGGGTTGCTGCATTGTGCCCAGAGTGGTTACAAACAAAAGCGTGGACAGTGGTAAGCAAAGCGGCTTGGTGGCAGCAGGGCGTGGAGCAAGAAAAGAAGCGGCAGTGGCGGGGAGAGCCGGCACAGGCGTATGGTGGGCGCATGGTGTTGTTGGGAACACAAAGCTTGCGACTCGAGAAGGCATGCTGCAAAAGGGGGCATGGTGGTAAGAAGTGGAGGGGTTGCACCGACAGTGTACAGATTTGCACGCTCAGTTCAACAGGCTGTAGTGGGACGGCTGTCAACAGGGCGGTTTCATGCATTCCGCCGGCGGGCAGCAGCTGCGCGCCACCGCCCAAGCGTCAGCCTGAGCTTGCGGGGCCTCGCAGCAGCAAGCCGCCGCCCCGCCGGGGCGTCCTGTTCTCTCAGTTTATGCTGTGCATCGCTAGCTGTGGCCGTTTGGTGTGGCGGCCGACATCTTCTCTAGCTGCCGACATAGGCAGTGCAGCGGCCACGCTGCTTAGTCAAAGCCGCGGTGCACGCGCGCCCGGGTCACGCGCTGCAGGCAGAGGTGGGTGGTGGGCAAATGTAGCTTGGTACAGAGCCGCTGACGCAGCCGCGGTGCAGCAGCAAAGCGACGGCAGCAGGGGCGCCAACCCGATTGCAGAGCCTTGGTGAAACCGTGGCACTGGTCAGACAGCAGGCGCAGCACACGGTAGCAGGGAAGCAGCGTGCAGTGCAATAGAGGCACAGCCCACCTGCAGCGCCTTGACGAATGCGGCGGTGCGCAGGGGGATCTTGTCCTCGGTGTGCAGCTCCCAGATGGCCTCAAACGCCTCCCGCATCACTGCAGGGCGCACATCAGGAGGGCAGGACAGCAAGGATTTCAGCCAGCTGCACAGATACCAAATCGCTTGGAAGCAATACATTCGCTGGCGATGCATTGGCGCTTTCACAGCATTGACATGGCGGCATGCCCAGCAGGACAGCGCACCTCGGTCCAGCTTGGCGTTCACCTCATCCTCGCTCCACTTGAAGTTCTGCAGGTTCTGCAGGAGGAGGAAAAATGGCGGGCAAAACAGGCGGTGAGCTTGCAAGCTTGAAACATGCACACGAAGAGCAGTGGGCATGCAAGCAGCATGTGAGGTCTCGTGGGCAGCTGGAGGGCGGCGATGACATGCATGTGGCAGCCTGGTTTGCTAAGCGCAGAAAACACAACACGCACAACAAGCGGCTGTGTGCCTTGCCCATACAACACAGCAAAAGGGTTCTCACCTGCACCCACTCGAAGAACGAGACGGTCACGCCGCCGCCGTAGATGTCGGGCAGCACAAGCAACCCATCGTGATCCATTGAACGCTAGGCACACAAACGCTAGGCAGATTTCCCTCACCTGCACCCACTCGAAGAAGGACACCGTCACGCCGCCGCCGTTTGTGGGGCAGCTAAAACTCAAACATTATCAAACTTACAACCAGAAGGAATGCATCTTACTCATCTCACCTGCACCCACTCAAAGAAGGACACCGTCACGCCGCCGCCGTTTGTGAAGATGTCGGGCAGTACGGTGATGCCGCGCTCGCGCAGAATTGCATCGCCCTCGGGAGTGGTGGGGCCGTTGGCCGCCTCCGCCACGATCTGGTGCAGCATGGGGAAGGGAGGCAACAGAGTGAGCGCAATGGGCAGCCAAGCTGTGCCGCAGCCTGGCATCGGCTTGAGCCGTGTCGTGCTTACACCCTCATTTGTGCGCCCACACCTCACACGGCAGGTCGTGTGCCCTGTCCTGGTCACTGGTCCCACATGCTAGACGCCAGAGGCTGGCTGGACCCGCCCGAAACACACGCCGCACTTTGCACTGCAGGTCGCGGGCAGCAACCAAGGCACTGTGCTCCACACGCTGGCAACTAGATGATCACCCTACGTTCTCCTTGTAAAGAGAGAGCCGCACCTTGCACTGCAGGTCGCGCGCGTTGTCCTCATCGATCACCCCGCCGATGGCCGCAGGGATGAGCACGTCGCAGGGCACCGTCAGCACGGATTCCTTGGGGATCACCACACCGCCGGCAAAGGAGGCCAGGCTGCGGGTAGAGGGCAGAGGCAGCACAGAGGGGATGAGTTGAATCAAAGCACAGTGTAGCACAATTTTGTTGGAGATGACCACACCGCCGGCATAGGAGGCCAGGCTGCAGCAGAGGACGGAGGGAGGCGTGCAACTGGTCGCAGCTGTGTGGGCATAGCAGGCTGGACGTGGCGCCTGTTCCTTGTTGCAAGCCTGTCCCATGCAAGCAAGCAGGATGCCTGCCCCACCTGTGCCGGTCGGCAATGTGCGCCCGCAGCTCCGGAATCTGTGGCAAGGAAGGGAGGGTGGGGAGCGGGCTTTAGGATGAGGAGGTGGTACTATGGCTGGTGGCAAATGCAGAAGGTTGGGCGGCAGCGCTGCCGCTAGCCCACAGCGTCAATGCCTCCACACGGCTGATGTGGCTGTTCACACACCCTAAACCGCACCTGCAGGCCGTGCTCGTTGGCCACGGCGCCAAAAGCGTCAGACACGGCCACCACGCGGCCGCCCATCTCGTACAGGATCTGGGCCGCCCAGGAGCCCACGTTGCCAAAGCCCTGCGGTGGATCAAGAGCGGCAGGGATTGCAGTCGGAGGCGAACTGAATGATGGCGAGTGCAGAAGTTGGGCCACCCCAGGAGCCCACGTTCCTGCCAAGCAGGCAACACCTGAACCATCAAACCGCCCCGCCGCGCAATGTTCCATCCAACACCCGTGCATGGTCCTTGCCTGGATCACAAACGACTTGTTCTTGATCTCGCCCAGCCCCTGCGCCGCCAGCAGCTCGCGAATGGCAAACACGGTGCCGCGCCCCGTGGCCGCCTCGCGGCCCAGGGAGCCGTGCAGCCACACGGGCTGCAAGGGAAGGAGGCAGCAGCAGAGGGAGTACAGTGAGCAGGGTTGGAATGCATGCAGCAGCACGGCCTCTGGGGCTGGAAAGAGCCGCCGTGCAGCCACACACAGGCTGACAGAGCAGAGCAGCGGCAGGCCATGCACTGTCAAAACAGCACGTGGCATACAAAATGCTCAGTACACGCGCTAACCGCACCTTGCCGGTGACGATGCCGGGGGAGAAGCCCGCAAACTTGGTGTACTCATCGAAGATCCAGGCCTGCAAAGAGGCGGCCAAGATAGCTGTGCATGGTGAGTCGATGGCAGTGACATTCATGCCAGCTGAAGCGGGCCCCCTCTCTACTCAGCCTGAGAGCGCTTCAGAATTGCCAGCAGGAACTGCAGCAAACGCCATCGCGAAGCACTGCACTGCAAACTTGCGCCCACCATTTCGCGCGCGCCGGTGTTCATGTCGGGGGCGGGGATGTCCTCATAGGTGCCCAGGATGGGGCGCAGGGCCTGGTGAATGAGCCGAGTTGCAGGGCATTGTTTCAGTGCGGCAGCAGAGCGGCGGCGGCCTTTGCAAGTGCCCAGTGAGGGGACAGCTGATGACCGCAGCCTCACATGGCCAAGCCCGCGGTTGCAAACAAAGCAAGCAAAGCACGCAAAGCAAAGCGGAACACAACCACGCACTCCTCACCTGCACCAGCTTGCGGGTCAGGATCTCCAGCTCACGCTCCGACAGCTCGTTGGGATCAACCGTCACGCCGCCCTGTAGAGGGGCAATGCAATGCGTTCTACCAGAGGTGAAGAGGTTGGCGGCTGTTGCGTCCAGCATAATTGAGCCGCCCAGCAGGTGCAGGGTGGATTAGCACGAGGGCAGGCGCCAGGGCACGTGCTTCACAAGCAAATGTCTAAGCATGGCCTGCAGTGCTACAGACTTTCCATGACCCACAATAGGCCTACAGGTGTACTTGCCTTGGCGCCACCAAAGGGGATGTCCATGACGGCCGTCTTCCAGGTCATCAGCGACGCCAGGCTGCAGTGCAATGGGGTGCAGAAGTGGGCAAGCGTCAGGGCTGCAAGCAAGAGCGCTCAGGCTGGAACAGGCAGCAGCCCAGGCATGCTTGCTGCGCGCAATGAACGCCCCTTCGCATGGCTAGACACCATGGAGCACACTGGATCCCAAATCACGGACTTCACGGGCCAGCAATCTGGCCGCACCTGCGCACGTCGTCCAGGTCATCAGGAAACCCCGCAGAACATGCGGCCCCAACTACAACCGAACAAGAGCGCAGCATATCATTGTGACCCCACCTGCGCACGTCGTCCAGGTCCACCTGCGGGTGGGAGCGCTCACCGGCGCTGCCCATCTCTATGCAGGCAAGTCGGAGAGAAAACACACAGCTGCCGCCCACCTGCGCACGTCGTCGATGTCCACCTGCGGGTGGAAGCGCAGGCCTCCCTTGTACGGCCCCCGGCTGTTGTCGTGCTGCACGCGGTACGCGTTGAAGGTGGCCACCTGCAGGCGGAGGCATTGGCCCGGAATGCCATGGGTTGGATTGTAAGCATAGTGCAGCGGCTGTTGCCGTGCTGCACGCGATACGCATTGAAGGTGGCCACCTGCAGCATGGCAGTGTGTTGAGGGAAAGGTCAAGCAGTGCCCAGCTCCGCACTTACACAGCGGGCATGAAACAGCCGACACACGGCCATGCGACGCAACAGCTGCTGCCTCTTCTCATTTCGCAATAGCCAGCCCCAGCTCAACTGCCATCCAGTGCACTGATGCAATACATTACGCAGTGCATGTGCCAAAGCATACGGTTCCGTCTCGCACCTCTCCATTGTCGCGCAGCAGCGCCAGCTCCACAGCCACCTCGCGCTCGGGAGTGAGCAGCAGCTTGCGCAAGCGCTTGGGGTACTCTGCACAGCAGGCACAGCAGCAATGCCTGGTGTGCTACTGCAGCGGTGCACAACTGCTGCGCTCATGCAGCAGACCATTGGCGGCTGGGAAGCAGGCTGGGCGCACAGGTGGGAACTGCGGCGGCAGTCAAACCCGCATGCAGCCGAAACCCGCCCATTCCGACCCCGCCGGCGGCTCACCAAGGTGCTCCAGAGCCTCCAGGATGAAGGTGTTGGCTGCATGCAAGGATGGGGCAGCGCAAACGATAAATCAGAACACAGGCGCAGCTGCGGCAGCTGGCCAGCCGCGGCAGGTGCGCCAGCGGCGTCGCCGTCTGCGCGACCGAAGCGCCGCCGCTAGGGCATCGCGGCGATCGCAACCCTAGCGCCCCGCCGACACCCGACACACGCACTGGCTTCGCTGTGCGACATCTTGGTGCGCCGCGCCTGCAGCTGGCTGGCGACCGCGCCCAGGCCGGGCAGGAGCGCGCCGGCCGCAGGCAGCAGCTGCTGAACAATGCCGGCTGATGCCATTTGCTTCATGACGAGCGCCATCGCGCCGGAAGCTCGGGCCGCCTGCCTGCAAGTCCGCGCGACAGTGGTTTGGCGCTGCTGCGTGCCGAGACGCCTTGCAGCCGTTCTCTGGTCTGAGATGCAGATGTGATCACGGGTTGCGGGGGCTCCGGCAGTGCCTTTTAATGCCGCTTCAGACGCCCTGCGCCGGCTGCTGCGCTCCCAGCGATGAGACGAATGGATGGCAGCCTTGGTTGTGCAGGTAGTGGTGGGACATGCAGGAGGCGAGGGCCGGGCAGCGGGTGCGGCAGCTCCCCAGTGCCAGCTGCCGCCCCGCCAGCTGGGGGCGCTCAGCTGCCAACCTCCACCGGCAGTGGGATAACAGAACCGTGGTGCCATTGCTATGAACGCAGGGGGCTGCCAATGGCAACTATGGGACATGGAGTCACTTGGAGCGAAGCCATGACATATGGCAGTACAGACAGCTGCTCTGCCTGCGCACCTTTCACTGCGGACACATCCCAACAGTGTGCGACCGCCGGAACCGTCGCCATGTTGCTCAACTTCAGGGTTACATGTCAGCGGTCACCATCTTGTATTGTTCCGCTCAACGGGAGTCATTGCTGTGTGGATCAATAACACGTGAACAGAGCCATACAGTGTCAGAACAGTTCTTTGGAGAGGAAAAAGGCCTGGGCGAGGACGAACAGCGCGAGCACAGCAGCCGCAGCACGGCGGTCCAGCCGCCAGCTCAGCAGCGGGATGGCCGCCAGCTGCAGGCACAGCACGCCCAGCGTGAATGCCACCAGGATGCCCACCCCAGGAGAGAGCTGGTAGGTCATGGGGCCGTGCCGAAGCGCGGCGTACAGCGTGGGGCCGCTCCATGCCACCAGCACGTTGAAGACTGGGCCGCCGTAAATCGCAGCCAGCGCCATGGTGCCTGATGAGAGGCAGGAGGGAAGAGCAACGTGCCACTTGGACAACGGCGGGGGATGTGAGGGATGGAAGTCGGTCTGCCCTGCCTGGGGAACAGCAGGCATAGCGACTGCCTTCCCATGCCAGCACCTGACCAGCAACACGTCTTTCCACGCCACCACCACACCACACCAGCACCCCCACCACATCCCTACCTTGCCCCTGCCGCGCCAAACTTAACGTAGCTGCCAGCTCAGGCACTGCTTCGCCCCAGGCCAGCACAGTGGCCCCAAGCAGGTCCTGGCTGATGTCGCAGATGCGGCCGATGGCCTGCAGGCAAAGAGGAAGGGCAGCCGGTAGCCGCAGAAATGAGACGCAGATGAGTGGCACCTAGCAAGTCGCAGATGCGGCCAATGGCCTGCAGATAAGGTTGACAGTGGGCAGGGCAATAGTCGCTGCTGCTGCTACAGTTGCCAGCGTGCGAATGGGCAGGACGCAGCAGCTGCGGCTGGCCCATGTCAAAACCCAAAAGCCAACCGAGCACAGCTGGCCAGAGATATGCTCCGCATGACCTGCCTCTCACCTGGAAGAGGGCCACCAGCTCATCAGCCGCCAGGCTCATCCACAGCATGCACTGCACCGCCGCCAGCAGCGAGAGCACGAGGTTCCGCCGCTGCCGCCGCGCGCCCAGGCGCTGCCGCATCCATGCCCACCTGCCGCCGCCGCTGCCGCCGCTGCTGCAGCCCAGGTTCCAGCCCCGCCCCAGCTGGGGACTGCTGGGAGGCGGGGCTGCGCCTAGAGGGCTGCCGGATGCAATGGCAGTCACCGCCACTGTTGCGCAGCTCACGCTGCTCTGCTGCAGCTGCAGCTGCACCCCGTGCTGCAGCTGCACCCCGTGCTGCTGCTGCGTGTTGCCGCTGCCTGCAGGCCGCACGGCCAGCAGCAGCAGCGCTAGCAGCACCAGAGCCGAAAGGAACCAGGCCAGCAGGAATGCGCCGGTGCTGAGGTGGTGTGGATAGAGCTCTGTGCTTAAAAGCGCGAACAAGGGCGCCCCAAGCGACAGGACCACCGCATATGTGGCGGTGTAGTGGCCTGCAGGACGGTTAAGAAGGCTGCGTTCGCATGAATGGCGGCTAGCCATGCAACATGAACAGATGCTCCGTGGGTTGATGCTGCCTCACACCAAGGTACTCCGCTTCTCAAACCACCACAACCCAGCCGCACAGGGATGCGGCCACCCTCCCCCCGCCCCCTCACCTGGGTGCAGCGCCGGCATGGTGGCGTGCAGCAGCAGCATGGCTGGAGCCATGGCCAAGCTGAGCCACAGCCGCGGCCCGCTCTTGCCGTGCAGGTGCAGCAGCTCCTCCAGCCCCAGAGACGCCGAGTGCACAATCTTGCCCATGCGGCTGCTGTGCCCCGCAGCCAGCTTGGGCCGCCAGCCGGAGCCGCCCCGTGGCGAGGGGCCAGCTAGTGCCAGTGAGCCGGCGTCTGAGTGGGGCAGCCCTGCCACCAGGCCTGCAAGCTCCTCCTGCCCACCGCTGATGACACCTGCCTCTCCTAGAAGCGCTGGCTTGTCTCGCAGCGGCAGCGGCGAGGCAGGGCGGCTGCCGCCTTCCAGTGCTGCCAGCTGCGCTGCCGACTTGCGCTGTGGCGTGGTGCCGCCCGCACGGCTGACCAGCTCAATCTGCTGCCCCGGCAGGGCCGCGCCGCCTGCCACAACTACGGCGCTAGCCCGGCTAGGCAGCTCCCATCCCGTGCTCGCCTCGCCTGCCTCAGCTAATCGGCCTGCTGCCGCCGCCGCTGCTGCTGAGCTGCCCACCAGCGCCTGCTGTTCCACCAACTGCAGCTGCTCCTGGCTGGGAGTGACTGCGAAGTAGGCGTGGCGGTGGCCGCTGCTGGCGCCGCCGCCATTGGCCCGGCTGGTGACGATGCACACCGCCAGATAAAGGCAGTATCCTGCCAGCAGGAGGACCGCCTCCCATGCTGAAAAGGTACCGCGCAGCATGAGGGCCAGCAGGGCCAGCACGCTCAGCGCGTAGGCCACAGCGTCCCGCACAAACGCCCGGCGGTCCTGCAGGCAGGCACAGTGGGTGGCAGTACGAGTGAGTGATGCCTGCAGCCAGCGTTCAGCAGATCCAAACCGGAGGCACCTGCGGTCAGCAGCCAGCTCTTGGCTGTAGCTGGCTGCGGCACAACAGAGCTCTTAGGTGGTTGGTTTGCCATCGCGACCGCCCCAATCCCGTCTCACCAGCCCATCAGCCGGCACACGGTTGCTCACCGTGATTTCGCGCTGCTCCCCATCGCCGTCTGCTGCCCCTGTTTTGCGCACAAGAGCCACCATCACAAAGATCACTGAGATGATGAACAGCCCTCCTCCAAGGGTGGCGCTGCAAGTAAGTGGGCAGGGGCAGCATGGATCAGCAAAGGGGTACAAGTCGCAGTGCTACGGCAATGGACGCGCCTACATTACCCCAAACACACAGCAAAAGGTGTGCGCACTGCATTAAGAGTGCCTCCCGCCGCCGGTCTGCTGCCTGCAGCTGCCTTTGCTGAACCACCACCCCACTGTTTTGTCTGCTCGCGCCACCAAAAGATCGGCCCAGCCCAACCCACCTGATGGCCAGCTCTTGGTCCACGTGTCCGCCCGCCGCCACAGCCGCAATCTGAGTGAACAGGTCTGGCGCGCCCGAAGCAAAGGCAAACAGCGTCACGCCCGCCACATCAGGTGCCATGTGCAGCCAGTGCGCCAGGAACTGTTGTGTACAGAGGGCAAGGTGGAGGCGGCAGCAATAAGTGGACGTGGGGCAGTGATGCGTGTGGCTGAAACAGGCCGCATTTGCGGTGCAGAAAGGACACGTGATCAGGACGAAAATCGACATCATTGCAGCACAACACAGTGCAGCAGCTGCACAGCGTAGCACAGCGGCAGCACAGCGTAGCACGGCGGCACCACCCACCTCCAACGCAGGGACCAAAAAATCCTCGGCCACAGCCGCCATGACCCAGAAAAGAACGGCCATCCAGGCTGCAAGGGGCGGCGTGGCAGCAGGCTCAGCATGAGCGGCAGCACGCAGTCACACTGCACGGCACAGGATTCGCCTTGCAAGCGCAGCCTGGCAGCGATACCCATGCACAGCACCTGCTTGCTTCGTTCACCACCGTGCTGCACCCGGCTCACCGATGAACCCGAGCGCAACCAGCGCGCGCCCGTCATCGTGCACACAGTAGAACAGCGGCAGGTAGGCGATGTGGTGCACGTCTGCCTGGCAGGCGCGGTTCCACTGCACAAACGTGCACTTGTCCGTCACGTTGGTGAAGTATGGGTCACACTGCGCACAGGGGGCAGGAGGGCAGTGCAGATCTGCGCGTCACCAGGAGGCCTAGAGGACTCACACCATACGCGGTGACTGCCCAGCATCAGCCAAGCATCAGCGTCAACTGTTGCTGCTGTTGCAACACCATGCAGCTAACAGCCAAGGCGTGTATGCAGATAGAGCAGCACTTGGCACCCAAGCGGCATACCTCGTGGTCTCTCAGCGCGAAGCATCTCGCGTCGTTATCGGCGCAGGGCCGACGCTTGTGCTTCCATGCCAGAGACTGCCGCGTGTTGGCCCGTGCCGCCGCTGCAGCTGTGGCATTCTTGCCGCTGGATGCCGTCTCATTGGCTGCGCGCAGCTGGACGGCCTTGAGGGCCGCGAGGGCAGGCGGTGGCGATGGTGCGGCAGCGGCGGCGGCGGGCGACTGCTGCCGCGTGGCCTTCGTCTGCGCGCCGGCATCGCCAGCACTGCACACCGCAAGCAGTAAGAGCAGTGGCAGGGCCCGCCTGCACGCCATACGGCGGTTCAAGGGGCTTTACTCGGCGGCTGCAGCTTATTGCGCCATGGCGCTCAGCAGGTTGTTGTGGGGTGCGAGCAGATAAGCGAGGAAGACCGGCTACAGCCGGCGACGAAGGGCGGGCAACGCAAAGAGGCCAGCCCTGTTTGGCCAGGGCGGCACCCGCAGTGGACGCAGCAGATCGAGGCAATAGGATGTGAGAAAGCATGCAGGGTGGCATCAGAGTGCAGATCAAGTGGCACAGGACCGCTGCCGCCGCCCAACTGAACTGCCCTCTTCGCGCTGCATTCTGCCCTGCAGCTTCCCTCTCTCCTTCCCTCCCCCCCCCCCCCCCCCCCCCCCCCCCCCCTTCACTCCACTGCTTCACGGGGTTAGTGCGTTGGCTCACACATTGGCTTGCGGGCTGGCTTTGAAAAGTGATAAAATGGCGGGGCAGGCCGGGAGGTGCCAGGCCCGCCGCGGGCGTTGGGCTGCAGGGAATGAAACGAGGCGAACAGGCTACCAGGCAGTTTAAAAGACGGGGGGAGAAATGGGTGAGGGCTTTCGTTTGTTGGATCATGCTGAAAGGGTACTAGGAAGGAAGTGTGACGTCCACAAAATCGAGCAGAGCAGCCGGGGGCGGTGGGAGCCAAGACAAGAGACAGTTGGGGGTGGCATGGGGTGTGCATGCGGGTGGGGGGGACGGAAGGTTGGGTGACCGAGGCGGCTGCGGGGAGCGGCCCCAGGCACGCGACAGGCATTGCGGCGGGCAGGCATTTGACGGTGGGCGGTCGGCGCGCTAGTCAATGGGGGGCAATTTAATCGTGGATAGGGGGCGCCATGGGTGCGGTGGGGGTGAGGCAATGAGAGGCTCCTGAACGAGGGTGTCAAATCAACAAAAGGCGGTGCGATTGTCTACAGAAAACCCCAGCGGAATCGGGTGCAGGCCTGGCAGGGTGCGGTGCGCGACGTGACAGTCGCGGCCGCACGAATTCAAATCAACCGGACCAAAGAAGTGGTCGAACGAGGACAAGAAAGAAGAGAGAATTCGGGGCATTTGGGCCGGGGGGCCGGGCGGCAGCGGCGGCGGCGCTGGCTGGGCAGCCACGCTGCGGGCTGCGCCGGGCAAAGGATTCACTCTCAACTCATGTTGACTGCATTGGGCGGGGCGTTGCGCCCCTAGGTACAAGGGATTGACTGCGCTTCGTGCCGGCAGTATACGTGCCGTGGGCGAGCAAAGCGCTACGTTCACTGCAGGCGGTGCAGGGCGGTGCCTCCCAGCAGCTGCCCGGCAGCCTCCTCAGTCGGTGGGTCTGCAGCGGCAGGAGGCGGCAGGGGCAGGACGAGCTTAGCACGCCGGCCGGGCGTAGCACGGGTGGAGAGCACGCATCCAAAGCAGGCCGGCGGCCAACTGCACTTACGGCAGGCACTGCGGCTAGCCAGACAGCTCTGCAGGCTGCTTGTACATCATCCTAGTGCACAGAACCTACTGCACCAGCAGGGACGTCTCAGCACAGCAGGTCAGCGCATAGCACAGCAGACCACAGCACAGCGCGCTCACCCGGCGAGGCCGACTTGTTGCTGCCGGTGCGCAGCGGCGGCAGCGGCGGCAGGCGGCGCTCCATGCCCGCCATGCCTGCGGGCGCGCTCATGCGCAGCTCCAGGCCAGGCATCTCAGAGGCGGGCGGGGCGGTGGTGCCCAGCGGGGCGCCCGCCATGAAGAAGGCCGAGGCGTACGGGTTGGCGGTGGGCGCGGCCACCGGCCTGCAGGCAGGAAGGGCGGGCGGGCGGAACGGGCGGGTGAGTTTGTGACCCGAGGAAAACGTAAGGTGCAGCGCAGGGCAGGGTTGCCCATGCAAGGGCGTCTCGACTCGGCTCCGAGGCTGTCCAATCGCGCAGCTAGCTGCACCCACCTGGCCGCCGCCTCGAAGCTCAGCCGGCTCATGTCCTCGCTCAGCCGGTCGGTGGCCGAGTCGAGGGAGAAGCGGCCCGTGGCACCCATGTTCCAGCTGCAAGCAGAAAGGGATGGATTGGGAAGTTTCACAGCACCATCAGCAGCTAGCAAAGGAGGCAGCAATGAGTCCAGGGAGATGCGGCCCGCGGCGCCCATGTCCCAGCTCTCGTAAGACAGCATGGCCGTGAGCGCGGCTGGTACACACGCGTCCCATGTGTTGCTCGCCGGCCACCCGCCAGCCCACGATGCTGCACAGAAGCGCTGCCGCAATTATGCAACTCAGCTGGCAGCACAACGCTTGCCGCGCACCTGCTGCTGGGCGGCGGCGCGTTGATCATGGGGAACTGCTCCGGCACGGAGCTCAGCTGCGCGCCGTAGAACTGCAAGAACACAAGCAGTGGGAGCCGAGCACAGGGGTCAGCATCAAATGGTCAGGACCCAAACACAGCGGGGAGGGGGGGGGGGGGGGGGGGGGGGGCTGGGGGTGTGGGTGAGGAGGGATGCGTCCCGTGGGCCTGAGGGCAGGGGCGCAGCTAGGGCAGGATGAGTGCAGCCGCGTGGCATGCAGGGCTGCGCAGTTGTATGCAGAGGCACTCACGCCACGTGGGCGGCTGCCCATGCTCTTGCTGCGAAACAGCGAATCGGGGGTTGAGGGATCCGAGGCATAGTCCAGCTGCACGGCAACATGGGCCCAGTGGGGTGCTTGTGCCCGCTTGCACAGGATGCAGAGCTGCATCTGTGTTGCGGGTG
>VFQQ010002985.1_pt1 | contig 17468 bp, 14 predicted proteins | sample 3512341 | NCBI WGS metagenome assembly VFQQ01 (sample SAMN10412373, study PRJNA504923) | tailings metagenome | isolation source: Relicate 2 Philex TSF1 revegetated site | place: Philippines: Tuba, Benguet | collected 2017-08-29 | reverse complement strand
ACATTCTCCCCCTCGAACTTCACATCCATCGACCATGAGGTGAAATACACCTTGCCCTTGATCTTGCTGGTAATCACACCCTTCTTCGGCGCGCAGCCGGCCTCGTCGCCGTAGCTGGTTTTGAAGTAGCTCTTGTTCTTGAGCATCACTTCCTTGCCGGTGATCTTCACCGTGCGGGTACCGTTGGTGGTGTCCTTGGCCATGCCGGTATTGGGGTAGGGGATGGGTACGCCGGGCGGAGTGGCAGGTGTCTGCGGTGGGGTGAAGCAGACGTCGGGGAAGCACGCCACGGACTTGCCGTCGGCCGACTTGCACGACACTTCCATGTTGTTGGCATAGACCTGGTTGGCCATCAGGCGGCCCTCACCGGTTGGTAGCTGAGCAGGGCGGCGGCGCGTTGGCCGGCGTCGTTGCCGAGGTGACAGAGAATGTTCCGCCCATCGCCATAGGCCTTGCGGCTAGCGGCCAGGGTTACGGCGAGTATCGCCGGTCCGATGGCGGCGCCGACTTCGCCGATGCAGTCGGCCGGGTGCCAGATATGGAAGAACTCCTTGCGCACGCGCAAGGTGCGGCTCAGGGCCAGCGAGGCCTCCTTGAAGTAGTACTGCTCGCCGGACAGGTCGGTGACGCGATAGTCCATCTGTTCCAGGCCGCAGCCTACTTCGGCCAGAGCGGCGCGGATGGCCTGGGTCAGGCCTTCGGCGCGCAGGGGGATGTCTTCGCTTTCCACGGTGGCCGGCTCCATGCCGAAGCCAAGGCCGAGGCAGGCCAGTTGCGGTTCCTCGCTGGCGACCGGAGCGCCGATCACCACGGCAGCGGCGCCTTCACCGGGAATGAAGCCGTTGGAATTCTGGCTGGTCAGCAGGCGCTCGCGCTCCTCGAAGGCGGCCAGGGTCGGTGCGCTGAGAAAGGAGTCGACACCGGCGATCAGCACGTGGCGATGGCCGCCCTGGTAGATCAGCTTGCGTGCATTGAGCAGGGCCACGGCGCCGCTCACGCGGCCGCGGGCGATGACGTTGGAACTGGGGTGAAAGGCCAGGCCCAGCTCCCGTTCGATATCGTGCAGCAGTTCGATGTCCAAACCGTCGAGGCGACCGGGGCGTTCCTGCTCGGCCACGCCGAGCAGCAGCGGGGTTTGCGCCGGGTCGACCCCAGGCGTGCTCTGCAGGGCTTCGGCGACGGCGCGGGCGGCCATCTGGATCAGCTTGGTGCGGCCGCGCCAGGGTTGTTCCAGCGGTACGCTGGCGGCGATCAGCCATTCGCCTCCACGGTCGATGAAGCGGGTTTCCTGGAAGTTGTCGATGGCGCAGCGAATGGCCGCGCAACTGGCCGGGGCGCTGAGGCCGACCGCGCTGACCATGCCGGAGCCGAGAATGCACAGGGCGTTCATCAGTCGGCCTCCGTCGCCTGGCGTCTGGACTTGACCAGGCTGCCGAGACCGGCGTGGTAATCCTTGCCCAGCTCGCGGGCACGCCACCAGGCGCGCGACATGCTGCCCACCAGCACCTGGGCGATTTCAAACATGTTGCGTTTGAGCGGGCGGCTGATGCGCCAGGTCAGCTGCACCTGGCGCGCCTCGGTGTCGATCAGCAGGGTATCGATCACCGCATGCACCGTCTCATGGCCGCCCTTGTTGAGAAAGAAGGTTACCGGCACGGACATCTGCGGAATGCGAAAGCCCGCGCGTTCCTGCGCCGTGAGGTTGAGCAGCAGCACCTCCTCACCGCCCTTGAGGTGCTCGGTCTGCTGGTCGGCCGGCGCGGCCTGGAAGTAGCGATTGTCGAAGTCGGCCGGCAGGAAGGGGAAGCAGTCCGCCAGCCAGGCCTCGTCGTAGGTCCCGGCAAACGCCGCGCGCTGCGGCCAGTGACGGCCAAGCGGGCCGAGCGCCATGGGGCGAAAGTCGCCATGCGGGCTGTCGATGGGTTTGCCCAGCTCCTCGGTGCTGGGCATCGGCATGCCGAGCATGTCGGCGCTGTCCGTGCCGCGCGGGTACCAGCCGATACCCGCCGGGTTGTCCGGGTAGGCGTGCTGCTGCTCGGGGTTGCCCTTGACAGGATGGGCGCCGCCAAAGGCCTGGGCGTAGGAGATCGTCTGTTCGAGAAAAGGCTGCGGCAGCCCGGGCGCGACGCCGAGCAGCCCCGGCTGCCACTGCCTGGGGCCGAGTACCGAGAAGGCCTTGCCGACGCGGCCGACGCGAATGCCGGCGGTTATCTGCGTTGCCGGCCTGCCGCCCGGTGCGTGGGCCTTGCCCTGCACCAGCACGTCGCAGAAGGGTTTGCTCGGGGCGAAGTCCATTTCCTGCAGCGGTGCGCTGAGGCCCGGCTCGCCATGAAAGGAGTCGGCCATCAGCAGCGGCTGCTGGGAATCGAGCAGGCGCGCCTCGCGGCCGTCCAGCGGCAGGTCGAAGGTACCCTTGGCGATCACCACCAGCGATTCGCGGCCATCGGGCGCCAGGCCCTGGGTAAAGGCCGCCATCAGTCGGGTCGCGTTGAGCAGTTCCATATGCCTTGCGCCTTCTAGTTGATCTGCACCGAGCCGCCCTTGATGCGGTTGACCCCGCTGGAGCGGCTGGAGAGGTAGGCGCCCTGGATGATCACCTTGCCGGCGCGGGTCAGGGTGATGCTGGCCTTGCCGCAGCGCAGCACGATTTCCTGCTCGGCGCGCAGCTCCAGGCGCTCATCATCGAGCTTCACCTGCGCTGCTGGCGCCGCGCCGAGCAGCCGGCCGATCACCAGCGGGCGCAGCGGGTCGCCGTTCTCGAACATCAGCGCGACCTGGGCGCCGATGTCCGCACCGGTCAGTGCCGCCATGCTGCGGGCGACAAGGCCCTGTGCGTCGGCGCAACCGGGAAAGCTGACCCGCGGCGAGCCGTCGTCGGGCAGGGCGAGCAGGGTGCCGATCATCACGCCGTCGAGGCGCGCCTGGCTGGGCAGGAAGTATTGAACCGTCATGACTGGGCTCCTAGTTCTGCAGAATCTTCTGCCCCTTGACCACCACGTTCTTGCTCGCCTTGACGTTGATCGCCCCGGAGCCGTCGATGGTGATGTTCTTGCCGCGAATGGTGATGGTGCCGTCCTTCTTCATGGTGATGCTGGCCGAGCCGGTGGTCAGGGTGATGGAGTCGCCCGCGTTCAGGGAGAAGTTCTTGCCCACGCTCAGGCTGTCGTCCTTGCCGATGCTGCTGTCGCGACTCTGACCGACACTGCGCGACTCGTTCTTGCCGATGCTGGTGCTCTGGTTGCTGCCGATGCTGATGTCTTCGTTCTTGCCGACCTTCTCGGTACGGTTGCTGCCGATGGTGATGCTCTCGTCGCTGCCGACATCCTCGGTGCGGTTGTTGCCGATGCTGATCTTCTCGTTGCTGCCGACCTTTTCGGTGCGATCGACGCCGATGGTGATGGTCTCGTTGTTGCCGACCTTCTCGGTGCGGTCCACACCGATGGTGATGGTTTCGTTGTTGTCCACCGTCTCGGTACGGTCGTGCTTGACGTGCACCGTTTCGTCGTTGTCGATGGTCTTGGTGCGGTCGTGGCCGACCCAGTGGGTCTCGTCGTTCTCGACCTCGATGTCCTGGTTCTTTTCCGCATGGATGAACAGCTGCTCCTCGCCTTTCTTGTCCTCCATGCGGATTTCGTTGAAGTTGGCCGGCGTGCCTTCCTTGCTCGAACGGCTCTTCACGCCGCTCTGGGTGGCGTTGGCGGGCAGGTCGTAGGGCACCGTCTGCTCGGCGTTGTAGACGCGACCGGTGATGATCGGCCGATCCGGATCGCCTTCGAGGAAGCTGACGATCACCTCCTGGCCGATGCGCGGAATCTGGATCGCGCCCCAGTTCTTGCCGGCCCAGGCCTGCGACACGCGCATCCAGCAGGAGCTGTTCTCGTCGGACTGGTCGTGGCGGTCCCAGTAGAAGTGCACCTTGACCCGGCCGTACTGGTCGGTCCAGATCTCCTCGCCGCTGGGGCCGACCACCATGGCGGTCTGCGGCCCGCGCACGATGGGCATGGGGGTCAGCGGCAGGGGGCGAAAGGCCTGGCTGGCGTCCATGCAGTCCAGCTCGCTGGTGAACTGCTCGAGGTTGTCGCCGAAGCCGGTCTCATAGGCCTCCTGGCGGATGCGATAGCGCGCACCGACCACCAGGTACTCGCGGTTCTGGTCGGCGCGCTCGTAACCGCTGAGCTTGAACAGATGGCCCGAGCCCAGGCCGCGGGCACGGCCGCGCAGCTGCACGCGCTCGAACTGCGTATGGATGGCCTCGATGCGGGTGCGCGCATAGTGCTCGCCGTCCTTGCTCTGCACGTACTCGCCGGGATAGTCGAACAGCGGATATTCGGCGTTGCCATGGCTGCGCGAGACGCTGGAACGCACGTCGAGGCTGGCGCTGGGGCGCTGGAAGTCGTAATCGGTCAGCGCCAGGGAGCCGGGCTGCACCTCGCGCGCCAGCTGCCAGTCGTAGAAGTGATCGCGCTCGCGCATCTGCAGTTCGGGCGGGTAGAACGGCACGCTGGCGTAGCCGTCCACCGTCGAATGGGCGCCGTAGGCGTCGGCCAGCACCAACACGTGGCGCGCCTTCTCGTGGCGGAAGTAGTAGTAGATGCCTTCCTGCTCCATCAGCCGGCTGACGAAGTCGAAGCTGGTTTCCCGGTACTGCACGCAGTATTCCCACTCCCGGTAGCTGCGGCTGAGGCTGTCTTCGAAATCGGAAAAACCCAGGTCGCGGAACACCTGCTTGATGATGTCCGGCACCGTCTTGTTCTGGAAGATGCGGCAGTCGGAGGTCCGGCTCAGCAGCCACAGCCATGGTCGCAGGGTCACCTGATAGCCGGCGAACTGGCCGATGCCCACAGTCTGCCGGCAGGCGCAGACGATGCCGTGGAAGTAACGATCGCCGCCATCGGGCAGCTCCAGTGACAGCCCCATGGGCTTGCCCAGCAGCTGGTCGAACTTCACCGAGCCGTCCTCCGAGGTCAGCTCCAGGTGGTACTGGAACGGGCGGCCCAGTTCCTCGCTGCCATCCATGCCCTGCAACAGCAGGATGTTGGGCCCCAGTGGTCCGTTGACCTGAACCGCTCTTGTGCTTTGCGTGATGGCCATGACGGCTTCCTCTGGCTATCGCGGTTGGGGTTAGGCGCCGAAGTCGTAGTGCAGGGCGTTGTCGCGTTGGCTGATGCGCACGCCGGCGAGCGGTTTGCCCTCGAGCATGCGGGTGAGGAACTCACGACTCATGTCCGGCAACAGGCTGTTGGTCAGAATGGCGTCGATCATCCTGCCGCCGCTCTCGATCTCGGTGCAGCGCGAGACGATCAGGTCGATCACGCTGTCGTCGTACTCGAATGGCACCTTGTGGCCGGCTTCCACGCGCTTCTTGATGCGGTCGAGCTGCAGCCGGGTGATGGCCTTGAGCATGGTGTCGGATAGCGGGTAGTAGGGGATGGTTACCAGGCGGCCGAGCAGCGCCGGCGGGAATACCTTGAGCAGCGGTTCGCGCAGGGCCTTGGCGATGGAGTCCGGATCGGGCATCAGCTCCGGGTCGCTACACAGACTGGCGATCATGTCGGTGCCGGCGTTGGTGGTGAGCAGAATCAGGGTGTTCTTGAAGTCGATCAGGCGACCCTCGCCATCTTCCATCACGCCCTTGTCGAAGACCTGGAAGAAGATCTCGTGCACGTCCGGATGCGCCTTTTCCACTTCATCCAGCAGCACCACGCTGTAGGGCTTGCGCCTGACGGCCTCGGTCAGCACGCCGCCTTCGCCGTAGCCGACGTAGCCGGGCGGGGCGCCCTTGAGGGTGGAGACGGTGTGCGCCTCCTGGAATTCGCTCATGTTGATGGTGATGACGTTCTGCTCGCCGCCGTACATGGCCTCGGCCAGGGCCAGCGCGGTCTCGGTCTTGCCCACGCCGGAGGTGCCGGCGAGGAGGAACACGCCGATCGGTTTGCTCGGGTTGTCCAGCCCGGCGCGTGAGGTCTGGATGCGCTTGGCGATCATCGCCAGGGCGTGGTCCTGACCGATGATGCGTTTTTTCAGGTGCTCGTCGAGACGCAGCACGGTATCGATCTCGTTGCGCGCCATGCGCCCGACCGGAATGCCGGTCCAGTCGGCCACCACCGAGGCCACGGCCTGATAGTCGACCGTAGGCAGGATCAGCGGATTTTCCCCTTGCAGAGCGTTCAGACTGTTCTGCAGTTCGCTGAGTCGGGCGCGCAGGGTGTCCAGCCCTTCCTGACTCAGGGCAGGGGAGTCGGCGCCACCTTCGCGGCTGGTGCCGTCCACCGGCTCGGCGGCGGCGCGCAGGCTGGCGCGGGTGGCCAGCAGTTCGTCGACCAGGGTCTTTTCCTCGGCCCAGCGCGCTTCCAGCTCGCCCAGGCGGGTGCGCTCCTCATCCAGAGCGGCCTGCGTGTCGTCCTGGCGACTGCCGATGGCGATGCCGATGGCCTGCTCGCGGGCGATGATGGCCAGCTCGGTCTCCAGTGCCTCGATACGCCGGCGGCTGTCGTCCACCTCGGCCGGCACCGCATGCAGGCTGATGGCGACGCGGGCGCAGGCGGTGTCGAGCAGGCTCACCGATTTATCCGGCAACTGGCGCGCCGGGATGTAGCGGTGCGACAGCTTGACCGCGGCTTCCAGCGCCTCGTCGAGGATCTGCACCTTGTGGTGCTGCTCCATGGTCGAGGCCACGCCGCGCATCATCAGGATCGCCTTGTGCTCGGACGGCTCGTCCACCTGCACCACCTGAAAGCGGCGGGTCAGCGCCGGGTCCTTCTCGATGTGCTTCTTGTACTCGGCCCAGGTGGTGGCGGCCACGGTGCGCAGGGTGCCGCGCGCCAGCGCCGGCTTGAGCAGGTTGGCGGCGTCGCCGGTGCCGGCCGCGCCACCGGCGCCGACCAGGGTGTGGGCCTCGTCGATGAACAGGATGATCGGCTTGGGCGAGCTCTGCACGTCCTCGATCACCTGGCGCAGGCGCTGCTCGAATTCGCCTTTCATGCTTGCGCCAGCCTGCAGCAGGCCGACGTCCAGCGCGCGCAGTTCGACATCCTTGAGGCTCGGCGGCACGTCGCCGGCGACGATGCGCAGGGCAAAGCCCTCGACCACCGCGGTCTTGCCGACGCCGGCCTCGCCAGTGAGGATCGGGTTGTTCTGCCGGCGGCGCATGAGAATGTCCACCAGCTGACGAATCTCCTCGTCGCGCCCGACGATGGGGTCGAGCTTGCCGCTGCGCGCCTGCTCGGTGAGATCGACGGTGAAGCGCTTGAGCGCCTCCTGCTTGCCCATGGCGCTGGGGGCCATGGCGCCGCTGGCTTCGCCCGGCGCCCCGGCGGCGTTGAAGCCGTCGCTGGCACCGAGGCCGTTCTCCGGCGAGTTGCCGACGTATTCGTCGAAGCGCTCGATCAGGCCTTCCACCTTGATCTTGTCGAACTCGCGGGAAATGGCCGACAGCGCATGGCGCAGGCTCGGCGTCTTGAGGATGCCGACGATCAGGTAGGCGGTGCGCACCTGGCTTTCGCCGAACATCAGGCTGCCGTAGACCCAGCCACGCTCGACCGCCTCCTCGACGTGGGACGACAGGTCGGTGATCGAGGTGGAACCGCGCGGCAGGCGATCCAGCGCCTCGGTGATGTCCTTGGCCAGTCGCGCCGGGTCGATGTTGAACTGGCGCACCAGCTGATGCAGGTCGGAATCCTGCAGCTGGAGAATCTGGTGCAGCCAGTGCACCAGCTCGACATAGGGATTGCCGCGCAGCTTGCAGAATACCGTGGCGGCTTCGATGGCCTTGTAGGCCAGGCTGTTCAACTTGCCGAACAATGCGGCGCGGCTGATCTCACTCATGTTCGCAGCTCCTTGATTCGGTGGGTTGCCGGCTGGCGTAGTCGCGCACCAGCAGCAGGTCGTCGGGGTCCTGTAGCGGTGTGCCGAGCCAGGTGTTGAAGCCGAGCTGGGTGCGGCCGTCGAGATCGATGCGCGGCGTCTCCTGGCAATGCAGCACCAGGTTCACCTCCCAATCCAGTTCGTCGCCCTGATGTTCGGCGACCCAGGCCGCCAGCTCGGCGAAGTTCTCCTGCCCCGGCAGCAGGCGCTGGTATTGCTCGAGGCTCAGTGGGCCGAGGCGGATACGGAACTTGTGTTGGCGATCCCACACGTGGGAACCCAGGCACAGGTCGCTACCCAGCGTGCAGGCGGCCGCGCCGACCTGGCTGTAATGCGGCAGCTGCAGCCATTGGCCGACGTATTCCTCGATGCTCACCGGCACCTCGAAATAGTGTTCGAGAATGGCGCGCAGTCCATCCGGGTAGCGGGTCTGCGCCGCCAGGTGGCCGCTGTAGTGCAGGCTCGCCGAATCGGCCAGCGGGCCCTGGCCGAGCAGGCTGGTCATGCCGCGTCCGGATAGCGCCGCCAGGCGCATCGACCAGTAGTCGTCATCCGGCCGGTCATGGCTGACGGTCGGGCGGGATTCGGCCCAGGCGCGATAGAACAGGGTGAGCAGGCGATGATGAAAGACGTCGAGGAAGCGCTTGAAGGTGGGGTCGCCGGCGTTGCGCTGGCGCTCGCGGGCGTATTCGGTCAGATGCAGGGGCAGCGGGCCATTGGGGCCGGTCAGACCGAAGAAAAACTGTTCGATGCGCGGCACCTGGCCCGGTTGCACGCTGGCCAGGGTCGAGGGGGCGAAACCGCACTCGGGCTGCTGGCCGAGGCGCAGCGGATCGTCGGCCAGGCGCACCGAATGGCCGAGGCGCGGCCGGTCGGCCGCCTCGCACTCGATACGCCGCAGCGCCTGGAAGAAATCGTAGCTCCAGGGTTCGTCGACCATCGCAGCGGCGCTGCCTAGAGGTTCGGGCGGCGACCCGGCTGTGCCTGCCATCGCATGATCTCTCCACGTTCGGTGGTGCGCAGCACCGTTTCGGTAAAGCTGTTGATCGACACATAGCGCGCGAGAAAACGCTCGAACACCGCGCCAAGCAGGTACACGCCGGTACCGCGGAAGGCGTTCTCGTCGAACTCCAGGCTGATCTCCAGGCCGCGACCGAAGACGATCGGTCCCGGCATCGGCAGACGCCGCGTGCAGGGGGCGCTGCGCACTTCGCGCAGGCCCTCGATCTGCAGCTGCAGCGCCGAATCGGACGGATCGCCGTACAGGCGCAGCAACTCGCGCAGGGCTGCAGCGCCCTGGCCGCGTTCGCTGAGCGACAGGTAGTTGAGCGACAGCTGGCTGATCAGGCGCCAGGCGCTGGCATCGTGGGCGCGGCTGGCACGCGGGCGGCTGGGCCCGGCCAGGCAGCGCACGGCCTGCACCGGCGCGCTGTCCTCCAGGGTGAAATCGCTCTTGCCGGTGCCCACCGGCATCAGCAGCGGCAGGTCGCGGTTGGTGCACAGGGCGCCAATGCCCAGCTGGCGCAGGTCATGTCGATACGGCGCCTGGTTGACGTCCACCAGCGAAACGAAGGTTTCGCTGCCCACGTAGGTGGAACGCGGCCCGCGCCGCCGTGCCTGGCTGGACAGCCGGCGTGCCTCGCGGCGCACCACGTAATAGGCCTGCTCGCGGCCATAGCGGGCCGGGTCACGGATGGCGTAGAACGGCTGGAAGGGTTGCTCGGGGCCGCTGCCGTGGCCGCTGACCTGGGTCAGCGAGTGCACCTCGAAGTCCAGCGGGCGGGTGCGGTCGGCGATGACCTGATACTCATGCACGCGGTCGCTCAAGTGGATGCGGTCGGCGCGACGGGGAAACAGGTTGATCGCCGGGGTGCAGAAGGGCACGAACTGCGCGGCCGATACCGAGCCTTCCAGGCTGGTATCGAGGCGGTTGAACAGCACCACCAGCTCCAGCTCCTGGGTCGCGCAACGAGCCACGCCGCGCAGCAGACCGCTGAACTCGACGAACAGGAAGCGGTTAGGCAGGGCGAAGTACTCCTGCAACAGGCGGTAGCCCTGGAAGGCGCGCGGCACAACGGGCAGCACTGCATCCTTGTCGTCGAAGCCGCGCGCCTGGATGCAGCTCAGCGGCAGGCGCTCGGCCCATTCGCCGTCGACGCTCTTGATGAACAGGGCGCAGGCATTGCCCAGCAGTTGCTCATACAGGCGAAACGGCTGCTCGTCTGCCCCGGCGAGAAACAGTGGCAGGCTATCCAGCGCCAGGGCCTTGAAGGGCATGCCGGCGCCACATTTGAGACGAATGCGCAGGCCGGCCTTGGCCCTGGGTTCTGCCACGGCCAGGCGGCCCAGGGCGGTGGCCGGGTTGCCGAAGTACTCGGCGCGGCTGACTTCCAGCGGCCACAGCGTCACGTCATGGCTGGTGCGGTATTCGCAGGCGGTCTGTTCCTCGTGGCCCAGCTGGCCTCGCAGCGCTGCGCCGCGCTCGATCCGGAAGCCACTGGCCAGCGAGCCTTCGTCCGGGTCGGCGCACAGCTGCACCACGGTCACCGACGGTGTCGGCGCCAGGTAGTGGGGGTAGGCGATTTCCAGCAGGTTATGGGTGAAGGTGGGGTATTCGGCGTCCAGTTTCAGATGGACACGGGCGGTGAGGTAGGCGAAACCCTCCAGCAGTCTTTCGACATAGGGGTCGGCGCAATCGATGCCGGACAGCGTCAGGCGACTGGCGATCTTGGGGAACTCGGCGGCGAACTCCGCCGCGCTTTCGCGGATGTGCTGCAGCTCCTGGTTGTAATAGTCGAGCAGGCGCGGGTTCATGAGCGCCTCCTGCCATCGACCGGGGCGACCTTGATGTGCCCGGTTTCCAGGTCGAGATCGGTGGACAGCAGCAGGCGCAGCGGCACCGGCTCGGCCCACAGGTCAGCCTCGATCTCGAAGCTCAGGGCGTTGTGGTTCATCTCGTCGCTCTGCAGTTGCGCGCGCACCCGCAGCGAGCCCTTGAGCAGACGCGGCTCATAGGTCTCGATGATTTCCGTCAGTACGCTCTCGACCAGCTGCACGTCGATGCTCGAGGCGGTGTGGCCGGACAGCGGCGGCAGACCGAAATTGATCACCGAGCTGCCGGCCGGCATCTGCGCGGCGCTCTCGCTGTCGAGCAGGGCGGTGGTATTGAGCAGCCAGGCCAGGTCGCGCAGCACCGAGGCCTTGAGCTGGTTCTGGTTCATGACCCGGCGTTCGGCGCTTTCCTTCGGGTTGTGAGGATCGTCGTCGGTGAGACGATCGAGCAGCGAAGGTTGCAAACGCTCCTGCAGGGTCAGCTCGGCCATCGTCAGGCTGCTCCTGCGCCGAAGGTCAGGCTGCGCAGCTCGAACAACGCGGTATCGCCCAGGTCGGTGGCGAACAGCCGCTGGCCGATGGGCAGGCCGTTGTCGAGCCAGTCCAGCTTGCGTGCCAGGCGCGCCGCGTCATCGCCGAGTTGGACGGTGTCGGGATAACGGCTGGGAATCAGCGCCACGGTGCTGCCGCCGTTTCGCAGGGTCAGCTCGGCGGGCATCCACACCAGGTCGCGCAGATCGCTGGGCGCCTCGCACGTCAGGCTGGCGATGTTCTCCATCGGCAGCCAGACGTATCGGCCGTTGACGATCAGCTCCAGCACCGGGCCGAGTCGCGGGTCGGCATCGGCGCACCAGGCGAAGGCTTCGCCATTGAGTTCGCCAGGTACCGCCGGTGCGGCTTCGAAGGCCTGATCGCGCAGCGCCTGTGCTGCCTCGGCATGGCCCTGCGCATCCACTTGCAGCGCCTGGATCAGGGGCGCGAGCCAGGGCGCGGGTTCGCCCAGCAGCACCGGTGTCAGGCGTCCGGCGAATACTTCGGCACGCAGCGCCTCGCATTCCAGCGCCGAACGGTAGGTCTGCACCATGGCCAGGGTGGAGGCGTCCAGCTCGCCGGCCACCTTCAACTGGTTCTGCGCGCGGCTCCATTGCCCGAGCACCGCCAGCAGCTGGAACAGGAACACGCGCAACGCCGCATTGGACGGCTGCGCCCGCACCTGATCCTGCAGCGCGTTGAGCGCCTCATCGAGCTTGCCGGCACGTAGCAGTTCATCGGCGTTCATCACTGCATCCTTCATTCATGCACCGCGCGGGTGCGGGTAGGTCTTGTCAGGAACCCTGAGCCGCGGCCTCGAACAGGCCGATGAAGACTTTCTCGTCCCACTGAAAGGGCGGGCAGGCGGCAACCCGGCTGACCACCGTGGAAGCCTCCAGCCCCTGTTCGGTCGTCCTGATCGCTTGCAAGGTGGTGTCGCAGTCGCGGCTGGGCGGCTCATCCGGCTCGCTGCTTTCCACCAGCAGCACCTGGGTGCTGCCCACCTGCTGCGTGCGCAACTTGCCCTGCGGGTCGCGGTGGAACTGGCAGGGCCATTTGAGCAGCAGGTCCAGCTCGCCGTCTTCGCCGATCAGTCGGCATTGCCCGGCGTGGTCCTGCAGCTGCAGCCTCTGCTCGCTGAACAGGGCCTGGGTGGTGCTGTCGGCAGCCGACTGGGCGCAGGCAGCCAGGCTCAGGCACATCAGGCCGGCAAGGCTTGCCGAAAGTGGCGTCGCTTTCATGTCAGCTCCCAGAACCAGACCTGGGCGGCGTGGTTGGCCGGGTCGTCGTAGGTCTTGGTACGGCCGCGGTTCCACAGGTCGATGTGATCGCCCGTGGCCGCGGTTTCGCCGCTGCGGGTGAAGCAGTCCTTGAAGAAGATGATGCCGGTCTTCTCGTTGACCTGACGCTTGGCCAGCGCCCCGTCGGTGAAGACGGTCGGCCGGCCGAGATGATGACGCCACAGCCAGTTGGCGAGGGACTCCGCCCCGCGCGCATGGCCGTGACTGCAACGCGGCTCGGAATAGGTCTGGCGATCCACGCGGATGCCCCGCTCCGCGTTGAGGGTGATGCTCAGGCGGATCGCACATTGATTTTCCCATCCCCCGTCGCAGGGATGACTCTCCGTGGGATAGCTGCTCCACAAGTTGATGAAAGCAGGGCGGGCCATTGTCGAAACTCCTTTCGCGCATGACCGGGTTTGAAATTACCCACCCCGAGTTCCTGCTCAGGGTGGGCGGCGTTCATACCTTGACGTTCTCGCGGATGTTCCAGCCGTACTTGACCGGGCCTCCATCCTTGGCGCCATCGGCTTTCTGCGGCTGGTAGTCGACCAGCACCTGGGCGAAGTTGAGCGAGACGTTCTCGGTCAGGCGATCCTCGCCACCGCTGCCGCCGGTGCTGACGGAGGACACCAGGACTTCCTTGAGGGTGATGATCAGGTACTCCACCGGCGATTCGCCGCCGGCCTTGCGCACCGTCAGCTTGGCTTCCGGGAAGTGCTTGCCGTTGGAGCACGCCATCATCAGGTTGGGTGAGGACTTGTCGATCCACTTGGTGATCGAGATGTCCTGAATGCTGACCTTGCCGGCACCGCCACCACCGCCCTGGTGCATGTTGCCGCTCTGCGACATGCCCCAGCTCCATGCCAGTACGTCGATTTCCTTTCCGTGGGTCTTGTCGGCGGATTCGCCTTCGAGATCGCCGATCTTGATGAACATATCAACAGCCATCATGCCTCCTTGGTGGCTAGCGCCACACTATGCAGAACGATGCCCTCCCAGGCGGCGGGCACCCGTGTTGGATGAATCAAGCGCCCTTGGCCGAGGGCAGTTTCGACACCAGGCGCAACGACACGGTGAGCCCTTCCAGCTGGTAATGCGGCCGCAGGAAGAACTTCGAGCTGTAGTACCCGGGGTTGCCTTCGATTTCCTCGACCACGACCTCGGCCGCCGCCAGCGGGTGCTGCGCCTTGGTGGTCTCGGTGGAATGGGCGGGATCGCCATCGACGTAGTTGAGGATCCAGTCCTGCAGCCAGCGCTGCATGTCGTCCTTCTCCTTGAACGAGCCGATCTTGTCGCGAACGATGCATTTCAGGTAATGCGCGAAGCGGCAGGTGGCGAACAGGTAGGGCAGACGCGCGGCGAGGTTGGCGTTGGCCGTTGCGTCGGGGTCGTCGTACTCGGCCGGCTTCTGCAACGACTGCGCACCGATGAACGCGGCCAGGTCCGTGTTCTTCTTGTGCAGCAGGGGCATGAAGCCGTTCTTCGCCAGCTCGGCCTCGCGGCGGTCGGAAATGGCGATCTCGGTGGGGCACTTCATGTCCACGCCACCATCGTCGGTGGGGAAGGTGTGGGCGGGCAGGTTGGTCACCTCGCCGCCGGACTCCACGCCGCGGATGCGCGAGCACCAGCCGTAGAGCTTGAACGAGCGGTTGATGTTCACCGCCATGGCGTAGGCCGAGTTGGCCCAGGTGTACTTGCTGCTGTCGGCGCCGCTGGTGTCCTCCTCGAAGGCAAAGGCATCGACCGGATCGGTCTTGGCCCCGTAAGGCAGGCGGGCGAGGAAGCGCGGCATGGTCAGGCCGATGTAGCGGGCATCCTCGGACTCGCGCAGCGAGCGCCAGGCGGCGTATTCGGGGGTGGTGAAGATCTTGGTCAGGTCACGCGGGTTGGACAGCTCCTGCCAGGAGCCCATGCCCATGACCGTGGGCGATGCCGCCGAAATGAACGGCGCGTGCATGGCCGCGCAGACCTTGGACAGTTCGGTGAGCAGTTCCACGTCCGGTGGCGACTGGTCGAAGTAGTAATCGCCGACCAGACAGCCGTAGGGCTCGCCGCCGAACTGGCCGTATTCCTCTTCGTACATCTTCTTGAAGATCGGGCTCTGGTCCCAGGCGGTGCCCTTGAACTTCTTCAGGGTCTTGTGCAGCTCGCCCTTGGAGATGCTCATCACGCGGATCTTCAGCTGCTCGTCGGTCTCGGTGTTGTTGACCAGGTAGCTCAGCCCGCGCCAGGCGCTCTCCAGTTGTTGGAAGTCCTGGTGGTGCATGATCAGGTTGATCTGCTCGGTGAGCTTGGCGTCGATGGCCGCGATGATCGACTCGATGGACTTGATCGCATCGTTGGAGATCAGGTCGGTCTTTGCCAGCGCATGTTCGGCCAGGGTGCGCACTGCGGTTTCCACCGCCTCGCGGGCGCGCTCGGTCTTGGGTTTGAATTCCTGCAGGAGGAGGGCGGCGAAGTCGCCGCCTTCTGCGGTAGCAGTCCCGGCCTGGGCCTGCTGTTCGGTCATCGTCTCGGCCATGGTCTGCGTCCTCTATCAGCTCTGCGGCTCGGAATCGGTCGGTTTCGGTGCACTGGCCAGCGCCTGCAGCAGGGCCGGATCCTTGATCGCCTTCATGATCATTTCCTCGGCGCCGGTCTTGCCGTCCATGTAGGTCAGGAGGTTGGCCAGCTGGGTGCGGGCTTCGAGCAGTTGATTGAGGGCATCGACCTTGCGCGCCACGGCGGCGGGGCTGAAGTCGTCCATGCTCTCGAAGGTGATGTCGAGGCTGAGGTTGCCTTCACCGGTGAGGGTGTTGGGCACGTTGAAGGCGACGCGCGGTTTCATCGCCTTGAGCCGGGAGTCGAAGTTGTCCACGTCGATCTCCAGGAACTTGCGGTCGGCTACCGCCGGCAGCGGTTCGGCGGGCTTGCCCGCGAGATCGGCCATCACCCCCATGACGAAGGGCAGCTGGACCTTCTTCTCCGCGCCGTAGAGCTCCACGTCGTACTCGATCTGCACCCGTGGAGCACGGTTGCGAGCGATGAATTTCTGGCTGCTGGGGTTGGCCATCTTGTTCCTCCTGCGCTGCGGTTGCGGCTGTAGTGCTGTGAATGGGAAAAGTGCTCAGCAGAGCTATTCGCCTTCCGGTCCCCGGAAACGTTCGAACTGGGAAAAGCCGTCCGGGATCAGGTTGCGCACGATGGTGGCGAAGTCGGCGTTGACCAGGGTCTTGGCACGGTTGAGCAGCACCGGAACCGGGCTGGAGGGCTCGTGCCTGGCGTAATAGGCGAGGATGCGGTCGAGCGCCTTGAGCACATCGTCGCGATGGTTGATCTCGCCGCTCGGGCGCGGCGCCGAGGCACTGACGGCTGCGACTTCGCCTGGCTCGGCGGGCGCAGGCTGCTCGGAGCTGACCTGCTCGCCGCCTGCGGCGGGCGCATGCTCGTTGACGATGTGCACGGCGTGGCGCAACAACTGCTTGATCGCGCCGAGTTCGGCTCCGCGATCAGAGCCCACGCGCTCGTTGACTTCGCGCTCGATGCCCCGCAGCGCCGCCTGGGCGGCCGTGATCGCGGCGCGACAGGCCTCGACCTGTTCCGCGTCGCTGTCGCGAAAGGCGCCGCCGACCTGCTCGAGGCTCATGCTCTCGCTGGTGAAGCGCTGCAGCCCGCTGGCATTGAGCGCTGCACGCAGGGTGACGGTGCCGAAGGCGCGTGAACGGATCAGCGGCATGTCCCACAGCAGACGCACCACCGGTTCGGCGCTGATGCCGGCCAGGGCGTTGATGCGGAAGGTGGGGTCGTTGTCGTCGTCGGCGTCCAGCACGGGGTGAAGGCTGTCCCAGAACTGCTGCAGCAACGCCTGGATCAATTGCAGCGCCTGGGCCAGGCCGGCGACGCCGTCCAGCACGACGCTGCTCTGCAGGTAGTAATTGGCGATGCGCAGGTCCTTGCTGCGCGCGAACAGTGCTGCGCTCTGCTCACGGACCTGGCGCCAGTCCGGCGGCTCGGCAGGCAATACCGAGTCGCCCATCTGACGTTCGGGTTGGCCTTGTGCGGTGCGCTCCAGTTCGAGAAAAGCGGCGTCGTATTCGAGGTCATCCCCGCTCGGCGAGTCGGGTGAGATGGCAGTCAAAAGCTGTTGTACGTCCACCACAATGGGTGATCTCCATATCAGACCTGCCGCAGCAGGTAATGCCTTCAGACCGAACGCTGGACTACATCCGCATCCTGCGAATTACGTTCGATACGGCGAGGTGAAACCGACTTCGCCAGCGGTTGGTTAGAGCAAGTCTTGGCAGTGTTTTGTTGTTGTCAAGAAATTGGCCATTTGTCACGACGAAGTGTCAGGCGAAAGAAGATAGGCGACCTGAAAAATTTTATTTAGCTTCTTTTGCTATATATGTAATCGCAAAAAAGCACATTCAAAGTGTTACTTGTGAACAACACTCTTCGACTTTGCCAGACCTATACTCAGGTCTCTCGTTGGGTAAACGCGAAGTTCAGTCGCGATGATTTGCAAGGAGCTTGAATGCCACTGCGTCTGACCATCACCAGTTATCACAAGCTGACACCCGGGCAGCGCGCGGAGGTGGAACTCGACCAGGGAGAGCTCAAAATCGGGCGTAATCAGGACAATGACTGGGTTCTGCCGGACCCCGAGCGCCTGGTTTCCGGACAACACTGCGTGATCCAGTTTCGCGGTGGCACCTACTATCTGACCGACACCAGCACCAATGGCGTGCAACTCGTCAACGCGGGCATCCGCATGCATCGCGGCAACAGCGAACCGCTGCACGATGGCGAGCTGATTCGCCTCGGTGAATACGACATTCTGGTGCATCTGAGCAGCGCCAATTTTTCGACAGAAACGCCGGTGATGGCCAACAGCGATCCCTTCACCGGCTTCGATGCGCTCATGAGTCGCCAGGGCGGCAGCGCTGCGGTTTTCCCCGAGCCGGCAGCGCCTTCCACCTT
>VFQQ010002984.1_pt1 | contig 17483 bp, 19 predicted proteins | sample 3512341 | NCBI WGS metagenome assembly VFQQ01 (sample SAMN10412373, study PRJNA504923) | tailings metagenome | isolation source: Relicate 2 Philex TSF1 revegetated site | place: Philippines: Tuba, Benguet | collected 2017-08-29 | reverse complement strand
TCCCACGATTTTCTTTCCACTTTTTACTGCAAAAAGTGGAGCAAAAAATTTCGATGAGCAAGGCGCTTTGCCAACGCACAAACCAGCCACGCAAAATTTTCCCCTGCCGCTGCTTTCTTTCCCCTCTCACGCGCAGGCCGGCCCAAAGGTGAAATAAAGAGGCTGCGCAAGGCTCCTTCAGAAAATTTTGCTCACGCGCTGCGCTCATCGGGGCATCCTCGAAAAAGGGATGTTTTTTGGCATAGTATTCCTCATGTTAATTCCACTTGAAGAAAGAATCCGAATTCAACTCAAATCTACCTGATGAATACGCGGTGTGCGGTGGGGTCAAGCAAAGGTGGAAAAAAGAAAATATTACCTGAATTTTGATTGTACCTTAAACTTGAATAACACATTTAAATGTTTTAGAGGCTTATTAAGGGCTGACTAGATAATAGGAAAAGTCTGGCTGATAGTACTGAAGTACAGCCGTCCGGGCTTTGAAGAAGATGATGTAGCGCAGAATTAGCGAAAACAAAAAACTTCTGCAAAGCAAAAATAACTTAAGCCCAATAAAATTGTTTTTTTATCTTGCAGAAGAGTTTGGTTTTTAAACACTTAATGCCATAAAACAAATGATTTAAGCATTAATCAGCAAGCCCTATTTATAGGTTTGCTTGCCCTTGTATTACCATTAAAAATCTGGCTGGTTAGGGCATAAAAAAAGGCATTTCTAGATGAAAATGCCTTTTTTTAAATACGTTTAGCAATTATTATTCGCCCACTACTTCAACGCCAATTTGCACAGTAACATCTCTGTGTAAGTTTAGGTTGGCTTGGTAAGTACCTAACAATTTAACGTCGCTAATTTCAATTTTTCTTCTGTCTATTTCGAAGCCTTTAACTTTAAGGGCTTGAGAAATTTGAAGTGGCGTAACCGAACCAAAGATTTTGCCATTAGCACCGGCTTTCATGCCAATGTTTACAACAACATCTTTAAGTTTTTCAGATAAAGCAAGTGCATCGGCCTTCATTTTTTCGCGTTTTAACGCGCCTTGACGGCTATTTTCTTCTTGCATTTTAATATTTCCCGGGGTTGCCATTAATGCATAACCTTTTGGAAACAGGAAGTTATTGGCATAACCATTTTTAACTTCTACGATATCACCTTGGTGGCCTAAGTTTTTTAGGGTTTCTTTTAAAATTACTTTCATTCTGTGTTTCTCCTTATTTTAAAGAATCGCCTGTAAACGGCATAATAGATAGGTGACGGGCACGTTTAATTGCTCTAGACAAATGACGTTGGTACTTTAATGATGTACCTGTTAACCTACGAGGTAAAATTTTACCTTGGTCGTTAACAAACTTTAATAAAAAGTTTGGGTCTTTGTAATCGATGTAGAAAATACCATGTTTTTTAAAACGGCAGTATTTTTTCTTAATTGGAGTTTCCGGAGTGGTATTAAATACCGACATTGGATTTGTTTGTCCTGCTCTTGCCATAATTACTTAGCGCCCTCCTGTTTAGCGTCTTTTTTGTTTTGTTTAAATTCGCCGTTACGTTTACGTTGGTTGTAAACTACAGCATGTTTGTTAAGCGATACAGTTAAGTAGCGCATAATACGTTCATCGCGTCTGAAAGCTAGTTCAAATTTTGAAATAAAATCTGTGGGTGCCTTAAACTCGTACACATGATAGAAACCGGTGGTTTTCTTATCAATTGGGTACGCAAGTTTAGTCAAACCCCAGTTTTCTTCATGAACCACTTCTCCGCCGTTGTCCGTAATCATGTTACGATACTTGCTAACTGCATCCTTCAGTTGCTCTTCGGAGAGTACGGGAGTGAAAATGATCACCGATTCATAATCATTTAAAACAACCGACTCGTTTTTGTTAGTCTTTGTTTTTGTTGTCATTACTGAGGAAATTTTATTTTGGGCTGCAAAAATAGCGGTATTAACCACAAAATCAAACGTTTTTTACATTTTTATTTTGAATAGGGGTTTAGCCCGAATCGTAGAGTTAACCTGCTGATTATTAGAATTATGATATTCGTGGGTTTATGCTAGAGCAAAAATGAAATTAAATCAGACATCGTTTTATACGTGTTGTTTATGCTTGGTTGGTTCAAAAAAAAATATTAAATTGCTTGATTTGCAATATGGAGCTAATATGGTATTTTGCAGCCGTTTTATGCAAAAAACTAAAGTAATTTTATTATATATTTGTTTATTGTTTCTTTATTCCAATGCATTTGCCGGCAAATTAAATGACCAATATAGCAAAAGCGTTTGGTATGATTCTGCATGGTATTTTACAGAAAAATGCAATGATTTTGCTTATGTTAACGATACTGCAAACGCAGAAATGTATTTAAAAAAGCTGTCTGATTTTACCTTAAAAACATAGGATTTAGATGTTGAATGGTGCTTATTGTATGCCATGTCGCTGGTGTATATGGAATTGTACAGTCAACCAAACATGGCCCATGCGTTTGCAGATTCGGCCATAAATATTGCGCTAAAACTAGACGACCCTGATTTGTTGTTAAAAACGTATTTAATGAAAGCCACATTTTATCAAATTATTAACGATAACTTGTTGACCTTTGAATATATTAACAAGATAAATGAGCTTGTAAGTGCACACCGTATATCGCTTAAAAACAAATTGTTTTTTGATTATTTTAATAAATTAGGAGGTATTTATTATCGCGAGCAGGCTTATGAGCAGGCGTTGATTTATTTTAAATATGCCCTACTAGGTATATTTAAAGTGTTAGAAAAAGGTGAAGGAAATATTTATTGGGTTCAGAATATATTAGGAAATTTGGCTCTTACATACGAAGAGTTGGGTAATTATAAAAAGGCCGAAAGTTATTATAAAATGGCCATTTTCTATTCGCATAAAACAACTAATCCTGAAAGGGCCCTGGGGGTAAATTATGGTAATTTAGCAACATTATTTCACAATCAAAAAATGTACAAAGAGGCTCTTATATACTATAATAAAGCCATAGCCTACAGTTTAGATTTTGGAAACAGAGAAATTTATCATGGTGTGAAAAAACTGCTAAAACTATCTGAATTGTATATAGAAACCAATCAAATGAGCGAAGCATATGCAGGCATTGAGAGGGCAGCTGTTATAATTAAACAACACAACTTGGTTGGTTTGCAGCATAATTTTCACTACATTATGGCAAAGTATTTTCATAAGAAAGGTGAATATAATGTTTCCTCTGATTTGTTGGTTAACTATATTGAATATCAAGATTCAATTTTAAACACTTCAAAAAGAAATTCTACCCTAAAACGCATTTTGTCGGCAAATATTAGACGCAACGAAACCATCAATCAAAAGTTAAAAGCCGAATTGGAGTTAGAATCGTTGTACAAACAGTTTTTTGGATTTGCATTAATTGCTGTAATAGGAGCGGTTGCATTGCTTTTTATTTTATTTAATAGTAACCGAAGAGAAAATAAAAAACTAATGGCATTGAATTCGGATTTGGCCGAAAAAACATTGCAGCTAAGAAAGCAAAACGATTTGTTAGATTCTTTAAACACGCAAAAGTCTTATTTAATAAACACCGTTGCACACGATTTGCGTAATCCGGTTGGCAGTATTACCTCATTAGCAGATTTAATAGATGATGGGGTATTAAATACAGACGATAAGGAGTTAATGGATATGATAAAAATTAGCGCCATTAATGCCATGAATATTATGGAAGATATTTTAGATAATGCTTCTATTGAACGAGGAACCATTGTTTTAAATAAAAAGGTATCTAAAATTAGCGAAATCGTGCTGCATGCATCAGAGATTTTAAAGTACCGCACTGTTTCGAAAAATATACAAATTAAGCTTAACCTAGACCATAGAATTATTTCTAACGTAGATGCTGTTAGGCTTGGCAGGGTAATTATGAATTTGCTAACCAATGCCATTAAATTTAGCAATATGGGTGGCACTGTAGAGGTTGATTTGGTAAATAATTTAGATAATACCTTCTCATTAAGTGTTAAAGACACCGGAATTGGTATAGCTCAAGAAAAATTAGATAAAATTTTTGAGCCATTTTCGGGCAGTTCAAAACCTGGAACTTCTAATGAAAAGTCGGTGGGTTTAGGTTTATCTATAGCTAAAAAAATTGTTGGTTTGCATAACGGCAACATTCGTGTTGAAAGTGCAGTTGGTGTTGGTTCAAACTTTGTGGTTACCATGCCCATACAAGTTTAATTTTAAACAATGATTTAAATTTGGAGAAGTTTATTTAGTTTAGTGCCATGGAAAATTTTGTGGTTAGTGCCCGAAAATACCGTCCGGCCTCGTTTGAAACGGTTGTTGGACAAGAGCATGTGGTTAAAACATTAAAAAATGCCATTAAAAACCATCATGTGGCGCACGCCTTTTTATTTTGTGGTCCAAGAGGTGTTGGTAAAACTACCAGTGCGCGTTTGTTGGCAAAAACTATTAATTGTACAAACCTTTCGGCCGAAATTGAGGCTTGCAATACATGCGACAGTTGCGTGGCTTTTAATAAAAATGCCAGTTTTAATATATATGAATTAGATGCTGCTTCTAATAACTCTGTTGAGGATATAAGGGGTTTGGTAGACCAGGTAAGATACGCGCCACAAGGCGCCACCTATAAAATATACATTATTGATGAGGTGCACATGCTTAGTGCTGCTGCATTTAACGCATTTCTTAAAACCTTAGAAGAGCCACCACCATATGCCAAATTTATTTTGGCAACCACAGAAAAACATAAAATTTTACCCACTATATTAAGCCGTTGTCAGGTTTTTGATTTTCATAGAATTAAAATCGAAGATGCTGTTAAACAGTTAAAAGTAATATGTACAAACGAAAATATTACAGCCGAGGAAGAGGCACTGCATGTAATTGCATTAAAAGCAGATGGCGCCATGCGCGATGCGCTTTCTATTTTCGACAGAATAGTAACGTTTAGCGGCAACCATATTACTTATAACGATGTAATTTCAAACTTAAATGTTTTAGATTACGATTACTTTTTTAAAGCCACTAATTTGGTAAATGGGGGTAATATTGCAGGTACTTTATTGCTTTTTGATGAAATTTTAACCAATGGTTTTGATGCCCAACATTTTTTAAGCGGATTTGCCGAGCATATTAGAAACCTTATGGTATGCAAATTCCCCGATACCAATAAATTGCTTGAGGTTTCGGCAACTGTTGCGGGCAAATATACCCAGCAGGCACAAGCTTGCTCAGCGTCGTTTTTATTAAATGGTTTGAACCTGCTTAACCAATGCGAACTGAGTTATAAAGCAAGCAATAACCAGCGATTACATGTAGAATTGGCTTTAATGAAATTGGCCAATTTAAACCAAGTAATTCAACTAAATACTCAGCAACCGGAGGTTGATGAGAAAAAAAAAACTAATAACGTAACTGAATTTAAGCCACCGGTTTCTAACCCAGATGTAATAGAAAAACCTGTTGCGCAAAAAGAGGTTGAATCTGCTATAAATACAACTCCGGTACAATTAGATTTAAGTACCAAATCGCCATCTGATAGGTTGGAAAAACTTAAGCAGCGCGTGGCACAGCAACTGCTGGAAAACCAGCAACAGCAGCAAAGTTCTACTGTTGCAGATGAGGTTGGTGTTGAGTTACAAAATGAGTTTAATAAAGAGGATTTAATGGGAGTATGGCAACAATATCTTAACCATTTAGACACATCATCTAAAACCAGGGTTAGCAGCTTTTTAAGAGAAAGTCGCGTTGATTTATTGCCCGATTTTCAGATAAAATTAGAAGTTAGAAGCAATTTAGAAATGCAATTGCTTGAAGAGGAGCGCCTGGAAATGGTGCCTTTTTTTAGAAAGCGATTAAATAATTATCAGCTCGATTTTCAAGTAAGTGTAAATGAAGCGTTAATACAAGTAACTAAAAAAGTTTCTAAACAAGAACAGTTAAAGATGATAACGGATACCAATCCGGCTGTGGCAAATTTGGTTTATACATTGGGCTTAGAAATCGACTATTAATGGCACAAATGAAATCGAAAATAAAACAAGGTTTTGCTTGGCAATTGCGCAAACTTATAAACTATTTTTTAAAAGGCTTACTTATAAGTTTACCCGTAATTGTAACTTACAAGGTTGTTAAAACCCTTGTAATTGCCTTAGATACGGTGGTAGAATTCGAAACCCCCGGATTGGGTGCTTTAATTGTTATTTCTACATTAGTAGGTATTGGTATAGTTGGTTCAAGCATTATAATAAGGCCAATTTTAGACATATTAGACGAGGTGTTTTCTAATATTCCGCTTATAAAAATAATTTACACCTCTGTAAAAGATTTAATTGAGGCTTTTGTGGGCGAGAAGAAAAAATTTAGCAAACCTGTTTTGGTAGAATTTACAGCAGGTGTTTACAAGCCGGGTTTTATTACACAAGACGATTGTTCGGAATTTAGTTTAGAAGGTTTTGTTGCGGTATATTTTCCGCACTCATATGCTTTTAGTGGCAATGTTTTTTTGGTTGAACGCAACAAGGTAAAAAAATATTCAGGCAGCCAGGCCGATTTTATGAAGTACATTGTTTCGGGTGCTGTTACAAAAATGGGGTCAGAGCAGCATGAGGGTAATAGCTGATTTTTTTAGATTAATACGTTCGGGTAATTTGCTAATGGTTGCTATTACACAACTGTTTGCATATTATTTTTTAACCCGGCATGTGTATTGGTATTACTTGTTTGATTTTGATTTTTTGGCATTGATGTTTTGCACCATACTGGTTGCTGCCGGAGGCTATATTATTAACGATTACATGGATGTTAAACTAGATTTGGTAAACAAGCCGGGCAAAGTAATTATTGGTAATTCTATTAGCAGGCGTAGCGCAATAAAGTTACATTTGGTAATAAATTTTGTTGCATTGTTTTTTGCCTATACTATTGGAAAAAAAGTGTTTTTATTGGTTTTAGTAAGTGCAGCAATGCTTTGGTTGTATTCGCAGTTTTTAAAGAAAACCTATTTGGCCGGAAATGTTTTGGTAGGATTATTAACAGCTTTTACCTTGCTTATTTTATTGGTTTTTGATGGAGAAGTAAACCAAAATGCCATATGGATTTTTGCCTTGTTTGCATTTGTAGCTACATTAATAAGAGAGATTATAAAAGATACCGAAGATATGCGTGGCGATGCCAAATTTAAAGCCAAAACGCTTCCCATAGTTTTAGGTGTACGCAAAACCAAAAATATATTATTAGGCTTGCAGTTGACATTAATTATTATTGTTTTTGTTTATTTAACCTTGTTTGGAGCAATAAGTAATTCAAGTGGTCGCATTGCTTTTTTGTGTATAATTTATAATTTATTTATTGTGGTTGTACCGGCAATAGTAAACTTATGGTTGCTAAAAACTGCCGATGTAAAAGCCGATTTTACACGATTAAGTTTGTTGTCTAAAATAAATATGTTGGCAGGAATTATTGGCATGGTTTTTTGGAAATTCTAACGAATTTCAAAAGGTTTTTCTTCAAGCGTTTCGTTAAGTTCGTTAACAATAACTTCTTCTACTTTGCTTAGTGGAGAGCCTTTATAACACCAATTAATAAACGTGTTACAATTAAAAATCTGGCCGCTTATTACGCACTCAACCGATTTGTCGGGCAGGTTTCTAACCCAACCAAAAAGGCCTAATGCTGTGGCTTTTTCGTGGGTATATTTTCTAAAGAATACTTGTTGTACGCGACCTTTAATTATAATATGGTAAGTTTTCATGGGTTAATTGCTTTTTATATAATCTAACAAACTTTGGTTGCACCTAAACAATAGGCTGTAAACAGTTTCAAAATCATTAAAATCGCCATAATAGGGGTCGGGCACGTCATAGTTTTCGGGAATATGGTCAAATTCGCGCATAAGTTTAACAATGGCTTTTGCATTGGCAGGCATTTGTTGGGTAATATCTCTAAAATTATTCCTGTCCATAGCAATAATTAAATCAAAATTATAAAAGTCGTTTTTGTTAAACTGTCTTGCCTTATGGGTAAGAATTATATCATTTTGTTTTGCAACTTTAATCGAGCGTTCGTCGGGTAGTTTACCAATGTGATACGATGCTGTTCCCGCGCTATCGCAAGTTATTTTTTGTTGTAAATTTTGTTCTTGTAATAATTGGTTAAAAATGCCTTCTGCAAGCGGACTTCTGCAAATGTTTCCTAAGCAAACAAATAAAACTTTCATAAGTACCGCAATATGCATAATTTTTGTTTATTTGTAAGGTGTTGAACCCACCATTGCTTGTATTTTTACTTTTAATTGCTGTTGAAACGCTAGGCCAGAATATAAAAAATGGCTATGGTATTGGCTTTTATATGCTGGGCGGTTATCATTTTGCGGCAAACCGACAATCGGTATACACTCCGGTTTTTGATGCAAATGGTAATATTATTGGTCGCACCTGGAATTACGGCGAACGCATGGATGGCGTACCCGTTGGTTTTGATATTACAATAAGCAGGGTAAACACTAAACCATCAAGCTACAGCTTTTATTTTGGCAATCCGGTATCGGGTATAAATTATTCGTTTATACGCGTAAACAATACCGATACATTTGGCACCATACATGCCATTGTTCCGTTTACCGAAATTAGGTTGGTTCAAAACAAAAAACAGCATTTAAGTGCACATGTTGGTTACGGTGCTGCGTATGTTACAAAGCTTTTTAACGAGCAAACCAACTTCGATAACCGATCCATTTCATTTCCCATCAATTTTGCACTTAATTTTGGGTTAAGTTATCAGTATAAAGTGGGTTCAAACCTAACATTAAATGCAATGGCCAAGTACCACCATGTAAGCAATGGCAGTTTAAAAATGCCCAATGGTGGCTTTAATATGTTTTTAGCAAATTTGGGTTTCACCTATACGTTTACCGATTATTTTGAGGCTGCCAAACCCAACCAATTTAAGCTAAATACAAAGGGTTGGTATTACACAACTCATGTAGCAGGTGCATACCGAGAGCAAGGTATTTACAATAATATAAAACGTTTTTATATAGCTGCACTTAGCAATAATTTGTTGTATAAGTTTAATGCACTTTACAGTTTAGGTTTTGGTGTTGATGCATTTTACGATGCTAGTCCGTATTTATCTAAAAACACTATTACCTCTATAGCGCAAGTGCCCGAAGAAAACAAGTATTACGCAGCATTTGGCGTAAGTAATGTATTTTCTATTAGTAGTTTTTTTATACCTGTTGGAATGTACACGTATATAAATGGTAGAAATACCATGCAGCATGCCAACTATTTAAGATTTGGTTTGGGTTATTATGTAGCTAAAAATGTTTTTGTTGGCAGTTTTTTTAAAGGTACATTAAAACAAGGTGGCAAATTAGAATCTGATTTTATGGAGTGGAGTTTGGGTTACAGGTTTAATAAATTTACCTCGAGTAACCGCTAAACTGCATGGTATGAGCAATGGCAAAGGTTGTTTTGCCTTTAACTACATCTAGGTTGTAGGTTTGCGATGCATTTTGACCTTGTAATCCTTGTGCATTAAATTGCATTTGCACTTTACCCGGATTTGCATTTATGCGTGTGTAAGAAACATGGTACGGCAATAATTGCCAATTTCGTGTATCGGCTTGTTCGCTTACGGCACCATATAACTGCGCGGCTAATGCCAAGCCGGCTTGGTTTTGTCTAGCGGCTTCGTGTGCCAATAGTTGCTTTAATGCAACACGCAATAGTCCTTTGGTAAGTTCGGCCACTTCGCGATCTTCAAGGCTTTTATAAGCAATGGCATTTACATCTTGAGCCAGGTTAAAATTATACTTTTGGTTGTTAAAATTTACCCAGGCTTGGTTGTAAACAGGTTTTCTGGATACATAACGTGGCAAAGCCATTCTAATAATTTTCATATCCAGCAAACCCCTTCTTTGTTTGTCATCGTCAACGCGATAGGGTATAGAAATGCCCAAATCCCAATTGGCAATTTCTACCCAACCCGGGTGGCCAGCATATGGAATGATGGTAAAATTAATACTCCATTCGTCTTTTACAGGGCCAAAACCATTATTCCAAAAAAACACTACATCCGAACCCAATGTGGCATTGCTTTTATCGAATTTTAGATTGAACTCTTTTTCATAAAAAGCAACTTCATCGTAAAATCCCGTTAAATAGGCAGTGCGCAATAAATCAAGTTTTAGTTGATGAGGTGCCGGCGTATTAAATTTTGTGGAATAATCATCTTTGTAAATACGGTAAGCATTTCGGTATGCAATAAACGCGTTATTGGCATCGCCAATGCCTTCGTAGGCCATACCAGAAAGTACATGTGCAAAAGCATCGAATTTATATTTGTTATTGTTTTTGTATTTATCGGTAATTCTTTGCAGTTTAGAGAGCATGCGTTTGCTTTCTACCAAAGCGCCATCGTAATCGTTAAGCATAAAAAAGTTTAATGCCCCATAATAGTGCAGCATAACTTGCTCAAAAGATTCGCCACCATAGGTTGTAACCTTAGGATTGGTAAGCAATGCAAGTGCTTCTTCGCCCATATTTTTGTTGTAATCTTCAACAAAAAAATCAGCTTTTCTAAAGTAATTAATGCTTTCGCGATAATCTTGGTTTAAGAACAATACAGTACCTTTATTCAGGTAAAACAGCAGGCGGTTTCTTTCAGATTTTTGTTGTTTGGTATCGTTTTGCAGTAGTTTTATAGCAGCTTCTATATTACCATTGTAAACCGCATCCATTAATTTTTGGTTTTTTTGGTAATAGGTTGCACAGCCTGTTACAAAAACAAGCATAAACAACATGGCTATAATACGCCCTGCATGGTGCATGAAATTAACTTGAGCGGTGAATTAGTTTTTAATGTATTTTTTAATTTGCTTTTCGCCAATCCAAACTTTTTCGTTGGTTTCTATATTGGTAAGTTCCAGGTTAACCTGGTAAAAAATTACTTTTTCTTTTTTAAATTGGTCTTCTATAGAGCTAATAATGCCGGTAAGCATAAAGTCGGCGCCTTTTTCTTTAGCCCAACGTTTAGCGGTAGCAGGGTCGGCAAATATTTTTTGATCGCTACGTTCGTCTCTAACCTGATTGCGGTCTTCGCCACTTTGAACAACGGTAACGGTTTGATCGTTAATCATAGCACGTTCCATGTTTTTAATAAATGTTGTAGCATCAATATGTTCGCTGGTACGGTTTCTAATTTGCCCCACAATTAATGTAGGTTTTTTACCTCCGTTATCAGATTTAAAGTTGTTTAACCAAGGGCGTTCTAATACATCTTTCATCATTTCGTTGGCTACTAATCTGCTATCGGTATCGTTCCATCTGCCGCTTAAATCTATAACTTCATTGGTTTTTACACGCTCTACTTTACGGTTTGCGCAGCCGGTAAAAAGAAATAAGCCGCCAAGGGTAAATGCTAGAATTACTTTTTTCATGTTGGTATTTGGTTTTAAGGTTTGTTGCAAAATGTGTTCCAAAATTAATATTATGTAGTAAAAAAACTATTTTTGAAAATGAAACAAATCATTTTGTGGTTGTTATGCTTGGTTGCATTAGTGGGCTGTACGGCACAAAAGTCGTACTATACCAAAGGAAAAGGCAGTAAAAAAATAGTAAGTGGGCGAATGTCTCTTGATGAATTAAACCAAGAAAAACATTTTCCATGGTACTTTAACGGTGTTAAGTCTTATCATCCCGATGTTTTGGTTGTAAACAACTTAAAGCAACATGCAACCGGGTTGGGCGTAATTATCTTTGCCGGCAGTTGGTGCAGCGATACCCATGTAAATATGCCAAAAATGATAAAAGTATTACAAGAAATGGGAGTGGGTTCAAACCAAATTGAGGTTATTATGCTTGATTTTAAAAAACAATCGCTGTGGTTTAACGCAGGTGTTTTTAATATTACCAATGTGCCCACATTTATATTTTTTAAAAATGGTAAAATGGTTGGTAAAATTGTTGAGCAGTTTAATACCAGTGCAGAGCAAGATTTACAAGACCTATTGCAATAAACTTTACCATTAAAAACCTGGCTGCTATAATGGTTTTTTAACTGTGTTTTAAACCATAATTAACTTTGCATGTTTGCTTAGTATGTTGTTTGAACCAAATAATATAAGCGAAAAGCCCTCGTTAACCGATTTAGAAACCCGGATATGGCAATGGTTAGAAAATGCAGCCAAAGATGCAAAAGACCCCATGCATACGCCCGTAATAGCCAGTATTGGTAATGGTTTACCTCAAATGCGCACGGTTGTTTTGCGTAAGGTTTTGGGTAAAACAAAAGAATTAAGGTTTCATACCGATTTGCGCTCTAAAAAAGTAGAAGAACTAAAATTGCAGCCCGATATTGCTATTTTGGGGTATAATTCGCAAACGCGCATTCAATTACGTTTAAATGCCCATGTTGTGCTTGAACACAACAACAATATAACACTGGAAACATGGCAGCAAACGCGGCCCGATAGTAAAAAATGTTATGCCGTTAAACTAGCACCGGGCACAGCAATGGATGAAGCCGGAGATTATTTGCCATTACCCAATAATCAAATTTGGCCTGCCGCTATGCTTGAATTGGGATACCCTAATTTTGTAGTTGCCAGGTGTTTGGTTTACAAAGCTGAGTTGCTAATGTTAAACAGCAGCGGACATTTACGATGTGTATTTAACTACAACCAATATAAATTGCAACAAGCCATGTGGCTGGTACCTTAATGTATGCTAATTTGATAAGGCAATAGCATTTGTATGCCTTGCAGGTGCTGTATTTTTTTAGCTTTGTTTATTATTTCTGCGTTTTCGGCTCCAATTTGTTGTTTTAAATACCAAGCTTGTGCGTTGCTGCTTAAAATACCAATAACATCATCTAGTGGGTCTTTTAACTCAGGTAAATTAACCGTGCGGTAATCGGATAATTTTGCTTTTTGTGCAGCAAATTTTATGGCATCATCAAGCCCACCAAACTCATCAATTAAGCCCAATTGTTTGGCTTCAATACCGCTGTAAACCCTTCCTTGTGCCAATTCATCAACTTGTTGTTTGGTTAAATTTCGGCCTTGCGCTACTTTTGAGATAAAATCCTCGTACACCTTATCAATTTCGTTCTGAATAATAGCCTCCTCATCTGCGGTAAGTGGTCTTTCCGGCGATCCGAGGTCGGCATATTTGCCAAACTTTACTGTTTCTATGTTTACACCAATTTTATCATTTAAAAGTTTTTGAGCGTTAACAAGCATGCCAAACACCCCAATAGAACCTGTAAGCGTATTGGGCAATGCAAAAATTTTATCGGCTGGTGCAGCAATGTAATAGCCACCACTTGCCGCTAAAGTGCCCATGCTAACCACAACCGGCATTTTTTCTTTGGCCAGTGTAATTTCGCGCCACATTACATCACTGGCAAGTGCGCTACCACCCGGGGAGTTAATGCGCAGTACAATTGCCTTATATTTGCCTTTGGTTCTAATTTCTTTAATGGTTTCGGCAATTTTATCGCTGCCAATGGTTTCTTCACCGCCATTACCACCCATAATTTCTCCATTTAAGTACAACACTGCAATTTTATTATCGCTAACCGATGTGTTAGGGTTAGGCACTTTGCTAAACGCCTTTAAGGTCATTGTATTTAACTCGTCAGATTCGTTTAAACCGGTCATTTTTTTAATTTCAGATTCAACTTCGTCGGCATATTTTATGCCATCAATTATTTTGTAATCCACAGCATGTTGCGGAGTTCTTATTTTAAGTTCGTTAATAATTTCTGTAAGTTCCGATTCATTAATTTTTCTGTCGGCAGCAATGTTTTTAACAAAATAACGGTATAAGTTACCCATGTAAGATTCAATTTGCATGCGGTTTTCATTGCTCATTTTATCGGCAATAAAAGGTTCGCCGGCACTTTTAAACTTGCCATGTCTAATGAGTTGGGGTTCTACTCCAATTTTTTGAAGCATGTTTTTTAGGTATACCACCTGAGTGCTAAATCCGTTTAAAAGAATTTGTCCGGCCGGATTTATAAATATTTTATCGGCAATACTGGCAACATAATAACTATGTTCGTCGTAAATTTCGCCGTAAGCCACAATAAACTTACCGGATTGTTTAAAGTTAATTAATTCTTTGCGAACTTCTTCTAGTGTTGCATAACTGCTTAACCACAGTCCACAATTAAGCTTAATGCCTTTTATTTGGTCGTTTTGGGCGGCCTTTTTAATATTTAAAAGAATTTCGTTTAGTCCCATTGGTTTTGAACCCATTCCGGCAAGTAATGAGAAGGTGTTTTTATTTGATCGTTCGGGAATATCGAAAGATAGGTCGAGCTCAAGCACTGAATTATTTTTCAGGCTCGATTCGGCTTTTTTCTCTGATAAAGAACTGGCTATGCCACCAATAATAAAGCCTACAATTAACACAAGCACAAACAGTGCAATTAAAAAGCCTAAGAAGCTGGCAAATGTAAATTTTAAAAAGTCTTTCATACAAATTTGGGTTTGAATATACTTACAATAAAAGGTTTTTGAGGCAAGCCTCTGAAGCCTAAAATGTAAATCGGCAGCAATATACTTTATTTTGCACTGTACAACTTGTAAATATGTTAACAGGCCTAAAAGAATAACTTAAAGGCAATTTTTATACTTAATTTAACGAATTAGGCTTACTTTTGAACACTATTGAATATGGAATTAACATCGCTAACAGCTGTATCGCCGGCAGACGGCAGGTATAGGTCGCAAACCGCACCTTTACAAAATTATTTTAGTGAATTTGCATTAATAAAATACCGTGTTTGGGTAGAGATAGAATACTTTATTGCCCTTAATGCCTTACAATTAAAGGGTATGTCGGTTCAGCTAAACGATAAGCAAATTGCTGAATTACGAAATATTTACACCCACTTTACCTTGGCCCAAGCCGAGCAAATTAAGCAAATAGAAAAAGTTACCAACCACGATGTTAAGGCGGTTGAGTATTTTATTAAACAACAGTTTGATGCGCTTAACCTGGGTAATATAAAAGAATTTGTACATTTTGGATTAACTTCTCAGGATGTTAACAACACAGCAATACCTTTAAGTTTAAAGCATGCTACCGAACAAGTTTATTTGCCACTGATAACAGAGGTAATAAACCTTTTAAAGCAACAGGCAGAAACATGGAAAGACATTCCAATGTTAGCGCGCACACACGGACAACCGGCTTCTCCTACTCGCTTAGGTAAAGAGTGGATGGTGTTTTACGAGCGTTTAACTAACCAGTTAAATTTGTTGCAGCAAAGTATTTATGCAGCAAAGTTTGGTGGCGCAACCGGTAATTTTAATGCACATGCCGTTGCTTATCCAGCCGTAAACTGGGTAGATTTTGGAAATGCTTTTTGCAATAGTTTGCAACTTACGCGTATGCAATATACCACACAAATAGAGCATTACGATTACCTGGCAACCTGGTGCGATAATTTAAAACGCATCAATACTATTCTTATAGATTTTAGTCGAGATGTATGGCAATATATTGCAATGGATTATTTTAAGCAAAAGCTAAAAGAGGGAGAGGTAGGCAGCAGTGCCATGCCGCATAAGGTAAATCCAATAGATTTTGAAAATGCCGAAGGTAACCTTGGCGTAGCCAATGCATTGTTGGAACATTTTGCAGCCAAGTTACCAATATCGCGCTTGCAGCGCGATTTAACCGATTCTACCGTTTTAAGAAATATTGGCATGCCCATGGCGCATATGTTAATTGCATTAAATTCGCTTAAAAAAGGCATGGGTAAATTATTGTTGAACCCACAAAAGCTAAACGACGATTTAGAACTAAACTGGGCAGTGGTAGCAGAAGCCATACAAACCATACTGCGCAGAGAAGGTTTTGAAAATCCTTACGAAACGCTAAAAGCTTTAACACGCACCAACGATGCCATTACCAAACAAACCATTGCAGCATTTATAAACACGTTGGATGTAACGGATGAAGTAAAAAATGAATTAAGGGCAATATCGCCACAAAACTATACAGGCATAAATTTTTAAACATATGAAACATGCAATTTTTGTTTTAGTAGTTTCTATAGCTTTAGGTACTTTGGTATCGTGCGAAGACAATACCGTAAGGGTAAAGTTTTTCGATCAAGATACGGTAAAGCAAGTTACATCTGATGGTGTAGGTAAAAACGATTACGAAGGTTCAATTCCTTACCTTGATTCTAAAGTAATAGATTACACCTTACCCGATGAATACCAGCATAAGTCGCAATTACTTAGAAATGGCATAACTGTAATGAGTTGGGATAAAGCCGGGTTTAAAAATGCCAAACAATTTATAAAATTTTTCGAGCAATTTCAGTTTGCAGTGCAAGATCGCAACAAAGAAAAAATAGCAACCTACATTAAATTTCCATTGCAAAATATAGCAACCAAAAAGGAGTTTATAGAAAACTTTGAAGCCATATTTTATCCGGAATTTGCCGATGAAATCATACAGCAAAATCCAAGCGAAATTTACCGCGATGAGCGTGGTGCAATGATTGGAAAAGATGGTCAGTTATGGTTTAAACCTGTAGGTTCGAGCTATAAAATTGTTGCAATAAATTGGTAATAACAAATGTTAGCACTTACCATTAAAAAACTGGCCGTGTTAGACCGTTTAACACCCGAAACCACTGCCATTTGGGGCAAAATGACGGCGCAACACATGGTGGAGCATCTAACATTGGTATTTAAATTAAGTAGGGGAGGATTACTAGTAAACTTACCGGATGAAACTGCTGCCACCCCTCGTATAAAGCAATTGATATTGTTAAGCGAAAAGCCCTTGCAACGTAATTTTGTTTCGCCATTAATCGGAGAAGGGTTGTTACCCTTGCAACACACAAATTTAAACGAAGCTAAAATTGCATTACAACAAGAAGTGCAACTGTTTATAGCACATTATACAAAGCATCCGGATGCTACCCAACAACACCCGGTTTTTGGTACTTTAAACCTAAACGAGTGGGAGGTTTTTCACCATAAACATGTGGTACACCATTTTACGCAATTTGGTTTGTTGTAGGGTGCAAATTTGAGGGGGTGAGTAAGGATATTAGGGCTTGGTGGTTAACGCTCAAAATATTTATATAATAACAAAAAATATTTTATCTACTAGCAATAAAACAATGGTAATGGGCTTAAGTTATTTTTGCTTTGCACACGTTTTTAGTTTTCGCTAATTCAGCTCTACATCATCTTCTTCGTCAGAGCCTGTACGGCTGAACTACATTACTATCCGCCAGGCTTTTCCTTGAATCTAAAGCAGATCTGAATGTAATAGCAAGCTGCATATTAAAAGGCTGCGCAAGGCCCCTTCAGAAAATTTTGCTACCCGATAGTTATCGGGTCTGGCGCTCATCGGGGCATCCTCAAAAAAGGGATGTTTTTTTTGGAATAGTATTCTTCATGTTAATTCCACTTGAAGAAAGCATTCGAATTC
>VFQQ010002982.1_pt1 | contig 17509 bp, 28 predicted proteins | sample 3512341 | NCBI WGS metagenome assembly VFQQ01 (sample SAMN10412373, study PRJNA504923) | tailings metagenome | isolation source: Relicate 2 Philex TSF1 revegetated site | place: Philippines: Tuba, Benguet | collected 2017-08-29 | reverse complement strand
GCTCTGCTGCCCCGAAAGGCGATGCAAACCGACTGGCTGGGAAAGGCATGTGGGGGTTGAGTCACAGCGAGGCTGGGGATCGGGCGCAGAGGGCGGGAGGAGAGCGGCGGGCGCCTGGTAACATGCCCGCCCAGCCAGCGGCTGGGAAAGAAGGTGGGGAGGCGGCGGGGCCGCAGATGGGGATGTAAAGACCTAGGTTAAGAAGGACCCGTGGGTGCGCTGGGTGCGCGGGGTGGAGGAGCGGCTGTGGCGGCCGCCGGCGGAACGGGGCGCGTGTACTATTACCGAGCCATTGGCCGGCTGGCCACCAGCCGCATCACGCTGGTATGGGTTGCACTCTCCCATGCATCAGGCAACACCTCCTAACTCAGCCTGGGTCGCCGATTGGGAGACGAGGAGACAGTTTTGCGCTCTGCCGTAAAAGCCAGAATTGTTCCGCAGCCATCCCCTGAGACGTAAAAGGACGTATAGCTCAGAGGTAGAGCATTCGCCTGCAGAGCGAAGGGTCCCTGGTGAGCCCGGGCTGGCAAGGCGCTTCGCGCCCAGAGTCGCACCCACGCCTGTGCAGCAACATGAACGAGCAGCTGAAAGGCACTCATACAGGAGTGCAGGGAAAAAGTTGGCCGCGAATGTTGAGCAGCGAGCGCAACCAACAAAATCGTAGCAACTGCGCTAGAGTGTGGGCCCCGGACATGGGTCAGCCTACATCGCGCTGCCCCATCATTGACGCCAGTGGTGGGTCCTTGGCGGGTTAGCGGCACCACCGCGCCCTGCGGCGCATGCTGGGCTTGCCGTAGCACGCGCCCACAACCACCGTGCTAGCTGAGGCTGGCGAGCCGCCACTCTACATCAGTTGGCTGGTGAGTGCAGCACGGCGTTGGCACCGCATGGCGGAGGCACCGCAGGGCAGCCTGCAGAGGAGAGCAGGCTGCTGGCAACTGAGTGTACAGATGAGACACAGCTGGCCGCAACACGGCGCCCATGGGCAACACAACTACATCACCATGCAGGCAGCAGGGATGGAGTTTAGCCTTAAGGGGGCTGCCATGCATTTGCTTGTAGTCGTGCTGCAGAACCTTTGTTGTATTTGGAACCAGCAAAGCATGCACGATTGCCGTTCGGCGGTCAATTATTTGAGCTTATGATATCTCGTGTCGTAGGCGAGGCGACCACACTTCTCATACCCATTCTTAGACCCCTAACCTCCATCTTGTTTCAATTGCGTTCAATCGCCGTCCAACATGATTACATGGGCTCACAAGCAAGAACCCTCAAGGTGCGATTGCATACAAACACCCTTAACGGGAATTGAGCGAGAGATTGTGAACCCGAAAATGGAACTAAAAATGGAAATGGGATTGGGAGCAAAAAAAGAGATGTGAGCGAGATGTGATAGTGAGTCCGATGGCAAGCAGATGTAGCTGGTTAGCAAAGAGGTGGCGCGGGCGCGGTCAAAATGGAATGGTTTGGTCATTGCTTGGTGCATTGTTCAGCCCCCACCGGTAGCAAGCTTTTTGAACTTCTTGACAGCACGGCTGCATGAGGCCTTGCATGGGATGAGGCCCTTGTCGATGGCCCATGGGTGGTTGCGTAGGAAGCCCTCCCGCAGCACCCACAGCTTGAAGGTGTGGCGGTAGCGTGAGCACGCGTACAGCAGCATGGGCTGCAACAAGGGGCAGCAGAGGATGTGATGTGTGAGAGGCCCGCATTGATGCAATGACGTGTGGGGTTAAGTTGAGGCACGGAAATCGGCAAAGTGATTAATGACCGTCAATTTTGGGCACGTTCATGGGCCGTGGTCCCTGCCAACCGCACATATTTTCTCGCATCATACACCAGCCATGAGAGGTACTTGTCCTTCCGTTAACCTCTCCACCGTGCCCTACTCACGTTGAAGAGGTCGTAGTAGTTGAACTTCTCCTTGCGCCCGGCTTGGCCTTCGCTCTCGTGGCTTGAGCGGGGGTCCTTGCCCAGGGAGGCTTGCCACGCCTCCCATGCTAGGCGGCACTTCTTGTCCTTGAGCGCCGCCTCCTCGCCCTGCGGTGCATCACAAGGCCGGATAGCACAGTTGGTGAGATACTATCGAAATCCTTCCACAAAGAGTGCAAGTCGCGCCCACCGTCCCGAACCGAATTGTACCCTCCACATGCAATGCATTGCCATCAACCCTTCAGCACCATGCGCACCTTGGCGGTTTTCTTCTTGATTGATGTGGCGCGGCGCCCCGCCCTGGAGCGCGAGGGAGCCGCGGTGGTGGCGCGGCGGCGTGAGTGCGGCGGCATGGCGGCCGGCAATGAAGGAGGCGGCGTGGCGGCGGCCGAGGCGGGGGGCGGCACGGGAGGCGGCGTGGGTTCTTGCTTGACAAGCGAGGGTTCGGCGCTGCCCTCGCCACCAGTGGCCATGAAGAAGGGAGGGGGAGCGGTGGCGGTAGGCGATGGCGGCGCCTCGGGCTCTTGCTTGATGGCGGTGAAGGGTGGGGTGGGGGCGGCGGTGGCGAAGGTGTAGGCGGCGGTGTCGAAGGCAAAGGCGTCGGCCGTTGGCTCGGGCTCTTCTTCCTTGAGCGGTGCGAGGCGCGAGTCGGCGTCGTAGATGTCGTTGAGCGGGTCCTCAAAGGCGTCCCCCATTTCCAGGTCGGCGCTCAGCTCGACCTCCATCTGTGAAGGAGCGGGGGCGTGGGAAGGCGGGTGCAACCGATCAAATCAAGGGGTGTGCACCAAAAGTGGGCGGGGCGGGGTGGGGCGACGTGGCCACACAGGTGGACCTGGACCTGCCTTCCTGCCGCAGCCATTTGTGTTGCTGATTGCATGCTTTAAAGCTCTGCGCAACCGACAGCCTAAAAAGACTTTGATTCCGCCTTGGCGCCGGCTCAGGGCTGATGACTCACCAGGGTTGCCGGCAGCTGTCGGAGCGTCCGCAGGCCTTGCGATCCACACAAAAGTCGGCTGGGAGCGACCCTGGGCCTTGCCGGGTCGGCTGCCACAAGTGCGAAATGCTAGGGCCGCCCAAGCGCGGGCTTATATAGACCTTTAGCGCTCCCGGGTCAAATCCCGCGCGATCTTTGCGACGCCCGGTTTTCAGGCGGCCGCTGCGCGGCGCTGGGCAGGCCTGGGCGCAAGCACGTTTCTGGAGGGGGCGGGCGCCGCAGGCCGGCGTCTTTTAACTTTCATTATTTTCGTTTTCCAGCGCATGCAAGTGCCCAGGAAGCCGTGGGAGGGCGGGCGGGCAGCGCAGCCGGCGGTGCAGGGTTGCTCGGCCACCGCCCGAGCCCCACGGCGCTCCTGGCGCCGTGCAGGCCTCTCGGTAGCGGTGATCGCTCGTGCAGTGCGGCTGGAGCGCGAAACGGGGGGCTGCGAGATGGGCAGCCTGAGCCGCCGCCGCCGCCTCACCGGGCCGCCCAAGCGAGCCACCGAGCTGCGCCCCTGGTCTGAGCGGGCTAGCAGCGCGTGGGGAGCCGTCGTTGCACGCTCAATGTGACAATGCTTGCTGGTGGGTGTTCCTCACTTGTGCACTGCGGCCTTGGGTGCCACCGCCATGCACCTGCCCGCCCACGTTTGTCGGAGTCTGCCGCGTGCTTGCCGATCGCTCGCCGGCCTCGCACCCACTACTGATGTTGCTGCTGTGGGCAGTGCGGCAACTGACGACGCAGCTGGTTGCCACTTGCGGCTCGTTCAGTGTGTATTGAGCAGCCCATGTTTGTGTGCCGGCGGACCCATTGAGTAGCACCGAGCGCAGCCCACACTTCCGCGGAGTTCCACGGAGTTCCGCTGACCGCACCGGCGGTTGCGGAGCAAATTGAACAGCCCGAGGTGTTGTGTCTGACTCGTGATGGGGGGTGGCAGCCAGCTGTTCCTAGCTCCTCCCACGCATGCAGGTGGGGATACATGGCCCGCATCACGCTCTATCTTAGACCCTTGCCTGGATGCGATTGCGTGTAGCGGCGGCGGCGCGGAGGCCGATGGCACAAGCGCTGCAGCGGCGCCGCTAGTGCGAGGCAGGCTGGGAGCGGCCTGCTTCCCAGGGCAGAGTAGCCCAGCACTTGGTGGTAAGCATGATGAGCACAGGCCAACCTGGGCCTGCAGTTGAGAGCGGGCGTGTGCTGCCCTGCTGGGCGGCGGCGGCAGAGCACGACGGTGTGGGCTCCTGCTGTCTCTCCCGTGCGGTACAGGCTCTCCAGCGCGATCAGGGTCGGGTAAAGGGGCTTGCGAGCGGGCAGAGGCCGGCGCTGGGCCGGGGCCTGGGCGTTCGGCGGCCTGCCGGCCGCGCAGCGGCCGGCGCCCGGCTCAGCGAGTGCGGGCAGCTAGAGGCAGGCGGCAGTGCCGGGCGCGCGGCTGCTGCCGCGCTTCCCTCGCCTGGCGCCCCGGCAGCTGGGTGGCGGCGGAGGCGAGCGCCGCCCCCGCGACCGACCAGCTGCGTGGGCTGGTGGCAAAAGTAGCTATGGAATGTTGTGTGTGTGTGTGTGTGTGTGGGGGGGGGGGGGGGGGCATTGTGCCAGCAGTGTTGGCAGCAGGAGCGGCAGCCGCGGCAGCGCTCGGGTGGGTGAGCGGATATCCGGCCGAGTGAGTTCAACAAGCCAGCCATGCCAGCAGGGAAGATCCAACACTGCTGTCGCAAGTGGGAATAGCACAGGGGGCTGGATCCACCGGGTATGAGACGGGGTGGTGGCCGCACGCAGGCGAGGGGAGGTAGCTGAGGCGGGGCCTGTATGGACAGCGTCTCCAAGGCTGCCGAGGGTGCCCAGACCGCCCAGGGGTTATTTTCATTGACCAAAATAATCAGGAGGGGCCCCAGCGCGCTCCGCGGCGCCGGATCGGGCCAGCATGACATGTGGCACGCGCAGCGAGCGGCAGCGCGGCTGCAGGAGGGCGCATGCGCGAGGGCTACACCGCCCTGCGCTGCCTGGAGCCAACTCGGCTGGGACGCTCCCCAAGCGCTCCAGAGAGGCAGCAGACGGCAACTGAGCGGGCTGCAGGCCGCCTGCGCCGCCCTGGCTGCAGGGGCGGTGGCAGTCAGTAGCCTGCGACGGCCATGGTTGTTAAAGTAAAGAGTGCGAGCAGCGCAGCATGCTGCCAGCCGTGTTGCCTACCTGCAGCTGGATCGTGGAACCTGGGGGCGGTGCAGCTGGGCCGCCCAAGATGCTGTTTCTGTCTTGCAAAGAAGCGTTGGCCAGCCTGTGCGAGCCAGGCAGAATGCATGTGCTGGTACAAAGGCGGCGTGAGGGGCGGTGAGAGTGCGTCTGCTGGCCGCTGGCAGCTGACCATGCTGCAAGGGCATGGCACATCATGAGCACAAGTCGTTGGGGTGCGCGCTGTGCCGCAGTCGAGGCACTCTCAGCTAAGGTTGCTGCTAAGGACCGCCCATGGCGACCGCAGCCCACAGCGGCAGGCTGGCGGCATGTTGAAGAACACAAAAGCAACAGAATGTTTCTGAGGTTCCCTGTCAGCAACATGGTGCGGGCCTGGTATGCTTGGGGTACTCGGCGGCAGGGAAGGCGCCCCGCCTTGGCAACCGAAGGGGCGACAACCCGCACGAGACGTGCGGGCAGGTCGAAGCCATATCCAGCTCAGTGCATGCCACGTGTCCAGCAGCAACCATTGCCACTACATTTGTGGTGCCACCAGCATGCAGGCATCCAACTTCGAGCTGTCCAGTTTGCTGCAATGGCCATCAGCCGAGTCGGCCCCCACTGCCGGCACCCAGGAGGCGGACGGTGGACTGCCGCCCTGGGAGGCCGCCACGCGGCTGCAGCTGCTCTCATTTGGTGCCAGGCACATATGTCATTCCCGGGAAAAGCAACAGCGACACGGGGTTTAGAGCAGCGCAGCTGTCTGCCGTCGGGCGGGCGGGCGGGCGGGGGCTTCAGGCCAATGGCGGTGGTGGGTTTGGCGGGAGGCCGGTTGGCCCACTCTGGGTTGGCAGGGAACAGCTGATGCATAGGAGAGGAGGTGAGAAGGTAGTGTGGCAGCAAGGGCAGTTGCGGCTGGGAAGCATGGGTGACGCCGGAACCTCCGTTCGGCAAGGCTCGTCTGATCTGTTGGGGGTTCATGCAGCCTGCTTGCTGGGCTTGTGTGGGTGGAAGCTCATGAATACTACCGTTGCGCATGCCTGCCGTAGTTACGTGACCAGGTTTCGTAGCTTGAAGGCACCCGCCGTTGGATGGACCAGATACTGGATGGACTGGATGGACCAGTTTTTTCACAACCTAAGGAGGGTGAAATCAAAATATTTGGGGTCAAGTCAAAGTTTAGTATGCATAAATAATGCTTAGGAGTTTAGTATGCATAAAGTTTAGTATGCATAAATAATGCTTAGGACGCGTGCTCTCACCGTTGGTGCAGCAGGCCGAGCACAGGTCTTTGGATGCTGTGCAGGGCGTGTACAGCTGTGTGCACGTGGAGAATTCCATGGCCAAGTCAATATAGACTTGCAAGAGCCCGGTCTCGACCTTCTAGCGGCGGCGGCGGCGGCGGGGAGCTCGAGGCGGCCGGCTGCAAATCCATCGGACCAGTGAGGGCTTTCGTACTGTTGCGTGTTGTACCCAAAGCATTTGGGCCGCGCGGCAGCATGTACAGCGCGCCCCCGGTCCCAGCTGCCCAATTGCCGGCGCTAAGTCGCAGTCATGCACGTGAATCAAGAATTATGCAGACACAGCAGAAACTGTGACGCAACAATGAGCTTTACACTGGCGGCGGCGCAGCTGCACCGCCGCTGGTCAGCTGTCCCGCCGCCACTGAACGGCCTGCTGCCTGGGCTGCCTGCACCACAGCATGTAGTTTACACTCGAAAGGTCAGGTACAAGGAACAGAATACAAGGAGGCACACCGGGGGGGTTGGATGCGCCCACAGCCGGGCGCTCGACACTCACAAATCAGGGAGTAGGGTGGGGCACGCACAAAGCTAGTGCGCTGCACGGGGAGGGCTGCAAAAGCACACCGGGGGGTTGGATGCGCCCACAGCCGGGCGCTCGGCGGCTCGCAAATCAGGAGCAGGGTAGGGCGCCTGCCTGCCTCACTGCGGCTACATAAAGTCCCGCAGCGACCGCTGCCCCGCGATTGGCTGGTGCGGCTTGAATTTCTGCTTGCTCCGCTTCCTGGGCGGTCCAGCCTGCTGCAGCTGCAGGTGCTGCTGCTGCGGTGGGGCCGGCACAGCGCCAGCGCCGGGCAGTGCGGCGGCAGCGCCAGCCTGCTGCTGCTGCTGCTGCGCGGGAGGCGGCGGCAGGGCCACCTGCTGCTGCTGTGCTGGAGGCGGCAGAGCACCAGCGGCGGGCAGTGCGGCGGCGGCGCCAGGCTGCTGCTGCTGCTGCTGCTGCTGTGCTGGAGGCGGCGGCAGGCCCACCTGCGCCGCCTTGCTGGTGCGCTGCCGCTTGCTGGGTGGCTCTGCTGCCGCTGCAAGCGAGTGGGTGGCATCAGAGGTTGTATCAATCAAAGTATGTTTGAAGCAGTTAGATATTGCTAGACAGTTACAGCAGTGCAAGCTGGCTAGAAAGCAGTAAATGCAGCGGCTGGTGGCAGCAACTGGCTGCAGACACTTGAAACAATACCGGCTGCTCACCATTGGAGGCAGCCCGAGTGTCGTTGCGAGCACAGGCGGCGGTGCCGCTGGGTGCATCACCTGCAGATTGGAATGAGGTGGAAGGCAGAGAGGCGGTGAGGAAGACCTGGTTGAGTGCCTCAGTTAAGTGCATGCATTAGTGGCTGCTGGTGGGACGGCGGATGAAAACGCAAGGCACATGATACGCTGCCTTGCAGCGTGACTCACCGCCGGCGATGCTGCCGCTGGGCTGGCCTGCAGCAGCAGGTGCCGCCTGAGCGGTAGGCATGGGGGCTGCAGGCGCCTGCACACCAGCCGCAGCTGCTGCCGCCGCTCCGCTGCCCTTGCCCCGCCCGCTGCTGCCCTGCCTGGGCTTCTGCAGGGCAGCGTCCTTGGCATCCTCCGCTGCCTCACGCTCCTGCTGCCGCTGCTGCACAGCTGCCGCTATGGCCTCATGCGGCGGCGGCTGGCCCTGCGCCACCGCCACCTGCGAGGGGCTGTGCTGCTGCACGATGGGCGCGCTGGCCATCACCAGCAGCTCCTGCCCCACCGCCAGGCTGTCCAGCCCTGGGATCTGCCGCACGCGGTCGTCCACAGTGTCCAGCCGCACGCGCTGCAGCGCGGCGCCGCAGATGCCACCGCTGGTGCCGGGCTGGCACAGTGCCGGCTGCTGCTGCTGGCCACCGATCTCCACAGCGTGGCTGCCAATGCCAGACAGCGTGGTGGCGCTGCCCAGCAGCAGGCCGGCCGCCGCGCAGCCAGGGGGGCCGCAGAGGTACACCTGCTGCCCAGCTGTGAGGCGGATGCGCCAGCTGTACGCTCCGGCCAGGTCGGCTGTGGCGCAGCACAGCTCGGGCATGGTGGCAGGGAAGGAGGAGGCGCCTGCGTTCAGCACCTGTTGGGAATGAACAGGGGAAGAGAGGCGTGGATAGTCTTAGGCTTGATGTTGAACAGCATGGCTGGCGCGGTGAGTGAAGGCGGACCACTCGCACAGCAAACGGGCTTGCAAGGCACTGACCAGCCCATGATCAACACTCCACAAGCCTGATAGACAGCTTGCCTGGTGGATGCACTCTGACAGCGAAAAGGACTCCACAATGGTGTCGCACATGCCCTTGGTGTTGCTGCACAGCGCGCACAGCAGCTCCTGGGGCCCAATCTGCATGCCAAGAGCGGTGGAACAGCGTGGCGGGAGCAGCGGTCGGCGGTGTGCATGCTGTCGAGCTGTGTGCGGCAAAATGGCGCTGCAGGTGCGGCTCTACTATAAGCGCGGTGGTTGCATGCATGATCCTGTCTTGTCCAGCTGGATGAAGTTGCTCAGCACGCCACGGCAGCCCCAGCCTTCCTGCCACCGTGTCCGCTCACCTGCCGCAGCGGATCCGCTAGCTTCACGTTGAACTTGAGGCGCAGCAGGCGCTCCGGCTGGAAGCTGTAGGCGGTGACCTTCAGCTTGCGGGTGCCCTTCTGGCCGTCGATGAAGCGCAGGTCCATGATGTGGGCGGCCGGCAGCAGCAGGCGGATGATGCCCTCAATCTGCATCGCAGTGCGCAGACAGGTAGGCAGCGGGTGAGATTGTTTTGCAGCCCAATGCAGTGCACCCCATCCCTGGAGTTGCAGCACAAGCTCACATCACTGTTTGCGCAGCAGCTCACAAGGCAGCTCACCACTCAGCGGCCAGTGCATGCACGACATCCAACTGCTGCAGCTGCCACCCTCACCTCATCGCTGGAGGGGAAGCATTCCTCTGCCACCGCCCGCGTTTCTGCGCAGGGGTGCGCCCGCAGCGCAGCCAGGCAGGCGTCTAGTGCCGCCTTGGAGCCCACGGCGCTGCGCAGGGGCTCCCCGGCCAGCAGCGCGGCATCCCACATCTGCGATGAAGGTCGAGAGGGTGCACCAGTGCTTTTGACAGGGGCATAGCTACAAAGATGCCAGCAGCTCTTGGGCCAACACAACAGGTGCCGCTGCACATGCAGCCCTGTTGCCCAGCAAACGCATGGGCCAATGCCGCCAGCTCACCATGAGCGGGCGGGCGGGCAGCGGGATGTGCGGTGCCGACTGGCGGGTGTGTGCCGCCACCACAGCCAGCAGGTCGTGGGCCTCGGCCGCCATGTCCTGCAGCGCCTGGATGGCTGCCGGGCAGGCAACCACCCAGGAGTCAGTCGAGGACACTTTGGCCTTGGCGCCGGGTGGGGCTTCAGGGTCGCGCACGGCGCAGGGCGCTGGGGACTGCAGCGCCTGCGCAAAGACTGCCACCAGCCGCGCCTGGTGCGTGACCTTGCCTGCAACGGGCGAGGCGGTAGGAGGCAGGGTCAGGCTGAATGGCAGGCACGAGCGGCGGCTGTGTTTAGGGACTTTGCCACTGCGGCCTGTGCTGCCCGAGGCACAGCACTTTGGGAAAGAACACATTGATGCAGGAGCAGGCAACATGTGTTGTGCCAACACTTAACCCAACCTGAGCCATCCGCACCCCTCACAACTTGCCACGCACCTGCTGCTTGGCGGGGCCCGTCAGCACCAGCGGACCGCAGCAGCAGCTGGTTCCGGTCGTGAGTGCTGGTGTTGTTGCTGCGGAAGTTGGCGGCATCGGCGCACAGCACCTCGATGCCGGGGGCCAGGAACCGCACCACTTTTTTGGTGTGGGCCTGGCCCAGCATGGCCAGCGCCTTGGCGTTGTCCACGTAGCTGAGGGCAGGGTGGCAGAGAAGGGAGGACGTTGAATGCCTTGATCAGACAGCACCGCAACTTGGAGACAGCCCCTGCGCCCAGCAGTGTGCAAGCAGGCGGCGCTGTGGCAGAAAGCTGCTCCCCTTCAGTCCACACTCCCATGTCAAGCCGGCCCAAACCCCGCTAGTTCACTCACGCCTCGCCGTCCACGAAGGAGATGGCCCACTTGTTGGAGTAGGACCGCGTGTGGTGCACTGCCTTGAAGCCCAGCAGCTTGAACCGCCCGATCATCACCTACAGTTGGGGGTTGGAGAGCATCCCACAGCGGCAATGTAAGTGGTGCGGCGCAGCCAGCTGCAACAAGGGCAGGCGGCAACCCCAGACCAGCAAGCCGGTGCGATGGAGCTGCGTGAATGCATGTGCAGTGCACAGCCATCCTGCCCCCACCCGCCACACCCAACTTGGCAACTGCGAGCAGCGCACCTCGGAGCAGAAGTAGGACACAGCCAGCTCCCCCTCGGGCACGTCATAGCGGATGGCCAGGGCGCCGCAGTCAACCAGGCGGTACACGGTGGCCACCTTGCGCAGCGACAGCAGGTGGATGGCGGCGGCGCCCGCTTGGAACACCAGGGCCAGATGGTAGGGGGGCCGGTGGGCGGCGTGGAAGGCAGCCTCCAGCGCCGCGTCAAACCTGTGAGAGGGATGGACAGGGAGCCGGCATACCTCAGCAAGGGGTGCAGCACTCGAAAATGTACCAGCAGAATGCAACTGCTTGCACTGCACCAGCTGCAGTGGCAGTGAGGGCTGCGGTAGCAGGCCGGTGCAACCCCAATCTGCTGGCCGAGCCACTCCCACCCCTACCAGGCACTCACAGGCGCAGCAGGGCGGTCACGTGGTGCGAGCCGGACACGGCCAGGCGGGACAACTGCACCTGGCCATCAGCGCTGCGCCGGCTGGCGCAGGGGCGGGGCAGCGTGATGCCCCGGGCTGTCATGCCGGGCCGCAGGTCGGCCTCCAGCATCTCGACCAGCTCTCGCGGCTTGGCCACCACACTCCACACGGCGTGCCCCTGCATGGAATGGGGCATGGGGACGAGAGCGACTTCTGCACAACTGTAGAAGGAGCCGGCGCATGCGGCCGGCTGGGGCTGGTAAATGCAGGCGGCAGGCGGCGAGGCTGGCAGCGCCCAGGGCCATGCTGGTTTCAGTTTGGGCAGCACATCAGCGCCCAGGCTGTCATGCCACGATGGCCACCTCAGCACAGCAGCCAATGCAGCGCTCACCACTCCCAGCATGCGGGACAGGATGCCCTCTCCCAGGGTCCGGTAGAACGAGCCATCGCTGCCGGTGAAGCCCAGCGGGCGCAGCGCCCGGGCAATGGGGTCCACGCCATCTAGCCTGCGCGGTAGGAAGACAGGGGCCAGATGGGTGAGTGTAGGGGCCAGATGGTTGAGTGTGTTGGTGCGGCCGCATGCATCTGGTGGGAGGACCCTCACCGCCCTTCATGCAAGCTGTGATAAGGCTAGCAAACCAGCCCACCCTGCTATATGCCGCACGGCGCACGGCGACTGAGGCTCATACACGCACGGTGATTGTAACAGAGAGAGGCGCAGCGCTGTGGCCACTCACTGCTGCGTGAAGCTGGTGTCCACGTTGTGCGACTTGGGCGTCTGTTGCACATTGCGCCGCCACAGCTCCAGCACTGCCGCAGCCCATGTCGTCAGCCGCACCGAGTACGTGGTGCGGGCGCGGGAGGTGTCGAGCTGGGTGACCACCTCCAGCTTGTACTCACTGCGGCAGGGGCCATCAAGGAGATTGAACAAGGGCCAAGTTAGGTAAGCGCAGTCCAGCCGGAGAGGAGCCTGCAGGCGGGGCGCGGGGTATGAACAAAAGCACCAGCCAACCAGTTCGTGGGTTGTAGAGCATCCTGCTGACACCCCAGGGTGCAAACCCCGCACCGCACCTGTCCTGCCGCAGCACCCCAAAGTTGTACAGAAAGTAGAAGATGGAGGTGATGTCAAATGTCTGAATGTGCAGCCCCACAGCTGGGCGGCTGCCGGGCACAAAGAAGTAGTCGCCCCAAAAGTCGCCCACGGTGGGCAGCAGCGCCGCCAGGTTGCGCGGGTCGCGCACGTCCTCCACCGTCAGCGGGGTGTGGCCCTCTGCGAGGCATGGAGCAAGAGTGGTAGGGCGCAGGTGAGCACGAGCAAGGTGCAAATGCTCAGGCAAGCCAGCAGCTGCCCGCAAGCACACCTGCATCACTTGCCCCCACCCAGCTGCCGTCACGGGCAGCCAGCCCCTTCGCTGGCCCTCCAGCCTCCCAAACACATCAACACACACTTGTCATCAAGCCCTGCCGCACCCGTGAGCGCGGCAATCTGGTCGCCAAACTCGGCCCGCAGGTCCAGCACGGTGACGGTGGTGAAGCAGTGCGGCGGCGCGCGCGGAGCACCGTCCTCCTCCTCGTGCAGCGCCTGGAACTTCTCCTCGCCCTCCGCCTCCTCCTCGCCGCCATCTGAAGCAGTGCGGAGGCAAGGGACAAGGAATGAGGGTGCCAGGCACCAGCGGACCCGCAGAGGCCGCCGGCGGCGCCGCAGCTAGGCGGCGGCGACCAGGGCCGCAGCGGACGGGGGCACTGCGATGCTGCCCGAGATCGACGCACCACCGTCATCGGCACAGGCGGGTTGCAAGGGCTGCAGCAGCGCTGCGCGGCTAGAGGATAAGCCTGCCGGGCCGCTGGCCGGCTGGCCCTGCTTGCAGGCTGTCCCATGCAGTAGACAAGGAGAAGCACAAGTCGATTCAAGGCAGCAAGCCGAGCCAACGAGACCTGGAAGCTCAGCGGCGGCGCAGGCGGCAGCACACAGCGCCCGGCACCTGGTCATCCAATCGAAGGCACCGCAGCAGACCCCTGAGAGTCAGCAGTGCCTCCCTCATCCCGCCGTGGCATGGTAGCCGCAGTAGCACACATTCCTGCAGCACCCACCTGCAGCGCTGCCGCCAGCAGGACTGCCAGCCGCCTCGTCCGCCGCTGCCTTGGCTGCGGCGGGGATGGTGGGCAGGTGGGCAAGCGGTGCCATCAGGTCGCTGCAAGGAGCTTGAACTTCTGTGCAACTGCACCAGCAAACTGCATACATTCGCGTCCACATTTCTCGCAGCACTTAGCCTTAACCAGACTCACCCGCCGCCATGCACTCTTCAAAGGTCGCCTCCGGGTGCTCCAGCGAGTGGTTGCACGCTGCCGCCAGCTCGCTCACGTGCAGCAGGCTGGTGTATGCCGCATAGTGCAGCAGGCACTCGTGCACAAACTCGGGGGAGCCCCACATGTAGTGCGTCACTGGGCGCAGCTGCAGGGCAGAGGAGAGAAGGAGCAGGGCGGGTGTGATATATTAGGGCAGGAAGCATGAGGGCAGTAAGCAGGAGGGGTGCAGGCGCAAGGCTGCCCATTCAAACCCCGGCGCACCGGGTGCAGCGGCAGCTGTGGGGCCTGCTGCTTGGGCAGCGTGCCGGCGGCCCGTAGCTGCAGGTCGTGCACCATCTCGACACCGCCGCGCAACGCTGTCCGGGCCAGCCGCTCGTTGAGCGGGTGCGTCAGCTCGCCCGCCGCACGCATGGCCGCCTCGCGGGTGCGGCCATCTGGAGCGAAGCACACCAGGCTGGCATGCTTGTACGCTTGCCACCACCTGCATGGAAGATACCAAGAGCAGGCGGGAGGGCGTGGAGCAGGGCAGGCACGAGGGAGTGGAAGGGGCAGCGGCGGCGGCAGCAGCGGCGGCTGCGTTTGAATGGTGGCGGCAGCGGCAGGCGGCGCCCGCCAGCGGAGGCGCTGGCACTCACGGGCGTGCTCCGGCCACCAGCTGCACCTCCTGGCCAGCGCCCTCCAGGCTCTGCACCGTCGCGGCCACCAGGCTGCCCAGTTCAGTGCTGTTCGCCGCCGACAGCCGCACTACCGCCAGGACGCCAGAGCTGCGGGCGTGCCGCAGCGCCTCTGCGGCCTGCACATCACCCCCGTACTTGAGCCGGTGCTGGGGCGTGAGGAAGCCCGTCCGCAGCGCCATCCCGCGCTCGGCCGGTTGTGCCTCGCGCCTGCTGGCCCCGGCGGCCCGCTGGATCGGCGCAGAGGTTGGCAAGAATGATGGGACGGGGCGGTGCGCGGCACAAGGCTCTGGGCGGGAAGGGCCATGCATGGCGGGTGCCCCTCGTTGCCTTCCAGGGGCGCACGCATCCGGCCATGCCGGCGCTGATCCATGAGGCATGTATCAATTGCAGGTGGTGTGGGTAGCCTGCAGCCTGCCCCGAGCGCCGTGCGCGCCCAGCCGCGGGCGAGCGGGGCGCAGGATGGGCCCCAGCGCGCGCTCGGCGGCGCCGGATCGGGCCAGCAGGACATGTGGCACGCGCAGCGAGCGGCAGCGCGGCTGCAGGGGGGCGCAGGCGCGAGGGCTACACCGCCCTGCGCTGCCTGGAGCCCAGCTGTGCTTGGGACGCTCCCCAAGCGCTCCAGAGAGGCAGCAGACGGCAATTAAGCAGGCTACAGGCCGCCTGCGCCGCCCTGGCTGCAGGGGCGGCGGCCTCTGGCGGCGGGGGCCAGAGGCGCCGCCATGGTCGGCAGGGGCGGCAGCCCCGGCGGATGCACTTGCGATGGACCAGCACAGCAAACCACACAGATATGCACAGCATGTCGCAGGAAGTGGCATGGTTGATGGTCCTTGCCAGCCGCTGCTGCGGTGTGAAGATGAGAGAGAGCGGCACCGCAACCCCAAGTGCCTTCCGGCACAGGTGCAACCCGTTGCAGCAGTGCAGCCAACAAGCAGGCAGCATGCATCTGTGGGGGCTCACAGAGGGCACGTTGGTAGCGCTCCCTCCCTACAGCGGCAGTGAAGCAAGAGCGCTTGTACGTTCACACACTCGACACATCTCTGCTTGCTGAACGTGCCTGTCAAGCACTGTTGGGTCGCCATCTAATGCACATGCATTTCACGCATGGACATGCTTTTGCCAACCCCGTTGCGTTCCCAGTCAACACACCACCAGCCAGCCAGCCAGGCAACCAACCAGCCTGACTGTGCGCACAGTGCAGTTGGGTTGCCCTACTACCGCAAGTGTGGGCCATTCTCTGGAGGCATGCCACCGGGCCCGCTGGCCGCATCCTTGCCTCCCGCCAGCGCCGCTCGATGCCACCCGTTGTCGCAGTGCAGCTGCTGAGCACAGCAGCATGCTGCCCTTGGGTTGCGGCTTGTGGCACTGCTGGCGTGCAGGTGCTGCCGGCGTATCTGGACACCATCTCAGTGCGGCAGGAGGGCAGGACGGTGTGCCACACTGTGTGGGCTCTTGCTGGCCCTACCGCGCCACGCAGGTTCTCCCATAGCGATCACTGCACGGCTTAAGGGGCTTGCAAGCGGGTAGCGGCCGGCACTGGGCCGGTGCCGGGGCGTTCGGCATCCTCAGCGCGTACGGGACGGCGTGCGCAAGCTGGTGCGCGGCTGCTGCCGCGCTTCCATCGACTGGCGCCTCCGCAGCTGGGCGGCGGCAGCGACGGCAGCGCCGCTGCGGCGATGCCGGCCCGCCGGCCGCCGGCCAGCCGGCCAGCTGCCTGGGCTGGTTGGCGAAGTAGCTCTGGAATGCTATAATGGGAGGTGGGGTGGCATTGGGGCAGCAGTGCTGGCAGCGTAGCGGCAGCCGCGGCGGTGGCATGATCCACAGTAACTCGGGCCAGCACTGCTGGTCCAAAGCAGTGCTGGCAGCAGCATGCTGGCAGCAGCAGTCGCGGCAGCGGGTGGGTGGGCGGAACTCCCGCAAGTGAGCTGTTTAGCAAGAGGCATGCCCAGCAGGGCATGCCCGATACCGCTGTAGCAGGCCTAGGTGGCATGACCGGGTCTGAGACGGGGTGGTGGCCACAGCAGCTAGACAGCGCACCCAAGGCTGCCAGACCGCCCTGGGGATGTTTCCGTGTGTGCAAAACGAAATGAAACGCTGAGGACGCACACATGTGAAGCACGCTGAGGACGCACACATGTGAAGCACACTGAGGAAGCACACATGTGAATGCTAGCCTGCTGCTTGGCATGGCATGACAGGGGGGGCTAATGATGATGATGCCGTGGATGGGCAGTCAATCAGTGTGATCGACTGCCAGCAGGGCACACTGCTGGGCTGGGCGGCCTGCAAGTTGATGGGGCCCAGTTTGCAGTCGCATCACTGAATGAAGTGATGCAAAAAGAAATAAAAGCTTAGGAACCCGGAAAGGGACTCCAACCTGGGACTCCAACCTGGGACTCCAACCTGGAAGCCTTAGGACCTCCTGGAAAGCTTAGGCCTCCTGCCAGCTGCATGCTGCCATGCTTCAACAGCCAGCTGGACTCAAAGAACACAGCCACGTCCTCAGGGGTGCAATCCAGCACTGTCACTCCGCCGCGAGCGCTGCTGCGGGCAGCCATCCATGCTGTGAACTCGGCCGTCACGCTGCTAGCTGCTGCTAATTAGTTTAATTATAAGGATTGGCATGGACAGCCTCGGTTGCTGCCTGCCGGCTCAGGCTGCCTGTGAACTCCATCGCCACGTCAGCTGCACTGATGGGAGCCGCCTGAGGTGCTGCTGGCCGCTGGGACAGCAGTGCTGCTGCCATGCGGGCCCGCTGGCTGAAGGCATGCAACGCATCAGATGATGCTGTGGCCAGTAGCGGCACATGGCTGCCGCCCTATAGCATGGCATGAGACAGGTTGGGAGGTTGGTATGACGATGTGTATTTGAGAGCAGTTGTCTTGCCAGGGCAAGCCAACTGGATAGGTTGGGGAGGTTGGCAGGGAGAGAAGTCAGCGCACATGGGCAGGCTCTGCCGCCTCTCTTCTCTTCCCAACGCTCATTCTTATTTGGCTTGCCCAGCAAGCAGCAAGCATGTGAATGCTAGCCTGCTGCTTGGCATGGCATGACAGGGGGGCTGGGGATGATGCCGTGGATGGGCAGTCCTGGTGGCCCTGCTGTGCTGGGGACCTGCAGGTTGATTTCAGGCCAGTTTCATGGCGGCCGCATGCACTGAAGCCTCAATTTGAGGGGTGATGCAAAAGGAAATCAAAACCAAAACCAAGGAATCAAAATTGGGAAGTCTTCGAAGGACGCACCCGGAATCGAACCAGGGACCCTTCGCTCTGCAGGCGAATGCTCTACCTCTGAGCTATACGTCCTTTTACGTCTCAGGGGATGGCTGCGGTGCAATTCTGGTTTTTACAACAGAGCGCAAAACTGTCTCCTCGTCTCCCAATCGGCGACAGCGGTTCATCCTTCCTTACTGCAGCCCCCCGCCGCCTGCGGCCCAGCCGCGCCCTCAG
>VFQQ010002980.1_pt1 | contig 17512 bp, 17 predicted proteins | sample 3512341 | NCBI WGS metagenome assembly VFQQ01 (sample SAMN10412373, study PRJNA504923) | tailings metagenome | isolation source: Relicate 2 Philex TSF1 revegetated site | place: Philippines: Tuba, Benguet | collected 2017-08-29 | reverse complement strand
TCGGGGCCATTCTGGGATAAATCCATGGACAAGCCTGCAGGACAGCTCAGCCGCCGCGCATTGCTCTCCTTGATGGGGGCGGTGGGCGGTTCGGCCTTCCTGTACGACGCGATGACGTCGATGGGGTATGCCGAAACCTCGCCCTATAAAGGCCCGGTCAAGCTCGATGGCGGTGCCAAGGGCGGCAGCGTCGTCATCATCGGCGCGGGGCTCGCGGGCCTCACTGCGGCGATGGAGCTCACGCGCGCCGGCTACAAGGTCCAGATCCTCGAATACAACAACCGCATCGGCGGCCGCCAGTGGACCATCCGTGGCGGCGACAGCTTCACCGAGCTCGGCGGCGCGACGCAGACCTGCGAATTCGCAGACGGCGTCTATATGAATGCCGGCCCTTGGCGCATTTCGCATCACCACAAGGCGATCTTCGATTACGCCCGCCAGCTGAACGTGCCGATGGAGCCGTTCATCGAGAAAAACTATAACACGCTGCTGCATTCCACGGAACTCTTCGGCGGCAAGCCGCAGCGCTACCACAATGTCGTCAAGGATTATCAGGGCCACATCGCCGAGCTGCTGGCCAAGTCCAGCCAGCAGGCACGCCTTGACGGCCTGGCGACGGAGGACGACTCGCAAATGCTGCGCGAGGTCCTCAAAAACTGGGCCGGCCTCGACAAGGATCTGAAATACGTCAAAGGCCCCGACAGCTCGAAAATGCGGGGCTTCGAAAGTGCCGACTTCGCCGCCGGCACGCGCACCCCGTCCGATCCGATGTCGCTGGTCGATGCGCTGAAGATCATGACGCAGTCCAATCTCTGGACTGTTTCCAATCACGATGGGGTCCGCGATCTGCAAAACCCCATGTTCCAGCCCGTCGGCGGCATGGATCGCATCTCGCACGCCATGCACGAAAAAGTGCCGGGCGTCGTTCATCTCAACACCAAGGTCGTCAAGATCGCGCAGTCCGATACTGGCGTCACCGTCACGTATGAGACGGTCGGCAAGGGCGATGAAAAACGCGAAGTGAGCGCCGATTGGTGCATCTGCACCGTGCCGCTCACCATCGCGGGCCAGATGGATATTCAGGTGTCCGGCCCAGTGAAGGCCGCGCTCGATTCGATGTCCTATTTCGCTTCGGTGAAGGTCGGGCTCCAGTTCAAGCGCCGCTTCTGGGAAATCGACGATTCCATCTTCGGCGGCCTCAGCCACACCAATCTGCCCATCCGCTCCATCGGCTACCCGAGCTACGGTCTCAACGGCACCGGCAAGGGCATGCTCTATGGCGCCTTCAATTTCGGCCCCTATGCGCTGGAATTCTCCAGCCTCTCGCCTGCCGAGCGCGTGAAGCAGGCCGTCGCCTACGGCCAGCAGATCCATCCGCAATACAAAGACGAATTTGAAAACGGCGTCTCGGTCGCCTGGCACCGCATGCCGTTCTCGCTAGGCTGCGGCGCGAGCTGGAACGAGGAAAAGCGCGCTCAGCATTTCAAGCCGCTCTACGAGATGGATAACCGCATCGTCTTCGCCGGCGAGGCCGTCGCCGCTGCGGTCGGCGGCTGGCAGGAGGGCGCGATCCTCTCCGCCCTCGATGTCGTCACACGCATCCACCAGCGGGTGCACGCGTGATGCGCGCGATCGTCCTCACCGGCCTCGTCACCGGCTTCGTCACGATGCTTGTCGCCCACGGCGCGCTGCAGGCGAGCGAACTCGCTCCCACAGATGAAACCCGCGCCGTCAAGCAGGATGGCTATGCCACCACCGATGGCGCCGCGCTTTACGCGGTTACCTGCCAGGCCTGCCACATGGCGGACGGGCAGGGCGCCATCGGCGCAGGCGCATATCCAAAGCTCGCGAACAACGAAAACCTCGAAGATCCCGGCTACGCCATCACCCTCGTCGTCAATGGCTACAAGGCGATGCCGTCCTTCGGCCGCCAGATGGACGATGCCCAGATCGCCGCGGTCATCACCTATATCCGCACGCATTTCGGCAATGCCTATGCCGAGCCCGTCAGCCCTGATGACGTGAAGGCCATGCGCCCATGATCCTGAAATTCTTGAATCGCGCCGCCGCCTTGCTGCTCGCTGTCTCCCTCGCGGCGTGCCAGTCCTTCCCGGGCGGCGGCGCGGCCTCGTTGGTCCCAGAGCCCGCGTGGGCGGAGGTCAAGCCGCACGTTTTCCTGCGCTATCAGGTGACGGGGCAGGGGCCGAGCACGGTGGTCCTCATCCACTATGCCAGCGGCGCGCTGGAAGCCTGGGACGAGGTCATTCCCTATCTCGAAGCGAAGGGCCGAACGATCGTCCGCTACGACGTGCGCGGCGCCGGCCTCTCCACCAAGATCCGCCAGCCAGTGACGATGGCGGATATGACCGGCGATCTCGACGCGCTGCTCACGAAGTTGAATGTCACCGAGCCCGTCGTCCTCGTCGGAGATACGCTCGGCGCCACCATCGCGATGCAATACGCCGCTGACTATGCCGACAAGGTCGCAGGCGTCGTCGCGCTCAGCCCCACCGCACATTTCGAACCGCAGCCGAAATTCCTCGAGAAGTTTCCAGATCCCCTCGCCCCCGGCGCGGCCATCGCCTCGCTGGCCGACAAGGGCTTCGATCCCACCGATCCAAAATCGGTTCATACCGGCCGCGTGAAGCAGCTCGACATGGCGTATCCTAAGGAACTGCGCACCGATCCGCGCCGCTTTTCGCGGTTCTACGGCATCTTCCAGTCGGCCGATCCCACCAGCGCCGCGATGGTCATGCGCATGGTCTACTCCACCGGCTTTGCGGATGTCTTCCCGCGCATCAAGGCGCCGGTGCTGATGGCTGGCGGCACGATGTTCGTGAAGCCGATGGATGGCTACCGCAAGCTCGCCGCCGCCATCCCCAATGCCAGCTTCGTCGAAATGAAGACGGGCCACTTCGCCTCCATCGAGTCGCCCGAACTTACCGGACCGCTCGTCGCCGATTTCCTGAACAAGCTCGGACGCTGAGGCCATCATGATCGCCCTCGCCAGGTTCACTGCCGCCTCCCTCGCGCTCGCCCTCTCCGCCGTCGCCGCCACGCCGGAATGGCTCACCGTCAACGACGTCAGCCTCCGTTACGAGGTGACTGGCGACGGCCCCAAGACAATCCTCTTCCTCCAGGAATCCAACAAGCCGCTGGAAATATGGGACGAGGCGATCAAGGGCCTCGCCGCGAAAGACCGCACGCTCATCACCTATGATCCGCGCGGCGTCGGCCTCTCCCAGAAAATCCGCCGCGCGCCCACGATGGATGAAAACGTCGAAGACATCGCGCAGCTCATGGCGGCGCTCGGCGTAAAGAAACCCGTCGCGCTCGTCGGCGTCGCGCTCGGGTCCTCCATCGCGCTGAAGTTCGCCGAGAAATATCCAGATCGCGCCGGCGCGATCATCGTCATCAGCCCCTCGGCGTTGCTCGTCGCGAAAGAACCGCGCAAGCGCATCAATCCGGCTATCGATCCGGCCGGCGCCATCGCGGCGGCGGAAAAGGCCGAGAAGGTTCTCTACCCGCCGGAGCTGCGCACGCACGCCGATCTCTACGAGAAATATAAGGGCCTGGAAGGCGCCAGCGATTTCGACAGCGAAGTCCTGCTCGAAACCCTCATCAACACCACGCCCTTCGCCGACGTGTTGCCCAAGATCACGACACCCACGCTCGTCGTCGCTACCACCAAATTCCTGCGTCCCGCCAAGGATGTGCAAGAGCTCGCGTCGAAACTTCCGAGCGGCGCCTATGCCGACCTCGCGACCGGCCATCACCCGTTCGTCCAGTCGCCGGAAACCGCCGTGCCGCTGGTCGACGATTACCTGAAGGCGCATGGCTTCTGACGCAGCCCTGAGTCCAGCCATCGCTCCGGCGCGTGCTTTCCTCGCGTCGCTCTACGAGTCTGCCGTAGCGCGCGCGACCGACATGTCGCATCTCATCCGCGCGCTGCCCGCGCCGCCCAACGGCCGCACCATCGTCATCGGCGCAGGCAAGGCGGCGGCGACGATGGCCCTCGCCGTCGATTTCGCCTGGCAAGCCCCGCTCGAAGGCCTCGTCGTCACACGTTACGGCCACGGCCTTGATTGCGGCCGCATCGAAGTCGTCGAGGCCGGCCACCCGCTGCCTGACGGGCAGGGTGCCGAAGCCGCCGCCCGCATCCTCGCGCTCGCCGCCAATGCCGGCGAAGACGACCTCGTCATCGCCCTCATCTCCGGCGGCGGCTCGGCGCTCCTCGCCCAGCCCGCGCCCGGCCTCTCGATGGACGACAAGCGCGCCACTACCGCGCGCCTTCTGTCCTCCGGCGCCTCGATTGCCGAGATCAACACGGTCCGCAAGCACATGTCGGCCATTAAGGGCGGACAACTCGCCGCCGCCGCATGGCCCGCGCGCGTCGTGACCTTCGCGATCTCTGACGTACCCGGCGATGATCCCGCCATCATCGCTTCCGGCCCCACGCTGCCCGACCCGACGACGCTCGCCGACGCGGTGCGCGTGCTCCGCCGTTACGCCGTCCCCGCGCCTGCCAACATGACGGAAACGCCCAAGGCCGATGATCCGCGCCTCGCGCGCACGAGCGTCGAACTCGTCGCGACACCGGCCAGCGCGCTCGCCGCCGCCGCCCATCGCGCCCGCCGCGCCGGCATCCGCCCGATCGTGTTGGGGGACGACATCGAAGGCGATGCGGAGGAGGTTGGCCGCGATCACGCTCGCCAGGCGCAGGATGCCGCGCGCGCCGGGCAACCCGTCCTTCTCATCTCCGGCGGTGAAACCACCGTCCGCGTCACGCGCGGCGGCCGCGGCGGTCGCAACGCGCATTATCTCCTCGCGCTGCTGAACGCGCTGGGCGATGCGCATGATGTCGTCGCCATCGCCGCCGATACCGATGGCCTCGACGGCTCGGAAGATAACGCCGGCGCGCTCATGGATCCGACCAGCCTCGCGCGCGCCCGCGCCCTCGGTCTCGATTCCGCCCGCGCGCTGAAAGCCTGCGACAGCTACGGCTTTTTCTCGAGCCTCGGTGATCTCCACGTCACCGGCCCAACGCGCACCAACGTCAACGATTTCCGCGCCATCCTCGTCAACGCCAGCCGCGCTTTCGGCGCGCAACAGGCGGCGCAATGATCGCTCTCGACGACGCGCCGCTCGCCCCGCCGCGCTTTCAGCGTAACGAAGGCGCCATCCGCCTCGTCTTCCGCCGCGATGGCGTGCGCACCTATCCGGCCACCTCCTTCCAGCGCGGCACAATGAAGCTGCGCTTCCCCAATTCGCCTCAGCCGCTCGTCCCCGAAACGGTGCTCGTCAACATCTCCGGCGGCCTCACCGGCGGCGATCAGGTCAGCCTCGATGTCGCGCTGGAACGGGGCGCAGAGGCCGTCATCGCCTCACAGGCCTGCGAGAAAATCTATCGCTCCCCCGGCGGCGCGGCGCACATCCGCGCGGCCATCACGCTTTGCGAAGGCGCATCGCTCCACTGGTTGCCCCAGCCGACCATCCTCTTCGATGGCGCCCGCCTCGCGCGCGCCACCTCCATCGAGATGGCCCCCGATGCGCGCCTCCTCAGCGTCGAGGCCAACATTTTCGGCCGCACGGCGATGCAGGAAGATGTGCTGACCGGCGCGCTCGCCGATCGCACCCACATCACGCGCGGCGGCGTGCGCGTCCATGCCGATATCTTCAGCCTCGATGGCGAAATCGCCGCGCGCCTCGATCGCCCGGCGATCCTAGGCGGCGCGCGCGCCATGGCGACCATCCGCTACGTCGCGCCCGATGCGCCGGCGCATCTCGAACCCGTGCGCGCCCGGCTCGCGGCCCTCGCCTGCGAAGGCGGCGTCAGCGCCTGGGACGGCATGCTCATCGTCCGCCTCGTCGCGCCCGATGGCTACCGCCTCACCGGCTACCTCACTGATCTGCTCGAACATGTGCGCGGCCGCCGCCTGCCGCGATGCTGGAGCCTCTAAATGCAATTGACGCCCCGCGAGAAGGACAAGCTCCTCATCTCCATGGCCGCCATAGTCGCAGAGCGCCGCCTGAAACGCGGCGTTCGCCTCAACTATCCCGAAGCCGTCGCCCTCATCTGCGATTTCGTCATGGAGGGCGCTCGCGACGGACGCTCCGTCGCCGATCTCATGGATGCCGGCGCGCGCGTCCTCACCCGCGCCCAGGTCATGGAAGGCATCTCCGAAATGCTCCCCGACATCCAGATCGAGGCGACATTTCCTGACGGCACCAAGCTCGTCACCGTCCACAACCCCATCCGCTGAAAGGCTCCCCATGCGCACGCGACATCTCGTCTTCACGCTCTCGCTCGCGGCCGCCTTCACCGGCCTCGCCGCCGCCCATCCCGGCCACGCCGCCCAGGATGGCGGCACGGCTTTCTTCGGCGGCCTCACCCATCCCCTCACCGGCATCGACCATCTCCTCGTCATGCTCGCCGCCGGAATCTGGGCCGCCCTGCGCGGCGGCGCCGCCCGCTGGCTCTGGCCGGCCGCCTTTCTCGCGGCGCTTCTTGTCGGCGCGGGGCTCGGCGCCTCCGGCTTCGTGATGACCTCGCTGGAACAGACCATCGCCGCCTCCGTCATCGTCAGCGCCGCCGTCATCGCTGTCCGCGCCGATATTCCCGTCTGGGCCGGCACGCTGCTGCTCGGCCTCTTCGCGCTTTTCCACGGTGATGCGCATGGCGCCGAAGCGCCCGCCGGCGGCGTCCTCGCCTTCGTCTCCGGTTTCACGCTCACCACGCTGGCGCTGCTCGGCCTCGGATTCGCCCTTGGCCATCTCGGCCTCATCGCGCGCTCGACCTGGGGGCGCGGCCTCGTCAGCGCTGGCGTTGCGGCCGGCGGCGCGATCCTGCTCGTGGGCACCGCATGATCCCGGGCGAGATCATCCCGGGCGAAGGCGAGATCACCCTCAACGCCGGCCTCCCCACGCTCACGCTTCACGTCGCCAACACGGGCGATCGCCCCATCCAGGTCGGCTCGCACTACCACTTCTATGAAGTGAACAACGCGCTCGCCTTCGATCGCGAGGCCGCCCGCGGCCAGCGTCTCGACATTCCCGCCGGCTCCGCGGTGCGGTTCGAGCCGGGGCAGGGGCGCGACGTCACGCTCGTCCCCTTCGGCGGCGCGCGCATCGTCTATGGCTTCCAGCAAAAGATCATGGGGCCGCTCTGATGCCCGTCATCCTTACCCGAGCGCATTACGCCGATACTTACGGGCCCACGACGGGCGACCGCGTCCGCCTCGCCGATACCGAGCTTTTCATCGAGGTCGAGCGTGACTTCACCACCTATGGCGACGAGGTGAAGTTCGGCGGCGGCAAGGTCATCCGCGACGGCATGGGCCAGTCCCAGGCGACGCGCGCCTCCGGCGCGGTCGATACCGTCATCACCAACGCCCTCATCGTCGATCACTGGGGCATCGTGAAGGCCGATATCGGGTTGCGCGACGGCGTGATCGTCGGCATCGGCAAGGCGGGCAACCCCGACATTCAGAATGGCTTCGGCAACGGCCATCCCGCTACCGCCATCGTCATCGGCCCCGGCACCGAGGTGATCGCCGGCGAGGGCAAAATCCTCACCGCCGGCGCCATCGATACGCATATCCACTTCATCTGCCCGCAGCAGATCGAAGAGGCGCTGATGTCCGGCGTCACCACCATGCTCGGCGGCGGCACCGGCCCGGCGACGGGCACAAACGCCACCACCTGCACGCCCGGCCCCTGGCATCTCGCGCGCATGATCGAGGCGGCGGATGCCTTCCCCATGAACCTCGCCTTCGCCGGCAAGGGCAACGCCTCTCGCCCCGAGGCGCTGGTGGAGCAGGTCCTCGGCGGCGCCTGCGCGCTGAAACTGCATGAGGATTGGGGCACCACCCCCGCGGCGATCGATTGCTGCCTGTCGGTGGCGGACGATTACGACGTCCAGGTGATGATCCACACCGATACGCTCAACGAGAGCGGCTTCGTGGAAGATACCGTCGCCGCCTTCAAAGGCCGCGTCATTCACGCCTATCACACCGAAGGCGCTGGCGGCGGCCACGCGCCCGATATCATCAAGGTCTGCGCGCTCCCCAACGTCATCCCTTCGTCCACCAATCCCACGCGCCCCTTCACGGTCAACACGCTGGAAGAGCATCTCGATATGCTCATGGTCTGCCATCATCTGGATGGCTCGATCCCGGAAGACGTCGCCTTCGCCGAAAGCCGCATCCGCCGCGAAACCATCGCGGCGGAAGATGTGCTGCACGATCTCGGCGCCTTCTCCATCATCTCGTCCGATAGCCAGGCGATGGGCCGCGTGGGCGAAGTGCTGCTCCGCACTTGGCAGACCGCGCACAAGATGAAGGTCCAGCGCGGCCGCCTCGCATCGGAGACCGGCGCGAACGACAACGCCCGCGTCAAACGCTACATCGCGAAATACACCATCAACCCGGCCATCGCGCACGGCCTCTCCACCCATGTCGGCTCCATCGAAATCGGCAAGCGTGCCGATCTCGTGTTGTGGGACCCTGCCTTCTTCGGCGTGAAGCCCGCCCTCGTCATCCTCGGCGGCACCATCGCTGCCGCGCCGATGGGCGATCCCAACGCCTCGATCCCCACGCCCCAGCCGGTGCATTACCGCCGCATGTTCGGGGCCTATGGCCGCGCCGTCGCGCAATCGTCTGTCACCTTCGTCAGCCAGGCGTCGCTCGACAATGGCCTCGCGCAGCGCCTCGGCGTCGCGAAACAGCTCGTCCCCGTCGCCGGCACGCGTACTATCTCCAAGGCCAGCATGGTCCACAACGCGCTCACCCCGCATATCGATGTCGATCCGGAGACGTATGAGGTCCGCGTCGATGGCGAACACGCGACATGCGAGCCCGCCGCCGTTCTCCCCATGGCGCAACGCTACTTCCTGTATTGAGGCTCCAGATGCTCCGCGCCGATGCCATCGCCGCCGCCTATGCGGGCCTCCTCGCCGACACGGTGACCCTCGATTACGAAGATCGCCACCGCCGCCGCCTCGCCATCACGGCGGACAAGGGCACGCGCTTCCTCCTCGATCTCGCCGATGTGCCGAGCCTCCGCGATGGCGACGCCGTGCTGCTGAATGACGGCCGCGCCGTCGGGGTCCGCGCCGCGCCTGAGGCATTGATGGAGGTCCACGCCGACAGCCCCACCGCGCTTGCCCGCATCGCCTGGCATATCGGCAACCGCCATCTCGCGGCGGAGATCGGCGAAGGCGTCCTCATCATCCGCGCCGATCACGTGATCGAGGCGATGGTCATCGGCCTCGGCGGCCACGTCCATCATCTTGAGGCCGCGTTCAATCCCGAACGCGGCGCCTATAGCGGCGGCGGTCACGCCCACCGCCATCACCACCACAATGATTGATGCGGGCGCGCAGGGAAAACAGCTCTATCGCCTCCTCGCGTGGCTCTCACCGTCCTATCCGGTCGGCGCCTTCACCTATTCCCATGGCATCGAATGGATGGTGGAGCAGGGCGCCGTCACCACGCGCGACAGCCTCGTCACCTGGCTCACCGACCTGCTCGAACACGGCAGCGGCCGGAACGACGCCATCCTCTTCCGCTGCGCCCACGCCGCCGCAAACGATCTCCCCGCACTCCGCGAAATCAACAATCTCGCGCTGGCCCTCGCCTCCAGCACCGAACGCCGTCTCGAAACATCGGCGCAGGGCCGCGCCTTCGCCGACATCACCTGCGCCGCCTGGGAAAGCCCTACGCTGATGCGCCTCTGCGGCCCGCACGATCTCATCGCCTATCCCGTCGCCGTCGCCACCGCCGCCGCCGATCACCGCATAGCCCTCGTGCCAGCGCTGGAGGCGTATATGCATGCCTTCGCGGCCAATCTCGTCTCTGCCGCCGTGCGCCTCATCCCGCTCGGCCACACCGACGGCCAGCGCACCCTCCACGCCATCGAACCCGTCATCGAGCAAGTCTGCCGCGCCGCCCGCCGCGCGACGCTCGATGATCTCGGCAGCGCCACCTTTCTCTCCGACATCGCCGCCATGCGCCATGAAACCCAGTACACGAGGCTCTTTCGCTCATGACCCCATCTCCCAACGGCCCCCTGCGCGTCGGCATTGGCGGCCCTGTCGGCTCCGGCAAGACGGCGCTGATGGAACGGCTCTGCGAAATCTTCCGCGACCGCTACGACATCTGCGCCATCACCAACGACATCTACACGAAAGAGGACGCGCAGATCCTCATGCGCGCCGGCGCGCTGCCTGATGAGCGCATCATGGGCGTCGAAACCGGCGGCTGCCCGCACACCGCGATTCGCGAGGATGCCTCGATCAATCTCGCTGCGGTCAGCGACATGCGCCGCCGCTTCCCTGCGCTTGATCTCATCCTCATCGAATCCGGCGGCGACAATCTCGCCGCCACTTTCAGCCCCGAACTCGCCGACATCACGCTCTACGTCATCGACGTCTCGGGCGGCGAGAAGATCCCGCGCAAAGGCGGCCCCGGCATCACGAGGTCCGATCTCCTCATCATCAACAAGACCGACCTCGCGCCCCTGGTCGGCGCCTCGCTCGAGGTGATGGAAAGCGACACGCAACGCATGCGCGGCCAACGCCCTTACGTCTTCACCAACATGAAGGTCCGCTCAGGCGTCCGCACGATCGCCGACTTCATCATCGCCAAAGGCGGCCTCGCCCCGCTCGAAGGCTAACCGAAGGCGGATGGAGTTGGAGCAAAAGAAGGCGGACCCTGTCCAGCGCGCCATTTTGCTTTCAAAAAGAAATCGGCAGGCACACTCTCCATTGTTGGCGCGAATCCGCGCCGCGATTATGGTCCCCGGCCCTGATTCCTCGCCGGATGCGTAAATGACCGCCGACAATCGCCGTATCGCTGCCCTGATCGCCGTTGAAATCAACGCTCGGCCCGAACAGGTCTTGGCCGCCATCGAACTGCTCGATGGCGGCGCCACCGTCCCGTTCGTCGCCCGTTACCGCAAGGAAGTGACGGGCGGCCTCGACGATGTGCAGTTGCGCGATCTGGCTGACCGCCTCGTCTATCTGCGCGAGCTGGAAACCCGCCGCAAAGCGATCGTCGAGTCGATCAACTCCCAGGGCAAGCTCACGCCCGAGCTCACCACCAAGCTCGCCGCCGCCACGACGAAGGCCGAGCTGGAAGACATCTATCTCCCCTTCAAGCCCAAGCGCCGCACCCGCGCCGAGATCGCCCGTGAGAAAGGACTCGGCCCGCTGGCTGACGGCATCCTGGAAAACCGCAAGCTGAACCCCGCCGAATTCGCCGCCGCCTTCATCACCGATGAGGTGCCGGATGCGAAGACGGCGCTCGAAGGCGCGCGCGACATCCTCGCGGAATCCTTCTCCGAAAACGCCGATCTCGTCGGCCGCCTGCGCACCTATATGCAGGGCAAGGCGACGCTGCGCGTCCGCGTTGTGGAAGGCAAAGAAGAGGAGGGCGCCAAGTTCTCCGATTATTTCGATCACACCGAGACCTGGGCGAACGCCCCCAGCCACCGCGCCCTCGCCATGATGCGCGGCCGCGACGCCGAAATCCTCTCCCTCGCCGTCGAGATCGATGCCGATGATCCCTCGCCGGTGAAGCCCGTCGAGCGCACCATCGCCGCGACCTACGCCATCAACCCGGCCGATCCCGCCGGCCCCTGGCTGATGGATGTCGTGAAGTGGACCTGGCGCGTGAAATTCTCGCTCTCCCTCTCGCTCGATCTGATGCGCGACTTGCGCGAGCGCGCGCAGGAAGAAGCGATCCGCGTCTTCGCCCGCAATCTGAAGGATCTGCTGCTCGCCGCCCCCGCCGGCGCAAAGACGACGCTCGGCCTCGATCCGGGCATCCGCACCGGCGTCAAGGTCGCGGTCATCGATCGCACCGGCAAGCTGGTCGATACCGCCACGGTCTATCCGTTCCAGCCGCGCAACGATGTCCGCGGCGCCAAGCTTGAGCTCGCGCGCCTCTGCGCGAAACACGGCGTCGAACTCATCGCCATCGGCAACGGCACCGGCAGCCGCGAGACCGAACGCCTCACGGCGGAGCTCATCGCCGATCTGCCCGGCGCCAAGCCGCTAAAGGTGGTCGTCAGCGAGGCCGGCGCGTCGGTCTATTCCGCCTCGCCGCTCGCCTCCGCCGAATTTCCCGATCTCGATGTGTCACTGCGCGGCGCCGTCTCCATCGCCCGCCGCCTGCAGGATCCGCTGGCCGAGCTTGTGAAGATCGAGCCGAAATCCATCGGCGTCGGCCAGTACCAGCACGATGTCGATCAGTATCGCCTCGGCCGCGCGCTGGAGGCGGTGGTGGAAGACGCGGTGAACGCCGTCGGCGTCGATCTCAACACCGCCTCCGCGCCGCTCCTTGCCCGCGTCTCAGGTCTCGGCGCCTCGCTCGCCGAGGCCGTCGTCTCGCACCGCGATGCCAACGGCGCCTTCACCACCCGCAAGGATTTGCTGAAAGTCTCGCGCCTCGGTCCGCGCGCCTATGAACAATGCGCCGGGTTCCTGCGCATCACCGGCGGCGACGAACCGCTCGATGCCTCCTCCGTCCACCCGGAAGCCTACGGCGTCGCCCGCCGTATCGTCGCCGCCTGCGGCCGCGACGTGCGCACGCTGATGGGCGACGGCGCGACGCTGAAAAAGCTCAATGCCGCTCAGTTCGTCGACGAACGCTTCGGCCTGCCGACGGTGAAGGACATCCTCGCCGAATTGGAAAAGCCCGGCCGCGATCCGCGTCCGGAATTCAAGACCGCCACCTTCGCTGACGGCGTCGAGGAGATGAGCGATCTCAAACCCGGCATGATGCTGGAAGGCACCATCACTAACGTCGCCGCCTTCGGCGCCTTCGTGGATATCGGCGTCCACCAGGATGGACTCGTCCACGTCTCGCAGCTTGCCGATCGCTTCGTGAAGGATGCGCACGAGGTGGTGAAGGCGGGCGATATCGTGCGCGTCCGCGTCGTCGAGGTCGATGTGAAGCGCAAGCGCATCTCGCTCACCATGCGCAAGGATGGCGGCGAAACGTCATCGCGTGGCGCGCCGCCGCCAAAAGACGCCCCGCTCACCCGCCAGCAAAAGCCGTTCATGGCCGGCGCCCGCAAACCCGAAGCGCCGTCCCAGGGCGCGCTCGGCGCCGCTCTTGCCGAGGCGCTCAAACGCGGCCGCTGAGATTGGGCGCCGAAAGCGTCCGGCGCTCAGAAGCGATAGCCAAGGCCTACCGAAACCACCCAGGGGTCGATCGCCACATCGCTCACCAGCGCGCCGCCATTGATCGACGCGTCGGTCGAGAACCAGATTTTCTTTACGTCGATATTCAGCGACCAGGTCTCGCTGATCCCGATATCCGCGCCCGCCTGCAACGCCCAGCCGATGCCGTTGTCGAGATCGACGGTGAAGCCGTTATGGTCGTCGCCACCGAAGAAGATCATCGCGTTGATGCCTGCGCCGACATACGGGCTCCAGCCATCGCCGACCTTGGGACGGTATTGCAGCGTCACCACCGGCGGCAGAACCCAGGTATCGTGCACCAGCACGTCGGTCGCGCCGCCTTGCGCGCGCACATCGTGATGCGTCGCCCCGAGGATCGCCTCCACCGCGAATTCGTCCGAGATGAAATAGGTGAAGCCCAGTGTCGGCATGACGTCGCTGCCCACGTCGGCGCTCAGACCGGTGTTGGCGCCGCCCGATGTGAAGATCGGATCGTGCGCCTCGGTGATGACGCCCGTGGCGCGGTAATTGATGATCCAGTCGCCGGCCTCGGGCGCGCGCCAGGCTGTCTCGGCCTGCGCTGCGCTCACCGCAGCGACGGCGGCAATGCTGATGACAAGGCTTTTCATGATGCATGTCCCCTGCGCCGCGTCCGCGACAGGCGGGCAAATTCCGGCGCGGCGGGGTTCTGCGCCCCGGCCCCTTGCATCACATTGATCTGGCTCAATCGGGCGCTTGGCCCTCAAGCATCGCCTTCCGCGATGCGCCGCAGCGCCGCCGAATTGACGATCGTCACCGCGTTCAACGCCGTCAGGCGGATGAGGCCCTGCGTCTTCAGCTTGGTCAGCACGCGGCTCACCGTCTCGATGGTGAGGCCCAGATAGTCGGCGATCTCCGAACGGCTCATGGGCAGGCGCACATGGTTCGGCCCGTCGAACCGCGCCGGATCTTTCGACGGCAGTTCGAGCAGGAATGTCGCCAGCCGCTCCTGCGCCGTCTTGCGCCCCAGCAGCACCATCTGGTTATGCGCCGCCGCCAGCTCGTGATTGGCGCGCTCCAGCAACGCCGCTTCCAGCGCCGGCGAGTCCTTCACCAGACCGCGATAGGCCTCGCGCTTGAACCGGCACAGCGTCGCTGGCTCGATCGTCTCGGCCGAGAACGCGAACTCATCGCCCGCTGTCAGGCCCAGGAAATCGCCCGCGAACAGAAAGCCCATAATCTGCCGCCGCCCGTCGGGCAGCAGCTTGAACACGCGCACCGATCCCGACGTGATGTTGAAGAGATGCCGCGCCGGATCGCCCTCGCGCGTCAGCGTCTCGTCAGCGCCAAGCGTCACCCGCTCGGCCAGCGCATCCAGTTTCCTCAGCTCCGCATCGCCCAGCGCGCCGCAGACGCTCAACGCGCGCGCCCCGCAGGTCGAACACACCGCCTCCTCGCGCCGCGCGGCGCAATTGGTCGGCAATGTGCGGATTTCGATCATGACCGTTTTTTACCCACCCGCCGTCACCGGGGCAATCGCGCGTTGATTGAGATCAAAGCGCAGCGCGGGCGGCTGCGGCATTCAACGAAAATGCCCGCACCCGACGTTCATCCCATGACGCCCGACGAGATCGACGGCGCCTATGTGCTGGCCCGGCTCGGCTATCGCGATTTGGCGCTGGAAACCTGGCGCGGCATCGCGCATCAGGCCGCCGGTCGCGTGCTGGTCGCGCACGATAATGCCGGCCGCCCGGCAGGCCTTCTCATCTACGCGATCTCGCCAACCCTCGCGGGGAGGCCGGATTTGCGCGTCGAACGCCTCGTTGCCTTCGGCCTGCTGGATGCCCGTGCCGTCGCTGACGCGCTGATCCGCGAGGTCATGACCATCGCGGAACGCACCGATTGCGCGAGTTTCAGCCTCGCAACCCCGCTCGATGCGCCCGAAACGGCGGCGGCGCTGGTGCTCGCCTCGCCCGTCGCGACTTTGCACAGCGTGGTCTGAGATGCTCTCGCCCGACACGATTCTGGAGGCCGCGCGTATCCACGTACCGCGTTACACGTCCTACCCCACCGCACCGCATTTCCATTCCGGCATCGACGCCGCCACTTACCGCACCTGGCTCGCCGCGCTCCCAGAAAATGCCGCGCTCTCGCTCTACGTCCACGTGCCCTATTGCGACACGCTCTGCTGGTTCTGCGGCTGCCACACCAAGATCACCCGCCGCCGCGCCCCGGTCACCGCCTATGTCGCCGCACTGAAAGCCGAAATCGCGACCCTTGCCACCATCGTCCCGGCCTCGGCCCGCGTCACCCATCTCCACTGGGGCGGCGGCTCACCCACTTTGCTCGCGCCGGATGAAATCCGCGATCTCGCGACAGCCATCGAGAATGCCTTCCCTTCGGCCCCGTCCCGCGCCTTTGCGGTCGAGGTCGATCCGCGCGGCCTGACGGAAGAGACCGCCCGCGCTCTCGCCGATGCCGGCCTCACCCGCGTCAGCATCGGCGTCCAGGATTTCGCACCCGAGGTGCAACAGGCGATCAACCGCATTCAGAGCTTTGACGAAACCGCCCGCGCTGCCGCGCTCTTCCGCGCTCTCGGCGTCCGCTCGCTCAACATCGACGCCGTCTACGGCCTTCCGCGCCAGACGACGGCCCATGTCCTCGCCACCATGCGCCAGATCGCAAGCCTGAGGCCGGATCGCATCGCGCTCTTCGGCTATGCCCACGTGCCGTGGATGAAGCGCCATCAGGCGATGATCCACGAAGCGGACCTCCCCGGCCCGCTGGACCGCCACGAGCAGGCCGAAACCGCCGCTGCGGCGCTCATCGCGGAAGGCTACACCCGCATCGGCTTCGATCACTTCGCCTTGCCGGGCGACGACCTCGCCGTCGCCGCCCGCACTGGCACGCTCATCCGCAATTTTCAGGGCTACACGGTCGATCCGGCCGATGCGCTCATCGGCCTCGGCGCGTCGTCTATCGCCCGCCTGCCGCAGGGCTATGTCCAGAACGATCCCGCCATCGCGAACTACAGCCGCACGGTTCTCGGTGGCGACCTCGCCACGTCACGCGGCTATCAACTGACGGCAGAAGACCGCATCCGCGCCCGCATCATCAAGCGCCTCCTCTGCGACATGGTCTTCGACCCCACTGATCTCGCCGATGCGCCGCCAGCGCTTGCGGAATCGCTCGCCGCCACCGCCGCCGCAATTCTCGCTGACGATACCGACGGCTTCGTCGAACCGGCCGGAAACGGCTTCCGCATGACGGATGACGGCCGCGCCTTCGTGCGTCTCACCGCCGCCCGCTTCGACGCGCATCTGACGCCCGCGCCGCAACGCCACGCCGCAGCCGTTTAAGGGCCACGCATCCGGAATTTTTGCGCCGCACCAGCCCAGCTTGATTCAGGTCAATTACGGCCCCCGGTTACCACAGTAACGAACCCCGCATAGGGCGCCCTGCGCCCGGTCGAGTCCTTTCAGTTCCGGGGGTTTCATCGTGACACAGCCATCGCTCGCCGCCCCGCCGCGGCTACCCCCGTCACTCATCCTCGGCACGATCACGCTCTTCGTCGCGGCTCTGGGCGCCATCGCTGCGGCCAGCGCGGCGGTCGACGACGCCTTCGCCACCCATGCCTGGATTTTCGCGGCCGGCTTCCTCGCCGCGATGATCTGGTTGCTACGCCGATATGCTGATGGCGCTCCCGCCGACGACAGCGCCCCCTACGCCAACGATGTCGTCCGCTACGGCGTCTTCGCCTCCACCTTCTGGGGCATCGCGGGTTTCCTCGTCGGCCTCGTCATCGCGCTTCAACTGGCGTTTCCGAACTTCCTCTATTTCCCGACCGAAGCCTGGACAAATTTCGGCCGCCTCCGCCCGCTGCACACGTCGGCGGTCATCTTCGCGTTCGGCGGCAACGTCCTCATCGCGACATCATTTTACGTGGTTCAGCGCACGTCCAAGGCGCGGCTTTTCGGCGGATTGCTGCCCTGGTTCGTCTTCTGGGGCTACCAGCTCTTCATCGTGATCGCCGCCACCGGCTATCTAATGGGCGTCACCCAGGGCAAGGAATACGCCGAGCCGGAATGGTACGCCGATCTCTGGCTCACCATCGTCTGGGTCTCCTATCTGGTCGTCTTTGTCGGCACGCTGTGGAAGCGCAAAGAGCCGCACATCTACGTCGCCAACTGGTTCTATCTCGCCTTCATCGTGACGATCGCGCTGCTGCACGTGGTCAACAACCTGGCGGTGCCGGTCTCGTTCCTCGGCGTGAAGAGCGTTCAGCTCTTCGGCGGCGTGCAGGATGCGCTGACCCAGTGGTGGTACGGCCACAACGCCGTCGGCTTC
>VFQQ010002979.1_pt1 | contig 17520 bp, 14 predicted proteins | sample 3512341 | NCBI WGS metagenome assembly VFQQ01 (sample SAMN10412373, study PRJNA504923) | tailings metagenome | isolation source: Relicate 2 Philex TSF1 revegetated site | place: Philippines: Tuba, Benguet | collected 2017-08-29 | reverse complement strand
TCAAGGCAGATCGAACATATCAAAAAATTACCCCTTGATAACAACGGATACTCTAATCCTCGGGCGGGGTTTCCGCCACGCGCACGCAGTTGCGGCCTTCTTCCTTGGCCTGAAACAGTGCATCATCAGCGCGGGTCAGCAGATGATCCAGCGTCTCGCCGGGGGCCAGCGAGGCAACGCCAACGCTGACGCTCGCCGCCACCAGATTGCTGCCGGCCTTGAATTCGGTCTGCTCCACCAGGCTGCGGATGGTTTCGGCGATACGCGCGCCATTCGTCACATCGCAGTTGCGCAACACCACCAGAAACTCATCGCCGCCCCAGCGGCAGACGATATCCGACGAACGCAACGCCGCCCGCACGGCTTCGGCCACGCCGCGCAGCACACGGTCGCCCACCAGATGACCAAAACCATCATTGATCAGCTTGAAGCGATCCACATCCACCATCAGCATCGCCAATGGCTGCTTCTGGCGCTGGGTGTCGCGCATCGCCTGCTGCATCAGCATTTCATAGGCATGACGGGTGGCCAGGCCGGTGAGTTGATCGGTGGTCGCCATCTCCTCCAGGCGGCCCTGGAACCGATTGATCACCTGACGCGCGCCGAACAGCACCAGCAGCGTGATGACGAAACTGATCAGCAGATTCCAGTAGAGCGTGCGGGTGATGCCCTCCAGCGCCTCCTCGTCGGATTTCTCGACAAAAAGATACCAATGCAATTCATTGATATAGCGCACATTGAGCAGCCGCACCTCACCCTTGTAGGTATACTGGAAAGACTTGGTCTCGGTCTTGGAGAGTTGTGGCAGCACCCTGGCCAGATCGCCGCGTGCCGTCACTTCAGCCTCGACGACATCGCCGCCCTGGCCGACCATCACCAGCTTGCCCGCCTCATCGACAAAATAGACTGTGCGATGAAAGCGCTGCTGGTAGTCGTCGATCTTGCTGCGCACCGCGTTCACGGTCAGGCCGATGCCGGTGGCGCCGATGAAATTGCCGCTGTAATCCTTCACGCGGTAATTGATGAAGATGGTCAGCGCGTCGGAATTCGCCATGTCGGGATCGAGATTGATCTCGTAATCACTCTCCATATCCCGCACACGATAATACCACACGTCGCGCGGCTCATCAGGGCGCACGCGCTTCAAGATGCCTTCGGCGTGATAATAGGTGTTGCTCAGGTCGGAAACGAAGAAGCTGGTGAAAGCGCCGTAGCGTTCCTTGATCTCGGCGAGATACTGCGTCATCTGCCGCTCATCCTGCTCGCCGGCCAGCACCCAGTCACGCAGAAACGTGTCGGAGGCCATCAAGGATGAAATCAGGATCGGCCGCACCAGATCATTCTGGATTTCGGAATAGATGTTGTCGGAGGTCAGCGGCAATTCAGTGTCGCTGATGGCGCTGCGCAGGCTCTGGCGCGAAACCCAATAGCTCGCCACGCTGGTCGCCAGAAAGCCAACCAGCAGCAGCGCACTCACCACCATAACCAGAACGCGTTTGGAATAAACCGGTTTCACTACCTAACCCCCGCCCGTCGGCGCAATCTACCATTCGCAACTGCGCGGCGAAAGAGCGGTGGCACATCGACAACACGGACAGGTGCCGTTCACCACCCAGACCCGGTCGCGAAACGACTGAAACGGGAACACACAATGACGAATTGCACCATGCGCTGGCCGGCATGACGACTGCCCGCGCAACAGGTCGAGACCGAGCGGGCTATCGCAGCCCGGCGCTACTCGCCGGTCAGATCGCGATAGAGATCGGCGATATCAAAACGCCGCATCTGGCCCAGATCGCTGGTCGGCTCACCCACGGCGGCACCATTCAGCCATTCGAAACCGGCCGTGGCCGCCGCCAGCGCCTGGGCTCTGGAATTCAGCCCATGCACATAACTGCGCAGGCCGGCGCGAGAGGCATCGCCGACAAAGCGGTTCATCAGTGCCATGCGCTGGCTGTCACGCGCCGGCAGACCGGACAGGCTGAAGCCGACGCCGCCGATCCGGCTGCCGTGAAACACTTCAAAGCGGCGGAAATCAGCGGGCACGCGCACGATCACCACGCGGCAGAATGGCCGCAGCACACCGACAATTTCCAGCACGCGGCTATTGGGCACGCCTTCCGGCAGGCCATCCAGTTCCATGATGGTCAATTGCCGCACACCTTCAGGAATTTCGCGGCAAAAATCGATGAAGGCGGCGCGATAATTGCGCGTCGCCAGGGTTTCGTAATGCACCGGCCAGCCAACCAGAATGCGCGTCCCCTGATTGATCCGCTTGGCGAAAGCCCGCAATGCGGCATGCGCCACCAGGATATCCACATCCACCGGCGAGAGCAGATGCGAAAAGCTGTGGCGCACCATGTCGTCCCACAGATCCTTCGAGAACACATTACGTGCGCTGGCGGTGGCAAAATACGATACGATTGCCTTGTGCCGCATATTCCACATCGGCTGATACACGACGCGGATCGATGCCAGGGCCTGCTCGCGGCCAAACTGGAATACCGAGAAATCCGGTGCTGCGCCATCTGGCACTGCTCCTGCCGCGCCGGCATCATCGGACGGGACCGGAACATGGGCGCCGGTCAATTTCGCCACCAGATCGTTCTTGTTGATGGCGCTGAAAATCAGCGAGCCATCCGCCTCGAACATGCCGGTACTGATTTCCGTCACCTCCGCCGGTGCGCCCTCGCCCAGCAGCCGGCGCGTGATATCCTCCACAATCTCGATGCAGCGCAACTGCGCCTGTTCGCGCGACATGTTGGCAAAGATGATCAGAAACGACAATTCATCATAGGCCAGGAACAGATCGTCCGGACCGCAGGCGCGGCGGATGGCGGCCTGCGCCATTTCGTTGGCGCGTTCGGCAATGCGCGGCCAATCCTCGCCGACACGCTCGCGAATGCGATGCAGGCCAACCATGTGGATATTGCCGGACAGCACGCTGCGCTGCTCGCCCAACGCACGCCACAACCGATCAATCAGGGCGCGGAAAGCCGGTGATGGCTTCTCCATATCCAGCATGTCGGCCACTGCGCCGGATGCCTGCCGCGCGACCGGGGTCAGCCGGTCTGGCTCGGTATAGAGCAGCCGACGCAGCATGTCGCCGATATTCATGGCGCCGGCTTCCGCAACAGATTCTCCACCATCTGGACAAATTGCTCGGGCCGGAACGGCTTTGGCAACACCGCATTGGCACCGAAGCTGCCAGCCTGCTCCAGCACCTCCATGTTGCGGGTGCGGCCACCGCCGGACAAGGCCAGGATCGGGATGGCGGAGAAATTCTTGCGGATACGCAGGATGAATTCCAGCCCATCGATTTCCGGCATCACCAGATCGGTGATCACCAGATCGAATTCCCCGGGCGAGAGGACCTGCAAGGCAGTGCGGCCGTCATCCAGCGCCACAACATTATGCCCCTGCAGGTCAAGGACCGTCTTAAGGACCTTCCGCAGCAATGGGTCGTCATCGACGAGGAGAATGCGGGCCATCGAAACTTCCGTGGTTGTTCTCAATTTAAACGGGCGGGCGCTTCGCTTGTCAACAAAACCCGTCTGCATCGGCGATGCTTGGAATACAAAAAAACATCGCGATGGCCTGGCGCCTAAAACAAAACGGAGGATGGTTTTGATCGGGAAAAACGGCAACTCGGAATAGATAACAAATTTCTTCACAACCATAAAGAAATTTTCCCGGTTTTCCAAAATAAACAAATAAATCAAGGGGAATTTAGTTGATGACAAACGGAAAAAATTAAACTTAGCTTACGGATATAAACGTAACCTAATAGGGCGGGAAACGGAGGCGTCCTGTGACAGGCCAGGATTTCCCCGAGACGCTGGTGGCCTTCCAGTCAGCCGGCGCGGCTTTTGCGCTGGATGCGCGTATTGTCCTAAAAGTTGTACCCGCCTACGCCGTGGCGCCTCTTCCCGGCGCGCCCAGCACTGTGCTTGGTCTGGCGGTGTTTGCCGGGCAACCACTGCCGGTGCTTGATGCTGCCGCCCTGTTTCGCCCGCCTGCTGCCGTAACAGCCGCCAAGGTTACAATACCGGGCGCAACGCTGCGACCGACGGCACGTTTCCTGCTGATCCGCTGCCCCGGGGTTTCCGGGACTGCGCCGGATGCCATGCCACGCCAGCTTTTCCTTCATGCCGATGCGGTGCAGGGGGTATGCCCGAAGCCCGCAATGGCAACTCTGCCTGAAACCATCGGCCTCGGCATGGCCAGATTGCGCGGCATCGGTCATGGCGCTGAAGGCATGATCTATATCTTCGATCCGGAAAAATTATTGACCGCGCAGGAAGCCGACCACCTCGACCTTGCCGTTCAGGGGGCAACGGCATGACGGCTGAGCCAGATTTTTCCGCTTTGGAAACATTGATTGCGACCCGCCTGGGGCATTACCCGCAAGGCAGCTGGCAGCCGGCTTTGCGGGCAGAACTGCAAAAGCGTGGCTGGCGCAACGATGGCGCGGCGCTGGCGGCATTGGCAGCCGAGTTGACCACCACACCGCTGGCCGCCCCCGGCTGGCAGGATTTGCTGAATGTCGTGGCCATCGGCGAAACCCGCTTCCTGCGCGACCGCGCATGGTTCGCGCAAGTCGAGCGGCATGCCCTCACGACGCTGATCGAGCAGCGCCGCCAGTTCGGCCTGAAACGGCTGCGCTGCTGGAGCGCCGGCTGCTCCACCGGCGAGGAAGCCTACACCCTTGCCCTGCTGCTGCGCGATATGCTGCCTGATGCCGATGAATGGCTCATCACCATTCTGGCCACCGATGCACGCGGCAACGCCCTGCGCCATGCCGAAGCCGGCATTTATGACCACCGTCAATTGCGCGAACTCAGCGCCGATCAGGTGGCGCGGCATTTCCAGCCCGCAGCCAGCGGCAAATGGCTGGCGGCGCCGGAATTGCGGCGGCTGGTCAGCTTCACACCGCTCAATCTTGCCGATGAAACGGAATGGCAGCGTGTCGCCGGTGGCGGCCATGATCTGATCCTGTGCCGCAATGTGCTGATGTATATGAGCCCCGCGCAACAGCGGCGCATCGGCGCCTATCTCAGTGAAACCCTGGCCATGGGCGGCTGGCTGGCGGTCAGCCCGGCCGAGGCAATGGCGGATTGGTATACGCCGTTGCAACCACTGAACACGCCCGACGCCATTCTGTTTCACAAAGCCGCCGTGATTGCGGCAGCCCCGGCACCACCGCCAGTTCCAACGGCCAAGCCAACGGCCAAGCTTGCCGCCGCTTTGCCATCATTGCCCGCCACAGCACCGGCAATGGTGCCAGATGCGGCAAGCCTGCTGCGGCTGCGCCGCCTGGCTGATGCCGGTGCTCGCGCGGAAGCGGCGCGGCAATGCCGCCAGTTGCTGGCCGGAATGCCGCATGAGGCGGAATGCTGGCTGCTGCTGGCGGAAATCAGCCTGGAGCTTGAGGATTGGGAGGCGGCCAAGGAAGCGGCGCGACGGGCCAGCTATCTGGCGCCGGCTTCGGCCTTGGCGCATTTCCTGCTGGCCAATGCCTTCTGGCGCAGCGGCAAGGCCGAACCGGCACGGCGCGCCATGAACACGGCGCTACGCCTGACTGGCCCTGACCCCGGCAACGAACCGGTATTGCCGCAATCGGAGATCACCCTGCGCCATATCCACCATGCCGCCCGCCTGTTCCTGCAACGGCCGGTGCAAGCCGCGAGGCAGCGCCATGTCTGAGCCATCGGGTGGCAGGGTGAAGCAGCGAGTGTTCGATTGGCAGGGCGCCAATGCCCAGATCGAGCATGCGCGGCTGCGGGTCGAGCAAAGCATAATGCCAACGCCGGAGCAGGAACAGGACATCCTGCGGCGCCGCGCCATCGATTTCGCGAAGCCGGCCCCCGCCGAGCCAGACGATATGCTTGATCTGGTGGCCTTCGCCTGTGGCGAGCGGCGCTACGCCCTGCCCCTGGCCGATTGCAGCGCCATTGCCACACTGGACGACCTGACACCGCTGCCCAGCCTGCCCTCATTCTATCTCGGCCTGCTGAATTTTCGCGGTTCGATCTATCCGGTCATCGACCTGCGCCCGCTGCTGGGGCTGACGGCAACAGGGGCAAATTTCAGCCATGCGGCCCTGATCCGCACCGAGAGCGGCTGCCTCGGCATTGCCGCCACCGCGCTTTACGGCACCGAGAGCCATAGTGGCGCCCTGATCGCCATGGCCGATCCGGCCAGCGACGCCAACCGGATCGTGTGGGGCGTCGCGCCGCAGCATACCACGATCCTAGATGCAACCCGCCTCCTGCTGGATATCCGGCTGGTGGTGGACGAACAGCCCGATATCGCCACATCCAATCCAGGGGCAATGGCATGATGAATTTCCTGTTCAGAAATCGCCGCCTGCGCGAAACCGCATTGATCGGCAGCCTGATCTGCACCTTGCTGCCGGCCATCGTGCTGGCGGTCGGTTCGATCATCGCCATTCAATCCTGGACCCTGCGCGAAGAAATGACACGCGGCATGGCCTATGCCCGCAGCCTCGCCCTGCTGCTGGAACAGGAACTGAGCGACGAGATGAACGGCATCGAATTGCTCGGTCGCGCCATGGCACAACTGGCCACAGCCGAGCCAGCCAGCATTGCCCGGTTGCTGGCCCTGCATAACGACCTGCATGACAAGATCGATGTGGTGATGTTTGCCGATACCAGCGGCCGGGTACTGGTTGCCCAGCCCGCTGCCGCCCCCGGCAGTGCCAGCCCGGTCGGCACCCAGATCGGCGACCGCGAGTATTTCCGTGCCACGCTGGCGCAAAAGAAAACCGTTATCACCCGCGACGTGCTGATCGGCCGCACCAGCGGCAAGCCGGTGATCATCATCGCCAGCCCGGCCTTCGGTGCCGATGGCAGCGTGATCGGCGCGATCGTCGCCACGCTCTGGGTCAAGGATTTGCAGGAGGAAGCCGGGCAATTCGCCTATGGCGAAACCGGCCATGCCGGGGTGGTGACGGAAACCGGCGTGGTCATCGCCCATCCGAATATCGACCTGGTCAACAAACGCGCGAATTTCTCGCGGCTGCCGATCACCCAGGCGTTCCAGCAGGGTGAACGCGGCGCCCTGGAACCCTACCGCGACGAAACTGGCATCGAGCGCGTCGGCGGCTATGCCACCGTGCCGCTGGTGGGTTGGAAGGTCTGGGCCAGCCGCACCACCAGCGAGGTGGACCGCATCATCATCCACAGCTATCTGGCTGATGTGGTATGGGCGGTATTCGCGGTGTTCCTGGCGCTTGCGCTGGCTTTCTTTGCCACCCGGCAGATCGTGTTGCCGATCACCGCTTTGCGCGAAACCGCGTTGCGCATCGCTTCCGGTGATCTGAGCAACCGCGCCCCGGAAAACGGCCCGCGCGAAATCATTGAACTGGCACGTTCGGTGAACCAGATGGCCGGCGAGTTGGAAACCAGGATCAGCAATGAGCGCACCGCCAAGGAAATGCTCGACACCACCGTGCGCGACTATGCCCGTTTCGCCACCAGCGTGGCCGATGGCAATCTGACCGCACGGGTGCCGGAGAACCAGGATGGCCCGCTGGGCAACCTGGCCGTCAGCATGAACCGCATGACCGCCGACCTGGAACGGATGGTGGGCGATATCCGCGAGGCGATCCGGCTGCTCGCCTCGGCTTCGGCGGAAATCCTTGCCGCCACCAGCCAGCAGGTTTCCGCCACCGCCGAGGAAGCCACCGCTGTGCGGCAGACAGCGGCAACCGTGGCAGAGGTGCGCCAGGCAGCGGAACTGGCATCGCGCAAAACCCGGAATGTTGCCGAAGTCTCGCAGCGCATGGCGAAACTGGCCGATGAAGGCCGCGGCTCGGTGGAGCAGACCATGCTGGGGGTGAATGAATCGCGCCAGCGCATGGAAACCCTGGCCGAGCGTATCCTGGCTTTCAGCGAGCAGGCCGAGGCGATTGCCGAAATCAATGCCACGGTGGGCGATCTGGCCGAACAATCCAACCTTCTGGCGGTGAATGCCAGCATCGAGGCCGCCAAGGCCGGCGAAGCCGGCAAGGGCTTCGCTGTTGTTGCAACCGAGGTGAAGGCATTGGCGGAACGCAGCAAGGAAGCCACCGCACAGGTACGCCGCATTGTCATCGACCTGCAGAAATCCGCGCAATCCACCGTGGTTGCGGCAGAGCAAGGCGTGAAAGCGACCAATGATGGGCTGGGCATGGCGCAACGCTCCGGCACCACCTTCGGCGCGCTGGCCAGCAGCGTCACCGAAACCTCGCAGGCCACGCAGCAGATCATGGCCACGGCACAGCAGCAGGAAGCCGGCATGGACCAGATTGCGCTCGCCATGGGCAATATCGAACAATCCTCGGCCCAGACCGTGGCGGCGATGAAGCAGGTGGAAAGCGCCGCCCGCGATCTCAACGATCTGGCACAGCGCCTGGCCAAGACGGTGCAGACCTCGCTGATCACGTCCTGACGACGCCATGCAGAATCGCGAAGCCCTGCAAAAACGCCTGCTAGCGACCTTCCGCGAGGAAGCCGCCGAGCATGCCCAGACGCTTGAGGAGGAGTTGAAGCGGCTCGCCGAAGCCGATGGGGCGGTAGCGGCGCAGGGCCATCTCGAAAATCTGTTCCGGGCGATGCATACATTGAAAGGTGCCGCCCGCTCGGTGCGTTTCGTCGAGATCGAAACCCTCTGCCAGGACAGCGAAAGTATGCTGCATGGCATCACGCGTGGCGAAACCGCGCTGACCGAGCAGCATATCACCCGGCTGAGAACCACCCTTGAAGCCCTGTCGCGGCTGATCCACCGCCCGGCTGCATCGGTGCCTGTGGCGGCCCCGCCGGCACCTGCCATACCGGCGCCGCAACTGCCAGCCGAAATCACCGCCCCAGCGCCAGCCCCAGCCTCGGCGCCAGCTGCGGCAGTTGCGCCTCCGGAAAAACCACCGCAACCAATCCCCGCTGCCGAGCCGCCGGCCCCGCCAAAGCCGGATGCCATACCAGCAGCGCAGCAGGACCAGACCGCCCCGGCAGCCAGGCCTGCCGACACGATCAGGGACAGCGCCGGCAACAGCGTGCGCGTCAATGTCGGCCAGCTCGATCACCTTTTGCGGGCCGCCGAGAATCTGCTGCTGCCCAGCCTGGTGGTGGGTGAACGCGCCAAGACCGCGCGCCGCCTGGCCGACAGCACCGGGCAATTACGCCGCCGGCTGCGCAATGATCAAGCCCGGGATCATGCCCTGGACCATACCCGGCATGGCGAAGCCCCCGAGCGGGCGGCCGAACGGCGCGATGCCCTGCTGGAGCAACTGCGCAGCATCGAGAATGAGGCCCGCCGCCTGGCCCTGGCATTGCAGGAAGATCATCGCGGCCTGACCACCGCCATCGGCGACCTGTTCAACGAAACCCGCCAGGCCCGCATGCTGCCGGCAACCAGTATTTTCGGCGCCTTTCCCGCCATGGTGCGCGATATCTGCCAGGAAACCGGCAAGCTGGCAAAATGGCGCCTGCGCGATGGCGGCATCGAACTGGATCGCAAGGTGCTGGAGATTGTCAAACACCCCTTGATCCATCTGGTACGCAACGCCGTGGACCACGGCATCGAAGCGCCCGAGCGCCGCGAGGCGGCCGGCAAGCCACGGCGCGGCCGGGTGACGGCTTCGATCCTGGCCATCGATGGCGGCCGCGTCGCCATCGAAATCAGCGATGATGGTGCCGGCATGGATTTGTCAGCGCTGCGCCATGCCGCGTTGCGCGCCCGCATCACCAATCAGACCCAACTGGAAACCCTGTCGGATCAGGATGTGCTTGATCTGGCATTTCGTTCCGGCGTCAGTACGCGGGCGGTGATATCCAGCATCTCCGGCCTCGGCCTTGGCCTCTCGATTGTGCGCGAACAGATCGAACGTATGGATGGCCGTGTGATCGTGCAGAGCCAGCCCGGCAAAGGCACCACGATCCGGCTGGAACTGCCTGCCAGCGTGGCGAGCTATCGCGGCCTAGTGGTGACGGTGGGCAAACTCTCGCTGCTCTGGCCGGCGGAGGCCGTCGCCAGGGTGCTCGGCCTGACCTGGGCCGAGGCCGAGGCCGCGTTGCATGCCGGGTTTCATCCGCTCGGCGATGCCGCCCTGCCCTTTATGCCGCTGGCCGATCTGCTCAACCTGCCGCCGGCCGATATCCCGGCCCGTCGGCAGGGATTATGCGCCTGCATTCTGGTGTCGGTTGGCAGCAAGCGCGCCGTTGTGATGGTTGATAGCGTGGTGGGTACCGCCGATGTGCTGATGAAGGATTTGCCGCCACCCCTGAAGCGGGTGCGCCATATCGCTTCCGCCGGCCTGTTGGCCACCGGTACGCTGGCGCTGGTGCTGCGGCCCAGCGATATCCTGGCCAGCATCCATAGCGGCCGCAGCAGGGCGCGGCGTCAGGCCATGCCGGCGGTGGAACGCACCCGGCGCATCCTGGTGGTGGATGATTCGATGACCACGCGCATGATGGAGCGTAATCTGTTCGAGGCGGTAGGGTATGCCGTCGAAGTCGCTGCCGATGGCATCGAGGGCTGGGAGAAGTTGCGCAGCAGCGATTTTGATCTGGTGGTCTCGGATATCGACATGCCGCGATTGAACGGTTTTGAACTGACCGCGCGAATTCGCGCCGATGACAAGCTGGCCGATTTGCCGGTGGTGCTGGTCACGGCGCTGGAATCACGCGAGGACCGCGACCATGGCATCCGCATCGGCGCCAATGCCTATGTGCTGAAATCCTCGTTCGACCAGACCAATCTGCTGGAAATCGTCGGGCGGCTGATATGAACCAGCCCCTCGCCGCCCCGCTGCTCCGCCTGCTGCTTGTGGAAGATTCGCGCACGCAGCGCGAAATGCTGACCCTCATCCTTGAGGAAAGTGGCGGCTTCGAGCTTGTCGGCGCCGCCGCCGATGGCGTGGCAGCCGTGGAGATGGCGGAAACGCTGCGGCCCGATATCGTGCTGATGGATTGCCATCTGCCGCGCGCCAATGGTTTCGAAGCGGCGCGCCGCATCATGGAAAGCTGCCCGGTGCCAATCGTGATGATCAGCAGCACCGGATCGGAAAGCGAGCAATTCTATAGTTTTGAAGCCGTGAAGGCCGGCGCCCTCGCCTTTCTGGCCAAGCCGCGCAGCTTCGATGCGCCGGAAGACGAAGCCCAGCGTCAGGCCCTGATCGATACGTTGCGCCTGATGACGGAAGTGAAAGTGGTACGACGGCTGCCGGCTCATCCGCGCCAGCGCCCGGCCCAGCCCCCCCCTGAAGCCGGACCCAGCAATACCCGGCTTTTTGCCATTGCCGGCTCCACCGGCGCGCCAGGAATTCTGATCGAAATCCTGGCTGCGGTGGGCCAGCCGGCAGCGCCGGTGCTGGTGGTGCAGCATATGGCGCGCGGCTTTGTTGCCGGCTTTGCCAAATGGATGGAAAACGTGCTGCATATTCCGGTGATCGTGCCGCGTCAGGGCGAAGCGGCGCGGGCCGGCCATGTCTATCTGGCGCCGGACGATCTGCATATGGGCATTGGTGCCGATGGCATCATCCGGCTCAACAATGCCCCGCCGGAAGAAGGTTTCCAGCCATCGGCCGATTACCTGTTTCGCGCCGTGGCGGCCGCATACCGGCATGAGGCAACCGGCATCCTGCTTTCCGGCATGGGGCGCGATGGTGCTGCCGGTTTGCGCGCGTTGCGGGATGCCGGCGGCTGCACGGCGGTGCAGGATGAAGCCAGTTGCGTGGTTTTTGGCATGCCGGGCGCTGCTGTTGCACTGGGTGCTGCGCGGCATGTGCTGCCGCCATCCGGATTGGCACAATTGATGCTGGCAGGGACGAGTGGTGAAGAAAGGAAGCGGCATGAGTAGGAACCTGGCGGCACGCGGACCGGCAACCATCCTGGTAGCGGAAGACAGCCCGACCCAGGCGCAGGAATTGATGTTTCTGCTGGAGGAAGAAGGCTTCGTGGTGAAGGCGGCGCGCAATGGCCGCGAAGCTTTGGCGTTCGCCATGCAGGAAGCCCCGGATCTGTTCATCAGCGATATCGTGATGCCGGAAATGGATGGCTACAGTTTGTGCCAGGCGGTGAAAAACACCCCGGCATTGGCGGAAATTCCGTTCATCCTGGTCACCTCGCTCTCCAGCCCGAACGACATCTTCAAAGGCCTGAATGCCGGCGCCGATAATTTTGTCGTCAAACCTTATGATCACGATCTGCTGGTTTCCCGCATCAACTATCTGCTGACCAATCGCGACCTGCGCCGCACCGGGAAATTGCAGGTCGGTATCGAGATCGAGCTTTCCGGCAATCGCCATTTCATCACTGCCGAGCGCCAGCAGATTCTCGATCTGCTGATCTCCACCTATGAGCAGGCCATCACGCTCTATGACGCGCTGGATGCGCGCCAGAAGGAATTGTCCCGTTCCTACGACACGCTGAATGCCCTCTATGGTGTGGCCGAGGGCCTGAATGCCTGCCAGACCGAAATGGAAGTGGCCCGCAGCGCGGTGGAGCGTGGCCTGCGCCTGCCGGATGTGCAGGCCGCGTGGCTGTATCTTTACGATGGCAGCGTTTTCCACCTTGCGGCCGCTTCGGGCGAACCGGCGCATCTGTTTGCCGGCGCCGCCGCCGATATCGACTGCAAATGCCAGAAGCTGCTGCGTCGCGGCGAGCTTGGCAGTTCAGCCATCGCCTTTGAATGCGAACGCCTGGCGCGCAGCGCGCCCGACCAGCCGTTGCGTTTTCATGCCAGCGTGCCGCTGCAGATCAATGGCGTGGCCAAGGGCATCTTCAATCTGGTCGGGCGCAATGAACGGCTGTTCACCCAGGATGAATTGCGCACCCTTTCCGGTATCGGCAATCAGATTGCGATTGCGATAGAACGTGTGCAATTGCGGGAATCGCTGGAGCGCAAGGTGGCGGAGCGCACGGCGGAATTGTCCACCATCCTGGAATCGACCCCGGTGCCGACCATGACACTGGATCGCCAGGGCCGGATCAGAACCTGGAACCGCGCAGCGGAATCCGCCTTCGGCTACAGCGCCGCCGAAGTGGTGGGACAACCCGACTGCATCCTGCCGTCGGCCATCGCCGACCTGGCGCCGCATGGCATGGCGCAGGCGGCCGGTCAGGTGGTGCGCGGCTGGGAACTGGATTGCCGCCACAAGGATGGCAGCCAAGTGCCGGTACGGCTATCCGGCGGGCCGCTGCGGGATGAAGCCGGCATGATCTTCGGCCAGGTGCTGACCCTGGAGGATTTGCGCGAGCGGCGGCGCATCGAATTGCAATTGCGCCAGGCCCAGAAGATGGAAGCCATCGGCAACCTGACCGGCGGCATCGCGCATGATTTCAACAATCTGCTCACCATCGTGATCGGCAATATCGATCTCGCCGTGCGCTTCACCGGCGACAATGCGCCAATGCGCGAAATGCTCGATGGCGCTCTGGGTGCCTGCCTGCGTGGTGCCGATCTGACTAAACAATTGCTGGCCTTCGGGCGGCGCCAGATGCTGAAACCGGAAATTGTCGATGTGAATGTGCTGGCACGCAATTCGGTCAAGCTGCTCAGCCGCACGCTCGGAGAGCAGATCAGCATTCAGCTGATTGAAGCCGCCGACCTGTGGCTGGTGGAGATCGATGCTACACAGCTCGATTCAGCCCTGGTCAATCTCTCGGTCAATGCCCGCGATGCCATGCCGGATGGCGGCCGCCTCACCATCGAAACCTCCAACATGATCGTGGAAGCCGATGACGATGCCCGGCATCCGAATACCACGCCCGGCGATTATGTGCTGCTCACCGTCACCGATACCGGCTCCGGCATGAGCGCGGATGTGATGTCGCATATCTTCGAGCCGTTCTACACCACCAAGGGCGTCAACAAGGGCACTGGCCTCGGCCTGGCGATGGTGTATGGCTTCGTGCGGCAATCCGGCGGCCATATCAGCGTCTATAGCGAAATCGGCATCGGCACCAGTTTCAAGATCTACCTGCCGCGCGCCGCCGGCGACGCTCGCAGCCATACAGCGGCACCGGTGGGCGAGGCACGCGCGGAAGTGCTGCATGGCCGGCGCATTCTGGTGGTGGAGGACAATGATGGCGTGCGCCAGGTGGTGGCACAGCAGATTGCCGGCCTGGGTTGCACCGTGCTGTTGGCCAGCAATGGCGCCGAGGCCTTGCAGATACTGGAGCAAGACAGCACGATCACGGCGGTGTTTTCCGATGTGGTGATGCCCGGTGACGTGAACGGCATCGCCCTGGCCGAACAGATCGCGGCACGCTGGCCGCAGGTCAAGGTGTTGCTCACCTCCGGCTTCCCCGAAATGGCATTGACGCGCAGCAACCCCAATCTGCGCGCCAAGATTCTGCACAAGCCCTATCGCCTTGCCGAGCTTGCTGCAGAACTCGCCAAACTGGTCGATTCATAAAAAAGCCAACAAGAAAGTGAGTGTATTGCACGATGCCTGGCGCCCCTCTCCTCATTCTCGATGACGAAGCCGAGATCGGCGGCTTCATCAGCCGGATTGCCCTGCTCTGCGGCCTGACCCCGAGTGTCACAACCGATCTGGTGGCGTTTCAGCACAGCTTCGCCGCCAACCCGCCGGCGCATGTGATTCTCGATCTGCAGATGCCGGGCGCCGATGGCATCGAGGTGTTGCGCTGGCTGGCCGAACGGCAATGCCGCGCCGATATCGTGATCATGAGCGGTGTTGATCAGAAGGTGATTGAATCGGCCCGCCGCCTCGGCCTGGAACGCGGCCTGAAGATTGCCGATACGCTGCAAAAGCCGTTTCGCGTTGACGATATCAGCGCCATTCTCAACCGCCTCGCCGCCAACACCGCCAATGCGCCAATCGATCTGGCGGCCATCGATGCGGCGCTGCTGGATGGGCAATTCTGCCTCGCCTACCAGCCGAAAATTGCCCTGCAATCGGCCGGCGCCTTGCCGGACCAAAAATTGCCGGCCGCGTCGCGCTGGCAGATGGCCGGCTTCGAGGCTTTGCTGCGCTGGCAGCATCCGCAACGCGGCCTGCTCGGCCCGGATCGTTTTCTTGATCTGGCCGCCACCGGCGGCATGATGCACCGCATCACCGATAGCGTGCTGGATATGGCGCTGACCCAGCAGCGGCTATGGCGCGATCAGGGGCTTGCGCTATCCGTGGCGGTGAATGTTTCCGCCCACAGCATGAATGACGCGGCCTTCGCCGACCGGCTGAAAAGCAAATGCGACATTCTCGGCATCGCGCCGGAAACCATCATTCTGGAATTGACCGAAACCGCCGCGATGAACGATTCCGTCACCGCGATGGACATCCTGACCCGTCTCCGCATCAAGGGTTTCCGCCTCGCCATCGATGATTTCGGCAGCGGCTATTCATCGCTGGTGCAATTGCAGATGCTGCCTTTCTCGGAACTCAAGATCGACCGCGCCTTTGTGCGCGATTGCGATCACTCGCGGCAATCCCGCGTCATCGTCAAGACCATGATCGACCTGGCGCATAACCTCGACCTGACCTGCGTCGCCGAAGGCGTCGAAACCGAGGCCCAACTGGCCCTGCTGCAGGAACTCGGCTGCGACATGGCGCAAGGCTACCTGATCGCCAAACCGATGCTGCCAATGGCTGCAACCAACTGGCTTGGAGCGGGGTGAGGGGGAGGATGGATGGGGCAAAACGAAACAGAAACTGGCGTTTGCTCCATCTTGTCCAATCTGTAGCTGCCGAGGTGAATGTTCAAAGAGAATTCATGGAAGCATTATGAGCAACGGGGGAAACAACAAAAGTTTTCAGGTTGACTTTGAGAAATTGCCCGCGCAATTTCCAACACACCGCCACTTCGCTGCGTTTTGGGAAGCCCTGGGGCGCGTAGTTGCGACGTTCGGTTTTCTTGAGCATACATTGGGCCGGGCGATCTTTGCCCTTACCGCGACGAGGCTGTATCCCGAGGAAGAAATCCAAACCGCCTATGAGAAAATGGCTGCCAACTTTGGAGCACGCGCTATTCGACCCTTTGGGGGGACTTGTCAACAGCTATGAGACCGCATTAAACAAACACCCTGACAATACGATCCACTCGCGCGACCTGCTTGCCCGGCTGCGTGAGGCATCGAAAATCCGCAATGCCCTGTGCCATGCTTCATGGAACGATTGCCCAGATCAACTGGGCCGATCGACGCCGTTCTTTGCTAACAGAAGTGGCCAAATATTCGACACTCCGGTTGATGTGCCTTATCTCAATCAAGTACAGTAGGGCGTAGTCGAACTTATTTGCGGCGTAATTAACTCGGTCACTCAAATGGGCTACCAATTTCCAGGATCAACGGGGCCCGGAAAACCGATTTGGCGACCATCCACAGCGTAACGGGCGCTGGTTGGGTGCGCCCCCACCATCAAATTGTGGGACTGGCGGAGGAGGCAGTCCGAAGCTAGAGCGAGATGACGTTTGATTGATTCGTTTTTAGGATTCCCAAATAGAGTTGGATGTGATTCACCCTGTCTGCTGGTGCTGGAGGCCAGCCTGGCATGGTACGAGCGTATTCGATGGACCTTCGGGAACGTGTTGTTGCGGCGGTGCTGAACGAGGGTATGTCTGCGCGTGGCGCTGCGGCCCGGTTCGGGGTATCGGAGAGCAGTGCGATCAAATGGGTGCGGCGCCAACGCGAGACGGGGAGCGTGGCGCCCTCGAAAATCGGCGGCTACAAACTCGGCCTGCTTACCGGCGAACTGCGCGACTGGCTTTTGGATCGGGCAAAGCGCGACTTCACCCTGCGCGGGCTGGTGGCCGAACTGGGCGAGCGCGGCGTGAAGGTGGATTACGTCCAGGTCTGGCGCTTTGTCCATGCCGAGGGCTGAGCTTCAAAAAAAAGCGTTCTTCCCGCTGAGCAGCTGAGACCGAAGATCGCCCGTCGGCGCCAACAGTGGAAGAAGTTCCAGGACCGGCCCGATCCCGCCCGCCTGGTCTTCGTCGATGAGACTTGGGCCAAGACCAACATGGCGCCGTTGCGCGGCTGGGCACCAATCGGCCAGCGGCTGCATGCCAAAGTGCCCTATGGCCATTGGAAGACGATGACCTTCATTGCCGCACTGCGCTGCGACCGGATCGACGCGCCCTACGTCTTCGATCAGCCGATCAATGCCACAAGCTTCACCGCCTGGGTCGAGCAGCAGCTTGCGCCCACCCTGGCGCCGGGCGATATCGTCATCATGGACAATCTGTCCAGTCACAAAAAACCTGCCGCCCGGGCCGCCATCCGGGCCACAGGCGCGCGCCTGCTGTTCCTGCCACCCTACAGCCCAGACCTCAATCCAATCGAGCAGCTCTTCGCAAAGCTCAAGCACCTGCTGCGAAAGGCCGCAGAGCGAACACATCAAGCCACTTGGCACCGCATCGGCTCAATCCTCGATACCTTCTCACCTCAGGAATGCGCAAACTACTTCTCAAATGCCGGCTACAGATCAATCTAATGTCATCATGCTTGTCTTATGACTTTGGCGTTGTTTTGGGCGAGATTGGATTGCCCGCTCCGGGG
>VFQQ010002978.1_pt1 | contig 17545 bp, 35 predicted proteins | sample 3512341 | NCBI WGS metagenome assembly VFQQ01 (sample SAMN10412373, study PRJNA504923) | tailings metagenome | isolation source: Relicate 2 Philex TSF1 revegetated site | place: Philippines: Tuba, Benguet | collected 2017-08-29 | reverse complement strand
CAAACTGTAACATAAACCGCTGCTTCTGACCAACCCTCAAGTGTAGTTCCGCTGAACTTCATCTGCCTTGCTGGCCCTGCTACATTTCACAGCAGAGCGTTTTACATGGCTGAAAGGTATGAAACATGGTTTCAGCAGACTGGGCAAGGACAGTTGCAGGCATGCATGGACAGCCCACCTACCGCCTTTCTGCGGGCGGCGCCAGCACTGATGGGCGAACCTGAACAGTGTGCCAGTTGGCAGCGGATTGCGATCAGGAGAAGGAACAGGGGCGTGGGCAAGCAGCAGAGGGAGCAAAAAGGGGATGCAGGGCCGCACGAAACAGAGGCACCAAAACCAGGGCAGTACCTCATTCTGCCGATGGCACAGGGAGGCAGGCGCAGGACACTCAGGCGCAACCTGCAGAGGGCCGAGGGTGGCAGCCGAAACAGAGAAAAGGGCGCACGCGGCGCCGCAACGACTCGCGATGTCGGTGGCACCTGCACTCAAGGCAGCCGCCGCCAAACCTGCAATCGCCAGCCTTGGGCGCCGCCGCTGCTCCAAGCCGCGCCGCCTCGTCTCCTCCTTCCGCCTGCCAGCACCCAGGGGCGTCAGGAGACAGTGAGAGGGCGCACCGCTGCGCTGCGCTGGGCTGCCATGAGTGTGTGAGGCTGAGGACGCCGCTGCTCCGATAGCCGCCAGGGCCACCAGGCCGGGCCACCCAACCCTGGCCTGGGGTGGTGGCTTAGAGGCCAAAGTGCTGGTTGTAGATGGGCCCAAACTGCGACAGGAGGGCACAGTGGGGAGGAGCACGGGTTGCAGCAAGCTTGGTGCACAGAGATATTAATGACACAAGTGCAGCCAGCAGTGGAGAGCATTGCCGACTGCCCTGCGAAAGTCCTGACAACCAACTTGCAACCACCCTCTCTGATTGAATAATGAAGTGTAGCACGCACCTGGAAGTCAGCCGCAATTTGCCGCGCTGCAAACCAGCGGCCGTGCAGCGATTTTTGTGCCGCGGCGGCCGACTGCACCGCGCTAAACTTCTGCAGGGGTTGCAACCGCGGGAGGGTGGAAGCGGCAGTGAGCAATGCAGGGGACAGCAGGGTGAGCTGCACGCATAGTCCAGTTGCAGGCAGCCGCTTGCATGCAGTGGCAGGCACATGAGCCGCTGAGCACCCTGCAGCCTGGGCAGCCTGCAACACACGCTTGCAGCCAAGCCTGGTCCCAATTGCAAATGCGCGTTGCACTCACCACGTACACAAAGCCGCGGGAGTTGCGGTCGACGTACACGTGCTCCACGGGTCCATACTTGGAGCACTCTCCGCGCACGTCCTCCGCAATCTCCTGGTCCCAGTTGGGCTCGCTCTCCCTGCAGTGATGGAAGGGTGGGGTGGCACAGGTGGAGGGCAGGTGACGGTTGGATCTGCAGCCAGGCCACGAACAGCAAACAGTGCCATGCTTCACCAGACCCGCACAACCCTCAAGTTGACAGCCCGTGTAGAAGGCAGGTGCCGCCTGCAGCAGGGACGCCGCCCCAGGCCCAGCCCACTCACTCTGCGGGGTTGAACATGTTTTTGAGCAGCAGGCACTGGGTGGGGATGGGGGAGGCGGGGCCCAGCATCCCCTGCTCCATGGCCAGCGCGGCGGGGATCTGCAGGCAAAGCAAGGTGGGGCAAGCAAGGTTGGGATGCAGGCTCAGCGCTGGCCCATCACGCCCACTGTTCCCAGGCTGGACTGCTACTGTTCCAATGCCACAGCTGTCCCAGCCTGCTGCACGCAGGCACTTGGAGCAGGCCCACTGGCCCCTCATCCACTCCCAGCCGCACCTGCGGTTGCTGCGGCGCCTGCGGCAGCGGCAGCTGCGGCACGTTGGACGTGTCCAGCCCCGCGTTTGCCGCCAGCTTGCTCATCAGCGCCACGCGCGACTGCACAGCGCAGGGCGGCAGGGGTTGCCAGTGCTCAGCAGGAACAGGCAGGGCGCAGCGGAGCCAAGCAGCTCGCCACCACGTGAGCACAGGGGTTGCAAGGGTGCTACTTGGCCCATCCAAAGCATGCATGCATCACAGCACCCCCCTCTGTGCCGCACCTGGCCGGTGAGCTTGATGCCACCCACGCCGCCCGCCGCCTCCACCCCTTCATCCAGGCTCTCGGGTAGGCTGGCCACCACAGGGGCGCCCATCTGTCCAGGCATTGCCCCCGGCATGGCGCCCGGCACAATGCCCATCTCGCTGGCCACCAGGCCGGCCAGGGCTGCAAGGTTGGCGGGGTTGATGCCCGGCGCAACGCCTGGCGGCAGCGGCGGCGGCGCAATGGCGGCCGACACCAACGCCTCGATGGGCGTCTCTACCGCCGTCCAGGCAACCTGCAGCTGGTGGCCCACAATGTCCTGCACAGGGCAGGAAGCAGGGGTGGCCAGGGAGGACGCGAGGTTGGAAAACCGAGTTGCAGAAGGATGCTCAGGCGCCCAGGCAGTGCAACCGCTGATCGTCCGGGTGTAGCATGCATGGCGGTTGGCAAGCACACCCCTGGCTCAGTCACAGGCCTTCAAACATTACAAAATTCAAGCAACAGTGGCGGCTCACCAGCCCGTTGAGGTTCTCCTTGGCCTTGGTGGCGTCAGACAGCAGCTTGTACCTGCAGCACAACGAGGCAAGCAGATGGTGAGAACATCAGGTCTTTGCAGGTCGGCATGCTGACTGCAAGTGCAGGTGCCCAGTTTACTTCGAGAGCCTGGTTGGGCAGCACTGAGGCACACACAACCGGTAAGTGGCAGCAAGCAGACGGCTGGCGCGACAGCACCGACTGCTCGCTGGCGGACAGCACAGCACATGCCATGCCACCGATCGATCACAGCAACTGAGCACAACAGGATGCACTCACTGCACAAAGCCGATGCCGGTGGCCTGCCCTGTGGCATCGCGCTGCAGCCGCACAAAGTCAAGTGGGCCAAAGGGCTCGAAGATGGGCTGCAGGTCGGGCTCTGCAGTTTGGTGGGGGAGGCGGGAGGGGGCGTGATGGGTCAGGAGCGGGGTAGGAGGGTCAGGACAGGACAAACGGTGCCACAGCACAAAAAGTGTGCCCAGCAGGCACAGGAGCATGCCACAACTGCTCCATGAAAAGCACACTGCCTGCTGCTGGCAGAGGCAGCACCCGCAACACGCGCCTCCCCGAACTGAACGCAACGCACCCGAGATCTGGACAGGCAGGTTGGAGAGGGCGAGGCGTGCGGGGCCCTGCGGCACCTCAGGCACCGCCCCCACCACGGCGCCGGGCGGCAGCGCAGGTGCTCCGCCCGCCGCGCCGGGCATAATGCCCAGCTCCCGCTGCTGCTTCTTGGCCTGTTCTGCCGCCTCCCAGGCCAGGTTCTTTTCCGCCTCGCTCATCTTCACCATGACCGGCTGGCCGTTGATGAGCTGCTGGGAGGGAAGGGGGAGGGGCGGTGGTTAAACAGCGCGGAAGCTCGTCGACACTCGGCAACTGCAATGCCCAGTACTCACAGACGGTTTGCCCCATGGCACGCACGGCGGCAAGGGCTGCTGCAGCCGCTGCTCCTGCCAGCACCCACAAGCGCAGCCACAAATGCTGCTGCTCCTCCCCGCTAACCCACCTGGCCCGTGAGCGCCAGCGCATTGATCACGTCCTCCTTGCGCTGGAACTCCACGTAGGCAAAGCCCTTGGACCGCCCCGTCGTCTTGTCGGTGATGATCTTGATGTCGTTCAGCGGGCCTGTTGTGCACCAGGGGGGTGAGGCAGGGAGGCGTGGGTTGGGACACAGGCAGAGGTGCAGCAATTGGTGATGATCTTGATGTCGTTCAGCGGGCCTGCAGCGCACAGAGGAAGGAGGGCTGGTTTGGACACAGGCAGAGGTGCGGCAGTCCAGTCCATCAAACGGCGGGCGCAGCTGCGGTGAGGACTGAGCAAGTGCATCTGCTGCGGCGGGCACCGCCGCTTCTGTCAGCCAACCCTCACACGCGCATCCGCCCGGCCCCTCTCTCCCGCACCCACCCGCGCGGATGAAGAACTGGAAGATGTCCTTCTCGTCGGCCTTGAGGGACAGGTTGTAGGCAAACACGGTGCGCACGTCTCGGTCCAGCGCCTCCAGCTCAGCCTGCCGCTCGCGCTCCGCCCGCACCTCTGGCGGCGTGGGGCTGCGCCGCCGCGGCCGGTAGCGCTCCTGCGACCGCTCCCGCGGCCGCCGCTCCCGGCTGCGGCTGCGGTCCCGCCCGCCGCTGCGCCGCACCAGGCGGTCGCGGTCGCGGCGGCCGCGGGAGCGCGAGCGGGAACGCCGCCGCCGCTCCCGGTCGCGCGACCGGCTGCGCTTCCGCCGCTCCCGGCTGCGGTCCCTGCTGCTGCGCCGCTCCCGCTCCTCCTGCAGAGGCAGAGTGTGGGGAGTGAGGAGTTGGTTGAGCGCAGCAAGCATGCAAGTTGTTCCAGGAGACTGCGACTGCAGGCTCCGCTGCCGCCGTTCGGTGCGGCTGCCGCCGCCGGCAAGTTTCCGAGCAGGGCGGCGCGCGCACCTTGCCGTTCTCCTCGGCCGCCCCGTTCTCTCCTCCAGGCAGGGGCGGCGCCTCCTCAGGCAGCGGCGGCTGGCCGCCTTCGTGCTGCAGGCAGGCAAGCAGGGGCGGCGGGGCTTGAGCAGGCGGCGCTGGCAGTGATGCTGAAGCGGCAGCAGTGCCAGGAGAGGCGCAGGTCTGCTCCTCGGCGCCAGTCCGCACCTCGCTCATCGCTGTGGAGCTCGCTGCTGCTGTGTCGCTGCTTAGATGCACAGTTGACGACACCAATTGCGCTGTTGGGCGGAGATCGGGGCGAACTGGGGCAGCCTGCACTGCGAACGGCCCCTTCATGGGCAGGCGCCTGCATCTTGGCCGCCATGCACGCCCCTGCCGCATCTAGCTTGCATTCAGACGATCGACGGCATTGAGGCCCTCCAGCACGCACAGCCCCTCCGCACGTCGTCCGACCAACCCAGCCCTGCCCCTTCTGGCCGCTGGGCGCCCTGCAAACATGAGCTTCAGGCGCTCCGCGTCGCAGTTCTTCAGTCCCAATCACCATCCCACCGTGGTGAGCAGCAGGGGCCGAGGGCGGCGGCGCCGTCGCGCCGCCGCTGGCAGGCGCCGGTCGCACTGCCGTCCCTGTGCCTTTCCTGCACATGGCTGGCAGCTGAGCAGCATGCCAGCACAGTAGAGGATGGCTGGGGGCTGAGGGATCAGCCTGCGGGCCTCCTAACATTGTTCCAACTGCCGTGGGTGTTGCCGCCGCGCCTGGCCGGCTTCTGCCGCCGCCATACTTGGCACGACGCGCTGCACCCTCCACTACCAACTGCCGTTAGTCACGCATTCTCCACACTGCCCGCCGCTGTGCAGGTGATCAAGGTGGGCACCTCCTCGCTGATCCGCGCCGAGCAGGGCTCCCTCAACCTCTCCTCACTCGCCTCCATTGTGGAGACGGCGCGCGACCTCAAAGCCCAGGGCTTCAATGTCATCATCGTGTCCAGGTAAAGGTGCCATGAGGCTGGATGGACGGCCCCTGCACCTGCCCAACCCGCCACCTGATGCATGGCTTCGTGTGCGCCTGCACCATGCATGCGCCATGCATGCCATGGTGGGCGGGTGGCGAGCGTTTGGGAGCAGGCCCGGTGTCTCGTGCTGCTGGCCTCCCGCCCGGCGGGGCGGCCGCAGAAGCCTCCCGTACGCCGGCCGCTGCGGCGGCCCGCCCAGCGCCGCGCGCTGCCACCCGCCCCACCTCTCGTCCGCCCCGCATGGCCCACACACCTCGTGCCTCGCCCCCTGTCGGCAGCGGCGCGGTGGGCGTGGGCTGCCAGCGCCTCCGCCTGTGCACTCGCCCCGACAACCTGGCGCAGAAGCAGGCGCTGGCAGCTGTGGGACAGGTGCACCTCATGCGCTACTACGACGACCTCTTCACCGCCCTGGACCTGGTGGGTTGTGGCCGGTTGCTTGTGGTTTTGGTTGCGTTGCTGCAGCCTGCCTGGCTGGATGCAACACCTCGTTAAATGCGGCTTACTGGGATGCAATGATCATAATAGTGCAGCTTCAGCCCATCTCATGCTGATGAGTGCACATTCGGGTACCAGCTGCACCCAATGCCGCTAACCCAACCCATGCGCCCTCCCCCCAAACGCCTCCCTTGCGTGCCCGCAGAAGTGCGCCCAGGTGCTGCTGACGCTGGACAACCTGGCCAACCGCTCGCAGTACATCAACGCCAAGAACACATTTGAGGAGCTGCTGCGGTGTGCGGGTGCTGCTGTTTGTGCCCAACCAGGCGGCCCCTTGTACCACTCAACCACATGCAGCCGCCATGCTCAAGCTGTCGCCGTTGTGCCCCTGTCTCAGTCCTGCCAAGCACTTGCCGCGTGCGTGTCTGGAATACGGCTGTATGCCGCGCTGCCCTGCATGTGCTCACGCTTCCCTCACCGTCTCCCCGCCACCGCACAGGCTGGGTGCCATCCCCATTGTAAACGAGAACGACACGGTGGCGGTGCAGGAGCTGCGCATCGGCGACAACGACACGCTGTCTGCTCAGGTGGGTCCCCAGCTGAATTGGTTGGCAAGCGAGGTTTGGCAATCAAGGGCAGGCAAGCGAGGTGTGGCAACCTTGGTTGGGGTTGGCAAGCGAGGCTGGGAAACCAAGGGTTGGCAGACACACCGAAAACCGCGAGTTCTCCCTTCCACTGTCCTGCGGGAGCAGATGGCATGATGGGTGCAGGCGCAGTGCCGCTTGGTCTTTGCTGGCTGCCGCGACACAGCAGCCACCCGTCCGCCAGCTCATCCCAATAGCGCCGTCACTTGCAACTCACCTCCTCTCCTGCAGGTGGCGACGCTGGTGCAGGCTGACTGGCTGTTCCTGCTCACGGATGTGCCCAACCTGTTCACCGCCAACCCAAACGTGGACCCTGATGCCCAGCCCATCTATGAGGTGTTCGACCTGTCCAAGCTGAATGTGAGTGACGCCTGCTGCTGTAGCTGCCATCGCCACAACCTGCACCTTACCACCGCCATGCATGTGCTTAGCAGCCAGCTCGGCGGGTCCCAGACCGCCGCACTCACCAACCACCAACTGGCCATTCACGACGCTCCTCATGGCCCCTCCTCCCTCCCGCCAGGTGGACACCAGCACCAAGGGCACGCAGTGGGGCACCGGCGGCATGGCCACCAAGCTCACCGCGGCGCGCATAGCCACTGCAGCCGGCTGCCGCATGGTCATCTGCAGGTGGGTGGGAAATTCGCCTGACTCGTGCTTTAGCAAGGACACTGCTGCAACTCTCATCGCCCGCTACTGCCTAGCTTGCAGAACCGCAAGTGGCAGAGTGGCCTGCTAGTGGCCTCTAGTTACACTGCTCAACACTCCACCAACGATACATTCGACCCATGCTTTTTGCATTTGTTCTGCAGCGCTGTCGACCCCGCCGTCATCCCCAAGATCATTGCGGGCGAGCGCATCGGCACGGTGTTCCACCCCAACGTGCAGCCGCTCAAGTGAGGCTGCGGCCGGCTGGGCCAGAGGCTGCTCGTGCGCAATGTTACGCTGACGCACATTTGCTGTGGATCGGCTTCTTAGCATTTTGCATGTGCAGTTGGCACAAGGTCGGCAACACGTGGCTCAACCAGCGTGCTGAACTTCCCCGCCCCCTGCTCTGGCCGTTCTCCCGGTGCAGGGGCCGCAAGCGCTGGATCCTGTCGGTGCCGGTGCGCGGAGAGGTGTGGCTGGACAGCGGCGCGCAGGCGGCGGTGCAGGTGCGGGAGGGCACAGCCAGGTGGCAACGCCGAATGAATGTCCTGGAATCACTGCGTTGGCTGGCAAATGTCAAGGGGCAGTGCTGCTTTCACCCAGGGGGGGCTGCTCCTTCAACGCTTGCAGCCTGATGGCCAGCCTGCCTGCTCCTGGTCCTGGCCGTGCTCACCTGTCCCTCCCACCTCCCTGCCACTTTGTGCCCACCCACACTTGTCTCGCTGCCCCTCACTGCCCCTCTGTCGGCACCGCCCTCCCTCAATGCACCACCGTTTCATGTGCCTCCTGCTGCAGGACCGCAAGAAGAGCCTGTTCTCAGCGGGCATCATCAAGGTGGACGGCGAGTTTGAGGCGCAGGTGCGGCCTAGAGTGTTTGAGTGAAGTGATGGTTTTGGGCTCACCTCGACAGGGGCCTGGCCAGCGCATCGGATGTGCATCTAGGCGGCCCTGATGCAAGCCCCCGCAGAGTCGTTGCGCCTGGATGCGCACTGTGTGCATGTGCAGTGCAGGTAACCACAGCATGTGCTCCCTCAGCAGCTCAATTGCGCTGCACTGTCTCAGTCAACTCACAACCCTGGGCGTCTTCTCACCCCCCGCAGGACGCGGTGCGGCTGTGCGACCGGCACCCCTCGATGCGCTCTGCCACCCAGGGCAAGCTTGATGGCAGACAGTTGCATATTTTGCCCCCATTTCTTGCCCCTTCCCGCAGGACGCGGTGCGGCTGTGCGACGAGCAGGGCAGCGAGTTTGCGCGCGCGCTCATCAACTACTCCTCCCACGAGGTGGACAAAGTCAAGGCGAGCAGGGTTGAATCGATTGACTTGCTTATGAATCTCTCAACCAGAGTGTGTTGTGCCCGGACATCTGCGCCCAGCCTGTGGAGCATGGGAGCACGTACTCGTGTGCGCCCTCGGGGAAATCCTCGACTGGCCAATAAATTAATCTGTCTGGCTCATCCCCGCCTCGGCTGCAGGGCATGAGCAGCAAGGAGTTTGCGGCTGGGCTGGGGTACATGGGGCAGGAGGAGGTGTGCCACCGCGCCAACATCTGCCTGCTGCTGTCTCCCCACGACGACTCGGGTGCGTACTGTAGGCTGGGGGAACTGCCCGGCCTATTTGCCGAGGCCGTCATACGTGTGCTTGCTTTTGTGAGCCCAGATGCCAGGCAGACCTGCCAGCGTGTCAGCGGCACATCTGCCTGGCGCAGCTGCTCCTGCCGCCGCTCACAAGCGCTCGCTGCACTGCGATCTGTCTCGGCGGCTGTCTCAGCTTTCTGCTGTGCAACTTGTGCACTCGGCCCTAGCTCACCCCACTCCCACCCCAACCCTCGCAACCCCAAGCAGATCATGACCACACCTCTGAGCCGCACAGCCCGTACGATGGCCCCTCCCGCACCCCCACCCCGCCCTTGGGCCTGGCGGGGCAGCACGCCGCCGCAATTGCCGCGGCGGTTGCCGAGGTCGAGGCGGCTCGGGTGGCCGGGCAGGAGGCGGGGGTGCGCTTCCAGCTGCCGCCCCGCCCGCCGCACCACGCCGGGTCGAGCGGCAGCCTGGGCGGCTCCAACGGCAACGGCCACTCGCAGCAGGGGCAGCAGGAGCAGCAGGAGCAGCAGCAGGGTTCGGCAGCGGATGACATTGCGGCGCGGCTGGCGGTGCTGAAGACAAGGTGACGAGCGCCGGTATTGCGGGGCTGTCCCAGCTCCCTGCTTGTACTTCTAGGTACCTTTCCACTTGCACTGCTAAGCGGCACGTGATAGCAACCGCCTGATGGCTGGTTCTTGCTGCTGCATAATGTAAACCAAATGCAATGTGTGCCGCGTGCCTGCCCGGCTCCTGCCCGCAGGGGCGGAGCCCCGGGGGCAGCTGGGGGCCAGCAAGACAAGGAGGATTGGACGGCGCAGCTTGTGGCGGCAGTGGCAGCTGAGCAGCTGGAGGCAGCAGCCGGGCCAGCGGCAGCCAGTGGGGAAGACATTGATGAAAGTGGTTGGCTGCCAAAATGACAGGTTTCCAATGACCGTCTCTGTTAAATGTGGAAAGCAGCGCAGGGCGGTTTCCAATTGACGTTGCAGCTCGGTCACCAATAAGCCGAGTATCAGTATCAACTGGACAACACGAATGGATAATGCAAAGCATGGATAGGCAGTAATGGGTTGGGTTTGGCGCGGTTTTGAAAGCAATGAGAGGTGGGGTCAGGGAAGAAAGCTTTGAAAATCGGGCAGCAAGCCCCTAAGCTCTGCTGCAGGGGCCTAATGCAAACTCCTTGCAATTTGCACGGCAGCGTGCCTCACGCGTAGCGGGCCGTGTACGTGTGCCCTGGGCTCCAGCTGCTGGACCGGCCAGGCATCCTTGCCTCGCTGCTGCACCGCCCGGGCAGCCCCGCCTCGCTGCCGGCTTCTGGATCAGACTTGCTGTCCAGCTTACCTGAGCCTGCCTCGTCCGCACCCGCTGCTGCCGCAGGCTTGCGCAAGTACAGGTAAGCACCCACGCCCGCGGCTCCTGCGGGGGAAAAACACAGCAGGGCGGGTGCCATTGGCAGCTGATCGGGATTCTCGTGAGATGCACTACCACTAAGAGAACAGGCAACAGGCAGGTGGATGCTTGCCTGCCAGCCGGCAGATCAACCAGCCCCAGCTGTGCATGCTCATCCAACCGGCACATGCGCACCACTCACCCACAATGGCGGCTGCAATGCCCACAGCCATCCCAACGCCCGCGCCCGTGCTCATGCTGCTGCTGCTGCTCGAACTGCTGCCGCTGGTGCTGCTGCTGCTGGCGGGGCTGCCTGCCACACCAGCTTCTGTTTGTGAGGGCACCGGCACGACTGGGGCGGGGCTAGGGGATGGCGAGGGCGGCACTGGCGATGGCAGGGACGGCGAGGGCGAGGGCGAAGGCTGCACGGGAGAGGCTGCTGGCGGTGGCGATGGGGCTGGCGAGGGCGGCGGAAGAGCCGCGGGCGGCTGAGCCAGCTGGGGCGCCGGGCTTGGGCTGCAGCAAGGGGCGGTGGCAGCGGGCTGTCTTTAACACGCTTTGGTTGTGATTAGCAGGGAGATAGTGCGCTTGTCAAGGAGGTGGGCAACACCCTAAGTCGACAAGGGCATGTCATCCCTTGCGACAAACAGCCACCTGCTGCCAACTTCACCTGGGGGCTGCTGCTGCCGGCGGCAGCACTACAATGGCGCTCGGGTAGTAGCGGGCGCACTGAGCAGACGGCAGCGGCCCGCTGGTCACAGCCAGAGGCCCTGCACGGTAAGTGGACGTTGGTGTTCAGGCCTTGGTGCTTCGCTCCTGCCAGGCTGAATATGCACAGCTTGCCTTGCTCATGGTGCCGCTGCTTGTGCAGCCTGCTGTCCTGGTCAGCAGAATGACTCCAGACTCCATGCAAAGGCCAGCCCATGCCGCACCTGGGCACTCGCTCTTCCATGCTGCAGGGCAGTCCACCAAGATAAAGCTGCTCGGCTGGAAGCACAGCGACACGGAGGACAGCGCCTTGGGCGTCCTGCGGGCCAACGGTGCTGGCATGCTTCAGCGGATGGCAGAAGAAGCAGGGGCGGCAGGAGGCGTGCATGCCTGCACCCCAGCTGCATCGAGAATGCAGGTTCCATGCATGCATGCGCCTTTGTCCACCCTTGCACACCGCCTGGCTCACCCTTCCTTGCAGGCCACGTGTGGTCGCTTCCCATAGGTCCCAACAACCGCCCGCTCAATGTCTGCCTCGCTGGTGCTGCCGCTGGCCAGGCTGCTGTTAGACATCGCCACATCCAGATTGTAACGGTCGCGCAGCGACAGAGCCAGCCGCATCCACTGCCCCTGCAGCCGGTAAGTGTTTGACACCATGAGCATGCATTCAAGTGGGTGGGTGGCCTACTAGCAAGTTGCAATGATGCAACCTCATCAGTCATCCAGCACATGGCCGCCAGCTGCTCTTGCCTGCGACAGCCCCGTGCAGAGGCCGCCCTCTTCCGGCTCTGACCAGATGGAGCTCCACAGCTGCTCGTTGTTGTTGGGCACTGCGGAGGGTGCGGCAAGGCGGACGGGTGTGGCAATGCACATGCATGCAACTGCTGTCATGGCCACAGCTGACCTGGTACACAGGCACGTGCTGCTGCTTGGTATGAGCAGTTCTCATGCAAACAGAGGTTTCCTCATGCAGCAGCAGCAGCAGCAACAGGCCAGCACGCACCCGCATAGCTGGGCCAGACGCAGTCCAGCTGCGCCTTGAGGTCGTCTGGCACCTTGCCGGCACTGAATGCCGCCCCCTTGCACCCAGTCAGGTCCTTGCCATTGGCATCAGCCCCATACAGGCGGTTGACGCGGAACGCACCACTGTGGGGCGTATGAAAGCAGGGAGGGTGGTTAGCAATTGACTTTTGGAGCGGGCACTTGCCACGGGGCATCGGCGCTGCGCACTGCCACTCAAGCAAGCGACCTCCCAGCAGCTTGCACCAACTCACAAGGGCTGGGTGCCGCCACAGAATGGCGCCGTACGGTTGGTGTTGGTGGTGCAGTACTCAGGGGCCCAGCCGCTGTACGCAAGGCAAGCATGGAATGGTGAGGGCATGAGGCAGGGTGTTGGTAGCGGCGGCAAGGGGGAGGCAAGGGCGAAGCAGGAAATTGGTACATTGCCTGGTTTGCAAGTCATACTCACAGCTTGAGCACCAGCAGGCTTGGCTTCGGCGTCTGGCCGGCAGCCAAGCCGGCCAGAGCGAGCAGGCCGACAACGAAAATTCTCATGTGGGGGCTGCGGGCGGTCAGGACCAGCTCGATGGGTCCTTGCTGCTCTCCACAGCGCCAATTAAAGCGCGGTGCGGCCTCCCCCGCTGCTGCTCGGGCAAGCGGCTTCTGGGTGAACAGGGGCCAGGGCCTGATCCCGCAGTGCAAGATGAGAGGGGTGCTCACTATTCACAGCGTGCCAGGCCATGTTCGGGGTGCTGCATGGGGTGCGCAAATCATGCCCAGCAGCGGCGGTGGCGGCGGCGGCGGCGGGCGATGGCTTGCGAGTCCATGCTGGCTTGCGATCAAGCGTCTGAGGCATGGGGTCCTTTGCCTAGTGGAAGGTCTTTTGGGTTGAATGCCTTTAGCCTGCATGGCAGACCTCTCGTGTCTTTGTAGACTGGGTGGCGCTGCTTTTTGCGCACCGTCGGAGAATGAGCCAGTTGACGCAGGAACTTTTAGCAGGCCAGAGTTGCCTTCTGTGCACAGAGTGCTCTGCGAACACTGTAGTACAGAAAGGACAAAAGAGAAGCAAGGCAAAAAGCATGCCAAACAAGCTGCATGCCACGTGCTTCTGCTGCGTGCGGCGGCATGAGCGGCGGCATGCTGCCGCCGGGCTGGTCGCGGCATGCTGGCGTCCCGCGCACCCCTGCACCAGCTTTCGATCGTCACTGCAAGCTCTCTCCCACGCGAAAAGCCTCCAGGGGAAGTGGGCAGCTGCCAAAGGTCAGACGCGCCAAGGTCAGAAGCGGTGTTTTCGCGACTCGGGCCTGTTTTCCAATCAATTGGTGAGCTGAACATGTTGGTCGCTGGGGTGCCGGCGCCTTGCACGCCAGGGCCGCGGCCCTTCAGCGCGACCCACCATGCTTGCCCTGTTTTGCGCGCCCTCGTCTGCAGGAACGAGCTCAGGATCGTTCGAACAATGGGGAGAGCGGAGCCGGTGTATCTGCTGCTCGCAGCACTAGTGGCGGCAACTGCGTTGGGCGTGGCGGCGCTCGGCGGGCCTGCGCCCCTCGCCGGATGGAGGCCAGCCCGCAGGCTGCTAGCCGTCATGCAAACCTTCACCCAGCCGCCCGAGTGTCAAATACTGATGGAGTCAGACGTGCTGAGCGCCTTGGCTACAATTGACAGCGACTGCCCCCAGACGGCGCCCTTTGTTTGCGGCTCCCCTGGCGCCCCTTGCTACGACTCCCTCGCAAAGGCAAGGTGTCATGTTTTCTGCATTAGCAATGAGTCAGCCATGGGCATTGTGTTCCATATGCTTTGGGCATTTTAGCAAGTTTGCTTCCCGTTGCTTCGGTCCAAATTGCGCAGTGTTTTGGGTCACGCCAACGTTGCAGCTGAGCGCTGCTGCCGGTTGTTGTGCACACCTGACCATGCTCAGACCCATTGCCCATTGCTCCTCCGCAGCTGGGTTACAAGTGTGCCTCAGCAGTGGCCAAGGCACAAGCGATGGCGGATGGGAAGAACGCCACTCAGGCTGCAAGTCGCATGTGAGCTGGCCTGTGGTATGCATGGGCCGTCTGCAACTGGCCCACATGCCACAGGCTGAAGTGCTGCAGCCAAGCAATCCTGCGGCTCATGTAGGGAAAGACCGCTCTCAAAATTCGGCAGCCACCTCACCTCCTGCCCCGTACTCCTATCTGCCCACTGCTGCAGCATCTCACTGTTCAAGGCGTGTCCCAAGGCACTGCTTGCCGCCACCCCTGTGGCTCCCGGTGAGCACATGCTGCCTACCAAGTTGTGCTGCCTGCAGCATGCCGCTCTGCTCACCACCTTGCAACCAGATCCCCACCTTCTACTGCTGTGCCCAGTGGCTGCCCAGCACTAAACGGCATTGTGCAAACTTCGCTTCCCCACATTCACTCCTGCCCATCTCCTGCAGCACCGCCAGCACGAGTGCCCAGCCCGCCGCCGCCGCAAGCCACATCACCCAGCCCACCGCCTGATGTCGCATTGCCATCACCCGCGGTGCCGCAAGCACCCACGCCAGAGCCAGCACCAGTTGAAGGCAATGTGACCCCCGGCGGCAATACGACTGATGGGCTGGAGTGGTCGCCGTGGCTGGGGCGCAACACAAGCGACTCGGCCAGCGGCGTCTGCCCATGCCCCGGCGTCATCTCGGTGAGCACCTTGCTAGCCTGTAGATGTTTCGGCTGATTGCCAAGCCCAGTTGTGCGTGCATGCCGCATGGACATGTGCAGGCTGTCCTCAGCGTGGCACGTTGTGTAGTGCCACCCCTGCCCATGTGGGCTCACTGCCCAGCGTGTGCCCTTCCGCCACATGTGCCCGACACAGCCAAGAGTCAGGGTGTTCAGCACATGTACCTTGGCCCCCTGTGTGCAGGGCGTCTCAGTGTGGTATGAGCAGGGCCGACAGGCCACAGCCAGTGACCTGTCGCCCATCAGCGGGCTGACCGCCACGTGCAGCGGCGCAGGCAACACCACGATACAGCTGCAAGTGAGCCCTTGGGCGGGTGGAGGGCTGCGGGTACCTGCCGCCATGATGGTGCTGCGGCAAGCAAGTGGGCTTTGGCTATCAACGGCAGCTATCATGCGTGCCCTCCTTCCACAGCATGTGCGCAGTAGCGGGCTGGCCATGCTTGTGTCTTGCCACCCTCCCCACTCCACTCGCAGATCATGCCAGGGCAGGGCGAGCCAGACGCGAAGCAGGCCTTCCCAAGCGGGCTGACGTCAATACCACTCAAGTACGGCAGTCCCATGGGCTTCCTGGACTCGATACTGGGCGTGGGCGGCAGCGGGGCGACCGTCGTTACATACACCTGCCCTGATGGCAAGCAAGCGGCAGGGTTCCACGTGGCTTGGGAGCCTGCTACGGCGGCAGCCAGCGGCAATGTGACAGGCCCCTTGGACCTGGCCACAGGCATTCGGATATACTGCAGAGCAGCTGCTGAGTGTGCAGCGACACCATGACACATGTACAGCTGGCTGCCCCCGCCGCTCAGTTTTCCAATAAACGATGCCTGATGCCTCCAAGATTTTTCATTTGTACTCCCAGCACTGGATGTTACATCGCTTACATCACGCAATGGCAGCGCTGCTTGCGAGGCACACTGCAGGGGCAGGCGCAATCGAGTCTCCCGCCCTGCCAGCGCGTGGCGCACGCCTGTGACCGTGTGGCGGCAGCCACCTAGGCCCTAGACTAGGGCGTTTCGCTGCACGGCTTGATGGGCCGCCGCAGGCGCTCTGTCAGCAGGTCTGCCGCAGCCCGCGTGAGCACCAGGTAGTCGCGCTGCAAGGACAGTAAGAGAGCAGCACGGGTGGTCATGAACTGTTGGCAGGAGTGCACGGGCCAAGGCTGCCAGTGCAGGGGAGGCAGCACACCAGACGTCTGCTCAACATGACCGCGCTGCCACACAAGCATCAGGCAGGCGGTGTCAGCAGCCACAGCTGCACTTGCACACCCATCAGGGCTGCACAGGGCAAGAGTGGGGGCTCCTAACCTGCAGGATTGAGTACACGTTGAGGCCCTGCTGCGGAATGGCGTCCACCCACGGCAGGTTGGCGATCGAGCGGCGCAGCGGCTCGCTGCACACGGAGAGGGGCAAGCAAAGGGGGGCACAGGAGGCTCGGGAAACGGCCAAGCATAGCAATTGCGCACAGAGAGCTTGCAGGCAGGCTTAGTTGGCAGCACACCCACAGCTGCCAGCAGTCGATCAGCAGCACCGGCTGCAGGCGGGCATGTTGCAAATGGCGATCAAACAGGGCAGGCAGCCGGCTCACCCGCCGTCCTCCCCAGCCTTGCTGGAATCGCACAGCAGCACAGAGCGGCGCGGCGCCCCTGCCAGCAGCGCATCGACGTTGGCAAGGGCCGTTTTCTGCACAGGCGGGAGTTGAGGGGGGTGGGTGCATGTGCCAGGTGTGAGGGCAGAAGGTTTGCCGACCATCGGCAAGCCATGCTGCCCCACTATACCAGAGAGGTAACAGCACAGCTGCGTCCGCATGGCTGCATGATCACGCACAGACACGTGTCCAGCCAGCAAGCCCCAGCAGCAGGAAACCCAGCAGCGGCAGTGCGCACCGTCCTGGGCTCCGCAGGCCGCAGCCCCTCCACAATCAGCAGGCGGCGCTCCCAGGTCTTGGCGCTCAGTGCGCACTGCAGGCCCAGCCGCCGCACGCGCTTGGGCAGGTCGTGGGCGTGGGAGCGCGGCACAGGGCCGTGCACCACGCCGCCGCCGCGCCTGCGGCAGAGGGTGGGCAGTGCTTGGGGTGTGAGCCTGGTAGCAAAGTGCCCATGTCTTGAAAACACACATGCACGAATGGCGGCGGCATGCAGGCTGCACCTGCACCCAGAAAATAAACCGCTCGCTCCCACCAAAGACACCCCTCCCCCCCCCCCAACCCCCCCCCCCCCCCCCCCCCCCCCCTCACCACTGCGGCGCACGGATGGTGCCCTGCCGCGACTGCCCGCTGCCCTTCTGCGGCCGCGGCTTGCGGCCGCCGCCGCGCACCTCGCTGCGCCCCAGCGTCTTGTGCGTGCCCTGCTGCCGCTTGGCCAGCTGCCAGCGCACAACGCGGTGCAGGATGTCGCGGCGGATGGGCACATCGAAAATGTCGCCGCCCAGCGTGTAGCTGCCCACCTGCCTTCGCTCCAAGTCGAACACAGGCACAATCAGGTCCTGATAGTAGCCCTGCTCCTGCTGCTGCTCGATGGGGATGGGGGCCGGCAGGATGTCGGACAGATCCACCACCTCCTCTGCTACCGCCTCTGCTGCTGCCGCCGCCGCCGCAGGAGACGCCGAGGTGCCCAGGCACCGCAGCGCCGCCCAGGCCGCCGGCAGCGCCTGCAAGGCCGCTGGGCTGCTGCTGCTGCTGCTGCTGGCTGCTGCGGCCTGCGAATCGTGCAGGAAGGTGGGGCGCTGGGTGTTAAAGCAGGAGCAAGGCGGAGCGAGCAGCGGCGGCGGCTGGCGGCAGGCAAGTTGGCAGGCTCTGGGCAGGCCAGCCTCCCTCCAGGCATCAATATGATGGTTTGGCTACCTGTTGAGACAGGCTGGCGGCCGCCCGCTTGAGCAGGGGCCCCGCGAGCAAACTCCTGAGCGCCATTTGCGCTGGAAAGGGGCTGAGCGGCTGTCGATCGCAAAGCTCGAGGC
>VFQQ010002977.1_pt1 | contig 17562 bp, 27 predicted proteins | sample 3512341 | NCBI WGS metagenome assembly VFQQ01 (sample SAMN10412373, study PRJNA504923) | tailings metagenome | isolation source: Relicate 2 Philex TSF1 revegetated site | place: Philippines: Tuba, Benguet | collected 2017-08-29 | reverse complement strand
TGGGGGTCACCTTGCGCTTGGCCGGCTCCTCCACGCTGAGCGTCTGCAGGCGGGGCGCAATGTCAACTCCAAGGTCCTGCAAATGGGTGGATGGGAGCAGCAGTGGAGGTCAATGGCCATGAAGAAAGCGAATCAAGTGCACGCAGAGTACAGCAGGACACCACACCCCTAACTGCAGCAGCAGCGCGTCTCCTTGTGTGCTTGGCCTGCCAATGCTGCCTGGCACTTCTCTGCTTGCCTGCGGGCTGGCCGTCTCCAGCGGCTGGATATCTGGAGCTTACACATGAGTACTCAGCTTACACATGGGCACACTCGCCTGCGGGCTGACCGTCTCCATGGGCTTCCTCTTGGCCTTCATGATGTTGGGCAGCGTGGCGTAGCGCGGCTCGTTCAGCCGCAGGTCGCTGGTCACCACCGCCGGCAGTGTGATGCGCAGCTGCAGGGGGCAGGAGAATGGCAGGTTTTATGATGAGCAGCAGTGCAATGCGCAGCTGCAGAGGGGACAACACGTGGCAGGTTATGATGAGAGGTGCAACCCTTTGCTAGGCACCGCAGCCGGCAGCGCGACGCGCAGCTGCAAGCGCGACATGCGTGGCAGGTGTTGTGGCGAGCGGCAGCGACGGCAAGGGCGGCATGCGTGGCAGCATCCGTACGTAGGTGGGAGGGTGCAGCAGGCCAGAAGGGGGGCAGCTGAGGTTGCCGGAAAAGGAAAGCCAAGCCAGCAGCAGGCTGTTGCCACACCCAAGTAGCAGCACAGCCAGCCAGCCGACAGCCACGCCACACAGCCGGCCAGCTCACCGTTTCCAGGCCACGCCTCAGTAGTGAAACATCGGCCAGCAACTAGGCATGCAGCACAGCCGGCCAGCTCACCGTTTCCAGGCCGCCGTCCACCTCTCGCGTGACTGTCGCCTTGTTGGCTGCCGCGTCCAGCTCCAGCTTGGAGGCAAATGTGGCCTGCGGCCAGCCCAGCAGCGCCGCGAGCATCTGGCCGGTCTGCGGCATGGGACAGGTGGGCAAAGAAATGCTGCTGTGGCACACATGTGTCGCACAGCAGCAGCGGCGAGCCCGCCAACTGCTTTTACCAAGTCGGGCAAGACGATTGTGCAGTGCCAGCCTGTCGTAGCACAGCAGCAGAATTGGCGGAACACCCCTGCTTACGCCACTCCCACCACGTGCTTGACGCCTGCCTCCCACCTGATTGCTGTCGTCATCAATCGCCTGCTTGCCTAGCAGCATCAGCCCGGGGGACTCCTTCCGCGCCACCTGCACATGGAGTCGAGGCATACTGGCATTGTGGCACCGACCTCATGTGCTAGGCATGGCTGGGCACACCAGCCATGCACCATGACAAGCTCCAGCAGCAGCAGCAGCAGCAGCAGCAGCAGCAGCATGCCGACACAACAGCAAGCAGCATAAGCACTCCAACAAGCACAAGCACCACCACCAGCCACCAGCCACCAATGCAAGCCACCCACCGCAGCCAGCAACTCAGCGACCGCCAGCGGCAGCACAATACCCACACAGCACAATACTCAACACAAAGCAGCAGCACCAACTCACCGCAGCCAGCAGCTTGGCGACCGCCAGAGGCTCCGGCGCCTCCCCCTCCCCTGTCTGCACGTGCACCGCTCGGTCCGCCCCCATGGCCAGCGCCGTCCGCAGCGTGTCGGCCGCCTGCAGACAGGGCGGGGCAGGCAAGCCAAGTGCACGGGTGGGTAGGAAGGCAGGAGGCGCAAGGCAGCACCACATGGGTAGTTGAGCAGTGGCGCAAAAGAAGGTACGAAGCTGAAAGCCGTTGCTGGCCGCAGCACACAACATCAGCGCCTGGTGTGCCCTGTTGTCTTTCGCATCAATCATTTGTGCACTACTGGGGAGTGCATTACGCACCTGCTTGGGCCCGATGCTGACTGCCACCACCTCATCCGCCTGCTTGGCCTCCTTGACCCGCAGCGCCTCCTCCACCGCAATCTGTGGACGGACAGGAGAAGCAGGTGATACCGATGCGCCTCTGATGCCTGATCATGCTGCTTGCAAGCTTGCGGCGCTAGCAACTGGGTGGAAGGCGACGGGCCAGAGGCAGGGCGGTGTGGTGGCAGGCCCGCCTCTCCCTGCCTGCGGCGCACCTCGCAAAACGGGTTCATGGACATCTTGACATTGCTCAGATCTACGCCTGTCTGCGATTCAGCAACAGTCGGGAAGGAGCACATGAATTGAGCACCGCAAGCGGAAGTTGTGCCGCCGCCGTCGCCGCTGCCGCCGCCACCGCCCCACCTTGTCGGGCTTGACCCGCACTCGCGCGTTGTAGTCCATCACACGCTTCACCGCCACCAGGATGCGGCCCGCCATCGCTGCAAGCCGCGCTGGAGACAGCTCCGAGACGCTCGCGCGGTTCAAGCTCGCGTGTGGCCGCCAGCGAGGGCTGCGATCTCAACAGGGCGATGCAACGAGATCCAACGCACGGGCGAGGCAAACGCCGAGTCCGCATGTGTGCTGAGGTGGCCGGCGGCGGCAGGCGGTGAGTGCCGCCCGCCGTCTGCTGCTGCCTGCAGGCCAATGACGGCTCTCTCTGCAAGTCAGCCGGTAAAAAACGTTTACAGGCGTATGGTACATTGCCATGGTCTAGCTGACAGGGAGCACGTGCGCCCGTATCGAGCGAGAGCTGGGAGGTAAGAGAAGCTGAGCGGGTGTGGCAATGAGTACAGGAGAAGGCAAGGCATACAGGAGTCAATACAAAGCGAGCGAGCAGCCAGCACGGCTGCAAAGCTGCGGCAGGCTGCGGTTGCAGGGCAGCAAAACTGGGCTTACAGAAGGGGGGGCATGCAAGGCGCCTACGTTCGGCGCAGCAAAGGGGACGTCAGCAGCGAATTGGCATCAGCATCACGTTTGGGGAGGACTCGGAAGGTTGCAGAGGGTAGGGTGGGCCAGCATGCTGCTGCTGCTGCTGGTTGAAGCATCATCATCATTGTTGCAGGCAGCGCCCGGCGCGCCGCCGCCGTCGTCGCAGGCATGTCACAGCCCGCGGCTACCGGATTGGTGACAGCAAGGCCTGCACAGGACAGCATGACGACATGTGAGATGTTTCAAGTGCCATGGTGCTTCACAGGAAGCCTCAGCAGCCGCACACTGATCAGCCTGTCCATCAAGCGGCCGCAAGCGCTGGCGCCGCCGGCCCGCCGCTCGGCGGGGCACAAGCTACTGGGCGCTCAATGGGCCTGAACTGCACTCCAACTCACCCTAGCAAGCACCGAGACTCTGCTGAACAGCCGGAGGCGCCACGAGCGGCGGCTGGGGCCCAAATAGGTCGCAGCGTACGTGCTCTCCTCCACCTGCACGCCGCTCCAGCCGTCCCGGCCGCAGCTGCGCCTGGGGCTGCCCAGCAGGTGCTTGCGGCTGGGCGCCATCGACTCCCGCAAGTTCAAGTCGCTTCACTGCGAAACAGGCCGCCGCGCTGCGCTCGTCAGGGTTTGTGACAATTCAGGCACAATAGAGCGGGCGAGCCCGATAGTCCAGGCTGGATTAATCTCGGCACAGCTGGCGCCGCTGGGCGCCGGGCTGCCAGGTGTCTGCAATGAGAACGCAAGCAATGGCTTGGCCATCGCTTTGAACACAGCAGCAATTCATGCCACTGCTGCACTTGGTCCCATCCTTGCCGCCATGCCGAACACGTCAAACCCAACTTGCGGTCCCCCTCCCGCCCTTTTGACCACCACTACTCGAGCTGTGCGGCGAGCATGCTTGTTGCACGGTGGTGGGTTTAGGCAGAGGTACGCAGCGCGGGGGCACACATACGCACGCTCGCAGGGTACGGACGGGGGTGCTGCGTAGAATAGATCGGGTCGGGGGACACGGCCGAGGAATCAAGAGGATAGGAGGCAGAGGCGCAGCCACAATTTGGCACCGGGGGGAGGGGAAAAAAGCGTCAAGGAACAAGATGCGGAGGGGCGCGAGTGCAGCTGCAAGAAAAGAGCCTCTTAGCTGACATCAAGCCAGGCAGATGTCGCCCTGCAGGGCTGGGTTGGCTGGCCTGCTGCCGCCAAGCTACCCAACAGCTGCAGGCCGAGGCGGCCGCCTCCAGGCGAGCGAGGGAGCCGCAGGTTTACTCGGAGCGCTGGGCGTAAGACTTGAAGCCCTTCTCCCGCACGTCGATGCCCACCATGGGCTCGCCCAGGTCACAGCTGACCTCGGCCAGGATGGCGGGGTCGTTGTAGTGGGTCACCGCCTGCAGGTGAAGAAGAGGGGCGGGGTAGGAGTGCAGGGCGGTCAGCGAGGGTGGCAAGAGCAGGCGCAGAGCACACAGGCAGCGGCACCCCAGCATGGCGGGGCGCTTCTGCAGGCAAGCCCGGCACGTTACATCCATGCACGCAGCTCGACCGCGCTGGTTGCCAGCTCAACGGCTGCAGTGCAAGCCAATGGGCAGCCCAAGCGATCAACCGCTTGCTTGGCTTGGCTGCCGCGCACCTGCACGATGGCGCGCGCGCGCTTGGCGGGGTCGCCGCTCTTGAAGATGCCGCTGCCCACAAACACGCCGTCCATGCCCAGCTGCGGGAGCGTGGAAAGGGTGGGGGATGGGGTGGTGAGAGCGGCAGGGGGTGAGGGGCAACTTCCAGAGGCCAGCAAGGCGCGGAGGCGAACGGCCTGCTGCGGTGAATTGGCACCTGCTGGACCACCGACATGCTGGCCATCGCAGTGATTCCTCGCAGCAACAGCAGAGCCACGCGGGCAGCGGCGCTCCTCTACTTGTGCCCAGCCCCAGCCCTCAGCAGCACCCACCTGCATCATGAGCGCCGCGTCGGCGGGGGTGGCCACGCCGCCCGCCGCAAAGTTGACCACCGGCAGGCGGCCCAGCGCCTTGGTCTGCCGCACCAGCTCCACAGGCGCGCGCAGCTCCTGGGGTGGGGAGAGGTGGGGAGGGCAGGGGTGGCAGGTGTTGGTGCGAGCGGTGGCAGCACAGGCTGGGCTGCAGGGCAGGCAGGTGGCAGGCGCACGTGGAGCAGCATCAATCGCGTGATATGCAGGGCATGCAGATGGCCACACACTCAAAAGTTGTTTGCAGCCACAGCAAGGCTGCCAAAGGACATAAATCACAGCACCCACCTTGGCATACACGTACAGCTCGTCGTCGTCCATGGTCTGCAGCTGCCGGATGGCGCCCTGCACCGCGCGCGCGTGCCGCACAGCCTCCACCACGTTGCCGGTGCCCGCCTCGCCCTGCGCCATTGGGGGGAGAGGAGAATGGCGGGTGGAGACAGGTCAGAGGGGACGAAGCCGGGCAAGCGAATCTGGTGCAGCAGGTGCACATCAATGACTCGGCAATTAAGGTGCTGCAGAGCTTGACAGCTTTAGAAAGGCTTGCCATAACACCCAGCATGCCAAGTAACAGCTGGCCACCCAGCCTGCTTGCACCTTCCCCCGGGTGCTGCCCCGCTCTGCCCACCTTGGTGCGAATCATGGCGGCGCCCTCGGCGATGCGGCGCAGCGCCTCGCCCAGGTCGCGGCAGCCGCACACAAAGGGCACCTTGAAGGCGTGCTTGTTGATGTGGTGCACGTCGTCGGCGGGGGTCAGCACCTGCGCAGGGCGCGAGCAGAAGGAAACAAGCGGAGTGAGGCGCAGGCTGGCGCAGGCGGCGGCGGCACAGCAGCACCGGCTGCGAGGCGGCTGCGAGGCTTGAGCAACCTCAGCAGAACCTCAGCCAGCCAGCAGCCTTCCTAAACAAAGGAACCTCACCTCGCCGTCGTCGATGTAGTTGATGCCCACAGCAACAACACATCAACATGGTTGATGAATGTCAGCAGGAAATAACCAGCCAGCAGCCCCCCTCATCAAAAGCCTCACCTCGCTCTCGTCAATGTAGTCGATGCCCACGGCCTCCAGGATCTGCGCCTCCACAAAGTGGCCGATGCGGGCCTTGGCCATCACTGGGATGGTCACCGCCGCCTTGATCTCCTTGATCATCTGTGCAGGGGGGAGCAGGGAAGGAAGGAGCATGGGCGATCGGCAAGGTGCGTGGTGGTGCAGCAGCAAGCACGGGGTCTGACCAGTGTCCCACGTTGCAGCCAGGCTTAACACCTGCACATCCACCAAGCCCACGACAGCAACCAACCACAGCGCAAGGCGGCGTGTACCTGCAGCAGCGCACCTGGGGGTCGGACATGCGCGCGACGCCGCCGTTGCGGCGGATGTCGGCGGGCACGCGCTCCAGGGCCATGACCGCCACGGCGCCCGCCTCCTCGGCGATGCGCGCCTCCTCGGCGGTCACCACGTCCATGATGACGCCGCCTGCAGTGAATTCAGTGACCAACGGCGGCAAGTTGGGGGTTGAGTTGGCAGGCTGGATCCGCTGTGCCCGGCCGCCGGCTGTGGTGGGACGCATGCTGTCCGCTCGGCTCGATCCCCGGCCCTTGCAGCCGCGCTGCCAGCTGCTCCCTAAGGCTTCCAAACCAACTGCTCACCCTTGAGCATCTGCGCCAGGCCGACCTGCACAGACGGAGCAAGGAGGGAGGCTGGGTGGTGAGGGGCGGTGCCAGATTGCATAATCCCGGCGGTGCACCGCCGCCTGCACCGTGTCTCGCACTGCCCCACGCTGCTGGGGCTCCAGCCGCAGGCCCGGCTGGGGCCCAGCACGGTGGGCGGCACCCGTGTACAGCTGTGGCTGCAGGCCATGCGGCCAGTGCCAGCAACCACACGCAGGCAGCGGCGCCGCGCCGCGCCGCCGCCGCCGCTGCTACCTGCCCCAGCCCAGCGGCACGCCGCGCGGCTCGGTGCACTGCGCTACTGCAGCCCCGTAGGGTGCTGCGGCCGGCCGGCGCTGCTGTGTGGCGCTGCCTGCTGCAACCATGCGTCCCAGCCGCCAGCCATGCGCCCTGCAGCCAGCCAATCACCTTGACGGCCTGGGTGCCGCGCTGCGCGTCAGCCATGGCTGCTGCTGTGTGGCAGTGGGGCGCGCGCGAGGCAGGAGTTGGGGGGCGGGCAGCGGCTCGGCGCGGGCGGACCACACAAGCAGGCGGGGTGCAGGACGATACAACAGCACGGGTGTGACAGAATGCGCCGGCTGGCTTGTGTAGCTGGCGGCGGTGGCGCGGCGGCTGGCCGCCAGCTCGCAGCGTGACAAATGCGCCCCACCAGTCCGGGCTGATTCGTTTGTGTCTAGGCGTGCGCTGTGGTGCCACCATACTCACAAGCATGCCAGAGTCAAGTTTGGCCAGCAAGCTGCTGCACGCTTGGCCAGCCAGCCCGCTCCATCCAACCAACCCGCTGGCGGCTGCACGCCTCAGGACGGGAGGCGCTGGCGCAGTGGCTGTTTGTTTCGATCCGTGGGCTCCAGCTGTCTGATGGAGCTGCCACTGGGCAGGGCTATTTGCATCCATGCCGGATCTGGTTGCCCTTGCGAGCAGCAGCACAAAAGCCCTGCTGAGGGTTGCACTCCAAGCGGCCGTTGCTCCACCTGCGCGAACCAGGCCTGCCGTGCCGCTCACCACTCAAGCCCACAGATCCTGCTGCAAGGTGAAGGATAGCACGATGCTTTGTCCCCACATCGCATGCATGGCGCTTCCTCTGCAAACTCGTCTGTAGCTGCGGCACAGCCCGATCTGCCATCGGTGGGCTACCAGCTGTACAGTGCGGGGCAGCCTGGCAGCTGCAGCAAGGCTTACTGTACTCAAGTTTCCAGCATTGCAGGCAACCCAGGAGGTGGATGCCATGCACTCACACAAACGCGTGCATCATGCCCCAAGGGTGGCCGGTGCAGTAGAAAGTAGGCACCCCAAGGGCCGCATGTGAACTGCAGTGCAACAGCACAGTTTTACCCTGCCGGCGCCCCTTGACACGCAAGCGCACTGCACGCGGACTCAACAAAGCACCATTGCTGGCAGAGGAACAGCAGGCGGGGTGGCACACGCCGCCAGCGGCCGAGCGGGCGCAGCTGTGGGCAGGCATGGGGGACAGGGCTCGCACAGCAGAGCTGTCACGGCACAGGAGGTGAGCTGTCTCACTTCTGAAGGCTACCAGAGGGTGAGATGGCTGGGCAGGCATGCAAAGCCGCGCCGCACTGCCGCCCAGCAGTGCCCGCCCGGCCCGTTGCGTTCCCGTTGCTTTCCAGCGCTCGCCGGCGCGCAACCTGGCCTGAACGGCGGGCGTCCCCGCTCGCTGAGGGTGACATTAGGCCCGATCGGGGCCCCGGGGTGGGCTGGCGCGCGGGCTGACGGCCCATTGGCACCGCAGCGGCCTAGGAAAAGCACAGCCGGGCGGGGCGGCGACGGCGGGCCGTGCCGGCGCCCTGCGGCCCTCTGCAGGCTGCCGGGGCGCCGCGATTCGCAGATCGGGGCGTTTCAAGGATTTCGAGCGGGCCGGCGGGCGCTTGCAAGGCCGTTTGAGGCGGGGGCGGCGGCAGGGTGGGCCGCCCGAGCGGCGCCTGCGTCCCTCCCCGCCCCCCTGGTTACCTCCTGGCAGGCCCATGGAAGCAGTAGCAGCCCAGTCAAGGCGGTGCAAGGCCCCCTGCTGTGCCGCCTGCTACGCCTGGCCATTGTTGGCTGCCCAGACCCCCGCCTCCACACTGTTTCGCTGCTCGCAGCTCTGTGCACACACCCTCCAGGTGAGCCGCCGCGCCTGTTTCGACCGGCACCCGGCCCCCAGGGGCGCCGCAGGCGCCGGGACGAGCCAAACGGCTCTCTGCGCCCTCTCGCCGCGCCTGCGCCGCTCGCGGGGCCGCCGCCGCTCGCCTGATGGCTGGCAACCCTTTGGCGCGCCGTTGGCAGCCCGCGGCGGGGCCTCCCAGGGCCCCTGGGCGCCGCGAGCGCGCCGCCCTCCGCCTCCCGCCCCTCTGAGCGCCCGCCCGTCCCTCCCCTGGCTGCAGGCGACCAGCGCAAGCCAACATGTCGGGCAAGGGTGAGTGGCGGGGCGCTCGCTGGGCCGCCCTAACAACGCCTTGCCGGGAACCGCCCCTTGCCGCCTCCCCGCCCTGATCGGCCCCCTCGCCCATGCTTGCAGGTGCCAAGGGCCTGTCGGGCAAGGTGCGCGGCGCGGCCAGGGGGCCGCCGCGGGTTCAAACCCCACGCAGCAGCTGGGCTGGCCGGGGGCTCTGCAGCCCAACCGCCAGCTGGGGAGCAGCAGCCTGGCGGGTTGCAGCAAGTGGCAGCTGGCGGGGCGGGCCGTGGCGGCGCCGCCAGTGCCGCCGACAGCTGCCGCTCCATTCAATGCGCGGCAGGAAGCACAGCAGACAGCTGGGGCCTTGCCAGCCTGCGAGGCAGCTGGGACTGCCTCAAAACCCCTGCTCCGCTGCCCTCCTCGCTGCCGCAGGGTGCCAAGGGTACCATCGGTATCAAGGGCGCGGGCGGCGACAAGAAGAAGCCCATCTCGCGCTCGGCGCGTGCCGGCCTGCAGTTCCCCGTGGGCCGTATCCACCGTCTGCTCAAGGGCCGCGCCACCGCCAACGGTCGTGTGGGTGCCACCGCCGCGGTGTACACCGCCGCCATCCTGGAGTACCTGACCGCCGAGGTGGGCTGGGCGGCTAGTGGGCGCGGGCAGCTAGGGCTGGTGGGTTGGTGTGGTCAAGAGTGTGGGCGGCCAGCCGTTTGTGCTTTTTGAGGCAGCAGCTGCTGCTGGATGGTGGAGCACAAAAGTACAACGTCAACCTGCTTACCAGCTTGGCTGCCTGGGTGCACTGCATCGTTTGCCTGTCACCGCCGCTTGCCCTGGCACCCACACCTCCCACCCGCCCCTGGCCCTCCCCTGCAGGTGCTGGAGCTGGCGGGCAACGCCTCCAAGGATCTCAAGGTGAAGCGTATCACGCCGCGCCACTTGCAGCTGGCCATCCGCGGTGATGAGGAGCTGGACACGCTGATCAAGGCCACCATCGCGGGCGGCGGCGTGATCCCCCACATCGTGAGTCTTGTTAGAGGGCGGCCAGTGGGCTGGGGCTTTTGCGACTGAGGTGGGGCTGGCCTGGTTGGGCATGCACTGCTGTTGTTGCTGCACAATGACAGCACTGCCTTGGCCGCTTGCTCGTGCACTTGCATCCCTGTTGGCTGACACCCTGACCCCACAGAAAACTCACGCATCTTTCGTGCTCCTCCCTTCCATCCCTGCCCTGCAGCACAAGTCGCTCATCAACAAGCAGGGCAAGAAGGAGGGCTTCCCGCTGCTGCCCCCCCTGTAAGCAGCGCGCCCATGACTGCGGCAGCAGCCTGACGGACTGGAGGATAGTTGCGGCCGGGGGCACGGGCGCAGCCCTGCCGCCCTGCCGCCGCCAACCCCTGACGCGGCCGGCCGCGCCGGCCGCCTGACATGACTCGCCTTAACCCACCGCGCCACAGCAAATGTGTCTCGACCCCAAATGTGTATCCTCTGCGATGCCTGTATCACCCCGCCAGCCCCAAACTCCTTCTCCTCTCTTTCGGCAACACCGCTTTTTCGCCACCGCCTTGCCTTGGCCCAGCCTATGCTACTCAGCCCTTAGCAGGACTGCAACAAAGATGCTTGCCAGTGGGACACACAGGGCAGACATGGTGTGGCAGGAGGACAGCGAGATAAGAGAGAGACTGGGGCCTGGGCAGCCTGGTATGCAGGAACCTGCCCTGCGAGACCGGCAGCAGGTGGTGAGGCGGTGCGCTGGCCATGCCGCCCCAACCCTGAGCGGATCGCACGGGCGGGTCAAATTTGAGGATCTACACCACCATTGCTGCTTTCAGGGGACTGCAGGGCGCGTGGCGAGCGGCATGGCGTCACAGCTGAGCCGGCTGGGGCGCAGGGGCGTGCCCCTGCTGCAGCAGCTGGAGCGGGCGGCCCCTGGGGCTGTGCAGCAGTTTAGCAGCGCGGCGGAAACGCCTGCAGCGGGCGGCCCGGGCCGAGGGGCAGGCCGTGGCAGCGGCGGCCGGGGGCCACCGCGCTCAGGCGGCAGGGTGAGACGAGGGCAGTGCGATGGTTGCCTGCTCCGATGGCTGCTGCAGGGCCGGTCGTGCCGCCGCCGCCGCGTGCCGCCGCCGCCTGCTTGCTGCTCAGTGCGGCTTGCGTTGCTGCGAATGTATGGCTTCGTGTGGTGATGCCGAGCTTGCCACCCTCGCACAAGAGCATCCATGTCCACCATCACCAAGTCGGCATGCCAATCCCACTCGCTTGCTTCCTGCCGCAGGGCGGCGGCGGCGGTAGGGGCGGCGGCCCACGGCAGCCCGGCTCCATGTCTGAGCTGCTGGCAGGCGGCAGGCGGCAGCGGCCAGAGGGCGGCCCCGGCCAGGGCGGCGGCCGCGGCGGCGAGGGTGGCGGCGGCCGCGGCCGCGGCGACGGCAGCTTCCGCCGCTTCAACCGAGACCGTGCGATTGAGCGGGCGGCGGCACGCTCGCCAGACGAGCCCGACCTTGCGGTGCGCGCTGTTGCTGGGAGCTTTGCTGCTGCTGCTGCTGCTGCTGCTGCTGCGCCAGTGCTGGCTTGCACAGCGATAGGACTAGTGCTGCATCGCTTTGCATGCTGCATGTGTGTGGCACGCACCCACCCGCCGGCCGCTGAACAAATGGCCGTCGCCTCTCCGCTTGGCCCCGCAGGTGCCCTTCTCCAAGGCGGACCAGCACCTGAACGACACGCCGCGCGACATCCTGCTCAACTTCCAGTACGCCATTCGAGACCTGTCCGAGCCAAAGGGCGAATTTGTGCCACTGGAGGTGCGTGGGGCGGCTGCTTGGGGCGTGCTGCTGGTGGATGCTGCTGTCGTTTGCACTGCTGCTGCTGTTGCCACGCTGACCTGCTGCAGTCATGCGTCATGAGTGCCTGTGTGCCCTGGGCGGTGCAAGGGCCGCGTTGCATCCTATGCATCTGTCGCCCATTTCCAATCCCTTGCCACTTTGCCGCCACCCCATCCCCAGGCCATGGATACCGACATCGCCGACATCGCCAACCTGGACCACCTGCGGCTGGCCAAGTACTTTGTGACGCCGCGGCAGTGGGCCGACTTTGTGTCGGGTGCGCGTCCTGCATCTGGAAGTTGCTGGCCGGCGGGCAGCTGGCTGGGAGCACGTACCGGGGAACCTTTTGCCTGGTGCTCCACAATTGCGAACGCGGCCTGTGATGAACAGCCGTGTCCGCCCATGTTCCCCCTCAACAGGCAAGATGGACGAGGATGAGCAGAACATGCTGGCCTGCCCTCTCTGCACAAAAACACTTCTGGAATACGTCTGATTTAGTAGTCCTTGTTCCCCTGTTCCTCCCGCAGGCAAGATGGACGAGGATGAGCAGAACATGCTGGCGGACCGCATGGCCGCCGCCTTCCTGGCGGACGACCAGTACCGCGAGCGGCAGGCGTCCATCGAGTCGCTGGTGAGCTGGCTAGTACTGCAGTGGCGGTGGTGCTCATAGTGTGAAGTAGGCCATGCTAGTTGCATTACAGTTGCGGTGTGGCGGCTTCGCTTGCGATGCTGAGGCTGGGTTGGGCATGCGTCCTGCTTGGTGTGCGCAAGTCGACGCAGTAGGCGCCCCATCAGTCATGCCGCCCCAAGCGCTTGTGCCTCAACAACGCCCCTGCTCCCGTGCTGTGCACTTCGCTTGTGCAGATTGCTGCCGACCCCGACTACGACCTGCCTGCCAGCCTGGGCAGCCAGCCGGCGCTGCGCGGCTCCGAGCGGCCCAAGCCGCCCAGCGCGGAGCAGCTGCGTGCGGAGCTGGAGGAGCAGAAGGAGACGCTGATGTGGCGGTATGGCCTGGTGAGCCATTGTGCAGTTTTTTTTTGGCATATACAGCCTGCTAGTTGCACATCAAAGGAGAAGGGAGAAGGGAGGAGCAGAAGGAGACGCCGCTGTGGCGGTATGGCCTGGTGACCTGTTTTGGCTGATTGGGCAGCCCAACAGTTGGTTGCTGTGCGGCGAGGAGTGGCAGCAGGCGTGCCTTAGCTTGTGATGAGTGCTGCCGTCTGTCTCGTTTTACGCCTTGCCCGCCCCCTCCCTCTGCCCACAGACTGAGGAGGAGTGGGGGGTGGCCCACTTAGCTCGTAATCAATGCTGCCATACTCCGCTTGCCTCACTCCCCTGCCACCCCCACCCCACTCCTTCCCACAGACCGAGGAGGAGTGGGAGGGCGCGCGCGACGCGACGGTGCAGCAGCAGGCGGCGGCGGCGCATGCCGAGGCGTGCGCGCACCCGCTCCCCGACCTGCTGGCACTTGAGCGGCGCCTGGCGCTGCTGCTGGACAAAGCCATGCCGGTGAGGGGGGCATTGTTGTGCTGAGGGACACTGCTTGTGCTGGGGGTTGATCGCCGCGCTGCCACTGCGTGTGCTGGGCTTCGTATGTTGCAACGGCCGGCAGGCCAGGGCAAGGGCCAGGGCAGTGAGTGATGGGCAGCAGCTTGTGTGCTGCTGAGCGCCATGCTGGCCCTCGCCCTGTGCTGGTGCAACCCCGCTTGCATCAAGCGAATGCCATGCGGTCGCTAAATCAGCTGATTGTTCATGCTGTTTCTTCCCCGCTGCAGAGGGACCACCCCAACTACTCGGTGGCCAAGAAGCGGCTGGAGGTGCTGCAGGTGTGACTTACCATAGTTTAGTGACTTTGTCTGATAGAGGCTGACTGACTGGCGGCGCCGTGAGAGCACTTCAAAATGGGCTGCAGGCGCTGCTGTGTGGCGTCCTGGACTCGCAGGCTGGGCAGCTGCTTTTGCGCTGCTGGCATGCAGGCAGCGCTTGTGAACCACCCATCCCAGAGGCGCCCGCCGACCAACCGCCGCTACCACTGCCACTCCTGTTTTGCAGGGCAACGCCGGCTGGTCGCACGAGCGCAAGATGGTGTTTGCCAAGCGGCTCATCAAGCGGCTGGCCTCCGCCAGCTGAGCAGCTGCGCTAGCACGTGCTAGCCAACCGTTCTTGGCAGGCAGGACGCTGTATCACCAATGCTGCAGCTGTCCACATGTGCGGCAGCATCACGGTGGCGGCAGCAAACCCTTGCGGCAGGATCCGCCCCTTGATGACCTGGCAGCCAGGGCGTGCTGACTCCAGCGGCTGATGCCGCTGCTGCATGCCTGGTGCGTCATTTGATGTGGCTGCATGCATGGGCTCTCCCATGTAAGGCAAGCCAACCATGCACAATAGCTGCGTGCTGCCGCTGGCGCCTTGTTGCAGCTCTCAAGCCAAGGGTGTTCACAGCGCAGATGCACCAAGGATATAGAAAGGCAAGAGCCAGCACACTAGCGGTGTGGCTCAGGCCAATAAGCAGAGCAGACAGGCGGATTAAAGCACGAGCGACCCTCAACAAAGCATATGAAAGAACAGAAAGCAGCCAGGCAAGTCAGGCTAGCACATTCACTGGGCCGATCACATTCACTGGGCAACCAGACATGCATCGCTGCGCTGAGCAGTGTCAATCACTCAGGCAGGCCTGCCCCTCGCGGCCCAGGGCCCACTGCCAACCAGCTCAACCACACCACAGCCCAGCGCAACACTGCGCAGCGCACAGCATTCCAAACCGTGCTCAGCGCACGTGCATGACTTCCTTGGGGCAGCCCCAGCAGGCGGCGCAGTGCTCGCCGGCGCCCGGGCAGTCGTCAAAGGGCACCCAGTAGGGGTCTTCTTCGCCATCGCCAGCCAGCTCTGCGTCCACCTCTTGCAGCGCCCGCCGCACTCGCTCGCGCTGCTCCTCTTCGGCCTGCAGGGTGCTTGCACCTTGGTAGGAGAGCGTATGAGGAGGCGAGCCGGGCAGCATGGGCATGGCGGCGAAGCTCCTACCTGCTGCAAGCATGCACTGGCAGCACACCTTTGGCATTCTTAGCGACCCATACATGTGCAAATGCACAACTGGCCATTGCCAGTGCGCAAGACCTACAGCAGCAGGTGGGGCAGCCTCGCACCTGGGCCGTCTGCAGCTGCGCCCGCACATCCGCCAGCCTGTCCTGCTCGCTTGGCTTGCCCTGGCTGGCGCGGCTGCCGCTGGGCTCCCAATCCTGCCGGTTTGCAAGCGGAGGAGACAGTTGGTCAATGTAGACATGCTTTGTGTTGCTGATGTGATGAGTGGCTGTGGCGTCGCTGCCGCCTGGGCGCAGGCGCCGGGCCGCCGCCGGCCGTCAACTCTCAGCTGCAGGCTCTTCGACAGGCAGTGCGCACCTCCTTGGACGCGGCTGTAACGATCCAAGGCCCGCTGGGCTTGCGGGCGACGCGCGGTCCGCCCGCTAGCAGGAACACGCCGCTGGGGCGCACTGCACACACGGCCCGAACCTGCTGCATGTTCTCGGGGTCAGCACAGGGCAGGGAAGGACGAAACTAGGGCACAATCAGCTAGTGGCAGTTGCCGCCCCTTCCACCCGCAAGTCCGCACCGTCACAACGCCCCATGGTGCCAAACAAAGCTTACAAAGGCCTATGAAAAGAGAAATAACATGGAGAAGACGGAAGTGAAAATCAATTGCCCCTTCACATACAGTCACAGAAGAAAAGTTAACAAAGAATGCCAACTGGTGCGCCATACGGAACAGGAAGGGACGGCAACATACACTCTGCTGCATACTCACACCATGGATTCCCGAAATCAACAATTCGCCAGTCTATCCCAGGTGCGTGCAAATAAGCTGGCGAGGCTGTTGTCGCTGGCCGGGACCAGCGGTGGCCCAGCAGCCTGCCCTGGCGCAGCAGCACCACCAGCAGGGCCCTGGCTCGCCGCTTGCAGCTGGCGCAGCTGGCCCAAAAGCGCGGCCGGCAGCGGCGGCATAGCCAATGGCGCTGTAGGCTGCGGTGCCGCAGCCTGTGCCGCAGGCTGTGCTGCCACATTGACTGGTGCGGCGTACAGCGGCGGCACCTGTTGCGCCCCCAATCCCAGCGGCAGAGGCAGGGGCAACTGCGCCGCCGGCCTGCCTGCTTCCAGCGGCGGCAGCGGTGGCACTTGTGGCGGCAGCCCTGCCCTGGCCGCCTGCTGCTCCAGCTGATCCTTGGCCGCTTGGAAGGCCCGATTGACGATGAGCGCATGCAGGTGCAGCTGCGCGCTCGCCTGTTGCTTGGCATGCACCGCCTGGTGCTCAGCTGCTGCCGCCCGCTGCTCAGCGGCTGCTGCCCGCTGCTCGGCAGCCGTCCTCACCAGTTCTGCTGCTTCCGCCTGCCTCAACGCCTGGCCTTCCCGCTGCTCAGCTGCTGCCGCCCGCTGCTCAGCGGCTGCTGCCCGCTGCTCGGCAGCCGTCCTCACCAGTTCTGCTGCTTCCGCCTGCCTCAACGCCTGGCCTTCCCGCTGCTCAGCTGCTGCCGCCCGCTGCTCGGCGGCAGCCATTACGGCCATAGCCTCCAGCGCTGCAGCATCTCTCTCCTGCTCCAGCTGCTGCCGCTGCTGCGTCCACTCCTCCTGTGCAGCGGCAGCTCCAGCCAGCTGCTCCTGCAGAGCAGCCTGCGCTGTAGCCCGCTGGTCCTGCAGCACTGCCAGCTGTGCTGCCAGCGTTTTCTCCAGCTGTGTTGCCTGCTGCTTAGTCAGCTGCTCTTCTGCATGCCTTGCCGCTTGCGCTGCGTGCCACCGATCAGCTTGCCTCCGCACAAGCTGCAGCGCTGCCTGCTCGCCCGCCTGTGCAGCCGCTGCGGCCGCCTTTGCCGCCACTGCCTCCTGCTGCAGTGCTGCCCACCGTTTCCTGGACTGCAGCACCTCCGCCTGGGCTGCAGCCAGCTGCTGCTGCAGGCTGCGGGCGGTGGCTGCGGCTGCGGCTGCGGCCTTCTTTGCCTTCTTTGCCCGCACAAGCCGCTTTGCCGCCAGTGCCTCCGCATCCAGCAGCGCATGATACATGTCATCCCGCTCTTCAGCGACCTGGCCCCACTGGTCCTCTGCCACGCCCAGCTTGTGTTGCAGGCTGTCCCGCTCGGCAGCCAGCTGGCTGCACCGCTCCTCAGCTGCGCTCGCTCTTGCCGCCTCCTGCTGCCTGCTCTCCTCTGCGGCAGCTGCGGCGCACTGCGCTGCCACCAGCTGCTGCAACAGGCTCTCCCGCTCGACGGCTTCCCGCCTGCGCCGCTCCTCAGCTGCCGTGGCTTTCGCCGCCTCCTGCTGCGTCTTCCCCTCTGTAGCAGATGCAGCCGCCCGCGCTGGCCGCCATCTGCCGCTGCCATCTGCCCAGCTCTGGCATGACCATCTAGCAGGCCTCTGCAGCCACCATCCAGCAGGCCTTTGCAGCGAAATCCCCAACACTGCCTCCCTGCTAGCTGCGCCCACCGCAGGTGCCGCGTTGGCTGCCTGCGCTTGCTCTTGCTGCGTTGCTGCTGGCTTGGCCGCCGCGGCCACTGCTGGCTCAACAGCAGCAGCAGCAGCCTGACCGTGCGCTGCATCAGCTGCCTGGGGCTTGCGAGCCCGCTTGCACGCTTCTGCTGCCTCACTCTGCCGCTGCTCTGCAGGCCGCTTGCAACCGAGGCTGGCCTCTGCAGCTGCAACCGCAGCCTGGACCTCTGCTGCCGCTGCATCTGCACAAGCCAGCAGCGCAAATAGCACTGATGATTGCTTGCAAGCTGCAGTGCTTGCTGCTGAGCCTGCTGCTGCCGGGCCTGCTGTGCCTGCTGCTGTGCCTGCCGCCCGCCATGTTGCGTCCGACGGCTGCTGCTGCTGCTGCTGCTGCTGCTGCTGCTGCTGCTGCTGCTGCTGCTGCTG
>VFQQ010002975.1_pt1 | contig 17567 bp, 18 predicted proteins | sample 3512341 | NCBI WGS metagenome assembly VFQQ01 (sample SAMN10412373, study PRJNA504923) | tailings metagenome | isolation source: Relicate 2 Philex TSF1 revegetated site | place: Philippines: Tuba, Benguet | collected 2017-08-29 | reverse complement strand
TGCCGTCATAGATGGCTGTGACCTCGACCGATCCGACCTTGTAGCGGTAGAAGCCAACCGTCGGCTCTACCGGAGCGGCAGCTGATACGGGGACAATGAATTCAAGCTTTCCGGCAACTCCGAATGCCGCGGCAGCCGCCGCGGATCCGAGCACCATGCGACGTGTCATGTTGAACATCGTGATCTCTCTTGTCTGATGCAACGATTTGAAAGCGGTCGGGTGATCCGTTCACCCTGATGACGAGACCTGCCGCCTTCCGGATTTATTCCCGCCCACGGGGTCTTTCTTTCGATCGGATGCGAAGATGCGCGCTAACTCGGAAGCAAGGCCTGTTCGAGGAGCGGGAGCCGCTCCTCCGAACAGGCAGCAGCCAATCAGTTGCCCCAGAGATCGTGGCCGAAATCCATTGGTTCGATCTTGGCTTTGCCGGAGGTGCCTGTCTTGATGCTGGCGTCGACATCCTTGTGAGGCTCAGGAACCGATGCCGTCGTCGCGTGATCGACGGTGACCGTCGGCATGCTGCCGGGATCGAAATGGTCGCTGCCTGCAAAGGCGGCACCCGCTGCAACGACGATACTGAGTGTGGTGAGAGCAACCTTCAACATATCACTGTTCCTTGTCTGGTTTGACGCGGGCCCTTCTGGCGCCGCCACAGACATGACCTTGATTGCTCTGATTTTATTCCCGCGTCCCGATTTCTTTCTGCGGACTGATATTCGATTCCGGAGTCATGCGCCGGACCCAGCCGGCGCGCCGGATCAGATCGCGGCGGCGGCCCGGAAGCGGGTGACGAACTCGTCGAGCCCCGACCGCTCCATGTCGGTGATCGCCCAATAGGCGAAAGCACGATCGCTCCAGCTCACCATCGAAAAGCCGTCCGAGGAACGGTCGACGGGATTGCTTGCCATGCCGCTGCTCCGGGGTTGGGCAACAAGCGTGATCAGATGTTCGTTGTGCCGGTAGACCAATGCCGGAATGGCCTGCCCGTCGATAACCTCAACGCGTCCACCAACCAGTGCGAACCCTTCCTTGGCAAGGTCTGGTGCCGGTGGCGACATGCCGAGCCGGCCGTCGAGCCAAGGTTTCACCGTATGCCGGTCGGACGAGACGACATCGACCGGATTGGCAGCCAGCAGGCTGCGGCGATGGCCGCTTGCCACGGCTACGGCAAAGTCATCAGAGCCACCCGTCATCGCCCATTGCGTCGCTCCACTCGCCACCACCGCGGTGATGGCGATCGACGCGGCCAGGGCACGCCAATCGAACGTTGCGGACCGTGCCGACCAGCCCCGACGGGGGCGGTCAGATTGCGACGGCTGCGTGCGGAAAGGCAGAACGGATGCGTGCGGCGCCTGATCGATATCGACACTTCCGATAGCTTCAATACGCGCCAGAAAGGCCTGTGTCGGCTGCGTTTTTGGCAGACGGCCCACCGCCATGCGCAACGCTGTGATGCGCGCATGCTCGGCGGCAAGACCGGGATCGGCAGCGATGCGTCGCTCCACCGCCAGCGCCGTGGCCGCGTCGAGCTCGCCGTCCACCAGGGCATGAACCATCATCGTCATTTCCGCCTTGTCCTCAGGCAATCCATCTTTGTGCGCCGTCATCGCGCTCTCCCAAGATCAGACATCAGTTGGCCGCGTGCCCGCGCCAGCCGCGACATCACCGTGCCGATCGGCACATCGAGCATGACTGCAATGTCGCGATAGCTCAGGCCAGTGATGTCGCGCAGCACGAGCGTTTCGCGAAACGGCTGCGGTAGCGCGGCTATCGCGGTTGCCAGTGCGGCCTGATCGGCTTTGGCGATCAGGCTGGCTTCCGGACCATCACTATCCAAAGACTGGTCTCGATGTCCCGCGCTCATGTCGTCGAGATCGCCCAGGTCGCCAACCGCAACGACGGCCCGAGGGCGGTTGCGGGCAAGCCACGTGTACGCAGCGTTGCGTACGATGGTCAAAAGCCACGCGCGCGCATTCCCGCCGGCGTAGCCGTCGATCCCGGCATAGGCCTTCATGCAGGCGTCCTGCACGACATCTTCGGCGTCGGTCGCGCTACCGGTGAGCCAGCGCGCCAAGGCAAGGGCGTCGCCGAGATGGGGTAGCACCACCTGGCTGAATCGCGCCTGCGCCTCACCGTTCAACATGGCGATATCACACGCATTCCTCGCGACCTTCCAGCGTTCGCGCAGAAACCATGAAGCGGATCGACGATAACCCTGTTTGGGCAGAAAAGCCCTTGCCATTCGCGACGCCGAAAACGCTGGCGCAAACCGGATCAAGACTGTTGCGGCGCATGAGAACCTTCCTGTCGCGCGGACTACCCATGCAGAAGACCGCACGACAGGGCAGATTATTCCCGACCGTGTCGCATTTTGTTCAACAAGCGAGATTCACGGTTTTGATCCGTGTTTTGGCTCCGGCCTTGGTTCAAAATCCGAGCAGGCGGGGAAGCCACAGCGACAGCATCGGCAAGGACGCGATGACTACGACGCGGACAAGGTCGGCTCCGATGAACGGCAGGATGCCTCGCCATAGATCGGCAAGCGCCAGCTTCGGCGAAATCGACTTGATGACGAACAGGTTCATTCCGATTGGCGGCGTGATCAGGCCGATCTCCGCAACCGTCACCAGCACGACGCCGAACCAGATCGGATCGAGACCGAGTTGGGTGATGATCGCATAGACCGGAGTGACGGTGAGCAGCACCATCGACAGGCTGTCCATGAAACAGCCGAGCACGACATAGAACACGATGATGATCGCTACGATCGCCGGCGCCGGCAAGCCTGACGCGCCGATCACGGTCACCAGCATCTCCGGCAGGCGGCTGGCCTCGATGAACAGGTTGAAAAGCGCCGCACCGATCAGGATCAGGAAGATCATGCCGGTCATCTGCGCGGTCTCGGAAATGCCGACCTTGAACACGCCGAGCGTCAGCCTTCGTTTCAGCGCGGTGATGACGACGGCTGCACCAGCGCCGACGGCCGCGGCTTCCGTCGGTGAAAAGACCTTGCTGTAGATGCCGCCGATGACCAGCAGGATAAGGACCAGGGCATCCCACATGCCCACGATCGCCTTCAGCCAGTCGCGCCGCGACGTGCGTGGGCCGGCCGGCGCCAGGGTCGGGTTGCGCCTCACCTGATACCAGATCGCCGCCATATAGAGCAGTGTCGCGATCAGACCCGGAATCATGGCCGCCGCGAACAACGCACCGATCGACTGCTGGGTCAGCAATCCATAGATCACGAGGATGATGGAAGGAGGGATAAGCACGCCGAGGGTTCCACCGGCGGCAACGGTCGCACCGGCAAAGGCCGGCGAATAGCCACGCTTGTCCATCTCCGGCAATGCGACACGCCCGAGCGTGGCGCATGTCGCCAGCGACGACCCACAGATCGCACCGAACACCGCACAGGCGCCAACAGTCGCAGCAGCCAGGCCGCCGCGCCGGTGACCGACGAAGGCGTTGATGCCGGAATAGAGGTTCTGGGAAAGGCCGGAATAGGAAGCGAAGACGCCCATGAAGACGAACAGCGGAATGACCGATAGCCCGTAGGGGAACACGGCTTCAAACGCCAAATTGGACATCAGGAAGGCGGAAGGTGTCCACCCAATCAAGGCGATGGAGCCAACTGCGCCGACTACCCCCATCGCAATTGCGATCGGCACGCGCAGGCCGCACAGCAGCAGCACCGCGGCAAAACCGGCAACACCCCAATAACTCGTCATCACTCGCCCCCCATCAACGCGATGGCCTCTATGATCTCCCTCAGAAAAGCAGCGGCGATTGCAAGAAGTCCCGCCGCCAGGCCGGAAAGCAGGAAGCCCCAGTACCAGATCATCGGAATGCCGAGATCCTGGGAAATGTCGCCGCTGCGCCAGGTGTCCATCGCCCGCCCCGAGGCGAGCCATAGGATCAGCCCCAACAGGCCAAGGCCGAGCAAGGTCGATACGATTGCGACAAAAATCCGCAATCGAGGCGCCTTGTCCGTCGCCAGGAAGTCGACCGCCACATGAGCCTTTCTGCTGAACGCGTAAGGGATCGACCAGAAGGCCGCAGCCATCACGCAAAGCTGGGTGATGTCGATGACACCTACCACGGAGCCACCGAGCATTCGCCGTCGGACGATGTCGACAACAACCAGCGCTATCGCGCCGGCAAGCATGACGATGCCGATGATCGCCATGGCGGCCATAAGGCGTTCTACACCGCTGACGAGAGCGAGCACGCTGGCCTCGCGACCGCCGGTTTCTTTGGAGAGATCAGACACGGGCAGCTCCCGACTATTCGGCCGAATATTTCGCCACGAGGTCCTTCGCTTTCTGGTAGAGCGCCTTGGGATCGGCGACGCCCTCCCCGGCCAGCGTTTCCAGATAGGCATCCGTCATTGGCTGGAGCTGCTTCGCCCAGGCCGCACGCGTCGCATCATCGACCTCGATTATCTCCTGCTTGCGCCGGACCGCATCCTCCTTGCCGCGCGCCTCCCATTTGTCCCACCAGGGGCCGAACTTCGCCACCAGTGCGTCACCGGACATCTCATCGATAACCTTGCGAACATCTTCGGGCAGCGCATCGTATTTCTGCTTGTTCATGACGACGTAGAAAGCCGCCGCATAAGAGCGCGCATCGGTATGATATTTCAGCGTCTCGTTGAGCTTGATAGCGCTGACGAGGTCCCAGGTCGTCACCACCCCGTCGAGCACACCACGTTCGAGGCTTTCGTAGATCTGCGCGGGCGGCATGCCGACGGGCGAAGCCCCCAGCGCCTCCAGCATGGCGGAGACCGCAGGACTCGGCGTGCGCAAACGCAGCCCCTTCAGGTCATCGAGCGAACGAACCGGACGATTGACCGTATGGAAAAGACCGCCGTGATGGACGAAAAGCGCCAGCACCTTGAAGTCATCGTACTCCTTGCCGAGTGCGCCTTCCTTGTAGAGCTCCCACAGCGCCTGCGAGCCGGGACCAGCCCTGTCGACCATGAAGGGCAACTCGATGATCGAGGTCGCCGGAAAACGGCCGCGCGGAATGCCGGCAAGTCCCAGCGCGATGTCCACGACCCCCGCCTTGACCTGGTCCGATTGTCGCGCCGCCTCGCCGTAGGCCGAACCGGCGCCGAAAATCTCCGCCTTGACCTTGCCGCCGGTACGCTCTTCGAGCTCCTTTGCCCATGGTCCGAGGAAGTCGGCCTGGAAGCCATGCGCCGGCGGCAGATAGTGGCTGATTTTCAACGTTATTTCAGCCGCTTGCAGCGAACCACACCACAACAGGCCTGCCGCGAACACGGCAAGACGGGTCATTTTCCCAAACATCGAATGTCTCCTCCCTTGATCGCCGGTTCTACCGGCGTTTCGTCAAACGGCCGCCTCCGGGCTCGCTTTTCTGAATGCCTCCAGTGTCTCGCACCGCTCCGCCACTTCGTTGATCATCGGGAACGTCGAAAGCGGCACATCGAAGCGACGTGCGTTGAACACCTGCGGTATCAGGCACACATCGGCCAGCGTGGGTTGCAGACCCAGGGCGAACGGTCCTCCCGAAGACCTCACTCGAAGGATACGCTCAACGGCCGCAAATCCTTCTTCGACCCAATGCCGGTACCATTGCAGGCGCGCATCCTCCGAAAGCTCCAGCCGATGCTCGAGGTAATTGAGCACCCGCAAATTGTTCAGCGGGTGGATATCGCAGGCAACGGCAAGCGCGATCTCGCGCGACTGCGATGCCTGGAAGGGATCAGCCGGAACCAGCCGTGGCAGATGCGGCGTCAATGCATCGAGCCATTCGATCATGGCGATGGACTGGGTCAGGAACCCGCCATCCCAGGAGAAGGCCGGGACGAGGCCGTGTGGGATCACGTCGCCGAATGCGGCCGCCTTATGCTCGCCCTGCCTGATATCAAGGTCGACGGTGCGGGCCGGTTCTATTCCCTTGAGATTGAGGGCAATGCGCACTCTGTAGGCCGCCGACGAGCGGAAGTAGTTGTAGAAGGTGAAGCTGGGCATCTGCCCCGCTTCGAACTCCTGGATGTTGCTGGCTGTGTCGAGAGACATGGCTTGGCCGATGCTGTGAAAGGTCAACTGCCGGCAGGCGGTGCGATGGTGATCTCAAGCGGCGGCAGCCCTGCAATTTCACCAGCCAATCGATTGCCCGGGACGACGGCACCGACGCCTGCCGGCGTGCCCGTGAAAATCAGGTCGCCGGGTGCAAGCCGATAGAAGAGCGAAATGTGGGCGACTATGTCTTCGACCGGCCAGATCAGCTCAGAGAGATCGGCGTCCTGCTTGGCGATACCGTCGACCGAAAGCGTGATCCGCCCCGCTCCGGGATTGAAACCGTTTACCCTGGCTGCATCCTTGGCGACCAGGCGTCCCATCGGCGAGGACTGCTCGACATTCTTGCCGGTGTCCCAGGGCCGACCGAGATCCCTGGCTTCGAGCTGCAGGTCACGCCGGGTCATGTCGAGCCCGACCGCGTAGCCCCAGATAACTTGCTCCGCTTCTGCAGCGTCTATCCGGAATGCGTGCCCACCCATGGCCACGACCAGTTCGATCTCGAAATGGAAGTTATGCGTTTCGGGCGGATAGGCCACATGGCAGGCATCCTGCGGGTCGGCGTTGACGACCGTCTCGGCCCATTTGGTGAAGAAGAACGGTGGCTCCCGATCGGGGTCACGTCCCATCTCGCGCGCATGGGCTTCATAGTTGCGGCCAACACAGAAGACGCGGCGCACCGGATAGCTGACGGTGGTCGTGGTCTCCAGCAGCGTGGGACGGCAGGGCTCGAACGCAACCGGCATGGTCAACCCCGCTGCTCGCGCCAAAGTCCGAGCTTCTCCATGCAGACGCGGTCCGAATAGTTGAAGAGGACTGCATCCGACGCGCCCGCCTCGATCGCGACCTCTCCCCAGGACGGCACGGCCACTACATCGCGTGGGCCAATCTCGAAACGCTTTCCGTCCACTGTCAGCACCGCCTGCCCCTCGATACCGACATAGACGGCACTGGCGCTCTGGCGGCATGGGCGCGTCAGGGTGCCCGCACGCAGGAGTTGCACGAAAGCCGAGATCGTTCCCATCACCGATGCGCCATCAAGCGGGTTTGCGAACTCCATGACACAGCCGAAATGCGGATCCGCATCGCTGGCAGCGGCAGTATCCTCCAGCGCTTGCCGCCACTGGACATAAGGATAGTGAAACAGCGGATAGCCGCTTTCCGCACGGTCCGCCGTGGTGCCGGCAACCGGCTTCAAGGCGGAACCGTAGCGTGCCCTGCTGTCGCCCGCCTGCACCACGGATGGCGGCGGATTGTTGCCGAGATGCTCCGCGAAACCTCCAGCAAAGGCCGAAACGATGGGAATATCCAGGCCGTCGAGCCAGATGGCTGGTGTCGTCCCGTCATTGCCATGCTCGTGCCAGCGCCAGTTGGGCGTCAGCACCAGATCGAAATTGGACATTTCGACCCGCTCACCGTCGACCGCGGTCCACGCGCCTTCGCTTTCCAGGACAAGTCGAAGCGCCGACTGCGTATGGCGGTGCGCCGGCGCGATTTCACCGGGCAAGACAAGCTGAAGACCGGTGTAGAGCGTATCCGTCGTCCGATGCTGGCCGGGGATGGCAGGGTTCTGGAGGATAAGGACACGCCGTTCGGCCTCCCGTGCGGTGATCAGATCCCCTGCCTCGACCAGCAGCGGCCGCAGCGTATCGTAGCGCCATGCCGCGGACGTTGTGCGTGGAGCCGGCCTCGGCGTCACCAGCGCATCCAGCACATCCCATAAAGGCGACACGCCCTCCTGCCCGAGCCGCCCACGAAAGTCGTCAGGTTGCAAAGCCGCCATCGTTCTCCTCCATTGCGATTTTTGGTTTTTTACATTTCGTAATTGATTACGCAATAGTGAATTTGTGATTTCCGCAAGCTGACGATATGAAGCCTTCAGCGAGGTACCGAATGGACGAGCAGGAAAACGGGGACGATCGGCGCGGCATCCAGTCGATCGATTTCGTCGGCAAGGTGCTGCGCGCGCTGGCGGCTGCTCCGGGCCCGCTCAACCTCAAGACATTGAGCATCGACACGGGCGTGCCGGCGGCAAAGCTGCATCGCTATCTCACCAGCCTCATCCGCATCGGCTTGGCCTCGCAGCACGAAAAGGATGGGAAGTACGATCTCGGCCCGCTGGCGATCCGCCTCGGCCTCGCAGCAATGGCGCGCCGCAGTGTCATCGACGAGGCCGAGAAAGTGCTCAACGATCTGCTCGATAGACATGGCCTGACCGGCCACCTCAGTGTCTGGGGGGAGCAAGGACCGGTTATCGTGCGCACCCATCACGGCGGCGTCCCCCTGGTGACAAGCCTTGGCCTCGGCCGCGTCCTGCCCATCACGCGCTCTGCCACCGGGCTTGTCTTCATGGCTTTCCTGCCTGAAGTCGCAACGGCACCGATTGCGCGCCGCGAAGCGAATGCTGCGACGGACAAGGCCCTTCTTGGCAGGAAGGTCGAAGACACCCGCAACCGAGGCGTGGGTTTCGTCGACGGCACCGTCATCCCGGGGCTGGCGGCGCTGTCTGTCCCGGTCTTCGACTTCGACGGGTCACTGGCCTGTGCCTTGACCGCAACCGCGCTTGACGGCGCGTTTGGCAAGGACGGTGCCGACAGCGCGATTGCGCACGAACTCGCGGCGGCGGCCAACAGCATCAAAGGCTGACTGCCGCTAGCGCTGGAGAGCGCTACAGCCCAAACAGCGCCTGGTTTTCCAGATGCCGCTGCTGCCTCGGGATCGCACTCAGCTCATGGATATTTGCGGCCTGCACCTGCGTGTGCAGCCGGCGCATCCCGCCGCCTATTGCATCAATCAGCGACGCTTCCGAAATTACAAAATGATAAACTTATTGCCTTATGCGTAAATTTCTGACCAAAATCCTTTCGGCTTCGCCATCGAAGTCGAAAGGGGAGGAAGTATGATTTCATCACTCAAACGCCGAAGCGTCGCTCTCGGCGCTGCACTGGGTCTTCTGCTCAGCGCGCCTGCGCTTGCCGCAGACACCCTGTTGGTCAATGGCAGGATATTCACCGCGAATCCGGCTGCACCGGGGGCGGAGGCCGTCGCACTGCGCGATGGCACGATCCTCGCCGTCGGCAGCCGTGCGGATGTCGAAAAGACGCTGGAGCCCGGTTATGCGACCGAGGACCTCGGCGGCAAGATGCTGCTGCCGGGATTGATCGACAGCCATGTGCACGCGGTCTTCGCAGGCTTCACCCTTGTGGCTGCGGAATTACCGCCCGGCGACACCTCCGCAGAACGACTGGCCGAGTTCGCTGCAACGTCGATGAAGAGCGGACGCGGCATGATTGGCGATACGCTGCGCATCGGCAATCTGACTTCCGCCTCTTGGGACGATGTCGCGGCACTGGACAAGGTGTTCAACGCGCCGCCCTTTGCCGACACGCCCGTCATCCTCGCCGGCTCCGATGCCCATACCGGCTGGGCCAACAAGGTCCTGCTGCAGCGAGCAGGAGTAACCACGGACTTCATCGCAGGCTTGAGTGAAGCCGAACGCAAGTATTTCGGCCACGCGCAGGATTTCACGCCGAATGGCTTCAGTGCCGACACCGGCTGGGACAAGGTGATGGGGGCGGTGCCGCCCGTTTCACAGCAGACGATGGTCGAGGCAGCGCGCAGCGCAGTCAAGGTGATGAACAGCAACGGCGTCACCGCCTGGCTCGACCCGATATCGAATGGCCGCCCCGCTGCTCCACTTTTCGACATGGTTCCAACCAAGGACGACCTCGGCGTACTGCCCGCCTATAAGACACTTTCCGACGCCGGCGAACTGAGCGCCCATGTCACCGGCATGGTGCTTTTGAACTCCAGGAGCGGCCCCGAGGCGCTGGAGGTCTACGACGCTCTGGCAGCAAAATTCCCCAAGACACCCGACCTGATGGTGGGAGGCATCAAGATCCTCGCCGATGGCGTCATCGAGTATCCGGCGCAGACGGCATCGCTCTCCCTGCCCTACAAGAACCTCGGCACACCGGGACCGGAAGTCATCGGAACCGACAAATTCAAGGCATTGGTGACCGCCGCCGACAAGCGGGATGCACTGGTCCATATCCACGCCATCGGTGACCGGGCCGCAACGGATGCGCTCGACGCGATCGAGGCGGCTCGCAAGGCCAATGGCGACAGCGGCATCCCTCACACGATCACGCATCTGGAGGTCGTCAAGCCTGAGGACCGGTCACGCTTCAAGGCGCTCGGCGTCATCGCCTCCATGCAACTGCTATGGTCTGGCGCGGACGAATACACCACCGACCTGGTCAAGCCCTATCTCGACGAAAGCCTCTCGAAGACGCTCTACCCGGCTCGTTCGCTGGCAGACGCCGGCGCTATCGTCGCCGGTGCCAGCGACTGGCCCGTCACCTCGCCAAACCCGTTCCTGGCGATGACCGTCGCGATCACGCGGCAAGGCACCAAGGGAGTGCTCAACCCCGAAGAAGCGATGACGGCTGAACAGATGCTTTATGCCTACACACGCAACGCCGCCGAGGCCGTGCGGCGCGCGGACCGTATCGGCTCGATCGAACCGGGCAAAGCCGCTGATCTCGTGCTGGTCGATCGCGATCTGCTCACCGTTGCACCCGCCGAAATAGCGGACACCAAGGTGCTATGGACCATGTTCGGCGGCAAGAAAGTATTCCAGGCTGAAAGATAGCCGATTGCTTCCGCAGGAGGCGTCGAAGCCCGCCGAGAGCCAGTTCTCGGCGGGCTTCGACAAACATGGCTGGGGTCGGGATCGAGCTTGCACCCACTTCAGCGCGAGAACGACGAGCCGTCAAACATCCTGGCTTTTCAACCATTTGTTTCGCGCCTCATGCTCGCTTGCCAGCTCGGCTTCGTCCCAGTAGCCGATCAGGATACCCGGCACGATGGCGGGATCGAAATGGCGCAGCTTGTCGTCGTCGCCGGTGAGCCATCGGTCTTCGACAGTGATGCGGTTCTTCGGCGTGACCAGCCAGTGGAACAAGGCTTCCCGCAAGGTCGCGACGACATCCGCGAATTCTGGTTTCTGGCCGAGGTCGCTGAGCTCATGCGGATCATTCTCGCTATCGAACAGCATCGGTGGCACACCCTCGCCATGGATCAGCTTGTAGCGCCCATCCGTGATCATGAAGAGGCGGCAGTCGCTGAGCGGAAGGTCGAGCTTCAACCTCGCCAGATCAGCGCCATAGTCATATTCGCTGACCGCGTAACGCCGCCAGTTTTCCGGCTTTGGTCCATGCAGCAATGGCGCCAGGGACCTGCCTTCCAGAACATGTGATTTCGGCTTGCCGCCGAAATGATCGAGGAAGGTCGGCGCCAGATCGATCATCTCCACCAGCGCCTCGGAGGTTGTACCGCGCGTAGCATCGGCCTCCCTGGACGGGTCGTAGACGATCATCGGTACTTTGACCGAAACATCATGGAACATGTACTTTTCGCCGAGCCAATGGTCGCCGAGATAGTCGCCGTGATCCGATGTGAAAACGATCATCGTGTTCTCGAACAGGCCACGTTCCTCCATGAAAGCAAACAGGTGGCCGAGCTGATCGTCGATCTGCCTGATCAGCCCCATGTAGCAGGGGATCACCTTTTCCCTGACCTCGTCGCGGGAGAAGTTCCGCGAATAGCGCTCCTGTTGAAACGCCTCGTAGACCGGGTTCGCCGCGATGCGCTCGGCTTCACTGCGAATTGCGGGTTGCACGTCGTCCTTGTCGTACATGGCATGGTACGGCGCAGGCACGATGTAGGGCCAATGCGGCTTGATGTAGGAGAGATGCGCGCACCATGACTGGCCCGCGGTTTCCGCCTCTTCGATGAAACGCATCGCGCGACGCGTCATGTAGGGCGTCTCGGAGTGTTCCTCGGGGACGCGGGCGGCCTTGTCCGCATGGACCAGCAGCCAGCCGTTGAAGTTCTCGCCATCCTCGCCGGAACCTGAATTGGCCCAGTGTTCCCATGGATTTTCGGCGTCGAAGCCCTGTTCTCGCAGATAGGCGTCATAGGCCGGGTCGGGATCGTAGCTGCTCGACGGATGAAGCCCGTCATCGCGTTCAAAAGGCTCGAAGCCACATTCGGAAAGGTGGACGCCGATGATGGAATCGCTGCTGATGCCGAGACGTTCCATGCCTTCATGATCTGCCGTCATGTGCGTCTTGCCGATCAGCGCGCAGCGGACGCCGATCGCGCGCAAATGATCGCCGAGCGTCGGCTCCCCCACACGCAGCGGCACGCCGTTCTGGGTCGAACCGTGCGAACGCATGTAGCGGCCGGTATAGGCGCTCATGCGCGATGGGCCGCAAACCGTCGACTGCACATAGGCATTGGTAAAACGCACGCCACGGCTGGCAAGACGATCGATGTTCGGCGTGGCGAGCGTCTTGTGCCCGGCGCAGCTCAGATAATCGAAGCGCAGCTGGTCGCACATGATGAACAGGACATTGCGACGCATCGGTTACCTCTCATTGTGCAGGTCTAGGCGGTAGTGCCAGAAGAGCAGACGTCGCTCCAGTCGCTGGACGAGGTCGTTGACGATCAGACCGACGATGGAAATGAAGGCGATCGCCGCCAGTCCATTGGCGATCTGAAAATTCTCCTGCTGGCGTTGCAGGAAGACCCCGATGCCGTTGGTGGCTAGCAGCATCTCGGCCGTGACACTGACCAGCAAAGCCGAGGCGACGGCCAATCGCACACCGGTTGCGATCATCGGCAGGGATGCGGGCAGGTCGATGAAGACCATGGTTTCGAGACGGTGCAGGCGCAGGGAACGCGCCACCAGCGTCGTCATCGGATGCAAGGTCTTGGACGCCTCATACGTGTTCATGATCAGCGGAATGCCGGCAGCATAGGCGATGACCGCGATTTTTGCGGCGTCGCCGGTTCCGGCAAAGAGCATCACGATGGGAACGATCGCCGGCGGAGGCAAGGTCGCCAGCATGTCCAGGATCGGTTCCAGGACGGATCCAACTGCCTTGAGCCGACCGAGCAGGATGCCCAGAGGGATCATCACGATCGCGGCAAGGAAAAAGCCCGCGGCAGCACGCATCAGGGTGTAGCCGATCTGCCCCAGAATCTGCGGGTAAAGCCGCCAGATCGACACGGCCACCTGCCATGGCCCCGGGAACAATGGCGTGGATGCACGCCAGGCCAGCACCTGCCAGGCAAGCAGAACAACGACCGGGAGAATGAGCGCACCATAGCTCTGTTGGCTGCGTGGCGTGGTCATGCCGCCTGCCCCGTCATGCGCAATTGCCAGCCTGCAAATTTCCAGCGCAATCCGTTGATGACCGTGTTCATGACCAGGCCGTTCGCGGCACAGACAAACATCAGCGCGTAGACTTCAGGGATTCGAATGGCAAAGGCCTTGCGGATGAGCAAGAAACCCAGGCCATCGTGGCCGGCAAGCATCTCGGCAACGACAACAGCGATCAGGCTGATGCTCGACGCGTAGCGGATGCCGGCGAAGATCTCCGGCATCGCAGCGGGAAGTTTGATTTGCCACAGGATCTGCCACCGGCTCAGCCCGAGCATCTGGCCGGTGCGGATCTGAACATCCGACACGCTTGCGAGCGCTGCCACGCCGTTGAAATACGGCGGCCAGACCGTGACCAGAATGACGATGAAGGCATAGAGTCTGGGACCCAGCCCAAGCATGAACACCGCCATCGGCACGAGCGCGGCGGGCGGGATGGGCTGTACCAGTGCTGCGATGGGCGCGAAGCCGCGGCGAAAGGATGGGAAGAGATCGCCCAGCACGGCAAGCCCGATGCCCAGCATCGTCGCGGCCGCGACTCCGACCAACGCGCGTGAGAGCGTCCGCAATTCAGCGGAAACAAGTTCGCCGGACATCATCATGTCGCGAAAGCCGGCGGCGATGGCGAGGATGCTGGGAAAGTACTTTTCCGGAACCAGGCCGAGCGAGGCGACGGACTGCCAGACGACGATGATGATCAGGAATGAAATGATGGCGCGGAACCCCGCCAGAATCTCCATCAACCGGAATGAGCCCATGTTCAGGCCGCCGCGGCCGATGCAGCGGCACGTGACGACCGGATGCTGGTCATGACGTCGTGGCGCGCTGCAAGGAATCGATGATCCTCACGCGTGGCGATCTGATCGCGCTGCTTGCCGAGCTCTATGGTTACCTCGTGGTCGACGACGGTCGGGCGCCGCGTCAGCACCACGACACGGTCAGCCATGTAGACGGCTTCCTCGACATCATGCGTCACAAGAATGCAGGTTTGGCGGAATCGTCTCGCCAGATCGAGCAGAAGGTCCTGCATGTCGGCACGCGTCTGCGCATCAACCGCCGCCAGGGGTTCGTCGAGCAGCAGAAGTTCGCTTTGCGATGCCAATCCGCGTGCGATGGCAACCCGCTGCTGCATGCCTCCCGACAATTGCCACGGATATTTGTCCTCGAAGCCCTGCAGGCCGACAGCCTCCAGCATTTCCTGGGCCTTGTCGCGCTTTTGAGCCGCAGACAGGCCTTCCACCCGCACCATGCCGAAGGCCACGTTGTCGCGATTGCTTTTCCAGGGAAAAAGCGAACGCGAATAGTCCTGAAAGACGACGGCTACCCCGCGTGGCGGAGCTGTCACGGGCTGCCCATTGAAGGTCACCGTGCCCGAACTCGCCGGCTGCAACCCGGCAAGAGCAAACAGCAGTGTTGTCTTGCCGCATCCCGAGGGGCCAACGATCGAGACGAACTCGCCTCGACCGACAGTGAATGAAATGCCGCCAAGAACCTGAAGAGCGTCCTTGCCGACGCCATACGCCTTGGCCAGTTGCCGGGCCTCCAACACCGCGTCCATACCTTCTTCCCTCCGCGACCACTCTCCCCTCCTCAGGGAGCCATGTTGGAAACCATGTCCTTGACCGGAACCTCTTGGGTGAGCATGCCGGCGCGCTTCATGGCATCCAGCAGAACCTGGACCTCGGCCTCCGAGATAGTCAATTCAGGCTTGACCACGGGCAGTTTGAAATCCTTCGCGGCCTCCGGTGTCAGACCGAGGAACTCGGTTGCCGCTGCCTCCATCGCCGCCCTGTCCGCCAGCAGCTTCTGACGGGTGTCGAAGATGACCTTGCCGAAGGTCTTCAGCGTATCCGGGTTCTTGGCAATGAAGTCGTCGGTGGCGAAGATGACGTCGTTCAGCACCGGTTCGCGCTCGTCGGCGAGCACCCCCTCGGCGAGGATCTTGACGCCTATGGCCTGGTTCTTGGCAATCGAGGAAAAGAAGGGATTGACGGTGCATGTCGCGTCGATGGCGCCCTGCTCGAGAGCCGCTTCCTGCTGCGGGAACGGCAATACGACCAGCTCGACATCTTCCATCTTGAGGCCAGCCTTGGCCATATGATCGCTCAGCGTCAGCACGCACAGGGAGCCATTCGCGTTGACGGCAACCTTCCTGCCCTTCAGCCAGGGAAGGTCGGTGATGCCCGAAGCTTTCGAAGCAACCAGCCAGGAGAACTTCTTGTCCGGATCGACCTCATGCCCCAGGGCCATGACCATCTTGACGTTGATGCCGTTGATGCGGGCGTTGATTGGCGGCACGGGCGAGGCATAGCCGACATCGGCGGAACCGGATGCGATTGCGGCAACCACGGCAGGTCCGCCCTGGACTTCCGTCAGTTCGACGTCCAGCCCAGCCTTGGCGAAGTCTCCGCTCTTCTGCGCGACAAGAATGGGCAGATCGGAATCGGCGAGCAGATAGGCAAACCTGAGCTTGACGTTTTCAGCGCTCGCCATGGCGATACCGGCAGCCAAAGCGGCCCCGGCAACTAGGACGGCAGCGACCTTGCTGCCGAGGTGTCTTCCGAAAAATGTCGGCATGCTGTTCTCCTCATCGGTCCCTTCTTGCGGGGAGCCAGTTTTCGTGGCACATTTTTATTTGATAATATCAAGGATAATTACCTGACAATGTCAACCAATAATGTAGAGCGATATGACGACGAAATGGACGCCACGCCGGCGCCTTGGGTCTACCCGCGCGACATCCGCGACCTGTTCTCATATCGGCTGGCGTTGTTGACGAAGGTCAACGATCGGCAGGCCCATGCGATGCTGATGAGCGACTACAAACTGACATTGGGCGAGTGGCGAACGATGGCTGCGGTTCGCTATCTCGACAAGCCGTCCGTTCGCGCGGTAGCACGCGCGACGCAGCAGGATGAAGCGCAGGTGAGCCGTTACGTGGCCGGCCTGATCAAGCGGGATTTGTTGACAAAGACGACAAGCACCGAAGACCGCCGATCGATCCTTCTGGCGCTCACGACCCCGGCGGAGAAACTCTATGCGGAGGTCATGGATTTCGCCTGGAGATTGAACCGCGACATGTTTGTCGACCTTTCCAAGCGGGAACAGCAGACGTTGGTCAAACTCCTCGACAAGCTGTTCCAGTCGATCAATCGCTAGAGCATGATCCCGAAAAGTCGCAGACTTTCTGGACAGAGATCATGCGACGAAACAACGAGATAGAGCAGAATGCCGATCCAACCTGATCGCAGTCTAGAAAGGCCGACCGGTTAGTCGTTCATCCCGGCCGGCGTCCCGAAGTGCAACTGAACTAGTCCCGATTGAAGCCCATTCGAGCGAAACGAGCCGGATCGGCACGTTGCAGGCGCAGGGCAAGGATGTAGCCCACGATGGCTGCAGCCGGGATCAATGATGGCAGGATGATGCCGAGTGCACCGCCCGTCGTTCCGGTCAGGTCGCCGAAATGCAGGAAGATGTAGACGAACAGCCCCGCCATAACCACGCCGGAGGCCAGCGGGAGAATGAGCGTCGTCAAAGCCGAACCGGTATGACCTGACCGACGGAAGAAGGCGATCACCGCAGCCGAGGTGACGGTCATCATGGCAAGCACGCCTAGCGTGCCGACCTGGCTGATCCAGGTGAACATGTTGAGCACCGGATCCAGCCCCAGCCCGGCAAACAGCGCCAGCACGATCAACGCTCCGGCGGTCTGTACCACCGAACCGACATGCGGGCTCTGATGTGTATCGTGCGTCTGGCCGAACGCCGCCGGCAGCAGGCCTTCGCGGCCGGCCACATAGCTGTAGCGCGCGATGTAATTGTGAAAGGCCGAAAGGGCTGCAAACAGGCTGGACACCAGCAGGATACCGGCAATGGTCGCCACCGGACCGCCGGCATACTGGCCAGCCAGGTCGAAGAAGAAGATCGAAGGATCAGGCAGCGCCTGGATCGTCGGAACCAACTTGTCTGCGCCGACACCGACAATCAGCAACCAGGTCGTGAAGATGAAAAAGATGCCGATCATCAACACCGACAGATAGGTCGCCCGCGGTATCGTCTTTTCCGGATCACGCGCCTCTTCAGCGTAGATCGTCGTCGCCTCGAAGCCGATGAAGCAACCCATGCAGAACAGGATCGCGGCCGTCAGCGAGCCAGAGAAGATCGCATTCTGGTCGAAGAAGTTCATCGAAAGCCCGTTGGCGCCGCCTTTTCCGAGGATGGCGAAGTCGACGATCAGCACCACCAGATATTCCAGCGCCACCACGAAGACGAGGACCTTGGCCGACAGGTC
>VFQQ010002973.1_pt1 | contig 17569 bp, 16 predicted proteins | sample 3512341 | NCBI WGS metagenome assembly VFQQ01 (sample SAMN10412373, study PRJNA504923) | tailings metagenome | isolation source: Relicate 2 Philex TSF1 revegetated site | place: Philippines: Tuba, Benguet | collected 2017-08-29 | reverse complement strand
TCTCAGTGTATGCTTGTGCGCAGCGTAGCCCTATCGCTATCACAGGTACTGTATCAGAAGTGAGTACTCAAGCTCCTTTGCTGGGAGTGAAGGTCGCTATCAAAGGTAAGCCTAACTTCACTTACACCGACCTCCAAGGCGTTTATAAAATCAATGCCCACGTAGGTGACAAATTGATTTTTTCATTGAAAAATTATCAGGTATTAGCAAAAACCATCACTAAGGATTCTATCGTCAATGTCCAACTCAATCGAGCGTTTACCAAACACGAGGAAATAGCAACGCGCCCTCAAGGCTATCCCGCTCCCAATATGTCGATAGATAGAGCCGCTTATGCCGCTCCGCTTATGAGACTGAGTTCGGAGCCTTCTACGGAAGAGTATCGCTCTATCGGTGAAAACATATTTCATAATACCCAACAAAATCCGCTTACCACCTTCTCTATTGACGTAGATAGGGCTTCCTACAGCAATGTGCGTCGTATGCTCAACCTCGGCCAATTTCCCCAAAGAGATGCTGTGCGTATCGAAGAAATGATTAATTATTTCGATTATCAATATCCTCAACCTAAAGGTGAGCATCCCGTGGCTCTCAAAACCGAACTCTCTGAGTCACCTTGGAACCCTGGCTTGCAACTTTTGCAGATTGGTCTTCAAGCCCAAACGATACCTGTCAATAATCTTCCAGCTTCTAATCTGGTGTTTTTAATTGATGTTTCGGGTTCAATGAACACTGCCAACAAACTTCCACTGGTCAAAGAAGCCTTTAAATTGTTGGTCAATCAACTTCGCCCTCAAGACCATGTAGCGATTGTGGTATATGCAGGAGCGGCAGGTGCGGTGTTGCCTTCCACTTCTGGTCAGCAAAAAGCCACTATCAAAGACGCCCTCGACAAGCTATCGGCGGGTGGCTCTACGGCAGGTGGAGAAGGTATCAAACTAGCCTATCAGATAGCGCAGGAGCATTTTGTCAAAGAAGGAAACAATCGAGTGATTTTAGCCACCGACGGCGATTTTAACGTAGGCGTATCAAGCGAAGGAGAGCTTCAAAAACTCATCGAAGAAAAGCGAAAAAGTGGTATATTTTTGAGCGTACTGGGCTTTGGAATGGGTAATTATAAAGACAACAAAATGGAAACCCTAGCCGATAAAGGCAACGGAAACTACGCCTATATCGACAACCTCCAAGAAGCTCAAAAGGTATTTGTACATGAGTTTGGTGGGACTTTGTTTACCGTGGCCAAAGACGTAAAATTGCAATTAGAGTTCAATCCAAAATTTGTAAAAGGCTATCGCCTCATCGGTTATGAAAATAGAATGCTTCAAAACGAAGATTTTCACGACGATAAAAAAGACGCGGGCGAAATGGGCAGCGGACATAGTGTGACAGCACTCTACGAAATCATTCCCAACGGAGTAGAAAGTAAGTATCTTAAACAAATAGATGAATTGAAATACCAAAAAACCAGCCCAACTCAAAACAATTCGGACGAAGTACTAACGATAAAACTCCGCTACAAAAAACCCGAAAGCGAAGTGAGTCGGCTGTTACAAACCAGTGTATCAAACAAGCCCATCGCTTTTCAAAAAGCTTCTGCCGATTTTCGTTTTGCAGCGGCAGTGGCCGAATGGGGCTTACTCCTACGCCACTCCGACTTTAAAGGAAATGCCAATCACGAACAAATCATTGAGATAGCCCAAAAAGCTCTTTCACATGACGGCGAAGGTTATCGTGCTGAATTTGTTAGACTGGTCAAACTCTCTCAATCATTGGATACTAACCTCGCCAAAAAAGAAGATTGAGCATACTATCAACTAAAAAAGGGAGTTATCCACATTGACATGTGGACAACTCCCCCTATTTGGGTGAATCAGCACTGTATTATCTTAATGTACCTGTACTAGGGCTATAGATTCCCAACGGAAAACTAACACCAAGATTGATGCCCCATGAGCGATTACGGACATCGGGTATGGTGTTCATAACTTGGGTCAAACCAAGGTTGTAACGAGCATCAAGATTGAGCCATACTTTTCTACCTATTGAGTAGTTCAGTCCTGCACCCATAGCGGCACCTGCATCTACACCTTTGTAGGCGCGCGGATTACCCTCAGGGTTGATGCTGACGTTGCTTTCATTGACTGCTTTTACCAAAAAACCCACATAGGGCCCTAGCATCAACTTAGGACGTAGTTTGTTGCCACGGCCATTCAAGTAATAAGTCCCCATGATTGGAATACTAATATAGTCCAAGTGAGCTTTTGACACTCCCGTAGAAGATTGTCCACCCAGTCTAGAATAAAGGATTTGTCCGTTTACACCGAGCCGACTTTCGCCGCTGTAATTGATAAAAATCCCCGCGTTGTTGCCTGTTTTCCAGTCATTATAGAGTACGTTTCCGGTAAGCCGAGAAAAATTAACCCCTACTACAGGACCGATAGATACATTTTCTTGCGCTTGGGCTTGGCGGCTATATACTGCCGCACACACGATTGATAAGCCTAAAAGAACCTTTTTCATATGTGATAGAAAGTGAAACAATTGAGATGGTAGTAGATATACCAAAAAAGTTATTCCTTTCACAACTCATAAAAAACTTCCTCTTTTTGGGTAAAAAATTCCCCAAACCTTGTGTATTTTAAGCAAATCGCTAGCTATTATTGGGGACTTGTAGGCCTAACTTCAATTTTGCTAGGGAGAGTGCGAGGGTTCATTTTTAATAAATCAACCACCATTTGCCCAATATCTTCGGGCTGGATTTTCCACGCGTCTTTTTCAGAAGGCTGATGATTATTGAAATGAGTAGCCACCGACCCTGGCATGATAGTAGTGGCTTTGATGCCTTCATTTCGCACATCAAGCATGACCGCCTGCGTAAATCCTACCAAACCAAATTTGCTAGCATTATAAGCAGCGCCATTGGCAAAAAAGTTGGCACCCGCCAAGCTTGCTATCGTAATCAAATAGCCTTTGGATTCTTTTAAAGCAGCCAAAGCAGCTTTAACACTATAAAACACGCCTGTCAAATTGATGTCGATAGTTTCGTGCCACTGCTCAAGCGTCATAGAGTCGATAGACGCAAAATGCCCCACGCCCGCATTAGCCACCAATACATCCAATCGCCCCCACTGCGCAAGCACTTGCTTTACAGCCTCTTGTTGAGATTCCAGACTACGTACATCGGCCACTATTCCCAAAGCGTATCCCTCTTTGATTTGATTTAATGCTCCTACAGCTTCTTGCACTGATTCCTCATTTCGGCCTGTTATGGCTACTCTGATACCATCTTTGATAAGCATTTCTGCGATTCCGTAGCCAATCCCTTTTGTTCCACCCGTGATAAGAGCCGTTTTTAGTATTTCTGACATGATTTATTCTTTTAAGATTGTGTAATAAATATTTTGGAAGTACAACAAACCTCAACCCAAATGAAATCCCGATACATCATAATTTTAGCGTTAGTAGTCGGCACTTTGCCTCAGTGGTTTATTCAAAAAGCGCCTACAAAACCTAACATCATTTATATTTTGGCAGATGATATGGGCGCAGGCGATGTATCGGCTTACAATCCCAACTCAAAATTTAAAACGCCTCATTTGGACAAATTAGCCACGGAAGGAATCCGTTTTACGGATGCGCACTCTGGCTCCGCAGTATGTACACCTACAAGATACGGGATTTTAACAGGCCGATACTCGTGGCGTAGTACCCTCAAAAAGGGCGTTACGTGGAGCTACGACTCGGCCATTATAGAAGACAAACGCCCTACTGTAGCCTCGTTTTTAAAACAGAATGGTTATCAAACCGCTTGTATCGGCAAATGGCATTTAGGGCTCAATTGGGCTCGAAAAGACGATGCCACCGTACCCGTAGATTTTACTAAGCCTGTCAAAAAAACGCCCAATTATTATGGTTTTGACTATTCGTTTATCATTCCTGCTTCTTTGGATATTCCTCCTTATGTATATGTAGAAAACGACCACGTCACCGCCCAGCCCAATCGTGACACAGAAAGCAAAACCGAATTTGGATGGTGGCGCAAAGGCCCCACTGGTGCCGATTTCAAACATGAAGAAGTGCTGGGGACTTTTATTCAGAAATCAATCCAATATATCCAAACCCACCAATCAAAGCCTTTTTTCTTATATCTTCCTTTGGCAGCTCCACACACCCCTATATTACCTACTGACGAATGGCGTGGCAAGTCGGGACTCAACGAATATGGCGACTTTGTATTGATGGTAGACCATGCCGTAGGACAAATCCAAAAAGCACTCATCGACAATGGCTTAGACCAAAACACACTCATCATCTTTACTGCCGACAATGGATGCGCCCCCTATGCTGGTACAACTTTTATGGAAAAAGCGGGGCATTTTTCGAGCAATGGCCGCCGAGGCTACAAAGCCGACATCTACGAAGGAGGTCATCGAGTACCTTTTATTGCGAAATGGCCCTCTCGCATCAAAGCCAATACCAAAAGCGAAGAAACCATCTGCCTCACCGATTTTTTTGCTACTTGTGCCAGCATTCAAGGGCAAAAATTGGCCGATAATACCGCCGAAGACAGCTATGATCTGACGCCTATTTTGTACGGCAAAACTTCGGCCAAAAATCTCCGCGAAGCTACCGTCCACCACGCAGTAGAAGGAGCCTTTGCGATTAGACAAGGCCAATGGAAACTTATTTTAGAGCCGGGCTCGGGTGGTTGGAGTTTCCCCAAACCGGGTAAAGACTACGAGGGTCTTCCTGCCATTCAACTATATGATTTGGAAAAAGACCCGCAAGAAAAAAACAATATTTATGCCCAACACCCCGAAAAAGTGACACAACTCAAAACACTTCTCAAAAAATATATCCAAGAAGGACGTAGTACCAAAGGCCGCCCCCAACCCTACACCCAAGTAGCTAACTGGCCTGGACTAAGTTGGCTCTAAAAAATCTTAGGAAACAACATCGGCACACGGCGACGATACGCAAGATAGTCGTCGCCAAAGCTGCTGATGAGTTTTTTTTCTTCAAAATAGATACCTATGAGGGTATAAATGGTTATGCAGATAGCCATAATGAGGGTTTTTAATGTAGCATCTTTTAAAAATAGCCCCCAAACCACCAAAAAGGTACCTGTATAAAGGGGATGCCTTACATAATGCAGCATCCCTGAGGTTTTTAATTGATTGGGGGCTTGTTTTTTCAAAAATAACAACCCCAAAAATTCGCCCAAGTCATATTCTTTCAGGGCCAAGAAGGCCACTATCGCGCCCACAAAAAGACTGACACTACCCAATACATCCACCCAAAAATACCCAATCCAAAGCCTTTCAGCAGGAAGACCACGCTGATACCACCACAAAGCAACGAGCAATGTAAAAGCGATTCCGTTGTAAATAAGGCGATAATAACGGAAGCTCTTCCCCATTTTTTGCTGAAAGAAGTGCTTTGTTCTAGTGCCTGCCAATACACTATGCAACACCCCATAAGCCGCCCAAAAAAAGATTTGAAGTAGATAAGAGCGCATAGAATATTTTACATTTTTTTGGTAAACAAAATTTCGTAAATTATATTTGAAACATATTTAGCCCTGTTGTATGCTAGTCAAATTTAATGATCATTATTTGGAGAGTTTGTATGAAGGAAACCCAGTAAAAGGGAAACCTCGTTACAGCCAACAAGTTATTAAAAAGTTTATCCAAAAAATCAATATTCTTAAGAATGTCGAAAATTCGGCAAACTTAAACCAATTTCGAGGATTAAATTTTGAAGAATTAAAAGGCGATAAAAAAGGGGTTTACTCAATTAGAGTAGATTTGAGCTATCGATTAGAGTTCCTATTAGAAAATAATATCATTATGCTTACAGAAATCGTCATTATCGAAGACTTGACAAATCATTATCAATAATTTAATGTTAAAAAAAGCTATACTTTATCAATTGTTAATATAATAACACAAAACCATATTATTGTGTTGTAGTTGAACAATATAGGAATTAAAACACCACAACATATAACATATATGGGAAGAAATAAGCGGTTTTAATCCAATCATTTAGGAAGTGAAACCAGCATCGGCAACCAGAAAAGACGCATCCTCAGCACCGCTTTTAATTGTACCATTTAGGAATTGAAACACGTATATTTTGCCTAGAGTGTAGGTTTTTTTGGCTCTTTTAATTGTACCATTTAGGAATTGAAACTAGTTGGGCGCTTACCGCCACTACAGTGATTAGAGTCCTTTAATCGTATCTTTTCCATAGAGAGTGAGACAGACAAAGAAATCCTTCCACACCTCTAATCGTAACCTTTAGGAATTGAAACTCTATAAATTTTTAGAAATGAGTACATACAAAGTAATTGGCAGTGACGGACGGGAGCTTCGTCCTGCCATTCTAACTCACCCAGGTGAAGTTTTAGAAATGGAATTAGAAGCGAGAGGATTAAAAAAATCAAGTTTTGCGATGGATTTGAGAATGTATCCTTCTCATTTTTCGGATATTTTGAAAGGCAGACGAGGAATTAGCGCGGCGATTGCCCTCAAACTAGAAAAGGCACTTGAAATTGACGCGGCTTTTTGGCTCAGGATGCAGATGGATTATGACCTAGCGCTAGAACGACAAAAATTGACAGAAGCATAAGCATCTTTTCTTGGTTATCACTATTTTCGATGTTTACAACTATACTAAAACCGAAAACCTGTGAAAAACCTACATTTTCTTTTTTTTATTCTAATCAGCTCCTGCTTAGGTTATAAAACTGTCGCTCAATCCTACCGCCCGCCTGTCTTTACCGACCCTGATAGGATGAAGAAAATCGAAGCTGTTTTTCCCACTATTGATAAAATCTATAAAGAATACGCCGAAAAAAATCATTTTCCGGGATTTACCTATGGAATCGTAGTAGATGGAAAGCTGGTTCATACCAATAGCCTCGGCTATACCAACCTTGCTCAGAAAACCCCCACTTCCACTCAGTCACTTTTCCGGATTGCATCGATGAGCAAGAGTTTTACCACTATGGCGATTTTACAGCTCCGTGATGCTGGCAAACTCAACCTCGACGAACCCGCCAGTAAGTACATCCCAGAGCTTGCTTCCGTAAAGCTCCTCACTGCCGACGCTCCGGCGATTACGATTCGACACCTTTTGACCCACGCAGCGGGATTTCCGGAAGACAACCCTTGGGGCGACCGTCAACTCGCAGATACGAACGAGGAGCTAATTAAACTCCTTCAAAGCAAAATTGCCTTTTCAAATACACCGGGTATCACTTACGAATACAGCAATCTTGGAATCACGCTTTTGGGATATATTATTCAAAAAGTATCGGGTAAAACTTATCAGCAATTCATCAACGAAAATATTTTCAAACCCCTCGGCATGACGCACACCAAGTGGGAATACACCGAAATCCCGGCCGATAAACTCGCCCACGGCTATCGATGGCGCGACGGCCAATGGACCGAAGAAGCCCTCCTTCATGATGGGGCTTGGGGAGCTATGGGGGGACTGATTACATCAATCGAAGATTTTAGCAAATACATGGCGTTGCATTTGGCGGCGTGGCCTCCCAAAGATGACACCGACAATGGCCCTCTCAAACGTAGCTCAATTCGCGAAATGCACCAACCTTGGAACATCAGCAGTTTTTTGCCCCAATACAAATACCCCAGCGGTCGTACATGTGGTACAGTAGCGGCCTACTGCTACGGACTCAACTGGATGCGCGACTGCGACAACCGTGTGTATATAGGCCATAGTGGTGGCTTACCGGGCTTTGGGAGTAATTGGCGCTTTTTGCCCGAATATGGCATAGGAGTAGTTTGTTTTGCCAATGTTACTTACGCCCCTACTGTACCTATTAATCTCAGGGTTTTGGATACACTTATCATCAGTGCACAGTTACAACCTCGGCAATTACCCGCTTCTGATATTCTTAAACAACGGCAAAAAGACCTCACGCAAATCTTGCCAGATTGGAAAAATGCCGAAACGAGCGGTCTTTTCGCCGAAAACTTCTTTGCGGATTACTCACTTGAAGCCTTAAAAAAAGAAGCCAATACTCTCTTTGCTAAAGCTGGGAAAATTTTGAATATCAAAGAAATAGTGCCCGAAAATCAGCTTCGGGGTCGCTATCTTATCGAAGGAGAAAAGGCCACGCTATGGGTGTCGTTTACGCTTACGCCCGAAAGTTCACCTTTGATTCAGGAGTATCATATTGGGGAAGTGAAGAAGTAGTATTCTTAGGAAGTCGCAGATATACAAAGTATTCTTTATCTGCGACTTTGCCCTTTTGCCCCTTGTCTTGGATTATTACATTAGATTGTTTCTTCTTCCTGCTTTTGCCTAAAAAACGCACTGAACCTATGCAAACTTCACGCAGGAAATTCATACGCTCAGCCTCTGTATTGACAGGAAGCAGCCTCTTTTCATTTGCTCCTTTAGAAATACTGGCAAGCCAACGCAAGCGCGTATCGGCCAACGAAAAAGTACAACTGGGTGTCATCGGTTGCAACGGCATGGGTTGGTCTGATTTACGCTCACACCTTCAGCTAAGCGACGTAGAATGTATCGCCCTTGCCGATGTGGATCAAAATGTACTCGACCGCCGCGCTGCCGACGTAGAAAAAGCGCAAGGCAAGCGTCCACAGTTATTCAAAGACTACCGCAAAATGCTCGAAAACAAAGACATCGACGCGGTCATCATCGGTACCCCTGACCACTGGCATTGCCTCGCCCTGACCGACGCCTTGGCCGCAGGCAAGCATGTATATTGTGAAAAACCACTTGCCAATTCCATTGAAGAATGTAACATCATGTTGGCCGCCGCCAAACGTTCCAACAAAATCATTCAAATCGGACAATGGCAGCGCAGTGGTTCGCATTACGAAAAAGCGATTGAATATGTGCGTTCGGGCAAATTGGGCAATATTCGTTTAGTGAAAGTATGGGCTTATCAGGGCTGGATGGAGCCTGTTCCGGTCAAACCCGACAGTGCCGTACCAGCTGGCGTAGATTATGACATGTGGCTCGGTCCCGCCAAAAAGCGTCCGTTCAACCCCAACCGTTTTCACTTCAATTTCCGCTGGTTTTGGGACTACGCGGGAGGTTTGATGACCGATTGGGGCGTACACGAAATCGACATTGCCTTGTATGCCATGAACGCCAAAGCTCCTAAATCTGTCATGGCTTCGGGCGGTAAATTGGCCTACCCTGACGATGCCTCCGAAACACCCGATACGTTACAAACCGTGTACGAATATGAGGGCTTTAATATGTTGTGGGAACACGCGACGGGCATTGACGGCGGCAACTACGGTCTTACTGAAGGCATCGCCTTTATTGGAAATAATGGTACGCTTGTATTGCACCGAGGTGGATGGTCGTTGCACCCCGAAACGCAAAATAAAAACGGCATCAAAGTTTATAAAATCGAAGACATTCCTGACCAAGCTCGCAACGGAGATTATCTCAATGACCACACCAAGAATTTTATTCAAGCCATTAAAGATAATAATCCTAAAATCCTGAAATGCGGTATTGAGACTGGTAGTGTGGCTGCTATCAATGCCCACATGGGAAATGTAGCCTACAAAACAGGTCGTAAGGTGTATTGGGATGCTACCACAGGTTCATTTAAAAATGATGCTGAAGCCAATGCCCTCATCAAAGCTCATTATAACAACGGCTGGCAGTTGCCAAAAATATAGTAAAGTACGAGCGTAAAGCCCCCCTTCCTGTAGTCAAACCGACATAACGGAAAGAATTTAGAAAATGAGGCGCAAAAGTGATAACTTTGCGCCTCATTTTGTTTTCATCCCCATGACAGAACGTTACCTTCAACGGGGCGTATCGGCTTCAAAAGAAGACGTGCACCGTGCCATTGCCAACCTCGACAAAGGGCTTTTCCCCAAGGCATTTTGTAAAATTGTACCTGATACCCTCGCTGGTGATCCTGAGTATTGTACTATTATGCACGCCGACGGCGCTGGCACCAAAACCTCTTTAGCGTATCTGTACTGGAAAGAAACGGGAGACTTATCAGTATGGAGAGGCGTGGCCCAAGATTCTATCGTCATGAATACCGACGATCTCATCTGCGTAGGAGCGACTGGCCCCATGTTGATTTCGTCGAGTATCGACCGTAACAAAAACAAAATTCCGGGAGAAGTCATTGCTGAAATCATCAATGGTACGGAAGAAGTACTCGAAATGCTCCGCAGTCACGGAGTTGAAATATATAGCACTGGTGGCGAAACCGCCGACGTAGGCGATTTGGTACGCACCATTACGGTCAACAGTACGGTAATTGCCCGTATGAAACGTGCGGAAGTGATTTCAAACGACAACATTCAAGCAGGCGATGTCATTGTAGGCCTCGCTTCTTTTGGACAAGCTACTTACGAAAACACTTATAATGGCGGCATGGGAAGCAATGGCCTCACTTCGGCTCGTCATGATGTGCTTGATAGCTATCTTGCCCCCAAATACCCCGAAAGCTTTGACCCTGAAGTGCATAGTTCGTTGGTTTATAGTGGCTCCAAACGCCTCACTGACCCCGTAGCCAATACGCCCGTCAATGTCGGCAAATTGATTCTTTCTCCCACTCGCACCTATGCGCCCGTTGCCAAAACACTCTTAGATGAGCTTCGGCCACAGATTCATGGGATGGTGCATTGCAGCGGAGGGGCACAAACCAAAGTATTACATTTTGTTGATAATCTGCACGTTATCAAAGACAATTTATTCCCCCTTCCTCCGCTTTTTAAGCTTATCCAAGCCGAAAGTGGTACGAGTTGGCAAGAGATGTATAAGGTATTCAACATGGGTCATCGCCTAGAAGTATATCTTCCAGAAACCTATGCCCAACGCGTCATTGAGATTGCGCAATCATTCGGAATTGACGCCCAAGTTATCGGTCGCGTAGAAGCCAATGAAGGCAAAAAAGTGACCATTCAGAGCGAATTTGGGGAGTTTGTTTATTAGAAATTTCTTCTCCAATAATTTAGTTGCCATGCTATCCCATAGAAAGGAAGGACAGCATGGCAATCTATTTTTATGGGGACTAGAGTTTTACATTTACTTAGCAAGCCAAGAGCGTATTGCTAAAGCAACGCCCACTATCACCAAAATACCACCTAACGCCATACACACTACCGCGCCTCCCCAAACGTTCCAAAATCCCATGATTTGAGCATCTGAAGGCAAAAGTGGATTATAAACTACATCTACGATTTCGCCTATTTCATACGCTGGCGGCGTACTACCCGCTGGGGAACGAAAAACGTGGGTTTGACCTTCTAAAGTAGTAAATTGTACTACCGGAAAAAGTGCGCTTTTCTTGTTTTTTCCTATTTTATTGCGTTCGACAGTAGTGAGTTGTATTACCTCCCCTTTAGCGGTTTGGGAAGTTGACAAAAACTTTTCTTGCGAAACATACCACTTCCAGCCTGCCACTAAAAAGATGGCACCTATCAACAAAAAGACCAAAGCAGCAACCGATTTTGAGGATTTGCGCATTATTTAGGGTTTTGAGGTCGTCGGCTTCTCCTCATTGGATTGGGAGTGCGATATACACTTCCACTATCTTGGTGCATTTTAAGGGTGGCAGTGGGCATGTTGTCATTGGATTGTGCCAACAGAACAGGCATATTATCCTCATTGGCATAGACAATGCTCGAATCCTGCGAAAAACGATATTCCTTGGGCGAATATAGTTTAGGATACGCCTTTTGAGATTTTGAGGGTTTGGACGGCACTCGTAACTCTAGTTTTTGTCCCCAAGCTGTAGTAAGACTTAGAGATAAGAAAACAAAAAGTATAAATTTCATGGCATTGGATAGTTTAAATTTTCACAAATATAAAAGATAACTTTATATGCCTACTCCTCCGCAAAGATTTCTTTTAAATTGGTTTCAAATCCAGCTAAGACACTAGAACGCACAATGTCTTGCTCTTCTGCGGATGAAAACAACCGATACTTTCCATTTTCAAGCACGTATACCAAAACTACTTCATTGCGCGGGTCCACTAGCCAATATTCTTGTACGCCAAATCGCTCATAATCCTCCTTCTTCTCAATATAATCGCGTGCTACTGACCCCTTCGATACCACCTCCACAATCAGCGCGGGGCTGCCTTCAATGGCGATTTCCCCTACTATCTTCGCTTGTGCTTTGGCAATAAACACCAAGTCAGGTTGGCATACTTCTCCTGGCGCAAAATGAACATCAATGGGCGCAAAAAGTACTTCTCCCAATCGATTGGAAATCACAAAATAATCTAAAAGTCTAAACAAGCGTTTAGAAATCCGTTGGTGTTGGGGTTTGGGGGCAGGTGACATATCAATTAAATTAAAATGACGCAATTCGTAGCGCGATTCGGACGGTAGCTCGCGGCGCATTCGTTCGTATGTCCACTCCTCAGTACTTACAATCATAGCCGTAATGGTTGTGTGTCTTCTACGCAAGTTAATCAAAATCAAATCATAATCAGAAAGCTACGGCATTTTTCCGTAATTTTGCACCTCCAAAAAAGACGCTTGCCTCCCAACCCTGCATTTCAGTGTTTTTGGTAAAAAGTCAAACATTCAATTTCAAATGTCAGTAAGAATGACCTCCCACGAAATCCGCCAAGCATTTTTAGATTTTTTCAAAAGTAAAGGCCACCTTATCGTACCTTCTGCGCCGCTTGTGGCCAAAAATGACCCCACGCTCATGTTCAACAACTCGGGCATGGCGCAATTCAAAGACTTTTTCTTGGGCAATGGCACGCCACCGAGCAAACGCATCGCCGACACCCAAAAGTGCTTGCGAGTAAGTGGTAAGCACAACGACCTAGAAGATGTAGGATTTGATACCTATCACCATACCATGTTTGAAATGCTAGGCAACTGGTCGTTTGGTGATTATTTCAAAAAAGAAGCCCTTGCGTGGTCGTGGGAATTGCTCACCGAAATCTACCAACTCCCCAAAGACCGCATCTACGTATCGGTGTTCAAAGGCGACGAAAAAGACGGTGTACCGTTTGACCAAGAAGCGTGGGATATTTGGAAAGCGATTTTGGGCGGAGAAGAACGTATCATTTTAGGAAATAAAAAAGACAATTTCTGGGAAATGGGCGATGTAGGTCCCTGCGGCCCCTGTTCAGAAATCCACATCGACCTCCGCGACCAAGCCGAAGTAGACTTGAAGCCGGGTAAAGAACTTGTCAATGCCGATCATCCGCAAGTAGTCGAAATCTGGAACAACGTATTTATGCAGTTTGAGCGCAAGGCCGACGGGTCATTGATTACGCTTCCTGCCAAACACGTGGATACGGGTATGGGCTTCGAGCGCCTTTGTATGGCGATTCAGGGCAAAAAATCAAACTATGATACCGATATTTTCCAAAATACCATTCAGGTTATTGAGAAAATGTGCGGTAAACAATATGGCGCCGAAGGCACCCTCAGCACTACCAACTATACCGATATTGCGATGCGGGTCATTGCTGACCACCTTCGGGCGGTAAGTTTTGCCATTGCCGACGGACAACTCCCCTCAAACGCCAAGGCAGGTTACGTGATTCGCCGCATTTTGCGCCGTGCCATTCGCTACGGCTATTCGTATTTGGGCTTCAATGAGCCTTTTATGAGTCAACTTGTTCCTGTTTTAGCTGACCAATTCAAGGATGTTTTTCCCGAACTTAAAGCCCAAGAAGAGTTTGTGACACGCGTGGTGTTGGAAGAAGAAAAGAGCTTCTTACGCACCTTAGAATTGGGAATCAAGCGCTTCGAGTCGCTTAGCCCAACGGAAGGAGTCATTGATGGAAATATCGTATTTGAACTCTCAGATACGTACGGTTTTCCTGTGGATTTAACGGCGCTTTTGGCCAAAGAAAAAGGCTACAAAATCGACGAAAAAGGCTACGAAAAGGCATTGGCCGAACAAAAGAACCGCAGCCGCCAAGATGCCGCCAAAGAAGCCACCGACTGGGTAGAAGTAAACGAAGGGGGGGATTTTGAGTTTTTGGGCTACGAAACCCTCGAAGCTACCGCCCAAATCGTCAAATACCGAAAAGTAAAAACCAAAGCGGGGGAAGAATACCATATCGTACTCGACCGCACACCTTTCTATGCCGAAATGGGTGGACAAGTAGGCGATTCGGGGATGCTTGTGGTAGGTCATGGCGACCAAGCTGTGAGTGTCAACATTGCCGATACGAAAAAAGAAAATGACCTCTTTGTCCACATCTCTCGTGACAAAAACCTAGAGGAGGTACTTAATACTCCCGATTTTGTGCTGGCCTCGGTCGATGCTCATCGTCGTCAGAATATCATGCGGAACCACACGGCTACGCACTTGATGTTGGCTGCGATGCGCCGCGTGTTGGGTACGCACATCGTTCAGAAAGGTTCGTACCAAAACGACGAAGTGACCCGTTTTGACTTTTCGCACTTTGCCAAAGTAACCGACGAAGAACTTTCTCAAATTGAAACCATTGTCAATGCCAAAATCCGCGAAAACGTCGCCCTTAAAACCCACGTCAATATTCCGATTGATGACGCTATCAAAATGGGTGCGACGGCCACTTTTGGAGAAAAATACGGTGATTTTGTCCGCGTTGTAGAGTTTGACCCCAATTTCTCGGTTGAACTTTGCGGGGGTACGCACGTACCTGCTACGGGCGAAATTGCGCTCTTTAAGTTTATCTCAGAAGGTTCGGTATCGGCAGGGGTTCGTCGGGTAGAAGCAGTAACGGGCGAAAAAGCACTCGAATTGTTGAACGACGAATTACAAATTACGAATACCCTTCGTGATATGTTCAAGGGACAAAAAGATGTTGTCAAAGCCGTTGAAGGTCTTTTGGCCGAAAAGGCTGCTTTACAAAAACGCATCGAAGCCCTCGAAAACGAGAAGTTGGCGCAAGTAAAAGATGCCCTGTTGACCCAAGTTACCTCTGCGAATGGCATTTCCAGCCTCGTCGCTCGCGTGGAAGTACCGAACGCCGACGCCTTAAAATCGCTCGTATATCAGTTGAAAGAACAATCACAAGCACCCTTCTATATCGTTTTAGGAACAGTATTGGGCGGCAAACCACAATTAGCCGTAATGCTTTCCGACGACTTAGTAGCCCAAGGCAAACACGCAGGAAACATCGTGAAAGAGCTTGCGAAAGAGGTAAAAGGCGGCGGTGGCGGCCAACCTTTCTTCGCTACCGCAGGTGGCTCTGATGCCAGTGGCTTGGATGCTGCTTTAGCTAAGGCGAAAGGGATTTTGTAACGATTCTCAATCATAGCACGCCCCTGCTCTTGTCAAGAGCAGGGGCGTTTTGATATTCCCACCACAAAAGGCCATATAAGGATTAATTCACGCTTTTTATAAACTCATCCAATGGCAAACGTACTTTTGCAGCATTTACAAAGGGGTCTTTTGTAGCATTACGATAGCCCAATGAAAGCAACACCACGCTTCTCAATCCTTGTTCCTTGAGCCCCAAAATTGCATCAAACTTCGCTGGATTAAAGCCTTCCATTGGTGTCGAATCAATACGCAGTTCGGCTGCCGCAGCAAGCCCTGTTCCTAAAGCAATGTAGGCTTGTTTGGTTGCCCACGCAAAATTTTCTTCTTGTGTTCTTCCTGTAACGTTAGCCACCAATATTTTCCGAAAATCACCTAAAGCTTCTACGGGTATGCCTCGGGTATCGGCCATTCGTTGCATGTAGTCATCGATATGCGCTATTGATAAGTTTTCGATTGCCGCAAATACCAACAAATGTGATGCTTCAGTCACTTGTGGATTAAAACCACCTTCCGCCAATTGCTTACGAACTTCTGGATTTTCTACTACAATAACTCGGTATGGTTGTAAACCTGCCGACGAGGCAGAAAGATTAATTGCTTCCAATACAGCTTTTACATCGTCATCGCTTACTTTTTGATCGCTGTATTTCTTTACGGCGTAACGCCATTTTAGTGCTTCTGTTAAAGTCATTTCTTTTTATTTTAGGTGAATAAGAGCATTATTTATAAACCAAAGACCTCAAAAATACCTTGCTCCAAATTAGCAGGCTCTCGGCCCAACAGCCTTTTAAGGTCATTAGTAATGATTTCAAATTGCCCATTTCTAATATCAACATTAAAGCCTGTGACAACGGAATTAATGAAGTCGGTCACGCCTGCCTCTTTTAGCTGTTGTGAGAAAATGGCTGTTTCGGCTGCCGTGTAAGTCACTTGTTTTCCCGAAGCCTTGGCTAGGGCATCTGCCACATCCTGATAGGAATACAGGGCATTGCCAGCAATGTCATACGTTTTGTTTTCGTGTCCATGCTGCAACAGGACGTTGGCTGCTGCTTCTCCCATTTCTCTTCTCAGTGCAAAAGGAACTTTCCCATTTCCTGCAGGTAAGTAAAAACCCGTTTCAAACACATTTTCACCCGCATAAAATGGTATTATGTCCATATAAAGGTTATTGCGAAGGAACGTGTAGGTAAGCCCAATTTTACGAATGTAGTCTTCGGTTTTGAAATGATCATCAAGACCTTCTACTACAGATTCGTCAATGTTTTTATGCGAAATTCCTGCATACACAATATGCTCAACTCCGTTTTTTACAGCTGTGTCGGCGACCCTTCTATTTTGTTCCAGGCGATGAGGCATAATGGTAGGGATAAGTAAAACTTTACTAACACCTTCTAATGCTTTTTCCAACGAATCTTGGTCGTCAAAATCTCCAATACGAACTTTTACCCCCTTGTCTGACAAAGGTTTTGCTTTTTTCTCATCTCTCGCAAGAACGGCAAACTCATTGGGTGCAAGATGCTTTAGAAGTTGCTCCGCTGCGGCCCCGCCAAGATGTCCAGTTGCTCCTGTTACTAAAATCATATTATTATAGGTTCTTAGTACGCTGCCGTGAATCGCATCTGGTGATGCTTAGGATTTTCGACTTCATCGGCAATAACAACGGCTAAATCTTCTACGGAGAGAACATTTTTACCATTTTCATCCATCACAGGATAATCAGTCCCTAAACGGTATTTTCCAGTTCTTCCGACTGTGATGCCTTGGTGCATATCCATCGCTGGACTAAAAAACGCCCAGTCTAGTTCTGTTTCTTCTTTTAGTATGTGATAATAATCTCTTGCCGCTTTAGCGCCAGGTACAAAAGGATTATCTTGTGGGAAAGTATCTACCAGCTGAGTACCGTTTGGTAAATACAAGCTTCCTGCACCACCGATGCTGATGAAACGTTTTACGCCCGATTGCTTTACGCCTTCTTGGATTGCTTTAGACCCCTCAATAAAATCTTCGTAAATAGTAGGGTTTGTCCAACCTGGGCTAAACGCATTGACGACCACATCATACCCTTCCAGCGCCGAAGCCAAAGCTGTTGTATCAGTGGCATCAATCGCCAAATAGGTAAAATTAGGGTGCTCAGATGACTGTTCTTTTCGGGAAATACCTGTTACTTCTATTCCCCTGTTCGCCAATTCGTTGGCAATGTTTTTTCCCACAAATCCTGTGGCTCCAATTACTGCTACTTTCATTTTGATTGTTATTTATCTGTTTACTCCATTTGTTTTGGCCAAGTCCCC
>VFQQ010002972.1_pt1 | contig 17571 bp, 15 predicted proteins | sample 3512341 | NCBI WGS metagenome assembly VFQQ01 (sample SAMN10412373, study PRJNA504923) | tailings metagenome | isolation source: Relicate 2 Philex TSF1 revegetated site | place: Philippines: Tuba, Benguet | collected 2017-08-29 | reverse complement strand
GGACATCGCCGAGAAGCGGGTCCCGCAAGATGGCCGCATGAAGCTGAAGTTCGGCTCCAAGGCGATCGACTTCCGCGTCAGCACGCTGCCCACGCTGTTCGGCGAGAAGGTGGTGATCCGCATCCTCGACCCCAGCAGCGCCAAGCTCGGCATCGAGGCGCTGGGCTACGAGAAGATCGAGAAGGACCGCCTGCTGGCCGCCATCCAGCGGCCCTACGGGATGATCCTGGTCACCGGGCCCACCGGCAGCGGCAAGACGGTGTCGCTGTACACCTGCCTGAACATCCTCAACCAGCCCGGCGTCAACATCGCCACGGTCGAGGATCCGGCGGAAATCAACCTGCCCGGCATCAACCAGGTCAACGTCAACGACAAGGCCGGGCTGACCTTCGCCGCGGCGCTCAAGTCCTTCCTGCGCCAGGACCCCGACATCATCATGGTCGGCGAGATCCGCGACCTGGAAACCGCCGACATCGCGATCAAGGCGGCGCAGACCGGCCACATGGTGATGAGCACACTGCACACCAACGACGCGCCGACCACGCTGACGCGCCTGCTCAACATGGGCGTGGCGCCGTTCAACATCGCCGCCAGCGTGCTGCTGATCACCGCCCAGCGCCTGGCGCGCAAGCTGTGCGAGAACTGCAAGAAGCCGGCCGACTACCCGCGCGAGTCCTTGCTCAAGGCGGGCTACAAGCCCGAGGAGCTGGACGGCAATTGGAAGCCCTACCGCGCCGTCGGCTGTGCATCCTGCAACAACGGCTACAAGGGTCGGGTGGGCGTTTACCAGGTGATGCCGATCAGCGAGGCCATCCAGCGCATCATCCTCTCCGAAGGCACGGCGCTGGACATCGCCAAGCAGGCGCAGGCCGACGGCGTGCGCGACCTGCGCCAGAGCGGCCTGGTCAAGGTGCGCGCCGGCGTCACCACGCTCGAAGAGATCATCACCGTCACCAACGAGTGACCCGCAACCTGCTTCACCGCTGACCCATGGCCACCGCAACCCTCAAGCCCGGCAAGGACATCGTCTTCGAGTGGGAGGGCCGCGACAAGAACGGGAAGTCGGTGCGCGGCGAGATGCGCGCCGGTGGCGAGGCCATGGTCAACGCCAGCCTGCGCCGCCAGGGCATCCTGGTGACCAAGGTGCGCAAGCGCCGCAGCAGTGGCGGCAAGTCGATCAAGCAGAAGGACATCGCCATCTTCACCCGCCAGCTGGCGACGATGATGAAGGCCGGCGTGCCGCTGCTGCAGGCCTTCGACATCGTCGCGCGCGGCAGCGCCAACCCGCGCATGACCAAGCTGCTCACCGACATCCGCAACGACGTCGAGACCGGCACCAGCCTGTCGGCGGCCTTCCGCAAGCACCCGCTGCACTTCGACTCGCTGTACTGCAACCTGGTCGAGGCCGGCGAGGCCGGCGGCATCCTGGAGGCGCTGCTCGAGCGCCTGGCCATCTACCAGGAGAAGACGCTGGCGATCAAGACGAAGATCAAGTCGGCGCTGATGTACCCGATCGCGGTCATCGTCGTGGCCTTCATCGTGCTCACCGTGATCATGCTGTTCGTGATCCCGGCCTTCGAGGACGTGTTCAAGAGCTTCGGTGGCGAGCTGCCCCTGCCCACGCAGATGGTCATCGCGATGTCCAAGTTCTTTGCCAGCTACTGGTGGGCCATCTTCGGCGGCATCGGCGGCGGGCTCTACATGTTCTTCGAGACCTGGAAGCGCAGCGAGAAGATGCAGATGGCGATGGACCGGCTGCTGCTGCGCATCCCGGTGTTCGGCGCGCTGATCGAGAAGTCGGTGATCGCGCGCTGGACGCGCACGCTGGCCACGATGTTCGCCGCCGGCGTGCCGCTGGTCGAGGCGCTCGATTCGGTCGGCGGCGCCTCTGGCAACGCCGTCTATCAGCAGGCCACCGAGCAGATCCAGCGCGACGTCTCCACCGGATCGGCGCTGACCACCTCGATGACCGCCACCGGCGTGTTCCCGAACATGGTGCTGCAGATGGCCGGCATCGGCGAGGAGTCGGGCTCGCTGGACCACATGCTGGGCAAGGCCGCCGAGTTCTACGAGGACGAGGTCGACGAGATGGTCAAGGGCCTGTCCAGCCTGATGGAGCCCTTCATCATCGTGATCCTGGGTGTGCTCATCGGCGGCATCGTGGTCTCGATGTACCTGCCCATCTTCAAGCTCGGCGCGGTGGTCTGAGGTGCCGGCACCGGACTGGCTGCCTGTCTGGCTGGCCGACGCGCTGCCCGCGCTGCTGAGCCCCTGGGCGCTGGCCCTGCTGGGCCTGGCCGTGGGCAGCTTCGTCAACGTCGTCGTGCACCGGCTGCCGCGCATGCTCGAGCGCCAGTGGTGGGGCGACGTGGCCGGCCAGCTGGCCGACGCCGACTCCTACCAGCGCACTTTTGCCGCGCCGCTGCCGCAGCCGCTGATGCAGGGCGCCGAGCGCATGCAGAAGGCGCTGCAGGAGCAGCCACCGCTGACGCTGTCGCGCCCGGCCTCGCGCTGCCCGTCGTGCGGCCACGGCATCCGCTGGCACGAGAACATCCCGCTGCTGGGCTGGCTGCGCCTGCGCGGGCGCTGCTCGGCCTGCGGGGCGCGCATCTCGGCGCGCTACCCGCTGGTCGAGGCCGCCACCGGGCTGCTCTTCGCCGCGCTGGCCTGGCGCATCGGGGCGCAGCCCGTGCTGCTGGCCTGGACCGCCGCCGCCGCCGTGCTGCTGGCACTGGCGCTGATCGACTGGGACACCACCGTGCTGCCCGACGGGCTGACGCTGCCGCTGATGTGGGCCGGCCTGCTGCTGGCCGCTGTGGGCGCGCTGCCGGGGCTGACGCTGGCGCAGTCCGTCGCCGGCGCGGCGCTGGGCTACGGGTCGCTGTGGTCGGTGTACTGGGCCTTCAAGCTGCTCACCGGCAAGGAGGGCATGGGTTACGGCGACTTCAAGCTGCTGGCCGCGCTGGGCGCCTGGCTGGGCGCCGGTGCCATCCTGCCCATCGTGTTGATGGCCTCGCTGATCGGCGCCATGGTCGGCATCGGCATGAAGTTCTCGGGCTCGCTGCGCGAGGGCCGCTACGTGCCCTTCGGCCCCTTCCTGGCCGGTGGCGGGCTGGTGGTGATGCTGGCCGGGCTGCCCCAGGTGCTGGGCTGGATCGGGTGGCATTGAACGCGCCGCGCGCCGCCATGCCCGTCACCCGCATCGGGCTCACTGGCGGCATCGGCAGCGGCAAGAGCACGGTGGCGCAGCGCCTGGTGGTCCTGGGCGCGGTGCTGGTCGACACCGACGCGATTGCCCATGAGCTGACCGCCGCCGGCGGTGCGGCGATGCCGGCCATCGTGCAGACCTTCGGCGCCGGCTTCGTCACGCCTGTGGGGGCGCTGGACCGCGCGGCGATGCGCGCGGCGGCCTTCGCCGACGAGAGCCTGCGCCAGCGCCTGCAGGCGCTGCTGCACCCGCTGATCGGCGCCGAGGCGCAGCGCCGCGCCGCGGCGGCCGGCAGCGCGCCGGTGGTCTTCGATGTGCCGCTGCTGACCGAGAGCGCGCACTGGCGTGCCCGCGTGCAGCGCGTGCTGCTGGTCGACTGCAGCGAGGCGACGCAGGTGGCACGCGTGGCACAGCGGCCCGGATGGACGGCGGAGGCCGCGCACGCGGTGATCGGCAAGCAGGCGGCGCGCGCCGCGCGCCGCGCCATCGCCGACGCCGTGCTGCACAACGACGGCCTCGCGCTGGATGCGCTGTACCGCCAGGTCAACGCGCTGTGGCGCCGGTGGCAAGGCGGCTGCCCCGCATGATTCCCCGATCCGCCATGCACGGGGCCTGTGGAACAATCCCTCACGCTGCCTCGCGGCGGCGCCGGGCGCGGGTGCGATCGACCGTGCCGCGCCGCACCCCGACCGATTCCTAGCGCCCGCCGTGGTCCTGTACGAGTACCCGTTCAACGAGAGCATCCGCACGATGCTGCGGCTCGAGCACCTGTTCGACCGCCTGGGTCAGCTGGTGCAGCGTGATGGCACGGTGGACCACCACTTCGCGCTGGCCACGGTCTTCGAGATCATGGACGTGGCCTCGCGCGCCGACCTCAAGAGCGACCTGCTCAAGGATCTGGAGCGCCACCGCGGCCAGTTGCAGGGCTTCCGCGGCCATCCCGGCATCGACGAAGCGGCGCTGGACGGCGTGGTCGCGCGCATCGACGAGGCCCATGCCGGGTTGAACCAGCTGCAGGGCAAGGCCGGTCAGGCATTGGCCTCGAACGAGTGGCTGATGAGCATCCGAAGCCGCATCAGCATCCCCGGCGGCACCTGCGAGTTCGACCTGCCCGCCTACTACGCCTGGCAGCAGCACGAGCCGCCGCGCCGCCGCGCCGACCTGCAGGGCTGGATCCAGACGCTGCAGCCGATGGCGCAGGCCTTGCAGCTGCTGCTGGGGCTGCTGCGCGACGGCGGCCACCTGCAGCGCATGGTCGCCCCGGGCGGCCACTACCAGCAGAGCCTGCCGCAGGGCCGGAGCTACCAGCTGCTGCGCGTGCGCGTCGACGCCGCCGACGGGCTGGTGCCCGAGATCACCGGCCACCGGCTGCTGGTGTCGATCCGCTTCATGCGCCCCGAGGCCGACCTGCGCCTGCGCCCGGCCGGCACCGACGCCACCTTCGAGCTGGCCCTGTGCGCCTGAGTGGACGGCGCCCAGGCCCGCCCCGAAGCCGATGAGCACCCCCCCGGCACCGCGCCAGGTGCGCTGCCCCGCCTGTGGCGGCGCGGCCCTGTATGCGCCCCAGAACCGCTGGCGCCCGTTCTGCAGCGCACGCTGCCGAGGCGTCGACCTCGGGGCCTGGGCCAGCGAGCAGTTCCGCATCCCGGTCAGCGACGCGCCGCTCGACGAGGACGGCATCCCGCCGCGCACGGACGAGCCACCGCCACGCGGCAGGCACTGAGCCCGCCTGGGCGCCTCAGCGCGGCGCCAGGCTCGGGCTGCTGAGGCTGCGCAGGAAGGCGACGAGCTCGTCGACCTGCGCCTCGTCCAGATCCAGCCGGCGCAGGATGCGCTCGCCATCGGCGTGCAGGCGCTCCTCGTCCAGCAGCGAGTAGTGGCGCACCACGTCGTGCAGCGTGGCCAGGCTGCCATCATGCATGTAGGGCGCGGTGTGCAGCAGCTGGCGCAGCCCCGGCACGCGGAACTCGCCGAAGTGGCGGTGCTGCGGCGCGACATGGCGCGTGAGCACGGCACGCGGGTCGCCCTGCCCGCCCGGCCCGGCGTCGTTGTGCCGGCCCAGCCGGTTGAAGCCACTGCCGCGCAGCTTGGCCAGCCCGCCATGGCGGCCGGGGTCGACGCCGCCGGGCACGAAGAAGGGCCTGCCGATGTCGGCGAACTCGCGGTTCGTCAAGCCCGGCCCGGCATGGCAGGCGACGCAGCCGGCGGGGCCGATGAACAGCTTCAGGCCACGCGCCGCCGACGCCGGGTATGCGGCCATTGCGCGCAGGTCGCCGCGCGCCAGCGCGTCACGGAAGTCGTCGAAGGGCGTGCGCGGCGAGCGCAGCGTGGCCTGGTAGGCAGCCAACGCCTTGCCCAGGTCGGCCAGCAAGTGCTCGGGCTCGGTCGGCGGCGCGGCGCCAAAGGCCCGCCGGTAGTCCGCGGCGAAGCGCCTGTCACCGCGCAGTGCTGCGGCCAGTTCGGCCGGCTCGCGTGCCATCTCGCTGCCGTCCAGCAGCGGCGCGATGCTGGCCGCCCACAGCGAGTCGCGCGCGCCGTCCCAGCCGAACCAGCGTTGGTCGGCCACGTCCAGCAGGCTGGGTGTGTTGCGCAGGCCGGCACCGCGGGCGCGAGCAGTGGGCTGGCCGTCCTGGAAGGCCTTGGCCGGCAGGTGGCAGCTGGCGCAGGACAGGCGTCCGTCGCGCGACAGCGCCGGGTCGAAGAACAGGCGGCGGCCCAGCGCCACGGCGGCCGGCCGCGCCTCGACACGGTTCGAGGCGTCGCGTTGCGCTGGCGGTGGCCAAGGGCCCATGGCCAGGATGTGTCGCCTTTCGGTGTCGTCGAAGGCGGCCCCAGCCGTGGCCTGCGCCTGTGCCGGCACATGCACCGCCGCCGCGAGCGCGAGGCTCGTGACCCAGCGCGACCAGGTCATGGCAGGCTGAGCGGCTGCACCAGCACGCGGCGGCGGCCGCCATGCTCGACGTCGAAGCGCAGTTCCCAGTCGCCGTCCATGTGCAGCAGCAGGCCTTCGGCGCGCCACTGCGCCGGGCCCTGGGCCTGCACGCCAGGCCGGTAGTTCATGCCATGGCGGTGGCGCGGCATCCAGGCATCCACCGCCATCAGCCGTGCGTCGGGCGGACACAGACGCAGCCGCAGCGCGGTGGCGCGGTGCGCGGCCAGCGGGGCGGGGTCGGCCAGCCAATGGATCTCGACCTCGCCATCGGCGATTCGCCGCGCGCCAGCAGCGGGTTCGGCCGCGCAGGGGCCGGCCGTGGCGGCCGGCCCCTGCGCGGCCGCTGGGATGGCTACGGCCAGCAGCAGCGGGACCAGGCATCGGCCTGCCCGCCGTGCGACGCGGAAAGACATGTTCAGCGCAGAGCCTCCGGTCCGCCGAACAGTGCCTCGCCGTTGCGCCAGGCAATGCGCTCGGCCACCGGGGGCGGCAGGTCGGCCAGCCACTCGCGACACCAGCGGGCGTGTTCGACCACGTAGTACCAGCGCTCGGGGGTGAAGGTATCGGTGCCGACCAGGAAGCGATCGGGGAATGCCAGGAACAGGTCGCGCCAGGCCGGGTCGACGCGCCCACCGGCCGCATGGTCGTTGCGGTAGGCCAGGTCGCAGCACAGGCGCGGATGGCGGCGCAGCATGGCCGCGACCGCCAGCGGCGTGTCGAAGCCGGCATGCGCCCACAGGATGCGTGCCTCGGGCCACTGGCGGAACTGGCGCTCCACGGCATCGGCGTCGGAGTGCGAGTGCAGCCACAGCCCGCGCTCCCGCGCCAGCTGCACCACGCGGCGCATCACGGCCGAGTCGGCCGCCTCGGCGTAGATGTGGTACTCGCCGATCGCGACGTAGCGGTGGCGCGCCAGGCGATCCTCCAGGTGGGCGACGACACCGGGGTCGTGCATCCAGCTGCCGATCTCGTTGCGTGTGCGGTAGGGGCGCAATGCCGGCAGCACCAGCTCCGGCGCGGCGGCGTGCAGGCGCTGCGTGCCCTCGTCGCTGCTGCTCGACACCATTGCCCGCTTCAAGCCGGCCTGCCGCAGGATCTCGATGGCGGCGCGCGGCGGCAGCCGGTCCCAGGCGTCGTGGCTGTAATGCAGGTGGGCGTCGAAGATCGGCAGCGGGGCCGAGGCAGCGGCCCGCAGCGGCGGCGCGCCCGGCGCCAGCAGCGTCGCAGCCAGGCCGCCGCAGAGGCGGCGCCGGGTGATGGAGGGCGGAGATTCACGCATCGTCGGGGCTCCCGGCACGCCGTGGCCGCCCCATCCTAGCGCCGCGCGCCGCTGCCCGCCCCGCCCCCTTGAAGTGCGCGGACCGAACCCTATAATTCGACTGCTAGCACTCACCAGACCCGAGTGCTAACGAGCCCGGCAGGCATCGGACGAAGGTCCTGCGCCGCCGGACTCCTTTATGTTAGCGGGCGCTGGCTTCCGGCCAACCCTGCGAACCCACAGCCTTATATCCAAGGAGTCCTCTTCATGAAACTGCGTCCGTTGCACGACCGCGTGGTCGTCAAGCGCCTCGAGAACGAGACCCGCACCGCGTCGGGCATCGTCATCCCCGACAACGCCGCCGAGAAGCCCGACCAGGGCGAGGTGCTGGCCGTCGGCCCGGGCAAGCGCAACGACAAGGGCGACTTCGTGGCCCCGAACGTGAAAGTCGGCGACCGCGTGCTGTTCGGCAAGTACAGCGGCCAGACCGTCAAGGTCGACGGCGACGAGCTGCTGGTGATGCGCGAGGAAGACCTCTTCGCCGTCGTCGAGAAGTAAGCACGCCACCCCGAGGGGCCCCTGGCTCGTGACCCGGCGCCGCCGGGTGCGCGGCAGGCCCCGATCGAACCCCAGACAACTGAGTACGGAGAAATCAAATGGCAGCTAAAGACGTGATCTTCGGCAGCGACGCGCGTTCGCGCATGGTCGAGGGCGTCAACATCCTGGCCAACGCGGTCAAGGTGACCCTGGGCCCCAAGGGCCGCAACGTGGTGCTCGAGCGCTCGTTCGGCGCCCCCACCGTCACCAAGGACGGTGTGTCGGTCGCGAAAGAGATCGAACTGAAGGACAAGCTCCAGAACATGGGCGCGCAGATGGTCAAGGAAGTCGCTTCCAAGACCAGCGACAACGCCGGTGACGGCACCACCACCGCCACCGTGCTGGCCCAGGCCATCGTGCGCGAAGGCATGAAGTACGTGGCCGCCGGCATGAACCCGATGGACCTCAAGCGCGGCATCGACAAGGCCGTCACCGCCCTGGTCGAGGAGCTGAAGAAAAACAGCAAGCCCACGACCACCAGCAAGGAGATCGGCCAGGTCGGCAGCATCTCCGCCAACAGCGACGAGTCGATCGGCAAGATCATCGCCGACGCGATGGACAAGGTCGGCAAGGAAGGCGTGATCACCGTCGAGGACGGCAAGAGCCTGGACAACGAACTCGACGTCGTCGAGGGCATGCAGTTCGACCGCGGCTACCTGTCGCCCTACTTCATCAACAACCCCGACAAGCAGGTTGCGGTTCTCGAGAACCCGTACGTGCTGCTGCACGACAAGAAGATCAGCAACATCCGCGAGCTGCTGCCCGCGCTGGAGCAGGTGGCCAAGAGCGGCCGCCCGCTGCTGATCATCGCCGAGGAGGTCGAGGGCGAGGCGCTGGCCACGCTGGTGGTCAACACCATCCGCGGCATCCTGAAGGTCGTCGCCGTCAAGGCCCCGGGCTTCGGTGACCGCCGCAAGGCCATGCTCGAGGACATCGCCATCCTGACCGGCGGCAAGGTCATCGCCGAGGAAGTCGGCCTGTCGCTGGAGAAGATCACCCTGGCCGACCTGGGCCAGGCCCAGCGCATCGAGGTGGCCAAGGAGAACACCACCATCATCGACGGCGCCGGTGCCGCCGCCGACATCGAGGCCCGCGTCAAGCAGATCCGCGCCCAGATCGAGGAAGCCACCAGCGACTACGACCGCGAGAAGCTGCAGGAGCGTGTGGCCAAGCTGGCCGGCGGCGTGGCGGTGATCAAGGTCGGTGCCGCCACCGAGGTCGAGATGAAGGAGAAGAAGGCCCGCGTGGAAGACGCGCTGCACGCCACCCGTGCCGCCGTCGAGGAAGGCATCGTGGCCGGCGGTGGCGTGGCGCTGCTGCGCGCCCGCGCCGCCGTGGCGCCTAAGCTGAAGGGCGACAACCACGACCAGGACGCCGGCATCAAGATCGTGCTGCGCGCCGTCGAGCAGCCGCTGCGCGAGATCGTGGCCAACGCCGGTGGCGAGCCCAGCGTGGTCATCAACAAGGTCCTCGAGGGCAAGGGCAACTACGGCTACAACGCCGCCACCGGCGAGTACGGCGACATGATCGAGATGGGCATCCTGGATCCCACCAAGGTCACGCGCACCGCGCTGCAGAACGCCGCCTCGGTCTCGGGCCTGATGCTGACGACCGAAGCGATGGTCGCCGAGGCGCCCAAGGACGAGACCCCGATGCCCGCCGGCGGCGGCGGCATGGGCGGCATGGGCGGCATGGGCATGGACATGTAAGTCCTGCCGCGCGGGGCCCCCGGCCCCGCACGTCGCCAAACCGAGGCCTGCGCCGCAAACGCAGGCCTTTTTCATGGCTCGGGCGCCGCGGCAAGCCTCGATAATGGGCTCGATATGGCTGCCTCGACGCCCCTGCCGTCCCTGCAGCAGTTCGTCGACGACGAACTGGTGCGTGCGCCGCTGCTGTTCGACCAGCTGGTGCACGCCACCGTCGACCGCGCGCACCGCCAGATGCCGGCGCTGTCGCCGCTGCAACGCTCGACCGTCAGCGACATGGTGCAGGCGCTGCAGCGCGACCGCGAACGCCTGTCCGAGTACTTCGTGCGCGCGCTGCGCAACCAGGTGCTGGGCGAACTGCGCGGCGCCACCCAGCCGCTGCCGGTGGCCAGCGCGCCCGGCGAGCTGGCGCTGGTGGGCGAGGAGGAGGTGGCTGCCGACGTCGCGCTGTCGCACACCATCGAAGCCATCCGCAGCATCGCCGAGTTCGAGCTGCGCGAGCTGCAGACCTACACCTCGGCGCTGTCGGGCGACATGGACGTGGCCCGCGACCACAACCCCTTCCGACCCGAGACCTTCGCCCAGGCGCTGTGGGACGCGGCGCAGGCGCTGGCCTTGCCGCGCGGCTACCAGGTGGCCTTCGTGCGCCAGGCCGGAGAGCCCCTGGCCCACCTGCTGCGCAAGGCCTACGCCGCGGCCAGCGGCCGGCTCGAGGCCCAGGGCGTCGAGCCGGCCGCCTACCGCACGCTGATCCTGCCCGGCGGCGCGCGCCGCAGCCGCCCCTACGAGACCACCTACGCCCCCGACCTGCACCGCATCCGCGATGCGATGCCGACGCCGCTGGAGCCGCCTCCCGCGGCCGCGGCGCAGCTCGGCACAGCGGCCGACGAACGCACCCACTGGACGGTGGTTGCCCGCGAGGCGGCCGACCATGGCACGCGCCAGGCCGTGGAGCTGGTCAGCCGCCTGTTCGACGCGATGGCGGCCGACCCCCGCGTGCCGCGCGACGCCGGCCAACTGATCATGCGCCTGCAGGGCTCGGCGCTGCGGCTGACCTTGCTGGACGGCAGCCTGCTGGAACAGGTGGACCACCCGTTGTGGCAGTTCATCAACCGCTTCTGCTTCGAAGCCGAGATGACACCGGACGGCGCCGACCCCGAGCGCCAACGCCTGCTGCGCCATGTGCGCGCCACCATCGAGCAGCTCTCCAGCGAGACCGCCCAACGCCCCGGGCTGTACCGCTGGGCGCTGGACGGGCTGCACAGCTTCCTCCAGAAGCGCCTGGCGCGCCGGCTGGCCGGTGCTGCCAGCCAGGTCGGTGCGCTGCAGAAGCTGGAAGACAAGCTGTGCTCGGGCCGCACGCAGCCCTCCACGCTGCATGGCATGCTCGACGTGCCGCAGCTCGACACCGTGCCGGCCGAACTGATGGACCAGGCCCAGCTGCGCGCCCCGCCGCAGCCCAGCGACGCCGAGCAATGGCTGGAGCGCCTGGCGCCGGGCAACTGGGTGCGCATGTTCCTGCAGGGTCGCTGGGTGCACGCGCAGCTGCTGTGGCCCGGTGAGCGGCACGAGATCTGGCTGTTCGGCGACGGCGCCTCCGACGCCACCTGGGCGGTGCGCAAGGGGGCGCTGCTGACGATGTTCGAGGAGCGGCTGATGAAGACGCTGAAGCAGCGCTCCATCGTCGGCAGCGCCGCGGCCAAGGTGCACGAGCAGGTCGCCTCCGACGCCGCGGCCTGAGCCGCCGACCGGCCCGGGCCTCTGGCCACGGGCAGCGCGTTCAAGCGGCGTCGGCGGGGGCCTCTGCCGCAGGCGCACCGTCGACGCGGCGCCAGCCATGCACCGTCGTCGCCAGGTCCTCCAGTCCCTGCCCGGACAGCGCCGAGAACAGCGCCACGCCGATGTCCGCCTGCTCGCTGGCCGACTCGCCCAACAGCTGCTGCGCCTGCTGCAGCGCCTTCTGCGCGTCGCGGCGGTTGAGCTTGTCGGCCTTGGTCAGCAGCGCCAGCAGGCGCACCTCGCCGGTGGCCACGCGCGGCTGCAGCAGCGCCAGCAGCTGGCGGTCGAGCTCGGTGAAGCCCAGGCGCGCGTCGATCAGCAGCACCACGCCATGCAGGTTGCGGCGCCAGCGCAGGTAGTCGGCCATCACCGCCTGCCAGCGCAGCTTGGCGCTGCGGTCCACGGCCGCGTAGCCGTATCCCGGCAGGTCGGCCAGCAGCGCATCCGGCGCGTCGCGCGGACCCAGCGCGAACAGGTTGATGTGCTGGGTGCGCCCGGGCGTGCGCGAGGCGAAGGCCAGGCGCTTCTGCTGTGCCAGCCGGTTGATCGCCGTCGACTTGCCGGCATTGCTGCGGCCGACGAAGGCGATCTCGGGCAGGTCGCCCGCCGGCAACTGGTCGAGCTGGCTGGCGGTGGTCAGGAAGCGGGCGCCATGCGCCCAGGCCAGCGCGCTGCGCGCCGGGTCGACGGCGGGGGCCGGCATCGCGGGTGTCATGGTGCATTGTAAAATCGCCGGGTTTTGGCACCGCCGAAGCCCGACCCCAGGGCCGGCCAGCGGTCGCCGACCCCGACCTGACCCAGCGCGCCGCCGCGTGCACCGCCAACCCGAGCAAGGCCCCCGCATGAAGTCGCCCCACGCCACCCGCCGCCCCCAACTCCGCGCCGCGCTGCGCCCGCTGTTGGCGGTGCTGGCGCTGGCGACCGGTGGTGCGGCGCTGGCCGCCGACGCGCCGGCCGCCTTCAAGGCCGACCCGGCCAAGGGCGAGAAGCTGGCCGCCACCTGCATGGCCTGCCACACCGCGGATGGCTCGCGCGGTGCGCCGGCCAACCCCATCTTGCAGGGCCAGCACCCCGAGTACATCGTCAAGCAGCTCAAGGAATACAAGAGCGGCGTGCGCAAGAACGCGGTGATGAGCGGCATGGCCGCGCCGCTGTCCGAGGACGACATGCGCCACATCGCCGCCTTCTACGCGGCCAAGCAGGCCAAGCCCGGCTTCGCGAAGAACAAGAGCAGCGTCAAGCTCGGCGAGCAGATCTACCGCGGCGGCCTGATGGGCAAGGCGGTGCCGGCCTGCGCCGGCTGCCACAGCCCCAGCGGCGCCGGCATCCCGGCGCAGTACCCGCGCCTGGGCAGCCAGCATGCCGACTACACCGAGGCGCAGCTGCTGGCCTTCCGCAGCGGCGCGCGCGGCAACAGCGCGATGATGACGGCCATCGCCGCCAAGATGAACGACGCCGAGATCAAGGCCGTCGCCGACTACATCGCCGGCCTGCGCTGACGCGCCTGCGCCGCACATCGCCCCCGAAGCCCGGGCGGGCATGCCGGGGCCGCGGACACCGCCCACGGTACCGCGCCCGATAATCCCGCGATGAACGACCCGACCACCGCCGGCCTGCAGCTGGGCCGCGGCTCGCGCGCGCTGCGCGAAGCCGTCGAGCTGCTGTCGTCGATGCGCTTTGCCATCTCGCTGCTGACGCTGATCTGCATCGCGTCGGTGATCGGCACCGTCGTCAAGCAGAACGAGCCCTTCGTCAACTACGTCAACCAGTTCGGGCCGTTCTGGGCCGAACTGTTCGCGCAGCTGGGGCTGTTCACCGTCTACAGCGCGCCCTGGTTCCTGCTCATCCTGGCCTTCCTGGTCGTCTCGACCAGCCTGTGCATCGCGCGCAATGCGCCCAAGATCCTGGCCGACCTGCGCCAGTACCGCGAGGGCGTGCGCGAACAGGCGCTGCTGGCCTTCCACCACCGCGGCGAGGGCGTGCTGCCGCAGCCGCGCGACGCCGCGCTGCAGCGTGTGGCGGCGCGGCTGGCGGCCCAGGGCTGGCGCGCGCGCATCCAGCGGCGCGAGGGCGGCGTGATGATCGGCGCGCGCAAGGGCCGCAGCAACCGCCTGGGCTACATCGCGGCGCACAGCGCCATCGTCGCCGTGTGCATCGGCGGGCTGCTCGACGGCGACCTGATCGTGCGCGCACAGATGTGGCTCAAGGACAAGAGCAGCTTCAACGGCAGCGGGCTGATCGCCGAGGTGCCGGCGCGCCACCGCCTGGCCGCCGACAACCCCACCTTCCGCGGCAACCTGTTCGTCGCCGAGGGCGAGCGCGCCGGCATCGCCGTGCTCAACATGCCCGACGGCGTGGTGCTGCAGGACCTGCCCTTCGACGTGGAGCTGAAGCGCTTCATCGTCGAGTACTACCCCACCGGCATGCCGCGGCTGTTCGCCAGCGAGATCGTGGTCCACGACCGCGCCGACGGCAGCGCCACGCCGCACCGTGTCGAGGTCAACAAGCCGGCCTTCCACAAGGGCGTGGCCATCTACCAGAGCAGCTTCGACGACGGCGGCTCGCGCGTGAAGCTGCGCGCGCGGCCGCTGCTGGGCCCTGCCGCGGGGTTCGAGGTCGAGGGCCGCATCGGCGGCAAGACCGAACTGGTGGCCGGCGGCGAGAACGGCGAGCGCCTGTCGCTGGAGTTCACCGCGCTGCGGGTGATCAACGTGGAGAACCTCGCCGGCGGCCAGGCCGACGGGGGCGCCACCGATGTGCGCGCCGTCGACCTGGTGCAGGGCCTGCACAGCCGGCTGGGCAGCGCCCAGGCCGAGCCCGGGCGCAAGACGCAGCAGAACGTGGGCCCGTCGATCAGCTACAAGCTGCGCGACGCCGCCGGCCAGGCGCGCGAGTTCCACAACTACATGGCGCCGGTGGAGCTCGACGGCCGCCAGCTGTTCCTGTTCGGCGTGCGCGACACGCCGCAGCAGAGCTTCCGCTACCTGCGCCTGCCCGCCGACGAGAACGCCAGCCTCGACGGCTGGCTGCGCCTGCGCCGGGCGCTGGCCGAGCCGGCGCTGCGCGACGAGGCAGCGCGCCGCTACGGCCGCGCCGCCACGCCGCCGGGGCGGCCGGAGATGACGGACCAGCTGGTGGCCACGGCGCGGCGCACGCTGGCGCTGTTTGCCGGCGCCGAGCCGCCGGCCAAGTCCGATGGCGCGGCGGCCTCGCCATCGGGCGGCCTGCAGGCGTTGGCCGACTTCATCGAGACCAGCGTGCCGACCGACGACCGCATGCGCATCTCCGAGGTGATGCTGCGCATCCTCTCGGGCTCGCTGGTCGAGCTGAACCAGATCGCCCGCGCCGCCGACGGCCTGGCCCCGCTGCCGGCCGACGAGCGCACCGAGGCCTTCATGACGCAGGCGCTGACCTCCATCTCCGACAGCTTCCTCTACCCCGCGCCGCTGCTGCTGCAGCTGCAGGACTTCACCCAGGTCCAGGCCAGCGTGTTCCAGGTGACGCGCGCGCCGGGCAAGACCCTGGTCTACATCGGCGCCGTGCTGCTCATCGTCGGCGTCTTCATGATGCTGTACGTGCGCGACCGCCGGCTGTGGGTGTGGCTGCAGGATGACGTGGCCAGCGGCGGCACGCGGCTGCGCACCGCGCTGTCCAGCACCCGGCGCACGCTGGACGGCGATGCCGAGTTCGAACGTTTGCGCGCCGAGCTGCTCCAAACGGCCCAGGAGGCCCCCCCGCGATGAACACCACCACGCTGAACGCCGCCGCCCCGGGCAGCGGCCTGCTGGCGCGCCGCAGCGCCTTCGACTGGGTCTACGCGCTGCTGGTGCTGGCCGCCACCGGCGAGGCCCTGCGCCGCTACCACGGCGCGATGGACGGCTACGAGCTGGCCATCCTGGCCGGCACGGCGCCGGTGATGATCGCGCTGGCCTGGGCCTGGCGGCCGCTGCGCACGCTGAGCCTGGTGGTGGGCGCGCTGGCGCTGCTGGCCATCGCGCTGTACGCGCGCACGACCGACGACTTCGGCGCCGACCTGGCCGCCGGCGAGCGAGTCTTCCTGCTCAAGTACTTCCTCTCCAGCCAGAGCGCGATCCTGTGGATGAGCCTGCTGTTCTTCATGAGCACGGCCTTCTACTGGATAGGCACCTTGGCCGGCGGCGACACGGCGCCGCGCCTGGCCTCGGGCATGGCCTGGGTGGCGGTGACGCTGGCCCTGGTGGGCACGCTGGTGCGCTGGTACGAGAGCCACCAGATCGCCAGCGGCATCGGCCACATCCCGGTGAGCAACCTCTACGAGGTGTTCATCCTGTTCTGCTGGATGACGGCGCTGTTCTACCTGTACTACGAGCAGCGCTACGCGACGCGCGCGCTGGGCGGCTTCGCGATGCTGGTGGTCAGCGCCGCGGTGGGCTTCCTGCTCTGGTACACGGTGGCGCGCGGCGCGCACGAGATCCAGCCCCTGGTGCCGGCGCTGCAGAGCTGGTGGATGAAGCTGCACGTGCCGGCCAACTTCATCGGCTACGGCACCTTCGCGCTGGCGGCGATGGTGGCCTGGGCCTACCTGATCAAGGCCGGTGCCGACGAGACCCAGTGGCTCAAGCTGGTGCCGCTGTTCGTGCTCGGCGTGGTGCTGTGCCTGGCGCCGCTGGTGTTCCGCCGCGGCGGGGCGCAGGCGCTGTCCACCTACTGGGCGCTGTACTTCGGCTTCGCCTCGCTGGTGGCCGGCGGCATCCTGGCGGCGCGCAAGCGCATCGCCGCACGCCTGCCGGCGTTCGAGCTGCTCGACGACGTGATGTACAAGGCCATCGCCGTCGGCTTCGCCTTCTTCACCGTGGCCACCATCCTCGGCGCCTTCTGGGCCGCCGAGGCCTGGGGCGGCTACTGGAGCTGGGATCCCAAGGAGACCTGGGCGCTGATCGTCTGGCTGAACTACGCCGCCTGGCTGCACATGCGCCTGATGAAGGGCCTGCGCGGCGTGGTCGCCGCGTGGTGGGCGCTGGTGGGGCTGGCCGTCACCAGCTTCGCCTTCCTCGGCGTCAACATGTTCCTGTCGGGCCTGCACTCCTACGGCGAGCTGTAAGCGCTGGCTGTAAGGCGACACCGCGCGGCCCGACTGCCCTGGCAGACACGAACCGGAGAGCGCGATGCACTTCCATCCCGACCGCGGCCACCGGCATCCGCTGGCCTCGGAGATCACGCCGCAGGCCGTCTACCAGGGCCGCAGGAAGCTGCTGCAGGGCCTGGCCACCGGGGCCGCCTTGGCCGGCGGCGGCCTGCTGGCGGCGGCGCATGCCGCCCGTGCCCAGGGCGCCCGCCCGGGCAGGCTCGCCGCGCTGCCGGCCACGCGCAGCACCGTGGCCGGCGCGGCGGTGATGGACAAGCTCACCGACTACGCCGACGCGTCCAGCTACAACAACTTCTACGAGTTCGGCACCGACAAGGCCGACCCGGCGCGCCACGCCCACCGGCTCAAGACGCGGCCCTGGACCCTGGTCGTCGAGGGCGCGGCGGCCAGGCCGCAGAGCTTCGACATCGACGCGCTGCTGAAGCTGGCACCGATGGAGGAACGCATCTACCGCCTGCGCTGCGTCGAGGGCTGGTCGATGGTGATCCCCTGGATAGGCTTTCCGCTGGCCGAGCTGCTGCGCCGCGTCGAGCCCACCGCGGCGGCCAAGTACGTGCAGTTCGTGACCCTGGCCGACCGCGCGCAGATGCCCGGGCTGAGCTCGCCGGTGCTGGACTGGCCCTATGTCGAGGCGCTGCGCATCGACGAGGCCATGCACCCGCTCACGCTGCTCACCTTCGGCATGTATGGCGAGATCCTGCCCAACCAGAACGGCGCACCGCTGCGCCTGGTCGTGCCCTGGAAGTACGGCTTCAAGTCGGGCAAGTCGCTGGTGCGCATCCGGCTGCTGGACAAGCAGCCCAAGACCAGCTGGGAACTGGCGGCGCCGTCGGAGTACGGCTTCTACAGCAACGTCAACCCGAAGGTGGACCACCCGCGCTGGAGCCAGGCCACCGAGCGCCGCATCGGCGAGGACGGCCTGTTCGCCAAGAAGCGCCCGACGCTGATGTTCAACGGCTACGAGCC
>VFQQ010002970.1_pt1 | contig 17587 bp, 26 predicted proteins | sample 3512341 | NCBI WGS metagenome assembly VFQQ01 (sample SAMN10412373, study PRJNA504923) | tailings metagenome | isolation source: Relicate 2 Philex TSF1 revegetated site | place: Philippines: Tuba, Benguet | collected 2017-08-29 | reverse complement strand
AGCCCTCCCCCTTGCATGCTTGCCTGTACCCAATTCCAGCCATCAGCATTTCCCCTTGCGTGCTTGCTAACCTTGTACCCAATCCAAGCCATCCGCCCCTCTCCCTGCTTGCTACCCTGTGCCCATTCCATCCATCAGTCCCTCTCCCTGATTGCTTGCCTTGTACCCACACCTCCTTCAACAACGCCAAGCCGCCGCCGCTGCCAATGGGCGGCAGCAGTAAGCGATCTGCCAGCCTGGGTACAGCAGCTGGCCTCAGCATCTGTAACCATCTTAGCGTCTAGGCACCGGGCGTCGGGCACGTGCTGCTTGGCAACGGTTGCACTTGAAAGAAGTATGGTGGCGCTGCAAATGCTGCAGTGTGCTGGCCAGCAGCGGCCGACTGTGACCAGCACGCTGCTGTGCGCCCACAAACCATCTCATCTCAGGCAGTTGGTGTCACCCCACTTCGTTTTAGTAGCCTAGCACCCTGCTGACATTTACTCGCTCTCAGCTTGATTGGAAAACATGAGGCGCCCGCTGCTAGAGCTAATGCAACAACCCAAAACGGCGGCAGCGGCGGCGGCGCCACCGCCGCTGGCATGGCGTGCTCTCGGGGCCCCGTGCTGGTGCTGACGACTCAACTGTGCTTTGACTGTGTAGCCATTCCATTACCGCGAGGACCCAAGGCCCCGAGCTCCAGCCTTGCGGTCTGGTCCCTGCTCCGAGGGTGCCGCCGAGGCTGCTTCCGCCCCGTGGCAATCATCAGGCGCAGAGGCGGGGCGATCGGAGGCATCGTAGCAAGGGAGGCGAAATGGCTCAGCCTGGTTCAGCGCTGCGGCGCTTGCTTGGCGGCGCAGTGGATCTCAAGCAGCCGAGCGGCAGCCGAGAGGAGCGTGCTGCACGCCGCGCCGAGGAGCGGGCCGCAGAAGCGGCGGCGGCTGCAGCGGCGGCACAAGACGGGGCGGCGACAGAAGAAGCTGCGGCTCTGCCGCAGCGCTCGGGCGATGCTCGCCCTAGCATGTCTAGCGGGCAGCGACGCAGTGAGCAGCGGAGGCGCGCAGCGGCACGCGGGCGGGAGCATGCGGTAGAAGTGGTTTTGGTGCGGCGCTCTCGCTGCGGCGGGGCTCGACACGACTGCAGCCCTGCTCGTGTGGTCAACTGGCGGGGCGACGTGCTGTGCTGCGGCGCTGTGCACAGCATGTATCGTGGGTGCCCCACCTGCGGCGCCAGCAAGCCGTGCAGGTGGGTGCTGCGGCTGGTGGGTGCTGCAGCTGGTGGGTGCTGCAGGTGGGTGGGTGCTGCCGGCCAGGTAGCCCACCCGGTGAAGGATTGCCGGTGCGCGGGTGCCAAACTGTGGCTGCCTGCCTTCCTAATCTTGCAAGTTTGGCCCCTGTTCTACGGGGGCAGGGCAGCTTTCGCGACTCCAACCCTGGTGTGTGCCTCCCCGCATCCCATCCTGCAGGGACTACCTGCGAGGGGAGTGCGACATGCTGAACTGCCGCTTCCCGCACCCGCCTCTGGACCTGCCGCCTGCCAGCCACAAGCCTCCCGCTGCGGAGCTGGTTGTGAAGCTGTACGACCGCTCTGTGATGTACCGCCCGCAGCAGGCACAGCAGGCGGAGCATGGACAGCAGGCACAGCAATCGCAGCACCCGCAGCAGGCCCAGCAGGTGCAGCACCTGCCAGCAGTGCCACAGCAGCAGCAGGCGCCAGCTGCGCCGGCAGCCGCTCCCATCTATCTGCCGATCATTCTGCCGGCTGCACCCAGCGGCGGCGGCAATGAGCAGCAAGTGGCACAGCTCACAGCGCTGATGCAGCAAGTCCTCACCAGGCTGGGGCCGGCAGAGGCGGCGGCGGTGCAGCAGCAGGCAGCGACAGTGCTGCAGCAGGCCACGCCGCAGCAGGCGGCGGCCCCCGGCAGCGTGCAGCTGCAGGCAGGCCCCGTGCCCATGCAGGCGCAGCCGCCAGGGCAGCAGAGTGCAGGCTGCCAGCCCATCATGATGCACCAGCAGCCAGCGGGTGCTGCGCCGCCACAGCAGGGAGGACCATGCATGGTCATGCTGCCGCCGCACAAGGTGCAGGCGCCAGCGGTGCCCACAGTGTCCCCAGAGCCGCCTACACCGACGCAGCCGGCGCCGCCGCCTGTGCTGCAGCACCTCTTCCCTGGACGGCCTGCCCCGGCTGCGGTGGCCCGCAATGCGGTGCAGCCTGCTGCGGTTCTGCACCAGATGCTGCCGCTCGCTTCGCCCCCGCGTGCTGAGGTTGCGGCGCAGCCGCAGCCACGCTTGGCGGCAGGCAGCGGGCCGCGGCGCCCCAAGGCGGCTCCAGTCCCGCAAAGCTTCCTGTGCCCCATCACCCAGGCAAGTCAGGGGTTGCATAATTTCTTGATGACCTTGCCCCCGCCCCTGCTGCGCTGCCTGTCGATGTTGCCTGCTCCCTAGTCGCGCTGTCTGCTGACCTGGCCCACCCCCGCTGCGCTGCCTGCTGACTTGCAGACATAAATCTGCCGAACATATGCTCCAATTCCTGGCATGCAGGATGTGATGCGCGACCCAGTCATGGCCAACGATGGGCACACGTACGAGCGCGCTGCCATCCAGGGTGCGGCGGCAAGCAGCGGGTATCCAGGGGAAGCCTCATGTGCTCCACAGCTGTACAGCCAGGGCACCTGCCCCTGCTGCCTCACGCCGCTTGCATCTCCTCTGTGTCCCATTCCTGTCCGCAACCCTTCTCCCTGCCCACTTGTATGCTGCACCCGCCTGCTGATGCTTTTGCACTCTCCCGGCCCCGCCCTGCCGCAGGCTGGATCGATCACGAGGCGTGCGCCGCGGCTGCCGCCGGCCGCTTGGCGGCGCCTCGCTCCCCCCTGACCAACGAGCCGCTGCTCAGCAGCTCCCTCATGCCCAACCACAGCTTGAGGGCAGCCATTCATGAGATGCTGGAACGGAAGAGCTGATCCGCAACTGATCCGCCGCCACATGCGGCAGCACTGCGGCAGTAATGTGCCAGTTCGGGTGCGGCAGCTGGCCTCGGCAACTGTAAACTGTCTTAGCGTCAGGCTCACATGGCAACAGTGCACGCAAGAGAGGTGTGGTGGCCCTGCAAATGCTACAGTGTGCTGGCCAGTCACCGCCGCCTGCCGATGAAGGCACTGCGTGCCATGCTGCCACAGTCGCTTCCGCAGTGCGCCGCCTTGCCATTTGCGCCCAGGCTGGCTCATCCGTGTGACCTCAGCTTAGGCCTACATGCTCTGCATCTGCATCGCTTCGCATCTCTGCATCTGCGCTGGCTAGCTCTGCGCCAAAGTATTCGTCTGGCCCCATGTCATAAGGACCGCCGAACTGGTCCAGCAGCCGAGCGGTGGTAATGTGCAGCTCAAAGCTGCAGGGGCAGGGCAGGACAAACCGAGCGGGTGCATGGTTGGTCCGATGCCCGGATAGGCACCACAAATGGAGGCCCTGCACAAGCTGCAAGGCTGCACAGCATGGCCGCTCGGCGGCAAGCAAGCCTGAAATCCAGCTGTAGTCATCGGGTGTGCCACCCCTGCCCCCGCCAACCCCGGCCGCCCCTCGCCGCTCACAGGCGGACCTTTCTGTTTCACCAGGTAATTGTCTTCAGTCAATGCACCAGCAACAAAAAGAGGGATGCTCTCACAGGCAGAATTGGTGCCCCTTGGGCCAGTGCCGCATCTCTGGGTGGCGCGGAAACATCAGCTGGGCTGCCTCCTCCAGACCTTCCTCAGGCACCGGCTCTAGGCTGCCTGCAAAGGGGCAGTGGTTGGCGGCAGGTTCCAGTCGGTGGCAGGCAGGGTGTTGATAGGGCATGGCAGACAGCGGCTGCCTGCCGCCGCACAGCAGGCTCCCTGCCCGTTGTACCAATCAACCCCTCAGCCTCAGCCATGCAGCACCCGCCCAGCCGCACCTGTGACAGTCAGCTTGGCACACAGGGGGCTCTCTGGATCAATCCCTCGGCATGCCCCCGGCAGCTGCGCCTCGTGCAGCGTCAGGCTGGCGTTGCTGCACTTTTCCAGGTCTTGCATGGTGGCATCCATGGGAGACAGATAGAAGATGAGGCGGCCGGTTGGGCGGCAGCGAGGTCCATCTGCAAAGGACAGGGCATTGCCAAATGCCACGCCACCTAGGTGCCTGCATATTGAGGAGTAAAGGAAGTCGTCAATCAAAGGAGCTGGTTGATGTGATCCTGCTGCACTTTCAGAAAGAGAGCAAGCCAGTGCAGCAGTGCAGCGATGTGGAACGCGGCAACGAGCGGAGGCAGGAGATGCCTGCTGCCCAGGCTGCCCAGGCCACCAGCGCTCATGCAACAGGGCGGGCCCGCCTGCCGCCCAGGCGGCTGCCGCCGCCTGCCTGCCATCTCGCCTGCTGGTGGTCGACACAACGCCCCAGTCCAGCTGGTGTGCTAGCCAGCGCGCCATTTCGCCCTTCTGCTCAGGGGGCGGCCTGCAAGCAGGCAGCAGCGGCAGAGGCAACTGAGGCAGCCAAAGGCGGCAGCAGTGACGGCGGCGGCGGTCAGTAGGGCAGCCATTTTTACACTTGTGCTGCATCGGCGCGCTGCATTGGAATACTTGCCTGGTATAGTGCGGGCAGGGCAGCTCCAGAGCTTGGCTAGGGCGCTGAGAGAGCGCAGCGGCTGCCGACAGCGCCGTGGCCAGCAGCAAAAGAGCTGGGAGGGTGCTGATCATGACGCACGTCGGTGTCGGTTTGTCGCAAGAAGAACAAGCGGGCATTCACCGAGCCTGAGAGGAGGCAAAGAACCCTTGCTCGCAGCAGGCAGTGCAGCGTGGCTGCAGAGCAGCCAATCCTTCTTTGCAGCAGTTGCATGGTCTCATCAAATCCATTGCAATCGCCGCCGACCCTGCAAGCGCACCACGAGGAGCAGCCGCCCGCAGCCTCACTCCAGCAGCTCCCTTCAGCAGCAATCGGTGCAGCCATGCATAGAGACAAGATATTTAAGCTTGTGAGTGCGGCGGCAGCCGCCCCAGGCGGCGCGCATGTTTTGCGCGGCTCTCTGGTGCTTCCCAGCGCCCGCCCGCGTTGGCAGACGATGGACCGCAACACCCCAAGTCGCAGAAGCGCGCCATCGGGCCGCCGCCTTTGGGTCGAGCGCCCACTGGCGGCAGCGGCAGGAGGGCGCCGCCTGCCGCCAGCCTGCCCCTTTCGCAGCCGCTGACATCACTTCGTTTCACTGCACTTCTGCAGGCCAAGGGCTTCCGAGGCCGGGCCAAGAACTGCATCCGGGTGGCGCGGGAGCGGGTGGAGAAGTCGCTGCAGTATGCCTTCCGAGACCGGAAAGCAAAGGCGAGTGGCTGGCCCGCCTTGCTGCTGCCGCATGCTGCCCAGCGGGCTGTTTGAGGGGATGGCGCCGTGCCAAGAATGCACAGCTTGTTGTGTGGGTTTTCCAGTGGCACGCTGAACACCGCCTGCCTGGCGTGGCCGCCAGCTAGTTGTATGTTGCGCCTCTGGGCTGCGATGCACACACTTGCTCTCTCGCCATAGGGGCAGCTCGTGCTCTGCTGTCTGTTACTGCCATCATTGCCGTTGCTAAACTGGCCCTTCAGCCGCGCTGATGCAGAAGCGGGAGATGCGGTCGCTGTGGATCACGCGCATTACCGCAGGCAGCCGGCAGTACGGGGTGAGCGGCAGCTGCTGTAGCAGTGTTGCGGGCTGCTGCCTGCCTGCCTGCTGGCGTGGAGCTGCGGGCTTCTTCAATTACCTTGCCTGCAGTTGCACAAGGCGCGCAGGCTGCCTCCCGCCTGCTGCCCTGGTTCCTCTGAGCCTGAGGCCTGCGTTTCTGTGCTTCTCGTTTGCAGGTCAAGTACTGGCCACGTTTGTTGCTGCTATGCGCCTCTGAGGGTGCCCCGTTGCCGTACTTTGCTGTTCACTGCAGGTCAAGTACTCGCAGCTGATGCACGGCCTGAAGCAGGAGAACATCCAGGTCAACCGCAAGATGCTGTCAGAGCTGGTGAGGCAGGGTTGCAACAATCGCCGCCACTAGCGCAGTTGACATAGTGTTGGAACGGCTGGCGTGGCAGCTTGTTGAGCTGGCCGGTGACCCGTGCTGCTGCCTGCTCCGCGTTTAGGAAAGTGCTGCACAAACCCCTGCCCTTGTGACCAACCATCCGCAGGCCATGAACGAGCCCTACAGCTTTAAGGCGCTGGTGGACCAAGTGCGGTTCATGCAGGGCGGCAGCAGCGGCGGCAGCGGCGCCCAGGCGGCAGCAGCGGCGGTGGCCAAGTGAGGCTGCCTACGGCGGCGGCAGCTGGGCGGCACGCGGTCTGCCGTGCTTTAGCACCCTAGCTGCTGCCTGCCTCTCCCGCCGCTGGTTTTGGCGGACTGTGTGCTGCTTTCTCATTTCCTTGCTGTGTCTGCTCCTGTTGTACTTTTTGTCTTGCTGGCCTCTCCTGCCTCTCAACCTGACTGCCCCACCCGCTTGGGGCACCCCATGTGATCACATGACCTGCAACTGGCAGAGCAAAAGCAAGGGCGCGCAGCAAATTTGGTGCATCGTGTGGCCCCTTTGTAGCTGGCCAGCTGGACCCCTAGTGCAGTGTGCACTGCATTTTCGTGCATTACAGCAGCGTTGTTGGCCGAAGAGGCGAGCATGGGAAGAGAGTGGGAACGAGAGGTGGCAGGATGGGCCGGGGGCGTGGGAGCGGTTTCAGCGGGACATGGGTAGGGAGCACGGTTTGGTTGGAGAGCAAGTGCAAGCAGGCACAGACATACTTGCAACAAGGGTAGATGGACACACACAAGGAAGGAGACACACAAAGCAAGAGAAGCGTATAGCGGGTTCTGTACACATGAAGAGATGGCACTGGCGGGGCGTGTGAATGCACAGCAGTTTTTGGCTGCTCACTGGCTCCTAACAATGGTACATGCGTGGGCAGGGCTGGTGGTTGCCGAGCTTGGCAGCGCTGCCGAGCAAACTGTGATAACTGCGGCACAGCCGTGCTGCCTCTAACTGCTCCTGTGCGCGGCAATGCCCCCGCTGAGCAGCGACACCGCCTGCATCGCCGCCTTTTGCGCGGCGCTCAGCTGCTGCTGCGTGGCGGCGGCGGCGGGCAGGCGGCGGTTGAAGCCGCCCGGCACGCCGTTGAGCTCTGCCTTGGGAGGGCTGCGCCCATCGCCGCCGCCGCCTGGCATGTCCGCCAGCATCTGCTTGAACGACCAGCGCCCGCTCTGGTTCACTCGGCCCAGCAGCTCCGCTGGCAGCCCTTCCAGGGTGGCTTGGGCGGCGCGCAGTGCGCGCAGCGCCTGTTGGGAGGTGGGCGGGTGGAGGGCAGTGCATGTGGGTTGCTGAAAGGACTGTGTGCGCATGCCACGGCTTGCTGCACAAGGGCAGGGGGAGCGGCAAGAGCTGCACAGCACCGGTGTGCAGCAACTGCCCAGCCCCACGATGGCATTGCTTCCGCATCACAACAGCCGCGCCCACCTCCTGGCACTGGTTGCGCTTGGCGGCGATGTCCTGCCGCTCCTCCATGATCGCCTCAAACAGCTCCTGCACAGTGAAGAGTGAGAGTCGCTTGATTGATCTTGATGCATATACTGAATGCGTCCAAACAAAGCGCGCAACTCAGTCGCAGGCGCCTCATCAATTGCCTCCACCTGCCAGCTGAACATCAACATGTGTGCACCATGTGTGTGTGCACCATGCAACATGACGAACAGCAGCCGCCCGCCCCACCTCGCGGTACAGCTTGCGGATCTGCTGCACTGCTGCCAATTCAAGCTGAAATCTCACCACCACAGCAGCATATAAAGCAGCATAAGCAGCACAGAGCCCAGCCCACCTCGCGGTACAGCTTGCGGATCAGGTGCTGCTGCAGGCCGCGCTGCACGTTGTTCACCATGAAGTGCATGAGCGCCTTGGGCACGCCGTCCTGAAGCAGGAAAACCATGGAAATGGGACTGGCAACTGAGCAAAGTGGCCAGTGAATGGCTGTTGCTGCAACACTAGTCCTTGCACTTCAACCACCCAGAGGCAGCAACAGCCACACCCTGGGCACCTGCAGGTTCTTGCGCACGATGTCAAAGTAGGAGGCCACCAGCAGGCGCGTCACCTCCACCTGTAGAGGGGCAGCCGCGCGAGTTTCTGTTGTCAGAAGGACACCCTTGCACTGCCCAAGCCTGCGCAACTCCAGCCAGGCAGAGCCTTTGCTTCCACGGAGCAAGAGCAAATGTGGCACAAACCAACCCACCTGCACGCCCTCCTGGTCGCTGACCGCCTTGGGCACGCGCAGCGTCTGCAGTTGTGGGCAGCAGAGCACAGCAGACGAGGGCTCAGCTGGGACAGCAGGACGGGGACACGGCATCAGGCTTGCATAACAAGCGGGGTGGTGGGCGGCAGGCAGGGCCAGGCATGTCAAGAACATCATGCAAAGCTCAGCCGCCGCACCGGCGGCGGCCGCCTCAGCGCGCCGTCGTCGCCTCCGGGGTCGCTGGCTGTCTCGTCCAGTGCGCTGCGCGTGTTGCCAAACCTGCGCGTACGCAGTGCAGTACGGCAGTGCCATGTGTGTGAACTCACCCCAGGCGCCGCAGGCGGGCCGGCATGTCTTGCACCGCAGCACATGCAGCATCCCACTTGCTGGCATGCGTCTGAGGCACCGCAGCATGGCCCAGGCCCAATTAGCTCGCGCTCACACGCTGCTGACCCAGGAGCCCTGCCAATCTACACTGCTAATGTCAACCTTCAACCCTCACATATTGGTGGCCCTCACCAGTTGCTGAACCAGGAGCCCTTCTGTGCGGCATCGTTGGGGATGCTGGCCAGGCCGGGCCGCGGCGACAGAGCGTTCGCTGCTGCCGAGCTGCCCGCACGGTCGCCATCTGCACACAACGGATGGTGGAAATTGAAGGCAGTTGAAACAACCCCATGTGCCTGCACATGCATGCCAACTTGCAGCATGGCCACTGAACACGGCTGCGCGCCACAGCATCTGGCACCCAAAGTGAATCAAACCGCACGCAACCAGCACACACACCTGGCCCTAGCCCTCCGGTGGCAGCCAGCAGGTCCTCGGGATTGAACAGCTCCGGCTCCACCCCTCTGAGGGCCGCCTTGGCCGCCGCCGCCAGCCCACCGGTGCGCTGCTGCGCCTGCTGCGCGCCGCCCGCCGGCAGCGCCGAGGTTGATTTGGACTTGTGCGGCGCCGCGGCGTCGCGGCCGTTGGCGCCGCCGCCGGTGCCGCCTCCCTCGTCCTCGCTGCCGCTGGCCACACCCCGCCGCTCCAGCACCTGCCGGTTGGGAAGGAGGGGGCAGGGTGAGATGGGGTGAGAGGGAGTTGACCTGGCAAGCAGAGTACGAGGGGCCCTGTGCCTGCAAACTGCTGGCCAAGCGCCCGCCATGCCCTGCCGCCCAACCGCGCGATTGCCGCCGACGAAACACAAAGCAATCAGCCCCGGCAAGCACGCCCATACCGCGCCCGGTGTTGACCTGCCTTGCCGCCCACCTGCGCAATGGCGCGGTTGCCGCCGATGAACTGCGGGTGCGATGTGTTGATGTAAGCCAGCTCGCAGGCCACCTGCCAAGGGAGGAGGGATAGGATGAGGGGGCAGAGAGATAGGATGAGGGAGCAGAGAGCACGGCATCAGCTGGCCAGCCAGGCCGGGTTTCCCTGCGGCCCCCTCCATATCCCATGCAACCGCAGCCTGGCCACAGCACGTAGCATGACCACAGCGCCCTGCCATCCCACCGCAGCATGACCGCGGCGTGCAACACCCCAAGGAACCGCGGCACGACCATTGCACTCATGCCTCCTCACCAGGTTGCGGATCTGCTGCTCTGCAGGGGCGGTCCCGGCCGCAATGAACTCCTCCACAGCCTCGCTCAGCAGTGACTGCAGAGCCCAGCGGGTATTGTGCAAGGGGTGTGCCAGAGTGAGCAGCTTGTGTGGAGGCGCTCGACAGATGTTGCCTGACCGCAGCACAGCAAACAATAGAGTGCGGCAGCAGCAGCCATGCCAGAGCTCATGCAGCCCCTGCTCACCCCCAGGATCTGGAAGCGCTTTAGCAGAACCATGTGACTTCCAACAGCCAGCCAGACTTAACAAGAAAGCACATTTAGAGCAGCCCTGCTCACCCCCAGGATCTGGAAGCGCTTGACCTCGGGCGGCGCGCACTGGCTGGCGATGCGCAGCAGCTCGCTGTGCACAAAGTCCTTGCACTGCAAGGCAGTGTGAGCAGCAGAGAGGCAGGAGTTGCAGCAGGTAGAGCAACCAACCGTTCAAACTCCGCCACCGGCACACCAACCATTCTTCCCCCACCCCACCGCACCTGCAGCGCAGGCGGCAGCAGCCGCTCGATGGCTCGGCGGACCAGCAGCTCAAAGGGCGCCTCAGGGATGAGCAGGGAGCCCTGTGTAGCATAGGAAAAGGACGGCAGGCCATGCTGAAAACACACAACTGCGCCGACACTGCATGCACCGGCACAGCCAGCAGCAGCACACACGGCAAGCCTGCCAAATGGCATGCTCTGCTGTCCCTGGCTGCCCCACCCACCCCACCTTGATGCCGCCGCTGTTCTTGATGGCTGTGCGCACATCGTCATCGGTCAGCTCACTGGAGTGTGCAGGGCCAGGGCAAGTCAAGTGGGTGCAGGTGAGCAAGAAGGCTGGCACGGCGGGCTCATGGGCACCAGCTGCCTTAGGATAGCACCACCAATGCAGGTCAGGCTGTGCAGCAGCAATTGGGGACCCGTCCAGAGCGCTGCGCCTTGCTGCAGCCTGCCCAACTGCGCGTGGCAGCCAGAGCCTTCTGCTAGTGGGTGCCATCAGAAACCAGCCATGCTAGCGCATAGAAATTAGTGCATAAATGGCTAGTGCAAAAAAGCCCACCTGGTGGGGTCCAGCTCCTCCAGCCCCGCATTGAAGATCTCCTGTGAAAAAAAAGGAAAACGGCCAGCATTGTGAGCCGAGGTTGAAGGCGCTGCATGCCATCGCTGGGCGCGTGCAATTGGAGGTTGCTGGTGCAAGCTGCTCAGCGCGCTTTGGTGCTTGTTGGACACAACGAACAGCCCCACGCAACACACCTGGAAGATGTGGCGGATGCGCGCGCCGCCCGCCAGCTCGCTGACCGGCATGTGCTCGCTGCGCCCGTCCAGCATGGCGCTGCAGCAGAAGGTAATCAACGTTGCATCTCATGGTTCACATGCAAGAACAACCCGCGCCACACGCTTGAACAGCAACTGAGGACAGAAGATGCTAGGGTGACTTGAGCAGAAGGATGGCTAGCAGTAGCCACCCTTGCAACCCAGCAGTCCTGATCATGCCGCGCACCTGAACCGGCTGGAGTACGAGTCCAGGATTGTGAGCAGCAGGCCGCCGCGGGCAGCGGAGGAGCTGCCGGGCGGCGCATCGCCGTACATGCTCAGCTCGCGGCGGCGCGCGGCAACGGCGTCCTCTGTAAGTTGGGAGAGGCGGGGTAGAGACCAGCCAATCAAATATTTGCTGCGGATCGGAGCTGCAATACATGGTCGGCTTGCGGCGGTACGTGGACGATTGCTCCTCTGTTGTTGAAGCGTTGGGCTGAACGCGGCTGGATCCAGGAGTTGTGCTACAGCAGCTCGGACCGCAGGCTACGAACACCACACCACAACAAAGTGCTGTCATGAACTCTGCAAGAACACACTGTTTGAGCGCACCGATCTTGTTGCGCAGCGAGGGCAGCAGGCCGCGGATGTGCTCCACCAGCAGCGTGTTGAGCACTCGCGCCAGGTGGCCCACTCCACACTGCAGTGGTTAGAAGGGGACAGCGCTCAAGGAGTTGGAAGGTGGGCGTCACAGCAGCGTGTTGAGCACGCGCGCCAGGTGGCCGACGCCACACTGCGGCATGGTTGTGGGTGGATTGCGGCCTTAAGAAGGATGCACACTGAGAGCAGGACCTGTAGCACCACTTGATGCTCCGGGTGTGCAATCAAACGGTGCGGACCAGCCCACTCACTAGAACCCAAGCTCATGCGGAGCACAGGAGCGGAAGCCTGAACGTAGATGTGCTCATCCATTCACCTGTGGCGCCACCTCCAAATACTCGGGGTGCGACTCGAAAAAGGCACGCTCCGCCGACCGCGCGTCCGCCATGCTGCGCCTGTTGGCAATGTCCTCCTGGCTGCAGCGGAGATGGGAGGCGCATACACCATCAATGACGGGGCACATTCAGTTTCAGTTCCTGGCAAGCTCGTGCGGGCGACCGGATTGTCGCAGCGCTGCTAACAGTGGGCAAAAGGAAGACGCCCGCCCTACCTACCTGCGAAAAACCACGCCCACAAAGCCCAGCGCCGGCGGCACCACTGCTTCCCTGGCCCTTGTAAGCCTCTAACTCTTGCAGCTTCTATAGGATTTGTCCTCCCTACCTGCGCAGCACCACGCCCACAAAGCCCAGCGCCAGCGGCACGGTCTCATTCTTCAGCACCGCCACCGCATCAGTGCCGCGGTCCATGATGTCCAGCTTGGTCAGCACGCCTGCAAGACAGGAGGAGAGCGGTTCGATATTAGTGAGCATGGTTTGCAACCCCGGTGAGGGTGCTGCTTGGGCGTGCTGCTGGGCAACCCAACCGAGCAGCAGCACTGCGACCAAGCGCCCATGCCATAAAGCGTGGCTGCCATGCAGGGCCTTAACGACTGCGTCTGCTGCGCCGGCCTCGAGGCCGCCGAAAGTGAACGCACCGATTGTTCGGCGGCCCTCTGGGTCCACCTGCCGCGCCATGTCGAGCGCATCGCTGCAGGAACAAAAGGGAGTCAGCAGAGCCGAAATGGGGTGCAGCCTTGGGCATCGCAGTCCAGCGCACCGCTGCAGGTGCGTGCCAGTGCAGTGTTGTCAGCCAAAACGGCAGTGCAGTGCTCTTGAGCGTCACTGAACGCCACAACTGCTGCAAGCTGCAGCCCACCTGTTCACGATGTCCTGGTTGGCGGGCGACACCGCCAGGATGAGGCAGGAGGGCGCCTGTGCAGGCAGGTGCGGGCAGACATGTTGAATCGCAGCTACCTTCTGGGGGTCGCAGGCAGGCAAACACATCAAACTGGAGAGAAACACCCAGACGCGGCTTGGTGTGCATGTGCTGCCGCAGTCGCCGTTGCCCTGACAATCAACAGCCTACCTTGATGTACTCCAGGATCATGGCCCGCGTGCGCGCCTCGATGTCCGAGGGCTGGTCGCCCACCGGCACTCGCGTGATGCCGGGCAGATCAACCAGCGTCATGGTGCTGCAGAGTGGAAAAGCGAACAAGGTTGCAATGTGAGAGCCATATAGGGCCAGTGCAAAAGGAACTCTGGCTTGCGCGAGGCACAGCGGGTGATGCCCAGCAGATCAACCAGCGTCATCGTGCTGCAAAATGGACAGGCAACGTGGGTCACAATAAGAGGTTAGAGGTTGCAGTTAGAGGTACTGGAGGGCTGCCGGCACCTGCGCGATGCCGGGCAGATCAACCAGCGTCATGGTGCTGCAAAACGGAAAGGCAAAGTGGGTCACGATAAACGGTTAGAGAATGCAATTTGGGGAAATGGAGGGCTGTCGGCACCTGCGTGATGCCGGGCAGATCAACCAGCGTCATGGTGCTGCAGGGTGGGAAGCCAGGTAAGATCGTGAGGCAAGGTGCGCATTTTTGCTACCAAAGTCATCAAAGCCAGCAACATGTGGCAGCCGGCCAGGCAACACAACGCCTGGCTGAGCACAGAAACAATCAGTGCGCACAGCCAGTCAATGCACACTCACAGCACGTTTGGGGAGTAGATCTTGAGGCGGATGGGCTTCTCGGAGATGCCCTTGTTGCTGCCCACCACGCGCTCCGTCTCAGTCAGGATCTCCTGCAGGAGTTTAATGAACCGGTGAACGAGCGTGCAGTTGACAAACCCTGCCAGATGCAGTTCAAGCCAGACAAGCGCTGCAGCGTGTAGATTGCAACCATCGAGCAGGGCAGCCCTTGGAAACACTAATGAATCACAGCAAAGCGTGCCTGGTGAAAGCGGTCAAAGTCGCAGTTGCAAGCCAACGTATCAAAACGAATTGCACAACTGATGCACCGCAGCAATGCATGCCAATCAGTCATGCTTGCCTGGCGGATGCGGTCAAAGTCGTAGAAGCGCTTGCCGGGGGTGTGCAGGAACTCGCCCCACTCAGCATATTGCCCCGATGCCGGCTGGGTCTTGACCAGCTGCAGCGGCATGGAAGCCAGGCATGTGGGTGCAGCAGAAATGCAGAGCAAGCCGCAGCACCCAGCTTGTACATCAGGGGAGTGCTGGTCTGCACAGCAGGCATAGCAGCCACCCAATAATGACCAGAGCCAGCCGGCTTGCCTGCAGAATGAGCGGCCGGCGCGTGACGATGTTTGAGCCGCGCGGCAAAAAGTCGCGCCCCACCAGTGCCTCCAGCACCGAGGACTTGCCGCTGGACTGGGAGCCCACCACCGCGATCTGGGGCAGGTCCAGCTTCACGTCGGCAGACAGCTGCGGGGACGTGGGTGCAGGCAAGGTTGGGAGGAATGAGGGGAGTCGGCGGCAGAGGGGCAGCTCCAACGAGAGCCCAGTTGGTCGGCCAGCACCCACGACAGCGCTCGCCCCGCCCACCCACCTGGCTGAACACATCCTGCAGCTTGTTGATGGCGGGGATGATGCTCTCGCCCAGCGACCCCGAGGCCAGAAAGGCCACGCTGTGCGAGCCGCGCGGCGTCAGCTGCTGCTCCATGGCAGGTGGGAGGCAGCGGCGGCGGCGGCGGCAGCGGCGGAGGCGGGTGGGAGGCCCGGCGAGGGCCCGCGGCGCGGTCTAGGATCAGACTGTAGCTTCAAGATGTTCCCTAAGGCTCGAGCAGGCGCGGGGAGGGCGCTGCGAGCGTCTCCCGATGGGCAACCGCTGCCGAGCAGAGGTCCTGGCGTCAGTCGCACCTCACAGCCTCACAGATTGACGAATTGGCACGACGAGATCCACCAAGCGCCCGCCCGCCCGCTGCCAAGCAGGCCCAGCAGGGTCGGGAATGCAGTTGCTGGTGCGCTTCCCAGGGCTCTTTGAGGGGCGGCAGCGCACCCCAGAGACATTTAATGGCAGATTGACAGGCCGCGGAGGCATCTGGGCCGCTCTCCTGGGACCGAGCCAAGAGCGCCGGCGCCGCCACGCAACGCCGTTCAGCAACGCGACCCCCACTTTCTACGCCCATCCCTCTCTGCCTGGCCCTGTTTGCGGCCCGAGGGCGTGTTACAGAGAGGTGGCTGGCGTGACCGGCCATGCAAAACTTGGGCTCTCAGGTACAGCACGCTAAGCGAGAGGAGGGGAAGAGGGAGAAGAGGGGACAAGTGCGAGTGCAAAGTCAACATGGCAGGGGGACCGGTGGCTGGGCCGGCCTATAGACATGGCGTGACAATGGGGCGCCGTTGCAGCATTGCAAGGTGGGGACACGGAGCTTGAGCAAGCGAGGCAAACGCGGCCTGGTTCAACAAAAATGGGTGGGACAGGTGGGGGGATTATGCGACGAAATGGCGCAGCGGTTGTCGGCTGCTGAAAAGGCAGCTTGTGAGGCTCACTCGTTGTTGAGGCGCGAGGGCAGGGGAGGGGACGAGGTAGCGTGTGGACAAGCGATAACAAAGGGTTGGGGCGGCCCGCGGCCGGGCGCGCCCATAATCAGCAAAGCAAGGAAGGAGAGGAAAGAAAGGTGAACATTAAAGAGAGAGAAGGTGAGTGACGCTTTTGGCTACAAGGGCATGGCGGTTCAGCGAGGGGGGCATGCGCCCCCACGCATGCGGGGTACTGTTGAAAACCAGGGTGCGGTTGGAAAAGCAGTGTGGGGTGGACGCGCCAGTGCAAGGGGCGCGCGGAAGAGAGGGGGGAGGGGGGCAGGCGGGGCCAGGCAACAGCGGCGGCGCCAAAGAAGATCAATTTGCATGCATGGGGGGCCAAAAAGAATTGGGCAGGGGCGGCACGGGGGGCGCCCGCGGCGGGTCTTGCAGCCGCGGGCCGCAGCCGGGGGGTGGCGGCTATGGCACAGCAGGGGCTTGGGCAGGGTGGGTCGCGGCGGGCGGGCACGCATGCGAGGCATGCTGCGCCGCGCGCTCAGCATGCTGCGTGCCAGCCCGCGGCGGGGTGTGGGCGCAGGCCGCCTGACGCTGCACAGTCGGCCATGGCGTGCCCCAGGCTGCCGTCCAGCCCGCTGGCGCTGTCCAGCAGGCTCCCAAACTTGGGCACACCCGTCACCTCGGACACTGGGCTGCTGATGGGAGGGCTGCCCAGTGGGCTCAGCGAGCCGGGAGGCGAGGGCTGCGGGATGGCCGGCACGCCGGTGGTCACCAGCACAGGCGGCGCAGAGCAGGCCGCAGCCTTAGCTGCCGCCGCCGCCTTGAGCGCCGCCGCCCGCGCCTCTGCAGGGCTCAGGTCACGGCCCCCCGCCCTGGGCGGGCTGCCCCCCTGAAAAAAAGGCAGCAGCTTGGGCCGCGGCTGCAGGCCCCTGTAATGGCCCTGGTCTGCACGAGAGGAGCGGGAGAGCGGGAAGCGCAGCAGAGGTGGTCAGAATCGGCAACGCGGCATGCGTGCATGCACACCGACCCAGCGGCAGCGTGTGACGGCACAGTGCAACAGGCGGGGCAACGCAGGCAAGCCACCAGCTGCGCAGTATGCCGCACAATGCAAGCCAGCAAGGGAGGCCTGCCACCTGCACTTGCTCTGCACGCCAGCAAGCACAAGCACAACTCCGCTCTCAGCACAAACTAGCCCAAAGATGCTGCCGGCCACTCACTGATGACAAAGTCGGCCGGGGGCTCGAATGAGTCGAGCAGCACGCCTGCCTCGGGCGGCGCCGCCGCCTGCTGGCCCCCCTCTCCTACCACGGCATAGTAGCTGCAGTCCCGGCCCTCATCTGCACAGAAACACAGCAGCAGGGGGGCAGCAGCAGATGGCTCAGAAGGGCTGAAATCAAGTCAACGGCCAGCAGGCAGTGGCAGGCTCCGGCCGGCCAACAGACCCTCAGCTGCGGCAGACCCGGAAGCTGTACCGGGCTGCGGCGGGCGGTACAAGTGACTGCCCGCTGCAGCACCCCACGGCCACCGCCTGCACTGCACCACGAGCCGAGCCAGTGCCGCAGCACACACACCTGTGGAGTAGGGCGGAGACATGAGGTCCAGCACCGCGCAGTCTGTGAGGGCGGTAAACTCGTGGATGTTGCCGCCGGCCGAGGGGAACAGCACCGCGGGCTGGTCGCCGGCCGCCAGCGTGGCGTCTAGCACAACGCGTGCGCGGCGCGGCAGCGCTGCATCCGGTCCCAGCTCCGGCTGCGCCCAGTCGTAAGAGCAGACGTGCATGCGGCCGTACAGCACCCTGCGGTGGAGGGACGGGCGGCGGCGAGGTGGGCGGTTGGGCGCACGAGCGCAGCAGCGTACTGAAGCAAATGTGCCCGCGGTGCTGCTGCTGCAAGCTGAGGCAGCAATACAAGGTGTAAAGCCGCGCTGCTGCTACTACACTGCATGCAGCCTGCTGCGCTGCCTGCCGCCCCGAGCGGCGCGCACCTGGACAGGACAGTCATGCCGGGGTGGTTGTGCAGCGGGATGCGGGCGCGGGCGGGCAGGCAGAAGATGCCCAGACTGACGCGGCTGTCCTCATAGATCAACAGGTAGGTGAT
>VFQQ010002969.1_pt1 | contig 17591 bp, 12 predicted proteins | sample 3512341 | NCBI WGS metagenome assembly VFQQ01 (sample SAMN10412373, study PRJNA504923) | tailings metagenome | isolation source: Relicate 2 Philex TSF1 revegetated site | place: Philippines: Tuba, Benguet | collected 2017-08-29 | reverse complement strand
CCAGCAGCGGCTGCAGGGCGACGGTGATGGTCTCTTCGTTGAGCTGACGCAGCAGGTTGCTCGACTCGCGCTTCCACTGCGGCAGGCTGGCCAGCTCCTCGTTGAGGCGCTCCTCCAGCGCGGCGATATCGGCATGGAAGCGCTCACGGTCGGCTTCCGGCAACTGGGCGAACTCGGCCTCGTCCAGCGCCTTGCCATCGGCCATCGGGGTGAAGGCGATGTTGGTGCTGTCGCGGTACAGGGCCACGCCCTTCTCCAGCGACAGACGCTCGATCACGTCCAGCGCCTGGTCGTAGCGCTTGTTGAAGCCGCGGTCGATGGCGCTCTTCTTCTGCTGGTAGGTCGGCGTTTCGAACACCGCCGGGAAGGTGGCCAGCAGGTTGTCGATCAACTGGTTGATGTCGGCGATGAAGTCGCTCGCCGTGCCGGCAGGCAGCTCCAGCGCACGCGGCTCGCGCGGCTCGTCGAAATGGTTGACGTAAACCCGGTCGGCCGGTGTCTCCATGCGCTTGGCTTCGGCCTTGAGGTAACGCTGGACGAAGGAGAAACGCCCGGTGCCGGGCTCGCCCATGACGAACACGTTGTAGCCGGGGCGCGGCATGGCCACGCCGAACTGCAGCGCCTCCACGGCGCGGGCCTGGCCCAGCACGCCGCGGAAAGGTTCGAGATCATCGGTGCTGCTGAAGTTGAACTGCTCGGGGGCGAAGGGGCGGGTCAGAGATTCGGGGGCAAGGCGCAAAGCATCGAGGCTACGCTTGGACATTGGCAATCCTTTATAGCGGGCGGACGTTCCGCAAAAACATGGGGTGATTCTGGGCCTGTGGCGCAAGCAGGATCAAGGTTTGATTCAAGGCAATGCGCAAAATCAACGCTGGGATAATCTGCCCTGTAGCCATCAAGCCTGCGAACGACAGGCGCCCCGCCATCAGGAACCTTGCCTATGAGTGCTTTCCAGGAAATCGCCGCCCTGCTCAGCCTGTCTGCCTTGCTGGGCATGCTCGCCGTCAGGCTGCGCCAACCATTGATCATCGCTTATATCCTGGTCGGCATCATCGCCGGCCCGGCGGTGATGAATCTGGCCGGCGATCACAGCTCGATCAGTCTGTTGTCGGAAATCGGCATTACGGTGCTGCTGTTCGTCGTCGGCCTGAAACTGGACATGCATCTGGTGCGCACGCTCGGCCCAGTGGCTCTGGCCACCGGTCTGGGGCAATTGAGCTTCACCATCGTCGCCGGCCTGATCCTGTGTCGTCTGCTGGGCCTGGACTGGGCGAGTACCGGCTACGTGGCCGTGGCGCTGACCTTTTCCAGCACCATCATCATCGTCAAACTGCTGTCGGACAAAGGCGAAATCGATTCACTGCACGGCCGCATCGCCATGGGCTTTCTCATCGTGCAGGACATCGCCGTGGTGCTGGCCATGCTGGTCATCAGCCTGTATCAGCCAAGCCACGGCACTCACGAGGGGTTATCCCCGCTGGCGCTGATCGGCGCCCTGCTGGCCAGCCTGGCGCTGCTCTATCTGCTGGTACGCTTTGCCCTGCCACGTTTGCTGGCGCCCATGGCCCGCTCGCCCGAACTGCTGATGCTGGTGGCTATCGCCTGGGGTACGTTGCTGGCCGGGGGCGCCGAGGCCCTGGGGCTGTCCAAGGAACTGGGCGCATTCATCGCGGGTTTCTGCCTGGCCTCGACGCCATTGCGTGAAGCCATCGCCAGCCGCCTGACCAGCCTGCGCGACTTTCTTCTGCTGTTCTTCTTCCTGCACCTGGGTATTCAGCTGGACTTCACCTATCTGCACCAACAGATCGGCAGCGCGTTGCTGCTGTCGCTGTTCGTGCTGATCGGCAACCCGCTGATCGTGATGGCCATCATGGGCGCGATGGGCTACCGCAAGCGCACCGGTTTCATGGCCGGGCTGACCGTGGCTCAGATCAGCGAGTTCTCCATCATCTTCGTCGCCATGGGCATCAGCCTCGGCCATGTGGGCGGGGCAGCGCTGGGCCTGACCACGCTGGTGGGCATCATCACCATTACCCTGTCCACCTACATGATTCTCTACTCGCAGCCGCTGTTCGAGCGCCTTTCCCCCTGGCTTGGCATATTCGAGCGGCGCGTCGCCCACCGCGAAAACGCCGAAGACAATGCTCCTGAGCAGGCCCAACCTGAGGTCATCGTCTACGGTCTGGGCCGCTACGGCCGCCAGCTGGCGCATCGCCTGCAGGATGGCGGCCTGCGCGTGCTGGGGGTGGACTTCGACCCGCAGGCCCTGGCCAGCGCCCGCCAGGCGGGGCTGGCGGTATGCTATGGCGATGCCGAAGACGCCGATTTCATCGCCCACCTGCCCTTGCAGCAGGCGCGTGCACTGGTCAGCACCATCCCGCAGCGCGAGGTCAATGCCATCCTCCTGCGCGCCGCACGCAGTGGCGGCTTCCGTGGCAACGTCACCCTCAGCGCATTCCGCGAGGGCGACCTGGAAGCCTTTACACGCGCCGGCGCCGCCAGCGTCCTGCAGCCTTATATCGATGCGGCCGACTCCGCTGCACGACGCCTGCTGGAAGAGGTCAACCAGCCACTCAGTTGAACTGCGCGCAGTTCAGGCAGTACTCGGCAGCCGGCAGAGCAGCCAGGCGCGCCGCCTCGATCGGCTCGCCGCAGCATAGACACTCGCCATAGCGCCCCTCGGCCAGGCGCTGCCTGGCCTGACGCACCCGCAACAGCTCCTGTTCGGCCTCGGCCAGCAGCGCTTCGAGCACCTCATCGTTCTGCCGCTGCTGCGCCTGCTCGGCGAAATCCGCCGAGTGGCTGCGACTCAGGTCGCGGCGAATCGCCTCGACGCGGACGGTGTAGTCATGCAGCAGAGCATCCAGCACATCACGGTGAGCCATGAGCAATCTCCTTGCGTATGAAGAACCCTCAGTGTGCTGCGCAGCGCAACGCGCGTGACTGACGCCGATCAGCACTTGCGCGAAATGTCGTGTTCGACTGCCTTGACACCAGTCGGCAGGCTGGCCAAAGCTCGGCCATCGCCATGACCAGAAGAAGAACAGCGACCTTGAAACGGATATTCGCCGTCCTTGCCCTGAGCCTCAGCCTTCCCCTGCACGCCGCCACGCCTGAACAGCTCGCCAACGATCCCTACTGGATCGCCCTCGGCCACTACGAAACCGGCAAGCTCGGCGGTTGGCGCAGCTATGTCGACGACGATGACTTCTTCCTCGCCGAGGATGGTGCCAGCGACCCGGCCGCCGAACTGCAGGCGACCCTCAAGGCCCTGTATCAGCCTGCCGCACTGGGCGACCGCCATCCGCAATGCGTCTACCCCGCACGTACCCGCTGGCTCAAGGCACAACTGCAACTCGATGACCTGCCCAGCCCGGACTGCGCCGAATATCGCAACTGGTTAGCCGACATCAATCCGCACAGCACGGTGCTGGTGTTTCCGGCGGCCTATCTGAACAGCCCGTCGTCGATGTTCGGCCACACCCTGCTGCGCATCGACCAGCCCGATATCGACAGCCACAACACCGCACTGCTGAGTTACGCGCTGAACTTCGGCGCCTTCATCGAAGGTGACGACAACAGTGTTCTCTATGCCTGGCGCGGGCTGATGGGCGGCTACCCCGGTCTGTTCGCCCTGGTGCCATATCGCGACAAGCTCAGCGAGTACAACCGCCTGGAAAACCGTGACCTGTGGGAATACCGGCTGAACCTGACGGCGCAAGAAACCGCACGCATGGTCGAGCACGTCTGGGAGCTCAAGCAGATCCGCTTCGATTACTTCTTCTTCGACGAGAACTGCTCCTACCGTCTGCTCGAACTGCTGGAGATCGCCCGTCCCGGCATCGAACTGACCGAGCACTTTCCGCTCACCGCCATCCCCACCGACACCGTGCGCGCCGTCAAGGACGCCGGGCTGGTGGAGCGCATCGACTATCGCCCCTCGCGCGAGCGCGAACTGCTGGCGCGCGCCGAGCCGCTGGACGCCGACGAGCAGAACTGGGCGCTGCGCCTGAGCGCGGATCCGGCGCAAGCCAGCGATGCCGAGTTCCTCACCCTGCCCGCAGAACGTCGAGCACTGATCCAGGACGCCGCCTTCCGCCTGGTGCGCTACCACGCCAACGATGAAGAACGCAGCAGCAATGCCCAGCGCAGCTTCCAGCTGCTTGGCGCGATCAATCGCAACCCACCGCCGACCTTGGAGATGAAGCGCCCGCCGCTGCCTGAGGAAGGCCACGAATCGCGTACCTGGCAACTGGCCGGTGGCAGCCGCGACGACCGCGCCTTCGCCGAGTATGGCCTGCGCATGGCCTACCATGACCTGAACGACAACCTCGCCGGTTTCCCCCTCGGTGCCCAAATCGAGATTTTCCAGCTCAAGCTGCGCCAGTACGAGAACAACCACTGGCAGCTGCAACGCCTGGACCTGGCCAACATCCGCTCGCTGACACCACGCAACGCCTTGCTGCAACCGCTGTCCTGGCAGGTCGGCGGCGGCCTGGAGCGGGTACTCGGTGAGGACGGCGATAGCCGTTTGGTCGGCCATATCAGCGGTGGCGCCGGTGCCACCTTGCAGTTGCACGGCGACCTGCTCGGCTTCGCCCTTGGCACGGCTCGCCTGGAATACAACGAGGACTTCGCTGCCGTTATCTCTCCCGCTCTGGGCTTCAACGGTGGCCTGCTGTGGCGCAACCCGCTGGGCAACCTGACGCTGGAGGCAGCCGGCGACTACTTCCATAACGGCGAAGTGCGTCGTCGCCTGTCGCTCAACCAGCAATGGGAAATGTCACGCAACCTCGGCCTGCGCCTGAGCGCCCAGCGCGAGTTCAGCCAGCTGGCCAGCCCGATCAACGAGGTGAAACTGGAGCTGCGCTGGTATCACTACTGACGCACGGCCTGCCAGTCGAGGCCGAAACGCGCCAGATACTTGCGCAACCGGTCGGCATCGTTGGGCCGCGCCTTGCTCAGGCGCGACACCTGATACAGCCGGCGACCGGCATCGGACAAATTATCGGCCTGGCGACAGACCTCGAGCACCGCCCGTAACTGCAGGCGGTCGAAAAGATCCAGCTCGTCAGCCGCATCGCCCAGCAAGGCCTTCAGCCCATCGTCCTGCTCCACCTGACCCCAGGCTCGCCGCAGGCGCTCGATCTCCTCGCGCACCTGTTCTTCATCGATACGCCCGCTGTCGGCCAGGGTTGCCATGCGCGTGATCGAGGCCGACAGTTCACGGAAGTTGCCCTGCCAAGCTGCCTCGCTGGAGCTGGCGAAGGCCAGGTAACGCCGTCGCGCCTCCAGGTTGAAGCGCACCATACGCCCCTGTTCGCGGGCGTGGCGCTCCAGCTCGAAGTCGATGTTCGGCTCGATATCCTCGCGGCGCCCGGCTAGGCCGGGCAGGTCGAAAGTCCAGAGATTGATCCGCGCATACAAGTCTTCGCGAAACAGCCCCTCGGCCACCCGCGTGCGCAAGTCGCGGTGGGTGCCGGCGATCAGCAGGAAATCGCTGCTCACCTCCTTGTCTGAGCCCATGGGAAAGAAGCGTTTTTCCTCGATGGCTTTGAGCAGCATGGCCTGCTCGTCCAGGCCCAGCTCCCCTATCTCGTCAAGAAACAGCATGCCGCCATCCGCAGCGCGCAGCAGGCCGTCGCGGGCATTCTGCGCGCCGGTAAAGGCGCCCTTGATATGACCGAATAGCGCCGACATGGCGCCATCGCCGCGCAGCGTGGCGCAGTTGACCTCGACGAAGCGGCCGTCGACTAGATGCCGGCTGCGTTTGAGTTCGTACACCCGCCGCGCCAGGAACGACTTGCCGGCACCGGTCGGGCCGATCAGCAGCATCGGCGCCGAGGAACGCACGGCGACCCGCTCGATCTGCTCGATGGAGCGGTTGAAGGCGGCATTGCGCGTGGCAATGCCCGACTTGAGAAAAGCCAGCCCCTCCAGGCGAGTATTCTGAAAGCGTGAGGCGATACGGTCATAGCGCGACAGATCCAGGTCGATCAGCGTGTAGGTGCCTATGACCGGATCGACCTCGGAGCGCCTGCGCGTGGGTGAAGTTTGTATCAACCGTGCAGGCAGATAGCGCGCCTCGGTCAGCAGGAACCAGCAGATCTGCGCCACATGCGTGCCGGTGGTGATATGCACGAGATAGTCCTCGTGTTCGGTATCGAAGGCATAGGCGCTGGTGAAATCGTGCAGCGCGCCATACACCTCCTCGAAATCCCAGGGGTTGCGCAGTTGCATTTGCTGCAGGCGCACCTCGGTTTCCGGAGAGATCTGCTCGATGTCGGCGCGGATGCGCTCGGCAAGGCCGATATCGCGCGCGTCCGTGCCGTGGATCAGCTCCAGCCGGTCGATCAGAAGATCAGCCTGCTGGCACAGGCCTATACTCGGCCGCCATTTATTCCAGCGATTGGCGCCCTTGCCGACCCGATCCAGGGTGGCGCCGATAAAGCCGATGGCGACAGTACGCTTGCGAATCATGTTCAATCCTCATAGACCCTCAAGCATCTTATCCAAAAAGATAAATTACGATCCATAAAGATATGATGCAGCTGAAGCCGAACACCTCAAGACCCAGCAAAAATCATCCCGAACAAAAATAAAATACTTGTAAATCAATACCTTAAATAAAAATAAGAACTCGAAAGATAAACCTGGCACAGCCGCTGCAATAGTCCTGACAACAACGGACAACACAGCGAGACGCCAAGATGGCCAACTTCAACCTGTTCAACACCCGCCAAGCCCAACTGCCGGCCAGCGACACGCTGAACAAGCAGCAGGCGCCGGCTTATGCCTACAAGCCCAAGCACAAGCTGGCCCAGTTGGCGGTCACCGGTTGCCTGAACCAGACGTTCTACGCCGATGCGCAAACCCAGTTGGCCGAAGTGCTCAAGCTAGTCGGCGAGCTGGACGCCCGCTACGTGGCCAAGGCCGCGCTCTATGCCCGCAAGAAGGGCCACATGAAGGACATGCCGGCCCTGCTGCTGGCAGCCCTGGCCGCACAACGCTCGAGCCTGGTGCCAGCGCTGTTCGAGCAGGTGGTGGATAACGGCAAGATGCTGCGCACCTTCGTGCAGATCCTGCGTAGCGGCGTGACCGGACGCAAGTCGCTCGGTTCGCAGCCCAAGCGTCTGGTGCAGAACTGGCTGAACACCGCCAGCGAACGCCAACTGCTGCAGGCCGCAGTCGGCAACCAGCCGTCGCTGGCCGACGTGGTGAAGATGGTTCACCCCAAGCCGAGCGAAGCCTGGCGTGAAGCCTTCTTCGCCTGGCTGATCGGCAAGCCGGCCGATGCTGCTGCCCTGCCGCCGTTGACCCACGCCCTGCTGGCGTTTCGCAGCGGCGCGAGCAGCGAGTTGCCGGACGTGCCGTTCCAGCTGCTCGGCAACGAGACGCTGAGCGCGGCGCAATGGGCCGAGCAAGCCCGTCGCATGGGCTGGCAGGCGCTACGCATGAACCTCAATACGCTGGTGCGCCATAGCGCATTCGCGATCGAGGGCTGTGCCGAAATGGTGGCGCGGCGTCTGGCCGATGGCGAGGCAATCGGCAAGGCGCGGGTCTACCCGTACCAGTTGCTGGCGGCCTACCGCATGACCGGCGACGGCGTGCCAGCGACGGTGCGCGAGGCGCTGCAGGATGCACTGGAGCTGTCGCTGAGCAATGTACCGGCGCTGAGCGGCCAGGTGGTGGTATGCCCGGACGTGTCCGGCTCTATGGCGAGCCCGGTGACCGGCTACCGCCAGGGCGCGACCACGGCGGTGCGCTGCATCGACGTGGCAGCGCTGGTGGCCGCAGCGATCCTGCGCAAGCAGCCGCAGGCCCAGTTGCTGCCGTTCGAGAACAAGGTGGTGAAGATGACGCTGAACCCGCGTGACAGCGTGATGAGCAACGCTTCGAGGCTGGCGGCGATCTGCGGCGGCGGCACCAGTTGCTCCGCCCCGCTGAAGCAGTTGGCCGATGCCAAGGCGAAAGTGGATACGCTGATTCTGGTTTCCGACAACGAATCCTGGATCGACGCCCGCCGCCATGGCGCCACCGAGACGCTGCGGCAGTGGGAGCGAATCAAGCAGTTCAACCCGCAAGCGCGGCTGATCTGCATCGACCTGCAACCCCATGGCACCACCCAGGCGCCGGATCGTGCGGACATCCTGAATGTCGGCGGCTTCAGCGACGCGGTGTTCGACGTGGTGGCGCAGTTCGCCAGCGGCACCTTCGGCGCCGGCCACTGGGTCGACGCCATCGAGCAGATGGAGATATGAGAACGTGCCCGGCCAATTGGGGCCGGGCACACAGATCAACGATTCGAGCGTATTCGAATGCTGATGGGACTACATCCAAGACGTCTCATCACGAACTTGTCGACTACGAGCGAAGGCACGAATGCCAGTGGCTGTACATGGGTTATGCCGGTTTCGATACCGGCCCGTGGCAACACGGAACAGTCACTTATCTTGTCGTGCCACCTGATTCACGATTGTGCGACGAATGCCGGTGGAACTACATCCTTTTAAGATCGAGGTTACGGGTTCGAATCCCGTCGGCTCCATCACTGGGGGGCCGTAGCTCAATGGGAGAGCGCGAGTTTCACCACTCTTTGTCGTCGCATCTTTTTCAGGCAGCGAATGCTTTGGGTACTACATTGTGTCGCGGGTTCGAGCCCCGCCAGCCGCAAGGCTGTAGCTCAGTCGGTAGAGCAAATGTGCCCATCACCTCGTCGCTGCACGGAGTTTCGGTGCGAGCCGAAGCACAACGAACACAAGGCCCGTAGGGTGCGCCGTGCGCACCAGTCATCAGGCGTATGCCCTGGTGCGCACAGCGCACCCTACAGATGACGGCCTAGCCAAGGCGCAAGGCTATCCATGCGCCTAGCGCATGGCCTTTTGATTGACCCGGCGAATGCCGGTGGAACTACAGGACGTGAAGGTTGCGGGTTCGAACCCCGCCCCGGCAACGGGTAGCTCAACTGGATAGAGCAACGCGCATGTTTCACCAACGATTGTCGCCGCACTGCAAACGCGCTGGCCCGGCCAGCCCGAATACGAGTGAATGATGATGCAGAACAAAACCTACAACCTGCTGGAAGTCGCCAACGGCAAGCCGATCAAACTGTGGACGCAAGGCGTGCCGGTGGAGGAAGACGCCAAGCAGCAGCTGATGAATACCGCGAAGATGCCCTTCATCTTCAAGCACCTGGCCGTGATGCCGGACGTGCATTTGGGTAAGGGCTCGACCATCGGCAGCGTGATCCCCACGGTCGGCGCCATAATCCCGGCTGCGGTCGGGGTGGATATCGGTTGCGGCATGATCGCTGCGCGCACCTCGCTGATGGCCCACGACCTGCCGGACAACCTGGCCGGCCTGCGCGCAGCCATCGAAAAAGCCGTGCCGCACGGGCGCAGCAACACGCGCGCCGGTCGCGACCGCGGCGCCTGGGAAAACGTGCCGGAGATGGCCGACCACGCCTGGTCGGCGCTGAGCGAGCGCTTCAAGGCGATCACCGACAAGTACCCGCGACTGGAGAAAACCAACAACCGCAAGCACCTGGGAACCCTGGGTACCGGCAACCACTTCATCGAGGTCTGCCTGGACGAGGCGGGCCGCGTCTGGTTCATGTTGCACAGCGGTTCGCGCGGTGTGGGTAACGCCATCGGCAACCTGTTCATCGAACTCGCCCAGGCCGATATGCGCCAGCACATCGCCAACCTGCCGGACCGCGACCTGGCCTACTTAGAGCAAGGCAGCCGGCACTTCGATGACTATGTGGAGGCCGTGGGCTGGGCGCAGGACTTCGCCAAGCAGAACCGCGCACTGATGATGCATGCAGTGATCGCGGCGGCCCGCGGGGTGATCGCCAAACCGTTCGAGGTGGCGCTGGAAGCGGTTAACTGCCACCACAACTACGTGCAGAAGGAGCGTCACTTCGGTGAAGAGGTGCTGGTCACCCGTAAAGGCGCGGTGTCGGCGAAGAAGGGCGAGCTGGGCATCATCCCCGGCTCCATGGGCGCCAAGAGCTACATCGTGCGCGGCCTGGGTAACGAGGAGGCATTCTGCTCCTGCAGCCACGGCGCCGGGCGCACCATGAGCCGGACCAAAGCGAAGAAGGTCTTCACCATCGAAGACCAGATCCGCGCCACGGCTCATGTGGAATGCCGCAAGGACGCCGATGTGATCGACGAAATCCCGATGGCCTACAAGGACATCGACCAGGTAATGGACGCCCAGCGTGAGCTGGTGGAAGTGGTGCACACCCTACGTCAGGTGGTGTGCGTGAAAGGATAGGAAGATGAAGTACCTGAAAGACTGGCTGGAGCGGCTGAAAAGCCGCCCGGCTTCCGGCGACTATTGGGAAAGCTATCGTCACCACGAGGCATTGGAGGTCCTAGCCGACTGCAAGGGCGAAGGCGACTGGCTCACACTGAGCAGTCACCACAACGGTTTCGTGCGCGAGGTGGCGGTGCGTGAACTGAGCGAGTTGCCCTCACCAGAAGCCCTGGCCGCCCTGCTCGAACGGGTCAACGACTGGGTGCCGCAGGTACGCCAGTTGGCCAATGCGAGCGTGCAGCGCTATCTCGTGCCCGAGCATACGCCAGCGTTGCTACATGCCCTGCAACCGCTGATGGCTCTTGCAGAACGCCAGCGCGCCGACCACAGAGAGACACTGGCGGCAGCACGCACGGTGTTGCAGGGGGCAGAAGTCCGCGATGCGGTCCTGGCGGCATTCCTCGTAAAGCACGGTAAAGCTGCCCGGTTCCTGTTTGACCTGCTGCTCGAGGCAAGCGATAAGCCGACCTACCTGCTCGGCACGGCGCTGGCTCACCGCGAGATGACGGTACGCCAGATGGCGGTTTCAGCCTGCCAGAGCCTGCCTGCGGAACAGGCAGTGCCGCTGCTACAGTCAGCACTGGCCACACCTGGCGCAAGCGTGCGGGTCAAGGCCATACATGTGTTGCTGAGCCTGCTCGACGATCCACGCGAGATGCTGCGCGGTGCTCTGCTGGACGCCTCACCGGCGGTACGCAACCTGGCCCGCTGGGCGGCGCCACGCTGGCAACTCGATGCCGGCGAAGTGCTCGCAAAGCGACTGGACGCAGCCCTGCCGAAGTCCAAACGCGAATGGCTTGGCGTACTAGGCCTGGCCAGCGAACTGGAAGTCAGCCTGGATGAGCGTTGGCGCGCTGCAGCACTAAGTTCGCCCATGGCCAGCGTGCGTCTGGCCGCCTTGGCGAGCCTCGGTGACGAACACCTGAGCGAACAGTTGGCGATGCTGGACGATCCGGTCGACAAGGTCTTCGCCAAGGCTGTTGAGGGGCTGGATAAGCAACCGTGGACAACCCTGGCCCCCGAACTGGACGCTCGGATGGATCGCGACTGGCATCGCCTGCCCGCTGCCCGAAAAGCCGCCCTGATGGGGCTGCGTCCCTGCTGGCAACAACTGGCTTACATGCTGCGTCGGCTGGATAACGGCGGCGATGATCGCAGTATCTGGCTCGACCTTCTCACCCACCGGTGCGCTCGCCGTTATGCAATGCACGATTCGTACACCCCAAAAGCCGAGCGCGCGCAGTTGTTGGAACGGGTACGCGCACTGGAAAACAGCGGCGCCTTGCCCAAAGGCAGTGCAGCCAACCTGACCTGAGGACAATTTGATGCTCAAGGTAATCGAACAGGAACGCAGCGACGTTTTAAGAAAGCGGATGGATGAAGCAGGCTGCGTGTTCCAGTTCGTGATACTGCAAGCCGAGCCGGATGCCGTTGCCAAGGAGGTATTGCACCGGCAGGCGCTACAGGGCTTGCATGGGCAGATTGTGAAGGAGGCACTGGAGTGGCATCGCACGCTGCTGCAGAAGCGGGAATATGCCAACCTCGCGGCGCCGCAAATGAACTGGGCGAGCGATCAGGCTATCGCGTGCCGGGTGCCGGCGGACGAACTGCAGGCACTGAGCACATCGCTCTACGGCTCATTCTGCCAGCCTCCCTACGGAACAAGGTTCGCAGGCGGCGAAACCGAGGCACAGGCATTGTTTCAAGAGTGGAAGGAGCTGCTCGGCCTGGTCGAAGCCGATCAACCAGAGGTGATCAATTGGGTTGCGAATCTTCAACTGGATTATGAAGACGATTTCGACCCCACGGCCTCATGGAGTAGCTACTTCGACGAAGGCTTGGAATGGTGGGGCGTATGGTGCCTGACTATTTGGAACCCCATACGACGCACATTCGGCGCATTGGCAGCCAGCACGACAGACTGATCAAGGATAGAAGGACATGGATATGCAACGACACCCCCTCAGCGACGCCATGCGCGCCCGGGTGTTGGCCGAACTCGAACGGCTAGAGCGCGAGCGCAACGTCAAGGTGCTCTATGCCTGCGAATCGGGCAGCCGCGCCTGGGGCTTTGCCTCGCCGGACAGCGATTACGACGTGCGCTTCGTCTACGTGGAGAAGCCTGACTGGTTCGTCCAGGTCGATGCCCCGCGTGACGTGATCGAGCGCCCGCTGGATGACGCGCTGGACGTCAGCGGCTGGGAGCTGCGCAAGACCTTGGGCCTGCTGCGCAAGTCCAACCCGACGCTGCTGGAGTGGCTCGACTCGCCGCTGGTATACCGCCAGGAAGATCAGGCAACCGCACGCCTGCGCGAGCTGGCCGAGCATTTCTACAGCCCGCCGGCAGCGCGCAATCATTACCTGTCGATGGCGAAGAAGAACTTTCGCGGCTATCTGCAGGACGAGACGGTGCGCTTCAAGAAATACTTCTACGTGCTGCGCCCGCTGCTCGCCGTGCGCTGGATCGACCAGGGCCGTGGCCGGCCGCCGATGACCTTTGCCGAGCTACTGCAGACGGTAGACGATCCCGCACTGCTGGCCGAGGTGGACGAACTACTGGCCCTCAAGCGCAGCGCCGATGAGTCCGCCTACGGCCCGCGCCGCCCTGCTCTGCATGCGTTCATCGAAACGCAACTGCAGCAGCCGGTGCCGAGCCTGCCGCGTACCCGCGCGGACAACAGCCTGCTCGACGCCTACCTGCGCGAAACGGTGAAACGCTACGCCTGAACCAAGTACCGTTCGCAGCCGATCCGCTATCCACCGTACGGATAGCGTGGCAACGATCACCAAGGATTACAGATGAACAAGGATCTTATCGAACTGGACGGCGCCATTGGCGGCGGCCAGATACTGCGCAGCGCACTGAGCCTGTCGATGATCACCGGCAAGCCGTTTCGCATTCACAACATCCGCGCCAAACGAAGTCGGCCGGGCTTGCTGCGCCAACATCTCACGGCGGTCGCGGCCGCCGCGCAGATCAGCTCGGCCCAGGTGGAAGGCGCGCAGCTCGGCTCGCAGAGCCTGAGTTTTGCGCCCGGCGCAATCCAGGGCGGCGACTATGACTTCGCCATCGGCACCGCTGGTAGCTGCAGCCTGGTGATGCAGACACTGCTACCCGCCCTGCTGCAAGCCGACCAGCCCAGCCGGGTGCACATCAGCGGTGGTACGCACAACCCGCTGGCGCCGCCCTTCGAGTTTCTCGAGCGGGCCTGGCTGCCGCTGCTCCGGCGCATGGGCGCGCAGGTGGAGATCGAACTGCTGCGCCATGGCTTCGCACCGGCTGGTGGCGGCGCAATCGCCCTGCAGGTCGCACCGTCGGTGCTAAGCCCGCTGCACCTGAAGGCGCCCGGCGCCGTTCACCACCAGCTGGCAACCGCGATGGTCGCGGACGTGCCAGGCCATGTGGCCGAGCGCGAACTGGCGCGTGTCGGCAAGCGGATGAAGTGGCCGGAACAGGCACTGAAAGGTATCTGGCTGGACAAGCAGATCGGTCCGGGCAACGTGTTGCTGCTGGAAATCGCCTGTGAGCACGTTACCGAGGTGTTCAGCAGCGTCGGTCAGAGCAGCGTGCGCGCCGAGCAGGTCGCCGACAGAGCCGTGGATCAAGCGCGGCATTGGCTGCACAGCGGCGCCGCCGTGGCCGAGCACCTGGCCGATCAGTTGCTGCTGCCACTGGCCATGGCCGGAGGCGGCAGCTTAAGCACAACGCACATGAGCGAACACCTGAGCAGCAACATCGAGGTGATCCGGCAGTTTCTGAACGTGGAGATTGTCTGCACCCAGGCCAACGAACGCGCCCTGCGGGTGGAGCTGCGGCGACACTGAAGGCCGCCGACTGCTCTGGGCTCTCCTATACTGAGTTTCCCAAAGCCCGTTTCAGGAGAGTCATCATGCGTCGCACGCTCATGTTTCTCGCCGCCGCCCTGATCAGCCTGCCGCTATGGGCCATGCACTGCCCGCAGGACATGGCCAAGATCGATGCGTTGCTGCAAAGCGATCCACCCGCCGATCCCGACGTACTGGCCCGGGTCAAGGAACTGCGCGCCGAGGGCGAGGCGCTGCACAAGGCAGGGGATCACGCCGAGTCGGTCAAGGTACTTGGCGAAGCGCTGGATCTGCTCTCTGCCAGCGAGTAGCCGGTCAAAAACCGCTGTAGAGCAGGCTCAGCGCCACCTGCCTGACTTCCTGCAGATCCACAGGTTTGCTCAGGCAGGCGCTGGCGCCGCGCGCCTTGGCATCCTCGAACAGGCGCTCGTCCGCCACCGCACTGATCACCACCACCGGCACATCGCGCAAACGCGGCTCGGCGCGCATGGCATCGAGCACATCCAGGCCGCTGCCGTCAGGCAGGTCGATGTCCAGCAACACCAGCGCCGGCTCGCTGCTGTGCAACTCGGCCAACGCCCGTTGGCAGGAGCTCACGCCGCGAACCTCGGCGAATTCTCGCAGCGACGCCTGGAGGATCTTCATGCAGGCCGGGTGATCCTCCACGCACAGCACCTGCACCAGGCTGCGCGTCGCTTGCCTCGGCGCATCGACCGTGTCATCGCGTGCCTCTTCGGGACTGGCGGCGCTGGGTATGTCGAGCCAGAAACGACTGCCCACTCCTGGCTCACTGCGTACGCCGATCTCGCCGTCCATCAACGTGGCCAGCTCGCGACACAGCACCAGCCCGATACCGGTGCCGGGAATGTTCGAACTCTCGCGGCCGAGACGCTGGAATGGCTGGAACAGCTGCGCCAGCTGCTCGCTCGAGAGCCCCGGCCCGGTATCGTCGACCCACAAGCGCACGCAATCGGCGCGCACCTCGTAGCCCAGGCGAATCATGCCGCGCGGGCTGTTGTACTTGATCGCGTTGGACAGCAGGTTGAGCAGTATCTGCCTGACCCGCCTTGGGTCGCCCTGCACGAACAACGGTGGATCGGCGGCCTCCATCACCTGCAACTGCAGCTGTTTGTGCTGCACTTCGGGCTGCACCAGCTCGGCGCAGCCACTGAGCAGGGCGCCGATTTCGATCGGCTGCAGCTGCAGCTGCTGGCGCCTGCTCTCGATACTCGAGAGGTCGAGAATGTCGTCCACCAGCGAGGTGAGGTGGCGGCTGGCGTTGACGATTTCGCGCGAGTAATCGGTCTCCAGTCTGGCGTCGGGCTTGTCCTGAGCCTCCATTTCGATCAACTGGGCGAAGCCATGGATGGCGTTGAGTGGCGTGCGCAGCTCGTGGCTCATGCTCGACAGGAAGCGGCTCTTGGCCTGGCTGGCGGCGAGCGCTTCGAGGCTGGCATGGCGCAGCTCCTCCTGCACCTGCTTGAGCCGGGTGATGTCGACGTGGGTGCCGGCGATGCGCAGCGGCCAGCCGCTGTCGTCACGCGCCAGGACCTTGCCTCGGCTGAGCAGCCAGAGGTACTCGCCGCGGCTATCGAGATAACGATACTCGGCATCGAAATAGTCCTCGCCACTGTCGGCGAACAGCTTGCGCAGGTGGCGCAGACGCTCCAGATCATCAGGGTGCACGCGCTGGTTGAATTCACTCAGCGTGAGGTGACTGGCGCCCAGACCGAAGCGCCGCACGAAGCGCTCGCTGAGATCGATGGTCAGTTCTCGGGTATCGATCTGCCAAAGGCTTTCGGTGGTGCTCTCCAGCACCAGTTGCAGGATGTTCTGCGCCTCCTGGCGCTCATGCTCGCTGGCCTTGAGCTGCCTCCCGGCCTGCTGCACCGCCTCGGCCAAACGGCTGACCTCGGCGATATGGCTGTCCGGCACGGTGGGCGAATACCTGCCCTGCCCCAGGCTGGCCGCCATGTCGACGATGCCATCGATGGGCTCGGCCAACTGGTTGCTCAGGTTGCGCGAGCGCAGCCACATCAGGGCGAAGAACAGCAGGTAGAAGGCCGCCAGGCCGGCGATCAGCAGATAGCCGATCTGCATGTAGCGCTCGGCGAGCTGGTTGGTGTCGTGGAAAATCTGCTCCTCGTCCACCACCAGCAGCAAGCGCCAGCCGGTCTGCGGAATCTCGCTCCAGGCCACCAGTTGCTTGCGCCCGCCAAGCTCTACTTCCTGCACGCTGCCGTTGCCTTCGTTCATTGCCTGCAGCAACGGCGCCATGCCCTCGCGCTTGGCCAGATTGAAGTCCTCGGGCTTGAGCACCTCACGGCGTACGGCTTCATCGTAGGAATACTGGGTCAGCTCGCGCAGGCCGAAATCCAGCTCCCCGGCCTTCGGCAGCGCCATGATGTTGTGGTCATGGCTGACCAGCATCGCGTAGCCCTGCCAGGGCACGTTGAGTTCGGCGATCTCGCCCAGCACCTGGCCGACGGTCACGTCCAGGCCGACCACGCCTTCGAGAAAATCATCGCGATACACCGGCGCGATGGCCGACAGCATCCAGCCCAGGCCAGCCGGATCGAGGTACACCTCGGTCCAGATCACCTTGCGCTGCGGGTTGTGCTGGGCGTCGGCCAGGTAATAGAAGTTGTAGTCGGGTATCACCATGTCGTGGGGATACTGCGCGGGCGTATCGAACCAGGGGTAGATGCGGTTGTAGCTGTCCCAGGTGTTGAAATACAGCGCGGCCACCAGCGGGTTGGCATGCTTGATCGAACGCATCAGCGGGTCGATCTGCGACAGGCGCATGACCTTGGCGTGATCCTGCTGTTCCAGAGGCGTGCTGTTGGCATAGAAGGAGGCCGCGCGCCCATCATCGCTGCGGGTATAGAAGACACCGCTGTCGGTCACCGCGTGGCGCTGATGTTCAAGCTCGTCCGCCTGGAAACGCATATCGAGCAGCGCCTCGTGCGTCGCATCGCGATAGACCCGCACCAGCGACTCGATGGAGCGCAGGCGTCCGTCGATGATCTGCCCTTCACGCAGCGCGGCACTGGCCAGATCCTTCACGGCCGTCTCCTGCAGGTGCTCGATCTGCGCATCGCGGATCGCCTGGTTGCTCAGCAGGTAGACCGCAATCAATACCGACTCCACCAGGATCAGCGGGATCAGCGCGCTTTGCACGAACGCCCGCCAGATCCACTGACGCAGGGGGTAGCGGCTAGAACTCGGCATTACGGCTCCTTTCCAGAGGTCGCGGGCAGACGCGAAGGGCCATCATAGCTTCCCGCGACAGAATCCGCAGTCGACGCTGAGGAACCTTTGGCGTAGACTTCGCGTCCTAGCTGTAACCACGAAAGTTTTGGGGCCGATTAGGATTCGACGCCGGTAGCGAAACTTGAGGGGCATGCCGAGTAGGTGACAGTTCTCGTAAATCCGCTGCCACA